>Ga0224723_1000347_pt1 | contig 32621 bp, 25 predicted proteins | sample Balambano_FR2_Me_FD_161647 | JGI IMG/M metagenome (GOLD analysis project Ga0224723, IMG submission 161647) | Freshwater sediment microbial communities from Lake Towuti, South Sulawesi, Indonesia - Balambano_FR2_MetaG | ecosystem: Environmental > Aquatic > Freshwater > Lake > Sediment | place... | reverse complement strand
GTGTTGCAGTCGGCGGCACAAGCGTCGCTGTCGGGATGAAGGTTGCCGTTGGCGGCACACTGGTCGCCGTCGGGATGAAGGTTGCCGTTGGCGGCACACCGGTCGGCGGCACAGTCGTCGGGGTTGGCGGCATGAAGGTTGCCGTCGGTGAATTGGCGACGACCAACGTTGCCGGCATGAACGCCAACTGACTTTCGCTGCGATCCGCGTTGATGACCGTGACATTGCACGAAACCTGTGCCGTACCGACTGCCGATGCCGCCAGGGCTGCTGTAAAGACAGTGCCTTGTGTCGTCACTGCCGGGTTGGTGCCGCTCTGCGAAGTGGCATAGGTGAACGTCCCATCGGGGCGGAAGCCTGCATTGACGGTCACGGGTGAGGGACCAAAGAGCGCGCCTGCTGTGATCGTTTGCCCTGTCACGACGCCTGCGGGAGCAACGGCGCACATCGCCTCAAGCGCACGGACACCACCGCCGGGCTGCAAGTTCGGCAAATCCAGCACGAAGTCCACCGAAATCGTGCTGCCGGGCAGGTAGCTGGCGGCGTTCGAGACTGCGCGCAGCATCGGTGCAGTGGGAGCCGGAGTGCTGGTCGGAATGACCGGAGCAGGCGTATTCGTGGGTTGGGCTGGCAACGGCGTCGGACTGGCGCTCACGCTCGACGTAAATTCGATCCAGTCGAGGTCGAGATAACCGAGTACATTAATGACGCGCAGAACCTGCGGTCCGGCAGTCAGTTGGACGCCGCGAATGGTGACCGTTTGCAGCGGCGCATCCCAGTTTGCAATCTGCGGCACAGGGATGTTCTGGGCGACTGGCTGCCAGTTCATCCACAGGGTCAGGAGGCGTCCCGCATCGACTGCGCCTGTGCGCAGTGTGATGTCATACAGCCCTGCCTGTGACACGTTGACGCTGTAATTCATCCATTCAGTATCGATAAACCAGCCCACCGTGAAATTGCCTTCGGCATTTGGTTTGAGGTCAACACCATGTTGATCATTGCGGTAATGCGTGCCGCCATCCTGCGTCGCCGTCGAGTCCCACCAGGCGATACCACTCGCGCCACGATCAAAGTCTTCCGCCTGAATACGACCGGGCAGGGGGAGGGGTGCGCCATAGTATGGGTCGCTGCCGGGCATCAGTCCGGGAGCGAACGTTGGCTGCACTGCAACAGCGGTTGCCGTTGGCTGCGCGGGGAGTGGTGTTGATGTTGGCTGTGCAGGCAGAGGCGTAGCCGTCGGGATGACGGGAACTGCGGTATTGGTCGGGCGTACTGTTGGCACAGTGGTGTTGGTCGGTACAACTGGAAGAGGCGTGTTGGTAGGCGCTGCGCTGCGCGTGAACTCGATGTAATCGAAGTCGAGGAAGCCGCGCAGGTTGGTGATACGCATGATCTGTGTGCCTGCGTTCAACTGGATGCCGCGCACAGTGACAACTTGCAGTGGCGCGTCCCAGTTCGCGATTTGCGAAATGGTGATGCTTTGCACAACTGTTTGACCGTTGAAACTGATGGCAACTTGGCGGTCAGGATCGACTGCACCTGCCATGATCGTGATGTCGTAACGACCCGCCTGAGCGACATTGATGGTGTAGTTGAGCCATTCGGTGTCAATGAACCAGCCAACGGTGAAGTTTCCAGCCGCGTTCGCTTTCAGATCAACGGATGTTTGATCACTGCGGTAGAGCGCGCCACCTTCCTGCTGGTCGGTTGTATCGAACCATGCGATATTCTGACCGCCGCGATCAAAATCTTCCGCCTGAATGCGCCCCGGCACAGGCAGCGGCACCCCGAAGTACGGCTGACTGGTGGACGGCGTGGCGGTAGGGACGGCTGCGACGGCGGTTGCAGTGGATGGAATCCTCGTTGCTGTCGGCGCGACGCTGGTATTGGTGGGCTGGATGGTGACAGCGGTAGCGCTGGGCGGAAGCGTTGGGGTGGCTGCGCCCGTGCCGATGGTGCTGTTAAGGTCGTTCCCCTGTGCCTGCCACGCACTGAGCGTGTTCATGCTCTCATACCAATTCCAAAGCGGCTGATTGGCGGTAACACCGACAAAAGTGTTGCTGTCGAAGCTGTTGTTCGACATCGGCGAACCGTTGTACTGTGTGATACCGAGCAGGTAGTCGATGCTGCCCCCGCGCGCCTGGATGGTGTTATTGACGACGCGATTGTTATCCAGGGGTCGCACACCACCCGGACGTGTGATGCCTTCGGCGAGCAGGGTGATACCCCGTCCACTATCGGCGACGCTGCCAGAGACACCTGCTGCTGACCACTGCGAGCCGGGACTGCAAACGGTGACGGTATTGTTTTGCACGGTCGTGTTGATGCTGCTAAAGACGGCAATGTCTGCGCCACCCCAGAAGCCATCGCCCGTAATAGTGGAGCGATTGCATTCGACGATGTTATTGGCAATCATTGCTGAGCCGCTGATTTCATGGAAGATGCCGAACCACTCGTTCCCCACGATGTAGTTATAGGTCATTTCAAGACCTGCGACATCTTCGTCGTTCCACCATCCGGCGGCGCGATTGTAAGCGGAGGTGTTGAGCGTGACGACGACGCGATTGCTGCCGCCAGGTGTAGGGCAAGGGTTAAAGCGCGAGAAGCTGCTGTTCCAACTGCCTTGATTCGTAATCTTGATCGAACCGTACCAGCTGGCGACATTGGCGGGGGCAGCCCAGCCATTGCTGATAAACGTATTGCCCGCGATATTTGCCTGTGTGCCATTCCAGTAGAAGGCGACAAAGCGATTGTTCTCGAAGCGATTGTTCTCAACGATTGCGCCCTGGCTGCACGCCCAATTCATACGCGCGTAGATGAGCCCGGCGTCATTATTGCGGAAGAGGTTGTTCTGGACGCGCCAGCCAACATTTGCATCTACCGCGCCGTTGTTGGTGGGTGTGCCAGTGCGGTAGTTCTGAATGACTAAACCGACAACAACGACGTTCTCGCTGTTGTCAGGATTTTGTGGTCCGCGCGTACCCGTAATGGCGAATTCGGTAGCACCGTTGCCATCAAGAATTGCACGCCCCGCATTGGCAGCGATAAGTGCGTCGTTATCCTTGGGGATAATCGACGCACGGTTATAGGTGCCATCATTGAAGCAATAGATGGAACCCGCTGGATTACGATCGATGATCTGCTGAAGGTTGTCCCCTGGACGTAGCTGAATAGCGCTGGCAGGGCAGGCTGATGATTGTGCCTGTGCGATTTGACCGCCGAAAGCAATGCTTAAGAGAAAGAGAGTCAAAGCTATGATGCTGCGGCGCAATGCCAACGCATCCCGTTTGATGAACATAGAGTAGAGCTTTCCCTGCATCAGTGAACCTTTCGCCTTTCGTGTCATTACGATACTGCCGTGATGCGGCGCTGGAAAGGTAAAGGGCGCACCGCATCTCAATGCTTTACACATTTTATTTTCATGAACTTGTACATGTACTGCCGATAGGAAAAAAGTTCCATTAGTTGAGATAGAATTAAAAAATTCCCGATTTTGTGCATGACTTTTGTACTGATGCATTGCGTAGTCTTACCGAATATCCTTAAGAAAGCATTTGTAACAATGGCGGTCTTAATGATCATGGTAAAGCGACTTCTCACTGCACTAACGGTAGCCAGCCTGGTCCTGGTCGCGCTTGCATACGGAATGCCGTTCCTTGAACAGGCGTCGCTCCAAGACACTACACCTGAGCCACCCTCTGACTCGGCAAGCGTTTCAGTGGATGCTGCTCCTGTGGAAGCAGTCATTGTGCCAGCGGACCAAGTTGTCGCTTCTTCCGAAGCGGTGGTGGTTGCGCCTGCCGAAGAGACCGCTGCACCTCCCCCTGTAGAAGCATCGCCAGTACCCGCCGAGCCAACGGCGATCCCGGTTGAGCCAACGGCTGTGCCGATTGAGCCTACAATCGAACCGCCTAAGGTGGAGACGATGCCGCCGCCGATGCCAACTCTGGAAGTGCCGAAACCAGATGACATTGTGCCAACCGTCGATCCGAGTATTCCCGTGCCAACAGTTGATCCCGCATTCTTACCACCAACGCAGGCTCCCGTTGTGGGAGCAATCGAAATGACGCCAGTGGTCGTTTCTGAACCACTCCCTGTTTCTGAGAGTGCCGGTCCGGGTGGTATTGCACCGTCTCCAGTGCCTCCTGTCACCGACCCAGCGCTGCAAGTTGTACCGCCGCCTGTGGTTGCGGGCGTGGGTAGCGTTGCCGGGTCGGTGGACTCTGCTTCCTCAGGCGTGATTCTTGTCATTCTGACGGATGCGAATGGACAGGTGGTCGCTTCGACCGTTTCGGCAGCCGATGGAAGCTTCGCCTTGATTGATGTCCCTGCGGGCGATTACGTCTTGACGCTGGACGATGGCATCAGCCTGCTCAACCAACAGGCGGTGCGCATCAATGGCGGGCAGATGACGACACTGACAGCAGTCACGCTGGTGTGGGGTGACGTGAATCGCGATAATACGATTGATGAGCTGGATGTGGTGACGCTTGCCAGCCTTTACGGTCAGCCCGCACCCACTTCGCCCGTGTCGTTCGACATCGATGGTGACGGACGTGTGGGGCTGCGCGAGCTAATGCTGCTGGCAGAGAATTACGGGTTCGGGCGTTAGCGCGACAGGAACTTCTGATAGGCGCTTGCATAGTTTTCCGCCATCTTTTCGACACTGAACTGAGCGTTGACAACCGCGCGGGCGCGGCTTGCCAACGCTTTTGCCTGTTCCGGCTGCTCAACGGTTGCCAGCATTGCGTTGGTGAGCGGTTCGACCTCCAACGGCGGGATGACGTGCGCGGTGACGCCGTTTTCCAAGACTTCCAGCGCTGCACCGACATTGGTCGCGATGATGGCTTTTTCCGCTGCCATTGCCTCCAGAATACTGAGTGACAAACCTTCGTTTGAAGACGACTGTACATAGACATCACATGCAGCGAGAAGACGCTGCACATCGCGACGGAAACCGAGGAACACGACGGCATTGTCTTTGAGCAGCCCCAGACTTTCCGCCTGCTGCTTGAGCTCTGTCTCCAGTGTGCCTACCCCGGCAATCAGCAGGCGCGTATGGGGGTGGTGAGTATGAACGGTGTGAAACGCGGTCAGAAGCAGGTCAATACGCTTCATCCATTCCAGGCGTCCGGTAAACAGAAAGACGATCTCGTTATCGCGTAAACCTAACTCTGCGCGGCAGGCGGAGCGTTCTTCTGGCACGTAGAAACGGCGCGTATCGACACCGTTCTGAATTGGGAACACCTTTTTGGGATCGATCATCGGGAAACTGGTGATTTGCTCGCCCATCGTTTTACTGACCGGAATGATGAGGTTGGGCATGTAGAGACTGACGCGATCGACCGCCGTATAGACCAGCCCCATCTTGCGTGAATTGAGTTGTGTCAGCAAGTGACGAGTCGTGACGTGCGCGACATTTGACACGCCACGCAGCGCGAGATTGGTCAGGACTGCTGTGCGTGGGGTATGCGAGTGGACGATCTGAACGCCGTTCTGACGGATAAAGTCGCGCATGGCGGCAGGGATGGGCGGGGTTTTGAAGAACTCCGTCGTTGTCGCGCCTAGCGATTGAATGAATGCTTTTTGCTTGGGATCATCGACAGCGACACCGGTGTGAAACGTGTAGCCTTGTGGCGTGAGATGCTGGATGATCTGCCCGGCAATGCGGGTCACGCTGGTGTCTTCGTAGCTGTGCAGGAATTGGAGAATGGTTGGCATCGTGTGTCACCGTGAATGAACGAGTTGAGTTCAGTCTCTAAGCTTAACACGGCGCAGTGTAATTGAGTGCGCTTGCATCTGCCTAAAGGGGTATACTGATTATTGATTGCTTTTCACAGAACGTTACTCTGCCATCAGCAGAAAGATCCGTTGCGCATCATGATTGAAGCCTTGATTGACTTGTTCAACCTCAAACCCTTAAATGTTGAAGGTGGGCTGTTTGCACAGACCTACGTTTCGGCAGAACGCATTGAAGCCCACCATTTGCCAGCGCGATTTGCCAGTGAGCATCCTTACGGAACGGCAATTTTGTATTTGCTGACGGCAGATGCGAATTCGTTCTCGGCACTGCATCGGCTGCCAACCGACGAGGTTTATCATTTCTATCTGGGCGATCCGGTCATGCTGTTGCAACTCTACTCGGATGGGCGCAGCGGGCACATCATTCTGGGTCACGATGTACTAAAAGGGCAGCGGGTTCAATACGTCGCCCCGCGTCATGTCTGGCAGGGATCATTTGTGATGCCGGGCGGTACGTTTGCGCTGCTCGGCACGACAATGGCACCGGGGTTCATGCATGAGGATTACGAGGGCGGGAAACGCGATAGTCTCATTGCCCAGTACCCGCACGAAGCTGAGTTGATCCGGCGGTTAACCAGAACCGATGCGCTGTCGCAGATGTCCTCAGGGGATGAGGCGTGATGGCGCTCCCTGTTGAACAACTGTTGGATTTTACAGGCAAGGTCGTCATTGTGACGGGCAGCGGCAGCGGGCTGGGCAGCGGCATTGTGCTGCGCTTTGCAGAGGCGGGGGCGCGGGTCGTTGTACATTACCACAGCAGCCGGGCAGGGGCGGAGGCGGTCGCCTCGCAGATTACCCACGCTGGTGGCGAGGCGATTGCTGTACAAGCGGATGTAACGGACGCTGCCGCTGCTCAATACTTGCTCAATGCCACCGTCCATGCTTTCGGGCGTATCGATGTGCTGGTCAACAATGCGGGCATTTACCCGCTGGCGAGCGTGTTGGACATGACACCGGAAACGTGGGATGCTGTCATTAACGCGAATATGCGCAGTGTGTTCCTATGCACACAGGCAGCCGCACGGCAGATGGTCGCACAGGGTCAGGGCGGGGCAGTCATCAACATCACCAGTATCGAGGCGGAGAATCCCGCGCCCAACCACAGCCATTACAACGCGGCGAAGGGCGGCGTGCTGATGTATACGCGCGCCGCAGCGTATGAACTAGGGCAGCACGGTATTCGCGTGAATGCTGTGGCACCGGGTTTGATCTGGCGCGAGGGTTTGGAGGAAGCGTGGGCGGATGGGGTAGCACGCTGGCAGAAAGCCGCGCCGTTAAAGCGGCTAGGGCTGCCAGATGATGTCGCCGACGCCTGCCTATTTCTGGCATCGCCCGCCGCGCGCTGGATTACGGGGGCAAGTCTGACGGTAGACGGCGGCGTGATGACGAAGCAGATTTTCTAACGGTCACGGCTTTGCAACCGACTGAATAAGCGCCTCGATGTCTGCTGATGGGGGTTCAGCGCCCCAACGCAGCCAGGCGAGAAACTCGGTGTTGCCTGCCGGTCCTTTCAGCGGCGAAGTGATCAGCCCGGCGGGTTGTAAGCCGATGTTGCTGGCAAAGGACAGGACTTCCAGCAGCACACGACGATGCACGGCAGTGTCGCGCACCACGCCGCCTTTACCGACAGCATTGGGACCTGCCTCGAACTGCGGCTTGATGAGCGTGATGATGTCTGCTTGCGGGGTCAGCCAACCCTTTACCGCGGGCAGGAGCAGGCGCAGGGAGATGAACGAGGCGTCGATGACGACGAGGCTAACGGGTTCGTCCAGGCGTTCGAGGTGGCGGGCGTTGGTGCGTTCGATGACAAGGACGCGCGGATCATTGCGCAGGGTGAGCGCGATTTGTCCGTAGCCAACGTCAATGGCATAGACTTTCGCCACATCTGCCTGGAGTAGGCAGTCGGTAAAGCCGCCTGTGCTTGCCCCTACATCTGCCGCAATGCACCCTTTGACATCTACGGGAAAGGCAGCAAGCGCCGCCGCCAGCTTGTCCCCACCGCGACTGACGAAGCGCGGCTTACCGACAAGTGTAATGTCAGACTCAGATATGACAGGGGAACCGGGCTTATCGACGACATTGCCGTCTACCAGCACTTCGCCCGCCATAATCATACCGCGTGCTTTTTCGCGCGTCGCTGCCAAGCCACGCGCCAACATGAGCAGGTCAAGCCGTTGTTTCGCCATTAGACACGTCTATAATCGGGTCTTGAACTTCACAGGCGAAGGATAACATAGCGATGCAAGATCCGTATGGGCTGAGCAACACGACCTTCGGTCAGTTTGTCGTCCACGAGTTGCTCAATGATAATGGGGTGATCGGCACGTATCGCGCGACGCAGCCGCGCTTGCGGCGTGATGTCGCCTTACAGATATTGCTGCCACAGTTTCGTCAGCAGGAAGCGTTTCGCATCGGGCTGGGACGCGGGGCGGAGATTATCGCCAACTATGAACATGCCAATATCGCGCCCGTCATCGATTATGGCGAAGAAAGTGCCATTCCCTATATTGCCCTGCGTTTGGCACGCGGCGGGTTGCTGCGCGATCGTTTGCATGGGCAGCCGCTGTCGCTGAACGCAAGTGGCGCGCTCATTCGGCAAATCGGTGCTGCACTCGATCATGTCCATACGCGGGGAGATGTACATGGTGATCCATCGCCGCTCAATATCGGTTTTGATGAGGCGGGGAATGCCTATATCACGGACTTCATCTTTGCTGGAATCCACAGCTATGCACCGGAGGAAATACAGGGAACGCGACGCTATGTCGCTCCGGAGCGTTGGCGTGGAGAGTCACCGGCGGCAGCCAGTGACCAGTATGCGTTGGCAGCGATTGCCTATCACTGCTTGGCGGGACAATCGCCGTTTGAAGGGCGAGATGCACAGTCGATGATGTATGCGCATCTGAACGAGATGCCGCCCGATCCGCGTCAATGGCGCGCGGAGACACCAGACGCGGTATATCCGGTGCTGCTGCGCGGGCTGGCGAAAGACGCGCCGGAGCGCTATCCGACCGTTATGGACTTCGCCCGTGCCTTTGAACACGCACTCCTGAGCAAGCCTTACCATGTGTTCATATCTTACAGCCGCCGCGACGGGGACTATGCCCGCAGGCTGCGTGAGCATCTGGTACAAAGCGGCATTCGTATCTGGCTGGACGACGCAATTAAGCATGGGGAAACATGGTTTAATCAAATCCACGAGGCAATCAAAACGTGTACTGCCTTTCTCGTGATTATGTCGCCGGACAGCGAGGCATCGGAGTGGGTACAAAAAGAAATCCTGCTGGCGCGGCGCTACAAGAAACCAATTTTTCCGGTGCTACTGCATGGTGATGAGTTCCCTCTGCTGATTGATGTGCAATTTGCTGATATGCGTGGTGGCAGACTGCCAGGTGAGGATTTTCATCGGACGCTGACGCGCGCTATCTTCGGCAGCGGTTAGCCGCGCGTCAGGTAAATTGTCAGGTCAAGTGGGAGGTCTTCAGGTGCAATCGCAACACCGTCTGCCTCAATCGGCAGGTAGCCATCGCCAGTAATGTACACACTGTAGGGCGCATCGAACGAAAGGGGTCGGTCAATCTGAAAGCGTCCAATGCGGTCGGTGACAGCGAGCGCGTAGACCATATCATTGTCCCAGCTTTGCAGGAAATCGGCGACCGAGAACAATTCGCTGATGAGAATAAAGCTGACACCCGGTATGCCCGCGCCGGTGTTGGCATCGAGAATTTGCCCGCGCATCTGAATACCATCAGTCTGGGCAAAGGGGTCAATGGGGAGCTGACCGATGCCGACGCGCGCCTCCGCTCGCGCGAGCCGCAGCGGTCCCAGATATAGCTCCAGCGCATATGTGCCATCGGGGATGCCGCGCGTGCCGGACAAGCGATAGAGATAATTTGCGCCGTCCGTTGATTGTGACCAGGGGATGGTCTCCTCAAAGAGCAGGTTGCCATCGACCGTCCAGCGTGCCGTCCACAACGTGCCGGGGAGCAGGCTGCGCCAGTTGAAAACAGTATATGTCGTGTCAACGCCGCTGGAAAAGGTCGTGATGGACGGCGTGTTTGCCGCCTCTGCGGGGGTTTCCGCACTGGTGAAGCGGGGGTCAAAGAACACCTGCGGCAAGACGCCTTGCTGCGCGCCCGCCATCGTGAAGTCTGCCGTCGTGGTCAGCCGATCATCGATATAAAGTTCAAGGCGATATGTGCCGGGTCGCAGCCCGCTCGGTTCTTGAATGCTGATGTCTTTGGCACCGCTAACTGCATCCGCCCAGGTTGTTTCGGTACGGGCGATTTCTGTGCCTTCGTAATACCACAGCGCCGCCCAAGACATCCCGTCCGTCATGTTGCGATAAAGAAACACCGCGTTGGCAATAGGTCCTACGGGCAGAACGAAGCCGTTGCCGCTGACATTACCGTCGTTATCGACTGCGCCAAAAATGATGTCGCTGAACTGTGGGGATGTATCCGGTGCGCCACCAACCGTCAGCCTAGCGCTTTCGAGCGGGATGCCATCGGCAAGCAGTGTGAATTCGTAGTCGCCATTGGGGTAGGGTTGACCGGTGCTGCCAATGTACCAGATGCCGCGCGCGCCGCCGCCCCAGCGCACAGGCGACAGGCTAAAGGTCGTATTCGGAATGCCGTCTGTCGTGACGCGCAGTTCAAAGACCGTTTCCGGCGTCATGCCTGCGTAGTCGAAGAACAGATAGAGACTGGTGCTGCCCGCTGGAAGCGTGCGGATGACTTGTGTCGGCATCCCAGCTTCGTTGACGCTGGGCGCAAAGAAGAGACGGCGGAAGCCTGGCTGCGGTGCTGCGACAATGATGTTGGCGGAGCGCTCAGACAGGTTTTCCAGCGTCAGCCCTAGCTGCGCAGCACGGATCAGTGGGCGGGCGAAGTTTGCCGGGCGCAGGGTGCTGATGCGCCCACCGACAGGAATGCAGGTGTCGTCGGCGTTGATCAGATTGTCGCGATTGCTGTCTTGCAGCGTGACGCAAGTGGAGCCAGGGCGGGCAGCACTGACGGGCGCGTTCGTCGGAATGGCAATCAGACGTCCCGCGCGATTGTAAGCACCGCCGCCACTCATGCTGGCAGGGATTTCCAGGCTGCTCTTCATCCACGAACGTTCGCCACCGATTGGTTCTGCGAGAAACGCGACCACCGTCGCTGTTTGTGCAGCAGCCGGGTCGCTGGCGATGCCCGGATAGCCGACAATCGTGATGGTGTCATCGAGCGTGACAGTGCTGGAGTCGTCGGTTTCGACAAACGGCAGCGCTAGCGCTGCCGTCGGGATTAAGCGCCCGTCCAGCTCGCGGTCAATTCGCAGCAGTGCCAGATCGAGACCCGGATTGCTCTGGATGACGGCTGCGCGGTAGCGCGGAATAGGGGGCGCATCGGGTGTGACCGTAAGCGCGACCACTAGCTCCTCACCGGGGCAGGCGGGGCTGGGAATAGTGGCGTAGGCATTGGTAAGGATGAGCCCGTCGCGGCTGACAATCGTGCCGGAACTGAAGCAGGTGATGTCGAGCGTATCGCCAACGGTGCGCGCTTGTAGGATAAAGACGGTCGCCTGACGAATGCGTTCGATGTCGAGCGTTGGGGCGATGGGCGCGCCATCCTGCGCGACGACAAATGAGGAAACGAGGATGCCTGTACACAGTACGAGCCAGAGCAGCCAGCGCTGTATGTGCCCTCTAGAATTCCAGTGCATTCAGCAACCTCTCGAATATCGGGCGTTCTGCGTCAAACGTGCGCGCGTCAGCGAGGAAAGTGACGATAATCGCCTGTTCCTGGCGCACCGCGATCACATCCAGCCCTTCGATGATGGTGGGGAAGGTTTGCAAGACCGGGTTGACTTCGGCATTGACGTAGGTGTAGAGCATTGCCGTGCCGGTGCTGCCATCTGGCAGGATATACGCCTCATCGATTTCCAGCGTGCGGTAGCCGGTGAGGGTTTGTGCGCGGTCAAGCGACAGCGCATCGAGCAGATTGCGCGTGGTCGTTGCCAGACCAAGCGGCTGGATATCGACAATAATGGCGGTCTTGAAGCCGACACGACTGACATCACGCACCTGAAAGACGTAATCGCCGTCGTCATCTATGAGCCAGTTGGCGGGGTAGTTGGCGCGGATACCCGTCGCTACATCGCTATAGCGCACGGTGGCGTTGAGGATGCTGTCACGCAAGTTGATGGCAATGATGAAACAGACGGCAGCGTAGATAAGAACGAAATAGTTACTCCAACGCTGGCGTAACGTGTCGCGCGCTTCTACCCGCCTGATTTCGACAATCGCGGGGATGTTGTTGGTCGAAGTCGTCATTTCGCTTCCCCTGCACGAATTTCTGCTTCGCGACGTTCAGCGCTCGTAATGAGTGAGGCGACGACGATGCTCATGCCAAGTAACAGGACTACTGAAATCGCCAAGCCGAAGATCGGACTTGGGGCGCTCGTTTGCACCTGTTCCGCCAGCACGAAGCCTGCATTGACGAGGTTGCTGCGCAGGACAGTTGCTACGCCAAAGATGAGCGCTGCCATCGCGAAACTGATGATGAGCAGGAAGGCGTTCGGATTACTGAAGCGCGCTTCTCCGAACCCGTAACCCACGATGAGACTAGGGGCGAGGCTGAAGGCAATCGTCCCAAAGACAGCGAAGGCGGATGCCGCTGGAGCCGCTGGGTCACGCAGGGCGGTGACGAGGTTGAGCGCGGTTGCGTAACCAACCGCCGCCGCCGTCACATAGGCAATCGAGTCCATGCGCGCACGCAGGAGTGAGTCCCATGTCAACAAGCGGACGACCAGGTACTTGCTGATCTCATGTGCGACCCCAACCCCGATTGTATAGCCGATAATGCGCGTAACGAGGTCTGCCAGCGGCAACCAGCGCTCGATTTGCAACACACCTTCGATGACAGGCAGCGTTATGCCATTGGCAACCAGCGCGGAGACTGCGAAGACGGCAATTAGCCCGCGTCGTGGTTCGAGCGCGCCGCGTTCTGGCAGGAGCGCAAACAGTGCCCATAAGCCTGCCGGGATCAAGGCGATACTAATGGCGATGGGTGCGTAGAGCGTGCGTTCAATGTCAAGCACAAACGCATCCAGAGTCCACATCACGAGCGTGACGACGAACAGGCTTACCCCAAACAGTGCCAGACTGCGCCAGACGCGGGCATAGGGATAGATGGGCTGCTCTTCGACGGGCGGTGCAATCAGGCGGGGGGCGGAGGTTCGCACTTAACTGTGTACTCCAAACGTGGGGTGCGTTATCATGCGAACGGAATCCTAGCGCAAGGTGCGCCTGTGGGAAAGATGTGAAATGTTGCGATTTGGAAGTATACGGCTGCGCAGCGTACTGGTGATCGTGCTTATGCTGGTGATTGTTTCGATGGGGCAGGCACAGGATGGTGCTGTCAACCGAATTGTCTACGGGTTGAGTTTCGAGCCGAGTGGCTTTGATCCACATCGGAACGCATCGGCGGAACTGGGTATACCGCTGCGGATGGTGTACGACACGCTGGTTTACCGCGATCCAGCGACGGGGCAATTTGTGCCGGGACTGGCGGAATCATGGGAAGTGTCAGCTGATGGACTCGTGTACACGTTTCGGCTGAAGCAGGGCGTGGTCTTCCACGACGGTACAACGTTCAACGCAGCGAAGGTGGCGGCGAATTTCGACCGCATCCTCAGTCCAGATACCGCTTCGCAGAAATCGATCTTCATGCTCGGCACATATGCGGGATATGAGGTTGTGGATGACTTTACGTTTCGGATTCTGCTAGCACAACCCTACAGCCCGTTATTAGACTCACTGGCGCAGGTCTATCTGGGGATGGCGAGTCCGGCTGCGTTCGGTGCCTATTCGGTCGAGCGCTACCAGTTTCATCAAGTTGGCACAGGTCCATACGAAATGGTCGAATACGTCACGGGTGATCGGCTGGTGCTTCGGCGGTCGGCGAACTATGCCTGGGGCCCGAGCTTTTACCAGCCGCTTGCACAAGGGAAAATCCACGAAATAGAGTTTCGCTTTTACACCGATGTAAGTACCCGCGCCTTGGCGCTGGAAGCGGGTGATGTGCAGGTGATCGGCGAGATTGCGCCGACCGATGCGCGCGCGCTGGCGACAGTCGCTGACATCCAACTGGAGCAAGTGGCGATAGCGGGGCAGCCATTGCAATTCCTGATGAACACCACCCGTTACCCGACCAACAACCGCGATGTGCGCCAGGCGCTGCTGTTTGGAACGAACCGCGAGGCAATTGTTGATGCTGTATTTCAGCGGTTCTCGCCTGTGGCATGGGGACCCATCAGCGCCTCTACGGCTTACTACAGTGCGCAGGTGGTCGGCAGTTACGGCTTTGACAGTGTGCAGGCGCAGGCGCTTCTGGAAGGCGCAGGTTTTGTAGATGCCGACAGCAACGGCTATTACGACGCTGAAGAGGGCGATCTGGAGGTTCGGATCATTGTGCCGCCCTGGGGCTTAATCCCCCAGGTGGCGCAGTTGATGGAAGACCAATGGCGCACGATTGGCGTGCGCGCGGTATTGAACTCCGTGCCGACGCGCGCGGCGTTGTTTGAGGCGGTTGCGACAGGCGAGTACAACCTGGTGGCGTGGTACGAATTTGGCGTTGACCCGGCATTCCTGAGCAACTACTTCTCCTCAAGCGGAGCGTTTAACTGGACAGGGTACGCTAATCCTAATCTGGACAGCTTGCTGGTTCAGGCGGCAAGTACGCTGGACGAGAACGCGCGGGCGACTCTGTATGCGCAAATTCAGGTGCAGGTCATGCAGGAAGCGTTGATGCTGCCAATCCGCGATTACGTCAACATCAACGGGATCAGCAATCAGGTCATGAACCTGAGCTTTGACGATTACGGATGGTTCCCACTACTGGTGAATGCCAGCCTGGTGAGCGAATAGGTGAAGCAAGGGATGCCGTGACTGCACGAGTGCTTGCCTTTCTGCTGCGGGCAGTTGCCAGCGCATGGCTGGCGGTGACGGTGACGTTCGTGCTGCTGCGGTTGCTGCCTGGCGATGGACTGACTGCTCAATTGCGCGAAAGCGGTGCGCCAGACAGCGTGATTGCGGAGCGGCAGGCAGCGCTGGGGCTGGACGCGCCGCTGCCTGTGCAGTACGGGCGTTACATAGCGGCACTGCTGCGTGGCGATCTGGGCGTATCGCTGTTGAATGGGCAGCCCGTGAGCGAATTGATGGGCGCTCAGGTGTGGGCAACGGTCGAACTCGCAATCGCGAGCCTTATGGTCGGCACAGTGCTGGGCGTCGGGATTGGGTATGTCGGCGGGCAAAGTGCGTTGCAGCGTTACAAGGTATCGTCACGAGCCGTACCTGATGGTTTGCGCAACATTGCGGGTATCGTCGCAACTGTAGCGCTTAGCGCACCTGTCATGTGGACGGGGACACTGGCGGTTTGGCTGTTTGCGGCGCGCCTGGACTGGCTGCCTGCGGGCGGGGCGGGGCGGTTGAGTCAGCTCATCCTGCCCGCACTGGTGCTTGGATTTGCGACGGCGGGCGGCGTTGCACAGGTGACACAGCGAGCGCTTGGGGCAATCGGGCGGGAGGCTTTCGTTCAGACTGCGATCGCGAAAGGGCTTTCAGAGTGGGTAGTCGGTTTCAGGCATGTGCTGCGTGTGGCACTGCCACTCATCATCACCCAGATGAGCATACAGGCGGGGTTTCTGTTGAGCGGCGCTGTTGTTACCGAGAGCATGTTTTCGCGCCCCGGCATCGGTCGCTTGCTGCTCGACGCGGTGCTACGTCAGGATTACCTGCTGGTGCAAGGGATTGTAGTGTGGATGAGCCTGGTCGTTATCGCGGCTACCGCGCTGGCGGATGGGCTGGCGCTACTGACAGATGCGCGGCTGCGGCAGTCAATGCTGTGAGCGATGCAGCGTGAAATCCCGGCTTGGTGCGATCAGCCCACTCGTGGTAGTGCTGCTGGCTGTGCTGCTTGCGCCTATAGCTGCACCTTATGACCCGATGGCGACAGATACAAGTGCGCAGTTTCAAGCTCCTTCTGCGGCGCACTGGCTCGGCACAGATCAGTTTGGACGTGATGTGTTGAGTCGATTGCTACACGGCGGGCAGCGTACCTTGTTCGTGACACTGGCAGCAACGGGTATCGCGGCGGCGGTTGGAACGTTGCTTGGCATGATGTCTGCGTATCGTAGCAATGAGACAGGTGTTTCTCATCCGGGTGACTGGATAGCGTTCGGGGCGGGAGTGATTGTGTCAGCATTGTTCGCCGTTCCTGCACTGGTACTGGCGTTAGCGCTGGTTACGTTGCTGGGGACAGGGTTGCCGTCGCTGGCGATTGCGACAGGCGTCAGCCAGATTGCGCCGTTCGCACGGCTGGTTGCGGCGGCTGCACGGCAGGCAGCAGCAATGCCATACGTGGAGGCAGCGCGCTCGCTGGGTGCGCGGGAGGCGCGAATTACGTGGCAACATGTGCTGCCCAATCTGTTGCCCACGCTGTTGTCTGCAACGGTGATTGCGTTTGCTTACTGCTTGCTCAATAGCGCGGCACTGAGTTTTCTGGGGTTGGGCGCACCACCAGGTCAGCCGGATTGGGGGGCGATGTTGTACGAGGGCAGGCAGGTCTTCCGTGTCGCGATCTGGGTGGGGCTTGCGTCAGGCAGCGCGATCACAATACTTGTGTGGCTCGCAATTTGGACGGCGGACAGGGTGGATTTTTCATCTCAGCAGTAGAAGTAATGCACAAATCAAGCATAGCTGCTTTGTTGCTACAAGAGCAAAATCAAGTCAAGACTGCTAGATTATCGAACATAAATAGCCCCATACATAGAACTTGAGTGTGTCTCAACCAGTGGTGATTAAAGTGCCAGGGTTGGCATCCCCACTCAGAGTATCGGCAAGCAAACCGGGTGTCGTGCCACTCATGATGCGCACGGTCAGATGCGGGATGGATTGCACGAGCCTTAACAAGTCCTGGACTTTGCTGCGCATTCCCCCGGTAACATCGGTTCCGGCAGACCCACCGAGCGCGCTTTCGATTGAGGCGTAAGTAGCAGGTGTGATACGCGGGATGATGCTGCCATCGTGGGCGTAGACGCCATCGGTATCACCAAGTTCGAGGATTTTGGTAACAGGCAGATTGTGAGCCAGGTACGTGAAGACCGCTTCGGTAGAGATGATCGTGCCGCCGCGCACCTCATCGAGCGCGACATCGCCGTAGACCAGCGGGACGAGATTGTGCGCAATGGCGTTACGGATGGGCGGCATGGACATGGAGACGACTTCTCCATCGCGCGCTAGGGCAGACGCGGATGGCTGGATGCGAAGGACGGGAATTCCCGCCGATTGAAGCGTCTGTGTCATGAGGTAGTTGAGTTCTGCGGCAACGTTGGCGACCTGAGCATAACCACGCCAGCGTTCTGGCGTATGGACGCCTTGCATCGTTCCGTAGCGGTTAGCGGCGACATGCCCGAACGAACCGCTGCCATGCCCGACTAGGAGCCGGAGAGCGGGGCGAGCCGTGAGGGCGGTGTGAATTTCCTGCGCGATGCGGGCAGCGACATCCGGGCGAAACGTATTTTCCTGCCGTTTGTCTGTTATGAGTGAACCGCCGAGTTTGACAAATGTGAGCATAACTATCCTTAACTCAATGTCATCGAAATGGTGCGTGCAGCACCTGCCGAGTGTAGTGCTGCCGAAACGCTGTCGCGGTTGTGTTCGTCTACCAGCGCGATCATGTTGCCGCCGCGCCCGCCGCCGCTAAGTTTTGCGCCGAGCGCGCCCACATCCAACGCGGCGCTGACCAGATGATCCAGATCAGGCGACGAAACAGTCAACGATTGTAACAGCGCGTGATTGGCAATCATCAGGCTGCCAAGTGCGTTGGGATCGCCTTGCGCCAGTGCTTGTCTCGCTTCATCAACGATTGTGCGGATTTCGCGCAGAATGTTGTCAACGAATGGCTTGTTTTCGTCGTACAGTGCGCGCACGCCGGCAACCGCAGGCTTGGTCAGCGACGCTTGCCCGGTATCGGCGATGATGAACTGAAATGTGCCGCCCACATGCAACGGTTGTATTGGCTCGCCGCGCACGAAATAGACAGGCTGCTCGTAGCAGATGACGGTGTTATCGATGCCGCTTGGCGTGCCATGATGCCGTTTTTCGATCTCGTAGACCAGTTCGTTGAGCGCATGTGCCTCAAGCGGCTTGTCAACCGCCGAAGATAGCGCGCGTGCTAATGCGGTAGACACGGCTGCCCCGCTGCCCAAGCCGCTCGCCATCGGGATGTCCGACCGCAACGTGATGCTGGCGTCGAGCGCGGGGACATGCAGTCGTTTCAGCACAAGCTGTGCCATTTCCACCAGCGCGTCTTCGACTTCGCCCTCCAAACCGACAGGCAGCACCCGTCCGGTATCGACTGCATGAATCTGCAATCCGCTGCCCGCTGGCTGAGGCTTAACCGTGGCTGTTGCGCGCAGGCTGGACACGGGAATGGCGATGGCAGGCACACCGTAAACAACAGCGTGTTCGCCGAAAAGAATGATCTTGGCTGGTGCGGAGGCACTGATCATGACGGCATTGTACCTATCACATTGGGTGTCAGATAGATGATGACGAGGCACGACAGCGCCCACAAGCCGATGCTGATCTGGAGATGCCGATCCTTGAGCAGTAGTTCATCAGGCGCGCTGCCTTCGTTCTTGACGTGAATGAGATACAGATAACGGGCGATGCCGTACCAGACGAACGGTACTGTGACTAGCGCAAGATTGGTTCCTGCCACGAGCGGGGAGGGCGCTTCGACCGTATAGAAAAGATAGGTAAGCATGGTACAGACGACGGAAACGCGCAAGAGTTCGTCCAGAAGCGGTAGATTGTACTGGTCAAGCGTGACGCGGATATTCCCGGCTTTCTCTGCCAGCAGCAGCAATTCCTGGCGACGTTTGCCAACGATCAGGAATAGCGCAAGCGTTGCGGAACAAGCATAAAGCCAGGGCGAGAAGCGATCAACACTTATGACCAGCACGCCCGCGCCGACGCGCAACAGGAACCCCAATACGATAACCACTAGATCGATCAATACGACGTGCTTGAGCTTGAACGAGTAAAGCAACTGAAGCAGAAAATAGACTGCGAGAACGATCGCCAGCGCACGGTTGACCGTAAATGCCGCACCCAGAGCAACGACTGGTATGAGAACCGCCGCGAACCGTGCTATGGGTATGGGGAGTTGACCAGAGGGAATGGGGCGTTTGGATTTGCGCGGGTGCTGGCGATCCGCATTTACGTCAGCCAGATCGTTGATGATGTAGACAGACCCCGCGATGAGACACAGCAGCAAAAAGCTGATTGTGACTGTGACGAGTGCCTGCGTGTTTCCAAGCTGGCGGTCAAAGACAATGCCTGCAAAGATAATAATATTTTTGGTCCATTGGTGAGGGCGCATCGTCTTGAAGAGTCCCTTCAGCACTGTTGTGAAGGAGGGGGAGAGCAACGCGGGCTTCGACACGTTATCGGTGGCGGTCATGAGCCGTACTTTCGATTCGAATACATTTACAGCTTTGATTATAGCCGGGTGGATCAGCTAGACAATCTCAAGTATGATCGCGCAGGAGTCGGATAGATCAATAATGGCTAGCACAAGGACAAATCCGTGACGACGGCAGTTGCACAAGGTCATCCAAACATCGCGTTTATCAAGTACTGGGGCAATGTAGATCACGCGCTGCGGTTGCCCGCCAATTCTTCGATCAGTATGAATTTGAAGGGTGTGGAAACTGAGACGCGCGTGACATGGGATGATCGGCTGCCAGCCGATGTCCTTGTCTTGAACGGACGTGAGGAGACGGGCGATGCCTTGACGCGCGTGGCGCAGCATCTGGACGTACTGCGCAAACGGCTGGGGCTGGAGGCGCGGGCGCAGGTCGAGACGCGCAACAACTTCCCAACAGGTGCGGGCATTGCGTCATCGGCGGCTGCGTTCGCCGCGCTGACAGTCGCGGGCGTTGCAGCCGCGGGAGCGACGCTGACGGAACGCGAACTGACGACGTTGGCGCGGCTGGGTTCGGGTTCAGCCTCGCGCTCCGTGCCGAGCGGTTTTGTGGAATGGCACGCAGCAAGCACACATGACGATAGCTACGCAGAAACGGCATTTGCGCCGGATTACTGGGCATTGGTGGACGTGATCGCCGTCATCAGCCGGGCGCACAAAGCAACGGGTTCGACTGCCGGGCATCGTTCGGCGGACACAAGCGACTTGCAGACAAGGCGCGTGGCTGGTGCGGCAACACGCCTTGCAGCTTGCAAAGCTGCGATTGCTGCACACGACTTCGCGGCGTTTGGCGAGGTGGTCGAGCATGACAGTAATCTGATGCACGCTGTCATGATGACCAGTCGCCCACCGCTGTTCTACTGGCTACCTGGCTCTTTGGCGCTGATGGAGCGCGTGCGCCAATTGCGGCATGAGGGGCTACGGGTCTGCTACACGCTGGATGCAGGACCGAACGTACACTGCATTTGTGTCCGTGAGGACGCAGATAAGGTAAGAGCCGCGCTTTCCAGTATGTCGGAAATCGGCGAAATCATTGTGGCTTCTGTAGGTGGCGGGGCGCGCGTAACTGAACGCGCATGAGCGCCGCATAATCCTCACTTGTGCTCGTTGCAAAAGCACCTGATAATGCTCATCAGTGATGAGAAGGACTGAGTTATGCTTGAAGCGTTACTAGGCAATGATCTGCTGATAGGCATTTTTGCATTTTTGCTGGTGCTGATTCCGGCAGTGATTATTCACGAGTTGGGACACTTCCTTGCCGCCAAGTCGGTTGGGATCACAATCCTTGAGTTCGGTGTTGGAATGCCGCCACGCGCTGCGCGTCTGTTCCGTGCGGGCGGCACGGATTATACGTTGAACTGGCTGCCGTTAGGCGGTTTTGTCCGTCCGATTGGTGAAGGGTTAGTCAGCCAGCAGGGTGATGAAGAGACGGAAAGCGACCGTGCAGAAGCTATCCGGCGCGGTATCAAAAACCCAAAATCTGTGAATGAAGTAAAGCCACTACCGCGCATCTGGTTTATGGCGGCGGGGTCGATCTTCAATTTCGTCAGCGCGTTCCTGCTGCTAATAGCCGTACCGCTCATTGGTATTCCCGAAGTCATCGGCGGGCGCACACTGGTTGTGGACGTGCTGCCAGACTCGGCATTGGCGGCTGCGGGATTACAAGATGGTGACATCATTGAGCGCGTCAACGGTGAGACCTTCATGACGGGTGCTGCGCTGCTAAACACCTTGTACAACGCATCGGCTCCGGTCACACTGTCGGTATTGCGCAACAGTAACGATTTACAGAGCAATTCGCTTGACGGTACAGAACCACAGCGCCTGGAGATTGTCTTTGAACCGGAGTTCAGTGGACAACCATCCGACGCGGCGCATCCGTTGATCATTGCTGTATCACCGGGCTCACCTGCCGAAGAAGCCGGGTTGCAGGTGGGCGACGTGGTGACGGCTGTCAATGACGTGCCGATTGCGGCGTTCGAGGAAGTGCGGGCACAAGTCGAAGCCAATCTCGGCAGCGAAATCAGCTTGACGGTTCAGCGCGAAGGTGAAGCGATCAGTGTGAACCTTACGCCACGTAGCAACCCGCCACCCAACGAAGGCGCAATGGGTGTGGCATTTGCAGGTGGGGCTAACGCGACAGTGGATAGCGGTGCTGGCCTGGTGTACATCGATACCGTGCCGCAGGTGGAAAATCGCCCGCAGCCGTTGAGCGTTGCAATTCCGTTTGCGTGGGAGCAGATGGGAAGCGTCTTGACGACTATTATTCAACTGCCCGGGCGCATCATTGAAGGTGCGGTAACGGCAGAGGAAGTGCGTCCGGTGGGTCCAGTCGGCATCGGGCAATTAGGCGGTATGGTTTTGCAGCAGAGTGTTGAGCAGAACGACATCGGGCGTATTCTGCAATTCATTGCTCTGGTTAGTATTTCACTCGGTTTCACAAACCTGCTGCCCATTCCGGCGCTAGACGGCGGGCGAATCCTGTTTGTGCTGATTGAGGTACTACGCGGTAAGCCAATTGCACCGGAGCGCGAGGGCATGGTGCATCTGGTCGGGATGGTGGTGTTGCTGTCGCTAATGCTGGTGGTCACGTTCTTCGATATTTTGTCGCCCATTACGAATTCGCTGCCACGTTAGCAAGACACGCGGCGGACAATTGAGTTGACTGGCGTGCGGTTAGAGGTAATCTCTAACCGCAACTGATTCAGGGGGAAGTTATGGACTACGAACCGGGATTTGAGCGCGAAGACGTAGACGATGGCTATGATGCCCGACCGCGCCCATCACTCGACGAAACGCTGGTCGCATTGAAGCAGGGCGAGACGACGGGCATGACTGCGACCATCTACTACGGCTTGTCCGACCTGGTGAAGGGACAGCTTGCGCAGCTTGAAGAGGTGTGGGTCGCGCTTGATTCCGAGTATCGCCACAAGCTGGTCGAACAGCTCAACGAAATATCGGAGACCAACTTTGAGTTGGACTACCGCACGTTTGCGCTGTTCGCCCTTGAGGATGAGGATGCCTCGGTTCGCGCCGCCGCCGTCGAATTGTTGTGGTCAGATGAGACGCTCGAAGGCATGCGCCGCCTAATGGAAGTGGCGACACAGGATGACGCAGCGGCTGTGCGCGCTGTTGCACTAAGCGCATTAGGGCGCTATATCCTGTTGGGCGAATACGAAGACTTGCCGGAAGCGCAGACGAGTATGGCGATTGATCTGACGTTCAGTGTGTATCGCGATGAAGGCGAAGACATCGAAGTGCGCCGCCGGGCACTGGAAGCGTTGTCGCATTCGAGCCATGCGGGTGTGAACGATGCCATCCGCGAGGCATATGAAAGCGGCGACCGTGCCATGAAGGTGAGCGCAGTGTTCGCGATGGGCAAGACGTATGACGCACGCTGGGAGCCAGCGGTTATGCGCGAGCTGAACAGTGCTGATGCTGAGATGCGCTACGAAGCAGCGCGAGCAGCGGGGGAGCTATCGCTCGAAGACGCAGTACCAAAGTTAACCCGGCTGATTTACGAAGCTGACCGCGAGATTCGCGAGGTGAGCATATGGTCACTGGGCGAGATAGGAGGGCGCGAAGCACTGCGCGTGCTGGATCGTCTGGCAAGTGACCCCGTGTTTGCGGATGACGAGGACTTGCAGGAAGCCGTTGAAGATGCGATGGTGAGTGCTTCGATGCCGGGCAGCGACATGCTGCTGTTTGAGTATGGCAGCGACGAAGGCGATGAAGAACTGCCGGGCGAGGACAATGATTGGACGGATGAAGCGTCTGACGCGCGCCCTGACGATGATGACAGGACGCGCTGGAACTAGTGCAGCATCTAGCCGTTGATGAGCGGCATCAGCTTGAGCGCCAAGCCAGTGTCGCCCTGAATTTTGATCTTGCCCGTCATGAATGCCTGCATCGGGTTTAAGCCACCCGTAATCATACTGTTAAAATCGTCAGCACTGGCGTTCAGAGTCATCTTGGGGCTTTCGACTGTGCCTTCGCCAGTGGATGCCCCACCGTCGGTGAGCTTGAGCCACCACTGACCGCCACCATCGCCGCTGAGGTTGAACTGAATGCTGGAATTGATGCCCTGAATCTTGTCAGGCGGCATTTTGCTGACCATGCCGTTGAAAATGTCTACGATTTGTTCGCGCGTTGCCATGCACTATCCTCACTTTACGATTAGCCAACGATCACTTTTGTCCATACGTCTGCATAGTATACTGACAGGCACAGGATCGTGCATCTTTTTGTTTGTGGTCAATGTTTAGTGGATGGCTACATGAGGGTGATAGTACTGCTGCTGCTAGTAATGCTCGTTCTGGTAGTGAACGGATGCGTGCGTGAGCAGCCTGAAGTGATCGTCATTACTGCAACTTTGGCTCCAGCCGCTGCGGGTGTACCGACGGCAACGCTTGATCCGCTGCTGCCGACGCCTACGATGCTTGTGAACGCGCCTGCCGATACGACGGAGGTCGCGGCTGCCGCGACTGGTCGCTACGTCGTACAGCCGGGCGACACCTTGTCTTTGATCGCGGCATCGCAAGGGGTGAGTGTGACTGCGCTGGTGGAGGCAAACAATATTGCCGATCCGAATCGTCTTGAAGTCGGACAAGTGCTGGTCATTCCGAATACGCCGAGCCAGGTTGGGAGCGATTTTCGCATCCTGCCAGATAGTCGTTTGGTGCGAGCGCCGGGGAGCGCCGATTTTGATATTCGTGGCTTCATCGCCGCGCAGCCGGGATTTATCCGCACGGCGACGGATACAGTAGACGATGTAGTCTTGAGCGCTGCGGATATTATCGAGCGTGTCGCCTTTGAATACAGTGTCGATCCACGCCTGCTGCTGGCACTACTGGAAATGCGGGCGGCATGGCTCAGCAACCCTGCGCCTGATGAGTTTCGCCAGGTGTATCCGCTGGGTGCGCCAGCATCGCCGTTAGGATTTGATCGCAACGGCTTGTTTCGGCAGTTGGCGTGGGGGGCGGATCAACTGAACTTTGGCTACTATCGTCACAAATTCGCCAACTTGCGGTTGATGGAGTTCACAGAGGAAGGCATTGCAATACGGTTTGTAGAAGGCTTGAATCATGGCACGGCAGGTGCCCAATGGATGCTAAGTCTGTTTAATCGCTATGATCTGTGGCAGCTTGAGACGGGTGCACAGGGTTTGTACGCAATTTATCAGCGCTACTTCGGGGATCCATTCCTGAACGCTGTCGAGCCGTTGATCCCGATTGGATTGGAACAACCGCAGCTCACGTTTCCATTTCCGGCTGGCGAGACGTGGTACTTTACAGGCGGTCCGCACGGTGGGTGGGGGAGTGGCAGCGCATGGGCAGCGGTGGATTTTGCGCCGCCAGATGACCTGACGACTGTCACCAGCGCGTGTTATGTGTCGGAATACTTTGTGACGGCCATCGCGCCCGGTGTGATTGCGCGCACGGCGGCGGGTGTGGTGGTCCTGGACCTGGATGGTGACGGCGATGAAGCGACTGGCTGGAGCATTCTGTATCTCCATATCGCGACGCAAGACCGCATAGCTGCTGGTACGGTCGTCAATATTGGCGACCGGATCGGGCGTCCTTCCTGTGAGGGTGGGTTTTCGACGGGGACACATTTGCATATCGCACGGCGCTATAATGGCGAGTGGCTGCCAGCGGACTGCACCATCTGCCCGGTGGAGCGGCGCGTCCCAAATTTTGTCATGAGTGAGTGGACGTTCTATGGCTACACGCAGCAAGAGTACCAGGGTTATGCGTTGAAAGATGACGAAGAGCGCATTGCCGAGCAGGGGCGCAATAATCCACTTAATCAGGTTAACTGGGCGCGCTAGCATGTAGCTGAGTGATGAGTGATGAGTGATGAGAGAAGGCAACACAGTCAGCGGGTGCGTAGGGTGTCGCTCGTGTTGATTGTGCTAATGAGTATTTGTGGAGTGCATGGGTTGCAGGCACAGGGCGGAGCTACGTCTACCCCTGTGCCTGTGACACTGCCGCAATCGTCGCCTGCGAACGTGGTGGGAGAGACGGCAACACCGACCTGGACACCCACTGTCCCCCCTTTAGCGGTGCTTGAACCCATTGACTTTGCCAACGTGCGCGATGCACCGGACATTAACGCCCAGGATATTGGCGATATTCGATCAGGCGAACGGTATACGGTGATCGGGCGTTCGGGATTGTGGTATCAATTTCAGTATGATCGAGCGCCAAACGGAATTGGCTGGGTCTACAGCGAGCTTGTGACGATCACCGGCGATGTGAATACCATCCCCGAATTGACACTTCAGCCCGTCGCAACGGTCGATCCGCTGATTGTGGGGGCGACACAAACCGTTGCGGCTGCATTACTGCTGCCGGGTGGGGAGTTCACAATCACAGCAGCAGCCGGAGGGCTGGTTGGGACGCTGGCAGTCGGTAATCCGGCGGCAAGCGACCCACGAGCGACTGCTCCTCCTGAAGGCACAGCGCTACCCACGTTCACGTATCCACCAGGCATCGTTCGTGTCACACCTCTCGCCGTCGCGAACGCAGGTGTTGCAACTGAACTGGATGTGGAGCAGATTGAGATTTCGCAGGCGGACTTACAGCGTATCCCCCCGATTTTACCGATAGTGGCACTCGGTGGATTAGGGGTGTTAGGGCTGATGGTCAGTGGGTTCAGACGGAAATAAGCGCGGGGCGCTCCAACGGAGCGCCCCGATACCGTCAGGTTATTCGTGCGTGAGAATTAGTGACTGCAAGACGAGCAGCCATCACCGCTCGCTTCGCCACTGTCCTTGGTCTTGAACGAAGTACCACAGCCACAGGATGATACCGCGTTGGGATTTTCAATGCGGAAGCCGCCGCCCATCAGACTATCGACAAAGTCAATGACTGCACCCTTGAGGTACATGAGGCTGGTGGGGTCAACGACGAGGCGAACACCATCGACTTCTACGACGGCATCATAGTCGCGTGGACTCGGTTCAAACGCCATGCCGTATTGCAGACCGGAGCAGCCGCCGCCGCTGACAAAGACGCGCAGCGCGTGTTCAGGAATGTTGCGCTGCACGAGAAGGCTCTTGATGACGCCGAGCGCAGTCGGAGTAACCGTGACAATGGTATCTTCTTCTACCGTGATGGGCGTGAGTACAGGAGTACGGACCATTTCATCGACTGCCATGATTGGGTTCCTTTCGGGACAAACTGACTTTGTTTACGCGCCTGTATCCTAGCACGAATTTTCGCGCAGGTCAATTTTTACAATAAACATTAGCAAAATACCAATGTGCTAGCGCTGGAAGGGAATCAGATAGGAACAGGCGATCTGCCCTTCACTCATGCGCCCGATGAGACGCGGCACTACTCCTACGAGCGACGCGACCAGGCGCATATCCATGCTGCACAAGACGGACGTATCCTGCGAAAGGTGATGATAGGGGCAGTTGTGGGTATGAAGCAGATAGCCATCGGCGCAGCTTTCGTAGTCGGCGTTGTAGCCGTGATCATTGAGGTACTTGACCGCCATTGCGAGGCGCTCATGCAGCGGTGCGTCATGGATCTGGGCATCGCGTGCCATATCATCGGCAACGCCTTCGATAATGACGTTGATGGTGTCTGGCGGCAGGTTGCGTTGCAGCTGTGTAAGCACGCTGGCAGCAAGCCGTTCGTAGTTATTGGGAAAGAAATCGCGCGCTTTTTCGGTCAGGGCATAGACATGCTGTGGTCTGCCGGGTGAACTACGGCGGCGAAGTTCGGGCGAGGTAATGAGTGCATCTTGTTGCAACAGGCTGATGTGATGGCGGACTGTCACAGGAGTGATGTCTTTGCCGCGTCGCGTCTGAAGTTCGGACACGATTTCGTCAACTGTCGCTTCGCCACGCTCGCGCAAGATGTCGAGGATATAGCGGCGCGTTTGTTGTATGTTCATGGCTATCGCATATTCCTCTGATGATTAACAGAATTAAGTTTACCCGCATTAGCGAATTCGTCAACGTGGCAATCAACGGGGGCATGTGCCACAATCGCTGCCAGCGTTCGTTTCAGGGTTATCGGCATGAATTCATGGATGAAGCGCAGACCACAAGTGACATTACACAGCGTGGCTGTAGGGTTTTATTTGCTGGTAGCGGTAATCTTGCTGCATCCGTTATGGGTATACAACGGCACACACGCCGCCGGTTATGACTACTTCAACTACAACTGGAATTTCTGGTGGATCCGTTACGCATGGGGGAATGGGGTGAACATTTACCAGAATGATTTCGTCATGTTTCCGGTGATGAGTAACTACGGCTACCATGCGCTGACGGCGTTCTGGTATCCGTTCTGGGCGCTGCTTGAGCCGCTGTTTGGGACGCTGACCACCGTTAACGTAATCATTACGCTGGTCTGCGTTCTCAATGGCTATCTTCTGTTTGTGTGGCTGCGTAACGAAGGAGTCGCGGCGTCGTTGGCACTGCTGGGTGGAGTGCTGCTGCAAACGCTGCCCATCACCCGCTACTGGTACTACAACACACATCTCAATCTGATGGACTGGTTCTGGCTTCCGGGACTGCTGCTGATGTGGAAAGGTATCAGCGGGCAGGTATCAGGTATCAGCTTTCAGGGGAGTGCAGAGTACAAAGTGCAGAGTACAAAGGGAGTTGGTGGGCTGCTGAGGGCTTTGAGGCTGAGTGTGATAATGGGCGTGGCACTTTGGGGGCTGCTCTTGACCGATTTGCAGTTCCCGATCTTTGCGCTGTTCGTCGTTGCTCCATATGGATTGCTCACGGCTGTACAGACGGCCTATCCGCGCCTGCTACATAAGCACGCCAAGGCGTTTGACTTTGCAGCCGTCGCGCGCCTGGCAGTTTGTGGAGTCGTTGCGGTCGGTGTGGGCGCAGCGTTGATGTGGTTTGCAGGTCCGCTCCCGTACATCGCCCGCTTTCAGGGGAGGCTTGTGCCAGGACCAGTTGAAGAGCGACCCGGTATTGCGTTTCCAGCGGGTTTTTTGAGGATGGCGGAACAATGGTGGCAATGGGATCAGCCTTCGACCGGCGCATTTGTGACGCTGGCTCTTTTAATCAGTGTCATTGTCGGACTTGTGCTGCTGGCTCAGCGTCAGCAGCGCAACTGGCGCGCGTGGTTCTGGTTGCTGGTGGCGCTGCCGCCGTTCGTGTTTGCGATGGGTCCACATCTGACGATGGGTGGAGTGCGCTTCGTGTTACCTTACGTGTGGCTGTATGAGCTGACAGATGGTAATTTTCGGATGCCTTGGCGACTTGCACCCGCAGGTGTCATCGCCGCTGCGACGTTTATGGGGCTGCTGTGGACGCCTGTGTTGCGCAGTTGGCAGAGTCGGGCTGTGCAAGATGTCATCATCCCGACGCAGCGGGCCCCGTCTTTGCCCGTGTTTGTGGGATCGTCTGCAATATTGCTGGCGGCATTTGGCGCGGTACGATTGTTTGAAATCGGACCCATTCAACCGATACTACCGCACTACGATATTTACGAGACGATGGGGCGCGAACCTTACGAGTATGTGGTCTTGCAAGCGCCGACGGGGATGGGAACTGGCGAAGTGCTGCTCGGCAATGCGCGGGCGATACAATACCAGTGGTACGGCATTGCGCATGAGCAGCGCATGATCAACGGATTTATCTCGCGTGCGCCGATTGATGATTTCTTCTACGTTGATACAGGTGATGCGCTCCTCAGTTGGCTGGGTCAGCGGCGGTTATTGGAACCGGAAACGGTTGAGGCGCAGTTGCGAGAACGCATCTTCGAATACCCACTGGGCTATATTGTGCTGCACACTGATGACATCGCGCGTGCCAGACAGAGCGCGAGTGAGGAGATCATTGGCTTCTTCAACCAGCATGACGATTTGCTATGTGCGCCATCTGTCGAGGGGGCGGCTGTGATTTATCGCACCCGTTGGCATCCTGACGGGTGTGAACGCCGTACTCCTCGTGAGATTTTTGACGGCGTTTATGAGATAGATATCGGCAACACGGAAGATGTGCGTTTCCTTGGTTGGGGTTGGCACTACGCCGAGCCTGTTGGTGGCATTGACTGGCGGTGGACGGGCGCGTATCCGCAAGTGGCGGGCATGGACGATACGGAAGCGCGCCAATGGCGTGAGGCGGAAATCTTTGTGGACATGCCGCCGGGTAGCTATCGATTTGGCGTGCTTGTGCAAAGCTTTCATGAACCGCGTGCGCTGCGGGTATTTGTTGGCGATGTGGAAGTGGAGACGGATTGGATGGTGCGTCCCGATGTCCTGGCTCCATTTTATGTAGACATCCCGTCCGCTCTGATTGGCGATGGCGATCATTTGCGGTTGCGCCTGGTGTACGGGAGCGCAACTGTGCCTGCGGAGATCGGACCGGGGACAGATACACGAGGGTTGGCAATCGCTGTTGAAGTTATTACGCTGCAACGTCTGCCCGACAGTGCGCCATGAGGCGGGTTGCTGTAGTCTTTAGCCTTTATGTGCTGGTTGCTGCAATCGCGCTATCAGCCTTGTGGTTCCACCCCAACACGGTTGGGGACACGCTGCCGCATGACTACTATCACATGCACTGGGGTTACTGGTGGATGCGTCATGCCGTGAGCGAGGGCGCATCGATTTACGAGACGAACTATGTCCATTTCCCTGCGACGACCAACCTTGCTTTCCACACGTTAGCCCCGTTCTGGTACCCGTTGTGGGCGCTGTTTGAGCCGTTGATAGGGACGGTGGCAGCCGTCAACGCGATCATGACGCTGGCGCTGGCGTTGGCGGGGCTGTTCTGCTGCCTGCTGCTGCGCGCAGAAGGGGTGCGAATGCCGCTGGCATTGGCGGGCGGGGTTGTCTTCATGCTGACGCCCGCCAACCTCTTGAGCGCGATGCTGACGAATCTGAATTATCTGGGTGTGTTTTGGCTGCCAGTGTGTTTGGTGCTTTGGCGAAGTATCAGCGATCAGCTATCCGGCGTCAGGTTTGGGGTACAGGGTATTGGGTTTTGGGGAATGGTCCTTGGCGCGGCGCTATGGGGAATGCTGCTGACAGATTTGCAGTGGGGGTTGTTCAGCGCGTTTCTGCTCGTTCCGTATGGGGTCTGGACGCTGATTCGAGCGGCAATGCAGGGGCGCGAACATGTAGGGCGGCTGGTGCTGGCGGGCATTGCTGCAATGGTTTTTGCTGTAATGCTGCTTTGGTTTGCAGGACCGCTGCCGCATATCCTGACATATGACACCAGTAGCTTTGCGCCACAGCCGATAGACAAGGCGGCAGGTGTGCCATTTCCGCAAGGCTTCGTAACACGCCTCGACCCGTATGCACGAGCATTATCTTACGGTTGGCTGATTGTGCCGCTGACGGTAGTTGCCTTCATGCTTTGGGCGCAAAAACGAAGAGGAGCAGAGCGTACACCTCATGAGGTGTCTCTACAGATGCCGCTATGGACTTGGTTGGGGATAGCGGTTGTGCCGCTGGTGTTGTCGGCGGGCCCATTCGTAGCTATTGGGGATGTGACCGTGAGTATGCCGTATGTCTGGCTGCATGACGCATTGGGCGGCGTGTTCCGTGTGCCTGCGCGCTTTGCGCCTGTCGCTCTGCTGCCATTGCTTGTGTTCATGGGGAGGGTGATTTCGGATAGAGCGGGAAAAGTGCTTATTCAAGAGGATAGATGGGGCGGGGGCAGAGGGTTTGCAAAATCATTGGCGGGCGGGGTGGCGATTCTGGTAGCGGTAGCAGACGGTAGTGTGTTTGCGCAGATGCCTGTGCGACCTGTCGTAACGCCGTATTCGTTTTACGACGCAATGGGGCAAGAAGCATATGAATATGTCGTGCTGGAAATTCCGGTTGCCGGAGGAAGCGGGGAAGCATGGGTAGGGGATTTCACGGCAATGGAGACACAGTTTTACGGGATGGCGCATGAGCAGAGGATGATCAGTGGGACGTTTGCACGCGCACCGCTCGATCATTTCTGGCACTGGTTGTATGACGATCCGATGCTGGCGTGGCTTGGGCAGCGACGCTGGCTGGAACCCGAACGTGTAGTAACACAACTGCGTGAGCGTATCTGGGAGTACCCGATTGGCTACGCTGTGCTGCATCAGGATTTGGTGGGCATTGAGGCGAACGCTAATCAGGAAATTATGGGCTACTTCAATCAGCACAGTGATCTCTTTTGTCCACCTCTGGTTGAAGGGGCGGCGGTTGCGTGGCGCACCCGTTGGCATCCTGATGGTTGTCCGTCACGCACAGCCCCGGAAATTGCGCCAGGTGTGTTTGAAGTTGATCTCGGCAGCAGTGGTGATGAGCGTTTCATCGGTTGGGGCTGGCATCGGCAGGAGGATGTTGGTGCGACGCGCTGGCGTTGGGCGGGCAACTATCCGCGTATTGGCGACGACGTTGTGCCGGAGGGTGGCTACTTGCAAGCAGACTTGTGGTTGGAACTACCGCCCGCTGACTACGGGATGACGCTGCTTGCGCAGGCATTCCAGCAAACGCGCAATGTGGAAATCGAAGTGAACGGGTTCGTGTTGGGTGACTCAGTGATGATTGAGACAGATGTGTTGAGTGAATACCGTTTTGAACTATCTGCGGATGCTATTGGAGATGATGGGGCGGTGCATATGATTATCCGGTATGACGGCGCGATCACGCCACAGGAGGCAGGCGTCGGCGGCGATACGCGGCGGCTGGCGATTGCTGTCGATAGTGTGCGCTTTGAGCAGGTGGATTAGTGATCGATTGCGAGGCATTGTGAAGCGATACGCGGTATTGCTGGCGATCTACAGCCTGTTGGCGCTGCTATGGCTGCGACAACCATTGATGCATATTGAAACGCACATGACGGGCGACCCGGGGCAGCCCGTCACGACCGATTACTATCATTTTCACTGGAACTACTGGTGGATACGCCATGCGCTGACCAACGGGCTGAATGTTTACCACACAAACTATGTCTTCGCGCCGCATACGTCCAGCCTGTCGCTGCACACACTGACACCATTCTGGTATCCGATCTGGGCAGTCTTGGAGCCTGCTTTCGGTACCGTTGCGGCGATGGCAGGCGTGTTTTTTTTCGCGCTATTACTGAATGGCTTTGTCTTTCACATCTTTCTTGAAAAGCAGGGTGCAGCGCCCGGATTGGCGCTGGTCGGCGGTATCTTGCTCCAGGGCAGCGAAGTGATCTTTATCAGCCTCAAGTGGACAATGACCAACCTGATGGGGTGGTTCTGGTTGCCGCTGGTGCTGCTGGTGTGGGGGGGTGTCAGGTATCAGGTATCAGGTGTCAGGGGGGTACAGAGTGCAAAGTGCAAAGTGCAAAGTGCA
>Ga0224723_1000346_pt1 | contig 32735 bp, 17 predicted proteins | sample Balambano_FR2_Me_FD_161647 | JGI IMG/M metagenome (GOLD analysis project Ga0224723, IMG submission 161647) | Freshwater sediment microbial communities from Lake Towuti, South Sulawesi, Indonesia - Balambano_FR2_MetaG | ecosystem: Environmental > Aquatic > Freshwater > Lake > Sediment | place... | reverse complement strand
ATAATAAATCCATATACATGGGTGTTGCACAGGAGTAAAAGGCACAGCGATAAAGGAATAAAACTTTTATCTCTATGAGGATATAAAGTACAGAAGCAATAAATAAATAATAGACCTAATACATAACTTCTACTAATAATGCCATACTCGTACAAAGAAAAATAGCCAAAGGATAGAAAAATCTTTTGTTGACGATTAAAAGGCGAGTATTTGATGAATACGTACGCTCCTGTAGTGGCAATTAATAAATGGTACAATTGCATGACCACAGGATTATCTGTAAATCTACTGAGAACATACAACCCTATATGCCATAGTCCTGGGTGTCCTTCATATCTTAAATTTTGGAATAGATTGTTTATCGATGAGCTATCTCTAGCAATCATCCATGCTTGAAGTTCATCAAACCACATTTCATGATTCAAAATGCCTATTAAGCCAAGAGATAAAAAGATGATAACTAGTGTTACCGTGAAAAAATTATCTCTTTTACGAGCCAGAGAAAGGATGTTATCTGGCTTTTCTGAAGTTGTATTACTCATTTTTTAATGATTGTTAACTATTAAATGTTAAGCCTTAGATTCTCTCTTCAGCTTGGTTCTGATTATAAGAGCCAAAGGAATACAATTTGTGACCTGTAAAACTTAGTATAGCAACGCATCCAGCACTGACTAAACGAGATGATGTTGCATCCCAATGAATATTATTTATCAGAAGTTGTAGCAATCCTAAATTTGCCAGTAAGCTATTGAGAGCTACTGTGGCAAACACAGTATATTGGACTAGCCAATTTTTCCAGTAAACACCAAAAACAAAGCGACGTGAAAGCAAAAAATTTACACTTAAACCAAGGAAGTAACTAATACATAATGCGGAAACAAACCACAAACCAGACCGAACTAGCAAAGAAAAAATTACAACATCGGCTATAGTTGCTATTCCACCTGTAAAAACATAACTAGTAAACTCTTTTAAGAGATGAGCAACTTTATATCGTTTAGAGACGTTGGTCGGTTTAGCTGTAGTACTTTGAGCATTTACATGAGCTTCTTCTTGATATTCGCTGTCAGAGTTCACAGACCATAAATCATGTTGACCTGGTTTTAAAACATTCTCAGCGGCCAGAATTCCCATCAGTAAACTATGGTCTTGGTTGTTATATTTAAATGCGCCATATCTACCTACCAATTGCAGGTTTTGAAATTTCTGGAGATAGCTTTGAATTTCCACTAAAGCTACTTTATAATCACCAGCATAAATTGGATAAGTCCGGGGTAAGCGAATTATAAATCCTCTAGAAACTTTCTCATTGTATAATAAGCCAATTTTTCTCAACTCGTATTCTGCTAATTCTAAAAGTTCTGATTCTTCTTGCTTCCACATTGAGTCATCAAAATTACACCAGTATTCGCAGCATAAAGGTGTCTGATCGTTATTTGGTAGCATCTCGCTTGACCAATTAGCAAAATTTGTTACTCGACCTACATGAACTGTTGGGTCGTTGATATAAAGCCAGTTATCTGGAAATAAATTCCAACCTTCAACAATTAAGTAAACAAGAATTGTATTCCTAAATTTTAAAGATTTAGCCGCGTCAATAGTTTTCTGCGGAGCTGGTGTATCTAATTGTTGTACTAACAAACTAATCGGAATTGAAGAAATTATCTCTTTGCATTCTGCTATACTTTCCTCTCCAGTTTGGCAATTCTTCAAAGTAATTTTCTTGATTTGAAAATTTTCATGATGTATCTTCATAACTTCTGTGGATAATAAAACAGATTGATTTTTCCTAATAAGATAATCGCTGATTTTTTCATACAACTGCCCTGAACCTAAGCGAGGAAATTGAAACTGGTCTATCAATGTTTTAACTTTACCGTCATTACCCAAAATAGCATTACGTATTGCCTTCATCAAAGATAAACCTTTAATTCTTTGGGCTGCCCAATCGGCACTTATTTCAGTGCAGGGAATTCCCCAAAGCTTTTCTGTATAACCCTCAAAGAATATTTTGAATAACTGCTTACCAAATTTTCCCGTAACCCATTCAGCAAAATTCTGAGGATTGCGATTAGGAAACAGTCGTGCTTGTAAATAAGAAGTAACTATTTGAAAGCTTTTGATTGCGCCAATAGCTAATAAAGTTTCTAATGCTTTCAAAGGATAGCTAAAATATTTACCACCGTAGTAAATACGTGTCAAGCGACTTACCGTTACTTGGTCTTCATCCAACACATCATTCCACAACTTTAACACAGGCTCTATTTTGGTAAAAAAACGATGGGGGCCAAAGTCAAGAAGAAAGTTTTTATATTCTATGGTTTTAGCTAATCCACCAACTTTTGAGTCTCTCTCTACGACCACTACTGATTGACCTTGCTTAGTCAATGTATAAGCTGCTGCTAGACCAGCAGGGCCAGCACCGAGAATATAAATCGCATTACTATTATGCATATAACTGCTTCACTTACTAAGTTAATTTCATTTGTAAGAATTACGTCCTTGACAGGTCAATTCTCAGTTAATAATAGATATCGACCGAATTTAATTATGTGTTACCTGATAGTCTTGGTAGGGGCAATCTAATGTATAAGTTAATGCTTTCAAAATTGGGCTAAATTCTCAAGTAAAAGAGAGTGGGCTGAATGGATAAAAAAGTGGTCTCCGGAAAACATTTCCAGTTGGAACGAGTTTTTTGTTTGCGATCGCCACCCTTCTAGTTCTTGAGTATTTATTTCTTGGTCTTCCAGTCCACCAAAAGCAGTGATTGTACATTCAAGTGGTGGCTGTTGGGTATAAACATAAGTTTCTAAAACTGCAAAATCTGCCCGAAGGAGTGGGGTAATTATTTGCATTAATTCAGCATTTTCCAGCACTGAAGCAGGTGTACCATTGAGACGGCGAAGTTCTTGTTTAAACTCGGTTTCTGGAAGTGCATGGATAGGTGGCTTTGGTGAGGGTATTTGGGGAGCGCGACTAGCAGAAACAAATAGGTGAGATGGTTTTTTCCCATACTCTTTACAAAAATGGCGAGCAAGTTCAAAACTGAGCAATCCACCCATGCTATGACCGAAAAAAGCAAATGGTTTGTCTAAATATGGCAGGAGGATGGGAGCGAACGCAATAACTAGAGGTTCCATTCGCGTAAATGGAGTTGACTTCATCTGCGTTCCCCGTCCAGGTAGTTCCACAGGACAAACTTCTATATTTTTAGGTAAGCTTAAAGCCCATGTACGAAAACTTAAAGAGCTACCACCTGCATAGGGAAAACAAAATAATCGTAAGTTAGCTTGGGGATTAGTTTTAGGGCAGGTGACCCACGAATTTAATTGGTGTGTAGTTTTCATAATTTATCTTTATCAATTACACTTTTTACGGTTTTTAAAACGTAACCGCAAAAAGTGATTAGATTTGGAGAGATGCTTATGATTATTTAAAGTTTGAGGTTAAACTCTAGATAATTTATATTCCCGTGCATTAATGCACCTATCTCCATATTTTGAGTCTAAGCGAGGCTGGGAACTTCGATTTTATCTATTGGCGCTTCATCAAACGTAGTGTTTATAGAGACTTCCCTCCAAGCATCTAATTCTGCTTTCATAAACTCCAATGCACCTTCAATAGTTTCTACTGTATCTGCTCCCAGTGCCAATCTGATTGGTGGGTTGTCGCTATCAACCACTTTAATCATTGCAAAAGCAGCTTTCTTTGGGTCACCTACTTGTTTGCCATCATGCTCGTATACTGCCTGACGTATTTCATCAATTAATGGTTTATAGTCCTCAATTTGGGTATCAGTTAACACATAAGAGCGTTTGAAAAAATTTGTACGGAATGCACCAGGTTCAACAATTGTGACTTTTATGCCGAACGGTGCAACTTCAGCAGCTAAAGAGCCAGAAATTCCCTCTAGCGCAAGTTTGCTACTGCCATAAATTCCTCCACCAGCACCAGCACCAAAAGAAGCAATTGACGAAAAATTCAGAATATGACCGCTGCGTTGTTGTCGCATATGAGGTAGTACTGCTCGGAGAACTTCTAAGACACCAAAAAAATTTGTTTCAAACTCACGGCGAACTTCTTGATCACAAACTTCTTCAATTACACCAGCAACTTCACACCCAGCATTGTTGACCAGTACATCAATGCGTCCAAAGTTAGCGATCGCCTGTTTTACTGCTTCTCGTATCTCTTCGGGTTTTGTTACATCAAGTTGCACCGCTAATGTACGATTTGGAAAGCTTGCTGCTAAATCTTTGACCTGGTGTGGATTGCGTGCTGTTAGCACCACCCTCTCACCCCGTTCAAGCACCGTCTCTGCTAGTGCTTGACCAAAACCACTTGAGCAACCAGTGATAAACCATACCCGTGTTTCTTGATTTGAGGAAGTTTCCATAGAAATTCTCCATTTTTAACAAGTGTGACGTTACTAAGCTGAAAAAATTTGAAGTTCCAGAAGCAGAAAAATGCATTTTTTTAGTGGAGTTGACAAACAAAACACACTCAAATAAGCAATTTAAATGCAAATCTCTAAATGTTGCCAGCTGTCTCCTGCATTCTTTTTCGGAGACTGAGCGGTCTCATATCAGTCCAGACTTCTTTGATATAATCTAAACATTCTTGCTTAAGTCCATTTTTTCCAGCATCCTTCCAACCCAGAGGATTTTCACGCTCTAATGGCCAAATGGAATATTGTTCTTCGTGATTAACTACCACTTTATAAATCGTCGTATCTTCCTTGTCATCTTGATACATACTTAACCTCTTTATTTTTGACTAGTTCTGCTTCGCACTTGATTAATAAATATCAGGGAAAAATTTTATGCTTCTAATGGTTCTAAATGTCCATTACCGTTTAAAGTCACCAAGTCAATATCTGCGATACATCTAACTTTGACATAGTTTAGCGTTAGGTCGCCAACCAAATGAACTTTTCCTGTTTGATGATCAAAGTCAGCTTCATTAAAATTAGATGCTTCTAGGTCAAGTTTAACACCTAAATCAGTGCCACCTTTGGTATTTGTAAATTTGATATGTACATATCCTCGGTCGATACTTTCTTTAAGTGCTGTAGCTGTTTTTTCAGACCGCAAACTAGCCTCTACAGGATGTTTCCCTTCTGACAATCTTTGTACCAACTCGTTCATAGAAATATCTCCTAAGAAAGATTATTTTTATTTTGACTTTCAGATGTTTGTACTTGCACAGATTCATAAACAGGAATCTCAAAGCCCAAGTTTTTTTGGCAGAAATCTTTCCATTCCGGAGTTACATTATCAAAGATAATATTCTCGTCCTTGAAAATTCCATCTGTGACTACATAATTTTCTTGTAAATATAGAAAATCATCATCCTTTAACACTCTTTTAACTTCAACTTCCTGACCATCTATATGTTGCTTTTCAACCCTTGTATTTTCTGACTTTTCTATCCATTGCCCAAATTGACGTAGTGTTTTTATCAAGTATGCTTTGCAATACTTACCCATTTTTGCCATGTTATTACCTACCTATTCACTAAATATCTTATTTCTACATTTTGATATGATTATACATTAAAGTTATAGATATTTTGACATCATCATTAGAAAAATCGTCTAATTTAAGTTTGTAAGTAATTAGGTTTAGATAAACTATTAAATTCTTTAGACGTGAGTATAAAAACTACCAGTATAAATAAAAAATCTGCAAATATTGAACCAATATATACACCTCTTAAACCAATCATTTTTGAAAAAAATATCATCATTGGTATATTGAAGACTATACTTTTTAGAAATATTGCCAATAACACAACTTTAGGTTTGCCGATAGATAAAAAAAGGGTATTACTACAGTAAGCTAAAGGCCATATTGGTGCTAGTATATTGAGAATTCTAAAATTCATTACATCATCTAATGCAAAATTAACTCCAGGCAGAATTATATTCAAAAATGTCTTTGGAAATATTTGTAGAGGCAGCCAAATAAATAGTAGTAAAAAAGTTCCAGTAATTGCAAAAATTAAGTATGCTTTCTTGAGCCTTCTATAATTTCTTGTTCCAAAATTCATACCAATGATAGGTTGTAATGACTGTGCAAAACCAATCATGGGAATAAGTAATAGTGAATTCACTTTCATTGTTGCCCCAAAGAAAGCAATATCACTATTTGTTCCGTAATCGGAGATTAAATTAAGCATAATAAATTCTTGAATCAATATCATCACTGGATAAAACAGTGAGGATACTCCTACTGACAATATTGCTGGAACTAAATCTATTGCGAGGACTATCTTTTTGGGATTAACTGGGATAGAGCTTTTACCAGTAATAAAATAGGCTAAATTCAGAATGCTAGAAACAACCATTGCAATAACTGTAGCGAGAGCAATACCTTGAATTCCCCAGTTATATACTGTCATAAATAAATAGTTTAATAAAATATTAACTATTACAAATACTGAGCTAAATATTGTGTTTAACCTAATATGCCCCTCTGAGTTTATCACCTCACCACAAGCTTCTCCTAGTATCAAAAAAACAGAACCTAGTATATAAATCTTAAAATACTTTGTACCCTGTAAAGCTACTTCACCATTTCCTCCCATGAGTACAATTAATTCTTGACCAAATACGTAACCAATAATTGTAATAACAAAAGAAATTGTAATACTCGTAATTATGAGGTTACCAAATATTTTGGACTGAGTTTTAATATCTCCAGCCCCAATTGCTCGACTGAGAACAGAAGCAGAACCTACTCCTATTAAGCTAGCAAATCCATTTACTATACTTGTAAGTGGCATTGCAAGTGAGATACCAGCTAAAGCATTTTCACCAATAAATCTTCCTGCAAATAAAGCATCGATAAAAGTATTTAAACTAAGCATTAATATCCCCAGGATACTGGGAATTGATAATTTAAACATTAATTTAATCAGATTACCTTGAAGGATTTCCTTTGTAATTTGAGATTGTTGCTGTGAAGTCATTTGTTTACTCAACTTTAACCAAATGGCTAACGCGATATTGCTTTACTGCTTCTAATTCCATTTCTTTTGCTGAGTTTAAGGCTGTTATCACCTCAGCGTAAGCTTCAATTCTGGCTTCATAAGCACCTGTTGTACACCTATGTGGATCTGCAAAATCAATCCGAACTTCTACCCAATCTGCATCCTGTCCTTCAGCTACTTTTTCCATTGCTACTACTTTTCCTGATTTCAAGCACTTAAGCCAACCCCACCCAAACTGCATTCAAATTTCGCGCTCGACAATTTGCTCAAATTTGCTTAAACCAGCCCATCCTCGGTAGCATTGATGCAAACCAAAGACGGAACCATGTTGTTGCACCAATAAATCCAATACATTTGGCTCAAGATGTCCCCATAAATTTCCTTGCGGTAAATCAATTAAAGTAGGAGCAAATTGATGACCGCCAAAATGAGTTGTTTGCCATACTCTTAAATTTCCGTTAGAAGCAGGAGCATATTCTTTACGTAATTGTCGATATATGGGAGTCCCAAATCTACCGCAAGCTAAGTCTACTTGAGCATGGGTGCAAACCATTAATTCGCGAATGTGATCCGTTTGTTGTTGATATTGTTGAAAAACTGATAAATCACAGGGTTGTTGCATTAACTGTTTGAATATTGCTGTCACTAAAGCAGCAGCTTTATTTTCTGGAACAACAAACTCATATTTTTCAAACTGAGAAAACAGCTTTGCAGGACGGTAGTAGTAAAAAACACGGGTTGAGCCAGTACAAGAATACTCGCGGTCAGGAGCAATTAGTATTGGTTTTAACTTTATTTTATACTGATAAACTAACTCCTGAAATAAACTTGCCAATGATTTGATAGTTGGATTTTCCTCAAAAATTTCTTGCGACCAAGGTTTTGGAATTTCCATAATCAGCCAATGGTCACAAGTACCTGCTGTACCAATTGGATCTTCTCCATTAGCTTTAGAAATCAAGGAGCAAAAACTACAGTCTGTTGTACGAAGTTCATGCATATGTTGAGCTTGCATATTTACCATACTTTGGTGTAGCTGTTCTTCAGAAAGGATGAAATAGTCATAAACTACTAATCAAATCCCATGCTTTTTCGCATATCCTTATAAAAATTGTCATAAAAATACTGGTGGGATACCAATCTTTTATACAACGCATAAAGCTTAAGTTCCCATGATGATTCTGCTACAAAATATTGTCTTTTGGGTTTACGAGCTTCCACAGCCTTCAATATTACTGTTGTCACTTTCTCAACTGGTAAACCCCCACTGCGATTTCCCTTTACTGATTCTTCCATACATATTTTGAAGTTATTGCCATATATAGCTTTCATTTCAGGTGACATATTAGCTAAAACTTTTAGGCAATCAGCTTCTACCTTGTCAGCCTGTTCTGGGGTAATTATTCCCGTTGGTAAGATAGAAAGAACCTCTATCCCACTAGAAAGTAATTCCATTCGCAAAGTATCTGTAATTGCTTCAATGACAAATTTTGAAGCAGATAAAAGTCCTCTATACGGTAAAGCCAATCTACCACAAATTGCACTGATATTAATGATTCTACCTTTAGCTTTTCTTATGATTGGTAGGAAAGCTTGTGTGACTGCAATTTGACCGATAACATTTACTTCAAAATTCCATCTGATATCATCTATAGGTATACATTCTAATGGTCCATCTACCCCAGCATATGCATTATTAATTAATGCGAATAATCCCTCATCACCAATAGCTAATGATACAAATTCTGAAGCTGATTTTATTTCTTCCGCTTTTGTAATGTCCATGATAATAGGTGTTAAATTTCCAGATGCAGCCTGCTTCAAAGACTCAGCATCATTTTCTGTACGGACTCCAGCAAAGACTCGATACCCTTGCTCGTCTAGCAAAAGCGCTGTTGCTCGACCGAGACCTGTGGATGTTCCTGTGATGACGACTGCACCTTTATTACTCTTTGTCATATTTAACTTCCTCCATAATGGAATATATTTCTAACTTGTTTTAACTCGAAAACCCAGTTTATAAATATGGCATATCAATGGAATGAAAAACTCAATCTAATACTTCAAAGCAGCAAAAAATGAGTAACTATGAATGTCCTTAGTTCTAACGCAGACCATGCATAAGCATCTTTACACCACTCCTTGGGTGACACTGGTCATCAAAACGCTTTTGTCTTTCAGGTTGCTTGTTAACCAACTCTAATTTATAGTTTGAAAGAAGAGTTGCTAATACAAGCTTCATTTGGAATATAGCAAAAGGTGCAGCAATGCAATTGCGAACACCACCACCGAAGGGTAGAAATTCATAAGGAGAAAACTTTTTTTCTAGAAAACGCTCTGGCTTAAATTTTTTTGGCTCTGGATATAAATCTTCACGTTGATGTGTTGAATAAATGTTACCAATCAGTACTGTACTCGGAATTAACTCATAGCCCATTATTTCTACAGAAGACTCTACTAGTCTTGGTAACATAAACATTGGACTTGAACGAATTCGTAAAGATTCATAACAAACAGCACTAAGGTAAGGTAATGCAACAATATCCATAGGGTCTGGATTTTTACCAAGACCGTTGATTTCCTCAAGGAGTTGATCGCGAACATCTCTTAAACAGTGAACCCAGTATAAACACCATGTAAGCGAGTGTGCTGCACCATCCCTACTTGCAAATATAGGCAAAAACAAGAGGTCACCCACCTCCTCATTGCTTAATGGTTTACCTGTTTCATCACAAGCAAATATGAGATCGGAGAGCATATCAGTGTCGGAAGAATCTATTTGCTTCCTACGTTCTTGAACTTCATCATATAAAAATTGAAGTATTCTTTTATAGAGGTAATTACGGTATCCCTGCGGACTCCATCGACCTAAATCCAGTTGTGCAACAGAAAATTCTTTAACAAGAAGATCAAATAGGAGAGATTCTTCATATTTCATCAAAGAGGTAAACAAATGCTTGATTTTTTCGTAGCGCTCTCCTTCTCTTAAACCAATTACAATCTCTATTGCTATCTGTAAAATAATCTTTAACACGATTTCATAGGCAGTGAAAGTCTTTCCAATCGCATACTTGGTAACAATTTTTTTCGTTATTTCGCAAATATTCTGCCCACTTGCGTTTATTCGCTCTCCGTGGTAATTCTTCATTAACAAAGGACGACGATGTTTGTGAACTAAGCCATCAACTTCAAGGATCCCTTGCTGTCCTACTGTCAGAGTAGGATTTCTCCAAAATATACTAGAGTCTGTAACTTCTTTGGTATTACTAAAAATCTGCTTTATTCCCAAGGGATTGCTGACGTAAACTAGTGGTGTAGAACCAGACATTACAGTTACAATATCGCCATAGCGTTTGTAAATAGAATCCATGCAGCCAAGCGGATTGTTCTTAAGCTGCTGGCTTAATAACCAGGTGGGTGTTTTTACTTTTGGAGGTAGAGTCATAAATATTACTTACTCCAGTAATAATACAGAAGAATAAAAAACTCCAGAGATTAAATTAAATCAAAAGTCAATGTTTGTGATCGTCCTTGATGTTGACGCAGACCACACATGACCATTTTTACGCCACTAGCAGGGTAACAAATTAAACCTCCATATTTGGGACGTTCTGGACGGTGACTGACTAGCTCTAATTCGTAACATGAAAGAATAGTCGCTAATATAAGTTTCATTTCAAATAGGGCAAAAGTTGCGCCAATACAGACACGAGAACCACCACCAAAAGGTAAAAATTCGTAGGGGGTATATTGTTTTTCTAAAAATCTTTCTGGCTGAAATTCTTTTGGTTCTGGGTATAAATCTTGATGCTGATGTGTCGAATAAATATTAGCAATAAGCACTGTTCCGGTATTTAACTTGTAGCCCATCACCTCCACTGGTGATTCTACTAACCTAGGAAATGCGAACAACTGAGTTGGGTAAATTCGTAAAACCTCGTTACAAACAGCATTCAAGTACGGTAGTGTTAAAATTTTCATGGGGTCTGCCTTATCATTAAGGCTGTCGAGTTCCTCAAGCAAGCGCGATCGCACAGCAGGTAAACGGTGAATCCAATACAAACCCCAAGCGATCGCAGTTCCAGAAGCGTCACCAGCTGCAAATATCGGAGACAATAAAAGGTCGCGTACTTCTTCATCGCTCAATGGTTGACCTGTCTCATCTTCAGCAAAGATAAGATCGGCAAGCATATCGGAATGTGAAAAGTCTAATTGCTTACGACGTTCCTTAACCTCAGTCAGTAGTAATTGAAAAAGTTGTTGTCGAAGATAGAGAAGATAACCATGTGGACTCCATCTACCTAAATCTCTTTCTCCCAAAATATTTATAAGAATCTTATCTATTGGTGATTGTATATTTAATCTCAGAGCAGAAATAAATAAATGCTTGATTTTGTCATGACGCTCTCCTTTACCTAAACCCATTACAACTTCTATACCTACTTTTAAGGTAATATCTTCAATAGTAGAGTATGCGACAAAAGGTTTTCCGACTGTCTGCTTACTAATAACCTTTTCTGTGAGTTCGCAGATACGCCGTCCACAAGCTTGCATCCGCACTCCATGAAAGGTTTGCATTAATAATTTACGTCGATTTTTGTGAATTAAACCGTCAAGTTGAAGGACTCCTTGTTTTCCCGTCATTAAGGCAAAATCCCGATTCAAATAACCCTTAGCAGCAATTTCCTTAGTATTTGTGAAAACATCCTTTATTCCCAGCGGATTACTTACGTAAACTACTGGTGTAGAACCAAACATTAGAGTAACGATATCACCATATTTTTTGGAAATAGCATCCATATAGCCAAAGGGATCAGCCTCAAATTGCAGAGCTATTAACCAAGAAGGAGTTTTTGGACCTGGGGGTAGCTGCATAAGTTTTTTACTCCCATTATTTATTTAGATTACGCACAGCATTGTCTATACAAATTCTCAGATGTTCTGATAATTCTTGGATATGAGGCTCAACGAAAACCGAGAAATGATCCCCCGGTATATCAATAACTTTAATAGGTTGACTAGAATATTTACCCCAACCTAATAAGGGGTCATCAGTATACCATTCTGGATTGTCAAAGTCATGAATTATTTCCTCCGACGCTCGAAATAGAGTAATGCACTGAGGATAAACCTGGGGAACGTAATTCCGCATCGCTTGAACATGAACTTTGAAAAGTTTGTAATAACGGAGAAAATCTTGAATTTCTGCATCACTAAAGATGAAATCTGCCTTTTTATTAATTAAATGAAGCTGCTCATTTAATGACAAATCTCGAAGTTCTTCAAAAGGTACTGAAAAATCTATATTATTATCGGTTTTTATGGATTCAGCAATCCGAAGCAAGAACTTTGCATCATCATCGTCTGTAAATTCAACGCTTTTTTCTGGTAATATAGCATCAATAATAACTAATAAACCTACTGGTTGACCCTGATTTTGTAATTGTTGTGCCATTTCAAATGCTAGTACACCACCGTAACAATGACCACCTAAAAGATAAGGACCGTGCGATTGTACTTTACGAATTTCTTGCAGGTAATTAGTTGCTGCCTCTTCTACCGAAGTAATTTCTGGTTTATTTTGTTCTAGGGTATCTTCTAAAGCATAAAATGGATAATCTTCGCCAAGTCTTCTGGATAAGTTAAAGTATGGGCTAATATTTCCACCAGCACCATGTATACAAAAGAAAGGTATCTTGCCACCAGAAGGTTTAATTGTTACTAGAGGAGAGTTAGAACTTTCGCGAAATGGCTGACTAACAATTCCCGCTAGTTTTTCAATTGTGGGATTTTCAAAAAGGGTAGACAAAGGAAGATTATGTCCAAACTTATCATAAATTTGAGCCATTAAGCGAACAGCTAAAAATGAGTGACCACCCAAGTCAAAAAAGTTATCTGTAACTCCAACAGAGCTAGTATTGAGAAGATTTTCCCACAGCTTCACTAAAGCTAATTCCGTAAAATTTCGAGGAGCAATAAAGGATTTATTTGTATTTGACTGGGTAATCTCATGATTTAGTAGCGCACGCTTGTCTACCTTACCATTCGGTGTCAGCGGAAGTGCATCAATTACAATAAAAGCAGATGGCAACATATAATTAGGTAGCTTCTGCTGCAAATAAGATAATATTTGTGTAGTTATATCCTGCTTATCTGTTACAAGATATGCAATTAAACGTTTATTTTCTTGGGCATCATCACTGGCAATGACAACCGATTCTTGCACATCTGGATGTTGTGCGATCGCAGTTGCTATCTCACCTAATTCTACTCTAAAACCCCTGATTTTTACTTGCTCATCACGACGCCCAAAATATTCAAGATTACCATCTTGGAGATATCGTACTAAATCACCTGTTTTATAAAGTTTATTTCCCTGTATAAAGGGGTTATTGATGAACCTTTCTTGAGTTAAATTTGGGCGATGTAAATAGCCCTTTGCTAACCCATCACCACCAACATAAAGTTCTCCAATTACTCCTATAGGTGTTGGTTTTAAACCGGAATTCAACACATAAATTTGAGTGTTGTCAATCGGACGACCGATAGGGACACAGTGTGCTTGACTTGGTAATAAACTGGTATCATAGTAAGTCGCATTAGCGGAAACTTCCGATGAGCCGTAAAGGTTGATAAGTTTTGCAAATGGCATCAACTCTCGGAAACTTTGTACTAATTTAACAGATAGTGCTTCTCCACTAGTTATCCAGAATTTTAGCTGCGATAATTTCTTGACTAGATGATTATAATTATCTAAAAGTAGGCGCAGTAATGAAGGTACAAGTATAATGCGAGTAACTTTATGATGCGCTAGAGATTCTATCAATAATTGCGGGTCTAGTAAAGTTGCATTGCTAATAATTACTGTAGGAATTCCTTGAAGTAAAGGAGCAAAAATTTCCCATACAGAATCTACAAAACTAATAGCTGTTTTCTGACAGCAAACTTCTCCTTGGGTAAAAGGATATGTTCTCCATAACCAGTGTAAGCCATTGACTGTACCGCGATGAGTACCAAGAACACCTTTAGGTATTCCAGTTGACCCAGAAGTATAAATAATATAAGCGAGATTGTTAGGTGAAGAAATATTAATGGGATTTTCATAACTTTCCCGCACGATTTCTTCTTTGTGGATATCTAAGCAAACAGTTTGAGTGGGAAATAGTGATAGTTTTTCTAAAATCTGTTGCTTGGTAATTAGTAGGGATGCTTGAGAATCAGAGAGCATAAAATTCAGACGCTCCACTGGATAACTTGGGTCAAGTGGAATGTATACACCACCTGCTTTGAGAATAGCTATAATTCCCACAACCATATCTAAAGAGCGTTCCAAACATAGAGCAACCGGAGTTTCTTTTGTTACACCTTGTTTTTGCAAGTAATGTGCAAGCTGATTAACTTTATAGTTAAGTTGATGATAAGTTACTTCCTCCGACTCGCTAATTAGTGCGATAGATAATGGTGTTATTTTAACTTGCTGCTCAAATAATTGATGAAGAGATATATCTTGAGGGTAATCTACGCGAGTTTGATTAAACTCAAATAATAGTTGTTCTTGCTCAGAAGCACTTAATAGCGATAATTCACTGAGATGCTGCTCTGGATTAGCAACTATATTTTCTAATAAAGTTTGGAAATTATTGATAAGTTGGGTAATTGTAGTTGAATCAAAAATATCCGTATTGTATTCCAAACACCCTGTTAACCCCTCTTCGGATTCAGATATCGATAGAAAAATATCTAGTTGAGCCGTACCGCTATCAAACTCCAAAGTACGCAAAGTTAAACCAGACACTTCTTGCACAGAGCTTGGGGTATTTTGCAGGACAAACATAACCTCATAAAGTGGATTTCGGCTTAAATCCCGTTCAGGTTGCAATTCTTCTACAAGCATCTCAAAAGGTAAATCCTGATGTGCATAAGCATCTAGAGTCACCTCCCGTACTCGATGTAAAAGTTCGCGGAAACTAGGATTACCACTCAGGTTATTACGTAACACTAAAGTGTTGACAAATAAACCTAGCATTCCTTCTAATTCTGCACGGTTGCGGTTGGCAATTGGAGAACCGATTAAGATGTCTTCTTGGTCTGTGTAGCGGTATAGTAATATGTTAAATGCTGCTAACAGACTCATAAATAAAGTAGCGTCTTCTCGCTGACTTAATTGCTTGAGAGCATTTGTTAGGGATACGGAGAATGAAAAGTATTGCTTAGAACCAGTGAAAGTAGTAACGTTAGGTCGCGGACGGTCTATAGGTAACTGTAGTACAGGTAGTTCACCCTTGAGTTGTTCCTTCCAATAATTTAATTGGGTTGCGAGAAATTCTCCTTGAGTGCGATCGCGTTGCCAAACTGCAAAATCAGCATATTGAATCGGGAGTTTGGGTAAGGGGGAAGATTGATTTGTTGAGAAAGCAGCATATAGCATTGACAACTCCCGCAGGAAAACACCACAAGACCATCCATCTGTGATAATGTGGTGCATGGTGACAAGCAAAATATGTTCTGTTTGGTCCAATTGCAGTAAAGTTGCTCTAACTAACAGTCCTTTAGCCAAATTAAAAGGTTTTTTTGCTTCCTGGGCTGCAAATTGTTTAACCTCCGACTCCCAATCTTTACCAGACAAATGCTCAAGGTTAATAATAGATAAATCCCAAGTTAACTGGGAAGTAATTTCTTGTACTGGCTCTCCATTTACAAGTGTAAAATTTGTTCGCCAAATTTCATGACGTACGAGAATTTCGTTCAAGCTTTGCTCAAGCGCTACAATATTCAAATTTCCTTGTATATGAAAAGCAATAGGAATATTGTAGAAAGAACTGCCCTGATAAAGTTGGTCAATAAACCATAGTCTTTGTTGAGAAAAAGATAAGGGAATATTCTTATAATCTAGACACTTAGGAATAATATCAGCTTTAAGTTTTCCTCCCTTCCATTTTTCTAGGAGAGCTTTTTTCGCTGGTGATAAATTAGAATGCTGTTTATCCATAGCTAAATTATTGATTGATAAATTATGAATTATTTAAAATAACTGCAACTTCTTCCTCAGATAATTCCTCAATTTTTTCCAACATCAGTTGCTCAATAATTTCTGCCTGCTTAATTGGGATCATTGCTTCTAACAACAAGTCACGCAGTGGTAATTCTACAGGAAACCTGCCTCGCAATCGAGAAACTAATTGAGTTGCAATTAGGGAGTCTCCTCCTAATTCATAGAAGTTGTCATAAATACCGACTTCTACAATTCCAAGTACTTCTTGCCATATTTCCGTAATTTGTTTTTCTAACTCATTTGTGGGAGCAACATAGGAATTATTCAGGTTTGGTCGAGAGTAGCGCGAGGATAAATCTAATTGATTAGTAGATTTTGAATTTACTAAAGAGTCAAGGCTAATTGCATAAATTTTTCTGGCATTAATATCTACTCTAGAAAGAATAACCTGAGTTCTTCCTTTTAAAGAAAACACTCGCTTAAATACTTCTACTGCTTCTATTGTGGTAATAGCTAATTCTGACCCAGAGATTTGCTCAAGTGGTGTCTCTTTCTGGTTTGTATTCAGTTGTAATTTATCCCAATTTATAAGATACCACGGCAAAGAATTTTTTTGGTTATGTCGATTGGTAAAAGTATCAATGAATTGATTAACTGCTGAATATAAGCCTAACCCAAATCCTCCTAAGATAGAAGATAAAGAAGAAAAAATGATACAAAAATCTATATTTAAATCCTTTAAGACTTGTTCTAATACTATAACCTTACGACGTTGTGATTCTAATAAATCTTCCAATTCTACTTCAGCAATTTCGGGAATAGAAGCAAATATATGCTCGCGCTTGATTCCAGTTGAATAAATTACACCATTAATTTTTCCAACATTTTCAGACGCAAGGGTTTGATACATTTGCTCGTAATCAGTTGTATCTGCACGCAATAACACAATTTTTGCACCTAATTCCTCTAATGCCAGCAGTTGTTGAATTTTATAACTCACTTCATTATCTTGAGGATGAGTTTCAAGCCATTGCCATAAATTATCTTTTTCTGGAAACGTAAAATCCTCGATAAATATGAGTTTTGCTTGGAAATTTTTTGTTAAATATTCTGCAAGCACAACTTCAACACTTTCTAAACCACCGGGAAACAAGTAAACACCTTGTTTTCTTAAAGGTATTTTTTCGTCAACTGTTGACTCTAAGCAAACTGGTTCAAATGTTTGTACCCAACGGTGGCGATAGCGATAAGCAACTACCATATCTGACGATACGGAGGTTAACTCATCCAAAAGTTTATCAATAACATTACTCTCATAATCTTCTTGTTTATTCTCTGTGTCTCTACGGTTATTTAAAGCAATATCAATGCACTGACAGCTAATATTTGGATATTCTTGAGGAATTACTTTACATAAACCTAATATTGCTGCTTTTTCTGGGTCTAGTTTTTCATTACCATTGACCTCTTGGGTGTTGTTTGATATAACCCTAAGTTGTAAGTGTTCGCTAATTTTTGCCTTACTAATACTTTGAATTAAAAATAGTAAACTTTTGAATTCTAAATAATTCCCTGGTTGACAATTTTTAACTTCCGGGGTTAAGCTCCATATATAAGCGATGTGTTCGGGATATTGGCCTAATGATATTAATTCTTGAAGTAGTTTATCGTAGTCTTCTTTTATATAGGAATTAATTTTATAATTACTCTCACTTAATTTACTAAATTTATCTCCTTTTTGAACTATAATAACACTTTTGTCTTGACTTTTCAACTTATCAATTAGTTTGTTGCCGACTCCCAAATCATCCACAAAAAATAGCCATTTTTCTTGTGTAGATTTTACTTCTTTGGAGGATGAATAAGTTAACAAAGAGCGTTTCCATGAAGGAATATAAAACCAGTCAGTAATATCTTGTTTCTTGTCTAATGTCGTTGGTTTTATATTTACGGAAGGGTAAGGTGATTTCGCATCAATCCAGTAACGTTGTCGTTCAAAAGGATAAGTAGGCAAAGGCAAACGATGACGCCGTTCGTGAGCATAAAATCCTGAGCAATCTATTTCTACACCCGAAAGCCACAACCGACCTAATGTTTGTAATAAAAAGCTAACATCCGATTGTTGCTCTTTCACATGGCGTAGGGAATTTAATACCTGTTGTTTAGCATTTTTCTCTAAATGTTGCGTCGTTAATGTGCTTAAAGTTCGTCCCGGTCCCACCTCTAGAAAAACACCTTCAAACTGTTGTATCAATAGGGATACTCCATCCGAAAATCTCACTGCTTGTCGTAAATGTTGACACCAGTAATCCGGATTTGTCGCTTGTTCACAAGTAATCCAAGTACCAGTCAGATTAGAAATAAAGCATGTCTTTGGTGGATTGAGTTTGACTACTTTGACAGCCTCACTAAATTCTGACAATATTGGTTCCATCATCACAGAATGGAACGCATGAGACGTATGCAACAGACGACATTCAACTTCTTGAGAAGATAATTGTTTTTGTAGGGCTGCAACTGCTGAGTTTGTTCCAGAAACGACACAGGCAGATGGGCTGTTAATCACTGCTATTTGTAGAGATTCTTGATACAATCTATCTCTATCCAGCAGCAATTGTACATCTTTTTCTGGCAGCCTAATTGCCAGCATACTTCCTGTAGGTAATTGTTGTATTAACTGTCCCCTTGTTGCCACAATTTTGAGGGCATCTTCTAAACAAAACACACCTGCAATGGTTGCGGCAACATATTCGCCAATACTATGACCAATCATCGCCTCTGGATGCACTCCCCAAGACATTAATAACTGAGCCAAGGCGTACTCAATGACAAATAAAGCTGGTTGGGTGAGGAATGTTTGTTGTAGTTGATTTGAAGCAGTTTCAGTTGCTTCTAGTTTGGTGTAAAGTAGGGAGCGGATATCAAGACCGAGGTAAGGTTGCAAAATCTCGGCACAAGTATCTACGTGTTTTTGATATGTTGGTTCTACTTCATACAATTCCTGACCCATGTTTGCGTATTGTGACCCTTGTCCGGAAAACATGAAGATGACTGGACAGTGACCTGGCTTGCGGTGGTGGCTAAAAATACGTTGTGGGTCTTGGCTGTTGAGCGATTTGACTGCATCATCTCGGTCGTGACAAATCATAATGCGGCGATAGTCTAAAGCTCTCCGACCTACTTGTAGGGTGTAAGCGACATCTGGTAGAGAAGCGTCAGGGTTTTGCTCTAAATAATTACGCAGTTGTACTGTTGCAGTGTCTAAAGCTGTATTGGTTTTGGCTGATAGGAGTAATAACTGCCAAGGACGGGAAGAACTAGAAGCTTGAATTACTGGAGCTTCTTCTAAAATTACATGGGCATTAGTCCCACCAATGCCAAAAGAACTGACACCTGCTCTACGGGGTGTGCCGTTGGTTTTCCATTCTGATAATTTTGTATTGACGTAAAAGGGACTGTTGGCGAAATCTATTTCCGGGTTAGGTTTTTCAAAATGTAGGCTGGCAGGTATTTGTTTATATTTTAATGCCATAACTGTTTTTATTAATCCTGTCACACCTGCTGCTATGTTCAAGTGCCCAACATTTGTTTTTACTGATGCGATCGCACAAAATCCATTCTGTTTTGTGCGTGCAAATACTTTTTTCAGGGCACTAATTTCAATTGGATCTCCCAACGCCGTACCAGTTCCATGAGTTTCGATATAAGTAATTGTTTCAGGAGTAATTCCAGCGATCGCCTGAGCCTCGGCAATCACCTCAGCTTGACCACTTACACTAGGAGCTGTATAACCGACCTTCGCAGCACCATCATTATTAATCGCAGAACCTTTTATAACTGCATGAATATAGTCACTATCAGTAATGGCATCTTCTAATCTCTTAAGGACAACAAGACCCACTCCATCTCCAAAAATAGTCCCTTGGGAACTAGCATCAAAAGCGCGACAATGACCATCGGGAGAAGTAATACCCCCATCTTCATAGAAATAGCCTTCTTTTTCGAGAGATGTGATACAAATACCCCCAGCTAAAGCCATGTCGCACTCATAGTTTAGCAATCCTTGACACGCTGAATGGACGGCGACTAAAGATGTAGAGCAGGATGTTTGAATATTGATACTCGGTCCTTTAAGGTTTAATTTATATGAAACTCGTGTGGCTGCAAAATCTTGACTGTTGCCGTATATAATAGGAAGCCCTATTGATTCAATTAGCTCAGGGTGAGAACTTAAATTTCTCAAAAAGTAAGAACTCATATCAGTTCCCACATAAACACCAGTTAAGTTTTTGCCACCAGGTTCATAACCAGCATTTTCCAATGCTTCCCAAGCACATTCAATCAAAATACGATGCTGGGGATCTACGGTTTCAGCTTCCCTCGGCGAGAAATCGAAGAAAGAAGCGTCAAACATCTCAATACCTGAAAGACTTGCACTAGCTTTTACATAACGAGGATTATTTAGCAACGTTGGAGCTACGCCTGAAGCCTTTAATTCCTCATCACTGAAGAAAGAAATCGACTCCTGTTCCTGGCATAAGTTTTCCCAAAATTCATCAACACTTTTGGCGCCCGGAAAACGACCGACTATACCAATCACGGCTATGCCTTTAATAGAATTGTCCATTTCTTGATTAGACATCTATTTTTCTCCTTTGCTTCATTAATTGTCGTTTTTCCTGCATAGCTGCTTCTTTTCTACTGGCACGTTCATCAGCTTGTTGAAATATTGGCTTTTCGATTTGTTTACCACCTATATATTCAGCTAGGGTACTTATAGTTGAATATTCAAACAAGTTAGCGATCGATAAATTTTTATTTAATAATTTGAGAATTTTACTACGAACCTGAATTATTAATAGAGAATCTCCACCTAATTCAAAAAAGTTATCGTAAAGACCTACATTTTTTATTCCCAGAAGTTCTTGCCAGATATTGGCAAGCTTTTGTTCAATTTCACTACTAGGAACTACGTAGGGGTTTGATAAATCTGGTCTAGAATGTAGTAATAAATTAGTTCGTTGGCTCTCTGATTCTTGTTGCAAGGATTCCAACTTAATCCATTGATTAATTCTAGCTTGAAGCTCTCCAGTGGAAATAACTATATGATTAAACATACCGGAATTTAAAATTATTTCAACAGCTTTTACTCCTTCTTCTGGTTTAATCGCTAATTCCGTAAAGCTTGTATCCAAAGATGTATTTTTTTCATTTTTATTTGCTTTTTCAAGTTGCCAGCCATCCCAACTTATACTACTCCATGAGATAGGATAACTTCGATTATGTTGGTGTACAAAAGCGTCCATAAAGATATTAGCTGCTGAGTAGGCAACAAATCCTAATCCGCCTAATATAGATGATAAAGAAGATAGCAACAAACAAAAATCAATGTGTTGATTTTGCAAGACATCTTGTAATACTAAAATTCCATGTACTTTTGATTTAAATTGTTGTTCACAATCAGATTTACTTATATTTTCAATCGCTTCAATAGATTTGCCTTGAACAACTCCAGCAGCATGGATAACACCATTAAGTTGACCAAATTGCTGTTGAGCTTGGGCAATGACATTTTGCATTTGTTCAATATTGCCGACGTCAGCACTCACCACTAAAACTTCTGCACCTAAATTTTCTAGTTCTTGAATTTTACGAATTTTACGACTACTACCATCAGTCTCATCATGAGTGGTCAGCCATTGTTCCCATTCACCTTTTTGGGGTAAAGCAGAACGTCCTACCAATACTAGTTTTGCTTGTGCAGTTTGCGCCAAGTATTCTGCCAAAACCAACCCAATACCTCCAAGTCCACCCGTAATTAAATAGATTCCCTTTTCTCTGAGCCTAAGCTTTTCAATTTTAGGTTTCTCAAAGCGGACAGGCTCAAAGGATTGCACCCAACGATTTAAACCTCGATAAGCAATAAGTTTTTCCGAATCAGGAACTTTGAGTTCCGCTAATAATTGTTCTACAAGTTTTGCTTCTTGCCAACTACCACTATCTGGAATTATAACATCAACACTGCGACAGTTTATATTTGAATATTCTTGGGAAATAACTTTAATTGGTCCGAGTAAAGTAGCTTTTTCTGGATAAAGCTCTTCATTTCCCATTACTGACTGTAAGTTATTGGAAATGGCTGTGATTTGTATTTCATCAGCACTTTCTTGCCTTCCCAGAGCTTGAGCAAGAAATAGGAGACTGTAAAATCCTGTTGTTTGAGCCTGCTCAACTGTTTCAATTTTTAATTCTTTGTCACTACTTGGCGTAACACTCCATAAATGAATAATCGTTTTTGGCAACTTGTTTTGTTTGCAAAGCTCCTGAATGAGAATATCATAATCAAAATTATTTTTCGGATTGATAGTATATTGAGAGTCGCTGAGTATGGTAAATTTTTCACCTATTTTGACAGTAATTATATCTTGGTTTTGTGTTTCTAATTGTTTGACCAATTTACTACCCAACCCGCACTCGTCAATAAACACCAGAGTACAGGATTTATCAGAGACTAATTCTTGGTGTTCGATTTGTACTGGTGGAAAAGAAGGCTTCCAAAAAGGGATATAGAACCAGTCGGTTATGTCAGGTTTCTTACTTAATGATACTGGAGTTTGATGCTCGTTTTGTGCTTGCTTGTTAGGTTCAATCCAGTAACGTTGCCGTTCAAAAGGATAAGTAGGCAAAGGCAAACGATGACGCCGTTCGTGAGCATAAAATCCTGAGCAATCTATTTCTACACCCGAAAGCCACAACCGACCTAATGTTTGTAATAAAAAGCTAACATCCGATTGTTGCTCTTTCACATGGCGTAGGGAATTTAATACCTGTTGTTTAGCATTTTTCTCTAAATGTTGCGTCGTTAATGTGCTTAAAGTTCGTCCCGGTCCCACCTCTAGAAAAACACCTTCAAACTGTTGTATCAATAGGGATACTCCATCCGAAAATCTCACTGCTTGTCGTAAATGTTGACACCAGTAATCCGGATTTGTCGCTTGTTCACAAGTAATCCAAGTACCAGTCAGATTAGAAATAAAGCATGTCTTTGGTGGATTGAGTTTGACTACTTTGACAGCCTCACTAAATTCTGACAATATTGGTTCCATCATCACAGAATGGAACGCATGAGACGTATGCAACAGACGACATTCAACTTCTTGAGAAGATAATTGTTTTTGTAGGGCTGCAACTGCTGAGTTTGTTCCAGAAACGACACAGGCAGATGGGCTGTTAATCACTGCTATTTGTAGAGATTCTTGATACAATCTATCTCTATCCAGCAGCAATTGTACATCTTTTTCTGGCAGCCTAATTGCCAGCATACTTCCTGTAGGTAATTGTTGTATTAACTGTCCCCTTGTTGCCACAATTTTGAGGGCATCTTCTAAACAAAACACACCTGCAATGGTTGCGGCAACATATTCGCCAATACTATGACCAATCATCGCCTCTGGATGCACTCCCCAAGACATTAATAACTGAGCCAAGGCGTACTCAATGACAAATAAAGCTGGTTGGGTGAGGAATGTTTGTTGTAGTTGATTTGAAGCAGTTTCAGTTGCTTCTAGTTTGGTGTAAAGTAGGGAGCGGATATCAAGACCGAGGTAAGGTTGCAAAATCTCGGCACAAGTATCTACGTGTTTTTGATATGTTGGTTCTACTTCATACAATTCCTGACCCATGTTTGCGTATTGTGACCCTTGTCCGGAAAACATGAAGATGACTGGACAGTGACCTGGCTTGCGGTGGTGGCTAAAAATACGTTGTGGGTCTTGGCTGTTGAGCGATTTGACTGCATCATCTCGGTCGTGACAAATCATAATGCGGCGATAGTCTAAAGCTCTCCGACCTACTTGTAGGGTGTAAGCGACATCTGGTAGAGAAGCGTCAGGGTTTTGCTCTAAATAATTACGCAGTTGTACTGTTGCAGTGTCTAAAGCTGTATTGGTTTTGGCTGATAGGAGTAATAACTGCCAAGGACGGGAAGAACTAGAAGCTTGAATTACTGGAGCTTCTTCTAAAATTACATGGGCATTAGTCCCACCAATGCCAAAAGAACTGACACCTGCTCTACGGGGTGTGCCGTTGGTTTTCCATTCTGATAATTTTGTATTGACGTAAAAGGGACTGTTGGCGAAATCTATTTCCGGGTTAGGTTTTTCAAAATGTAGGCTGGCAGGTATTTGTTTATATTTTAATGCCATAACTGTTTTTATTAATCCTGTCACACCTGCTGCTGTATCTAAATGTCCAACATTGGTCTTGACTGAACCAATAGCACAAAAGCCTTTTTTATTGGTACTAGCACGAAAAGCTTGTGTGAGAGCTTTAATTTCAATCGGGTCTCCTAAGATGGTTCCTGTACCGTGCGTTTCTACATAACTGATAGTCTCAGGTTCGATGCTAGCTAAGGCTAAAGCTTCTAAAATTACTTCCCTTTGACCATCAACACTAGGGGCTGTATATCCAACTTTTAGAGAACCATCATTATTAACCGCTGAACCCTTGATTACTCCATAAATAAAATCACCATCACTAATAGCATCCTCTAATCTTTTCAAGACTACTACACCTAAACCATTACCACCAATCATTCCTTGCGCTTGAGCGTCAAAAGCTCGGCAATGACCGTCAGGGGACTGAATTCCTCCCTGTTGATAATAATAACCAGTTTTTTGCTGTGCTCCAACGGTTACACCACCAGCTAAAGCTATATCACTTTCTCCATTGAGTAAGCTTTGGCAGGCTAAGTGGACAGCAACTAATGATGTGGAACAAGCAGTTTGAACGTTTATACTTGGTCCTCTTAAGTTTAATTTGTAAGAAACTAGAGTCGGTAAAAAATCTTTGTCGTTGCCAATTAAAATTTGGTAACTGTCTCCTGATTCCATCAAATCTCGATTGGGATATAAGTTGGAAAGCAAGTAGGAACTTGCAGCAACACCAGCAAAAATACCTATTTGACCACTATAAGTTTCCGAGTTGTAACCAGCATTTTCTAAAGCTTCCCAAACACATTCTAGAAAAACGCGATGTTGTGGGTCTGTAATTTCAGCTTCTCTGGGAGAAAAACCAAAAAAAGAAGCATCAAATAAATCTATATCCTCTAATGTACCGTTTGCCTTGACGTAATTGGGGTTATTTAGCAATCCAGAATCTACCCCAGTTCTTATTAGCTCCTCATCCCTGAAAAAAGAAATTGACTCTACACCAGAACGCAGGTTTTGCCAAAAAGTGTCAATATTATTTGCACCAGGAAAACGACCTGCCATACCAGTAATAGCGATTTCGTCTTTATCGTTTAAGCTTTCAATCAAATTATTGGTTACATTCATAAGTCAAAACCTTATCATAAATAGTTTTTGTCTCATATTAAAATGCTCAATATGCAAATTAAATTTCTGAAGCAATCTGAATTTGGTCATTTAAAACTGCGTCAATATCTTCTTCAGTAGTTAATGGATTGGCAATTACTGCACGCATAGCTATCATAGAAATTTCTTTGTCCCATTTGATAGTTGTTTTAGTTGTGCGTGAGATAAAAGTGCGACCAATCTGACGCTGCATCTTTTGCAAACTTTCATTAAAATTATTTATAAATTGATTATCTTTCTCTGTTAACTCCTTGTTCGTAATTACATCTCTAAATTGCTCTGGAATATAACGATAAATTACCAGATTAGTATCAGGTTCTGCCAACAATTCAAATTCAGCCATTGTCAAAATACGAGCAGCCATGTATTGAGTTTTGCGGATTCCTTCGTCAATCAAAAACTCATATCCATTAAGACCAATTAGCTTTAGACCAGCGTGTAAAAATAAAGCCATACCCGGTCGAGAACCTTCTAAAGCACGTTTACCTAAATCAAATGAACCCTTACGCATAGTATAACTAGCCTGTTTTTCAATTGAAGAAGCCAAATGAGGGTCGCGGAAAAAGACCATACCAATACCCATTGGTAAATACAATTGTTTATGTCCATCAATGGTGACAGAATCAGCTTTTTCAATACCTGCAAGCTTATGTTGATGTTTTCGAGAAAATATAACTGGACCACCCCAAGCAGCATCCACATGGAAATGTACATTATTTTCCTGAGCAATCTCCGCAATCTCTTCTAGCGGATCTACACTACCAGAGTCTGTAGTTCCAGCAATACCAACAATAGCGATGATGTGTAAGTTTTGCTGGCGACAATCTGCAACGGCTTGACGCAATGCTTGTATATTGACTCGATTGTTAGAATTTACTGGAACTCGAATCAAATTTTTTGTGCTGATACCCATTAAATCCGCAGCTTTATCAAAAGAGAAGTGCATCAATTCAGAACCAATTACAACTGCTCCTTTGTAATCATAAAAACTTAAGGCTGCGGTTAAACCTTCTTTTTCTATACCTAAAAACTCATTTTTGGCACCTAAGGATTTATTCCGGGCGCACCAAAGAGCAGTGATATTAGCTGTTGTACCACCAGAAACCAAAATTCCTAATGTACTTTGATTATTTTGAATATGCTGGGTATAGAAATTATCGGACAAATTATAAATTTGTCGATGCATCATTGCTAAAGCTTCACGTTCGCAAAAGCTTAAGGATTTAGCTGTTTCTATTTTAACAGCATTTTGATTCATGGCTGTCATCAATTTGGCTAAAGGGCGCACAAAATAAGGGAGTGCCGAGGTCATATGACCAATAAATTGTGGCGACGATGTGTGTATTGAATGAGCAACGACATTCTCATTTAAGGATTGAAGATAGCTTTCAAAATCAGTAGGTTTTGTAGGTATTTTACTATCACCAAAGTTTCTGATTATCCAGTCAATATCAACATTCGTATTTGCATTATCTGCAATTAAGAATTCTTGAGAAAAATCATTAACAATTTCATCTATTTGTGTTTCAATGAATTTTCCTTGTGCAGGTGCAAATATTTGTTTTATATATTCACCAATTTCAGTATGTAATCTTTTTTCTGTATGAGGAAAGTTTCTTTTGGATAAAATTTCTCTTTCACTTAATGTCATGTGGTTTCCTTGAATAAATAATAAACTTTATATCGAATTGCTAAATAGCTTTATCAAATACAACCTCAACTTCAATTATTTACACTTTATTGAGCTATTTTGAATGGCGAGTAAAGCAATGAATATTTATGCGTTCAAGAGCGAATACGAAATCTTAATTTTTTAGATTTTTTAGCTTGATTAAGACGAACCCCCCCTTTGCTTAGTTGCTGCTCGATGTTCTTTTCTTGCTTGTTTTTGACGCTGTTTTGAAGCTGTTTTACTTTCAGAACGATGAGAATGGTGTGTAAAAGATATTTCTTCTTTTGATTTTTGGCTAAAGTATCTAGCTAGATGACCCACGGTTGGATATTGAAACATTTCCACCAAAAGAAAATCTTTCTGGAAGATTTTTTGTAGTTTACTATGAACCTGAACTAAAAGCAGCGAATGACCACCGAGTTCAAAGAAGTTATCATGGATTCCTATTTCTTCAACATTAAGTACCTCTTGCCAAATATCGGCAATAGTTTTTTCTAGCTCTGTTTGGGGCGGTTGATAAACAACTTCTAATTCTGGACGAGTTGTATCAGATGCAGGTAGTGCTTTGCGATTAACCTTACCATTGGGTGTTAGTGGTAGTGCCTCTAATGTCACAAAAACTGCTGGTATCATGTAATTAGGTAATTTTGACTCTAAAAAGCTACGTAGTTCAGGAATTACCAGTGTTTGCTCTTTTTGAGGAACTACATAGGCAACTATTCGTGATTCTTCACTGACTATAACCACAGTTTCTCGCACTACTGGGTATTGGCTGATTATTGCTTCAATTTCTCCTAATTCAATCCGCAAACCGCGTACTTTTACTTGGTTGTCAATCCGACCAATGTACTCGATCTCTCCATTTGCTAAATAGCGTGCCTTATCCCCCGTTCTATACAGACGTTCAGTTTGCTTACTAAAAGGATTGGGTATAAATTTTTCTGCTGTCAGGTCAGGACGGTTTAAGTAACCCCTACCTACTCCCACACCACCAATATAAACTTCACCCGTTACACCCATAGGAACAGGATTAAAATACTTATCAAGTAAATAAATTTGAGTATTTGCAATTGGTTGACCGATGGGAACTGTATTTTGGTTAGTAATACTATCTTTCTTACACTGCCAAAAAGTCACATCTATAGCAGTTTCAGTTGGACCATAGAGATTATGCAGTTGAGCATCAAGTCGATTAAAGAAGCGTTGTTGCAGTTGGGCTGGTAATGCCTCACCACTTGCAATTACCCGCACGAGAGAGTGACATTTTCCTAAATCTTCTGCTTCCAGGAAAACTTGCAGCATTGAGGGGACGAAATGTAAAGTCGTTATTTGCTGTTGTAAGATTAGGTTGAGTAAGTAACTGGTATCCCGATGCCCTTCTGGCTGAGCTAACACTAAACGCGCACCCGTTATCAACGTCCAGAAAAACTCCCATACAGATACGTCAAAACTGAAGGGAGTCTTTTGTAAAATGGTATCTGTTGCTGTTAAGTGGTAAGTATCTTGTATCCATAGTAAGCGATTGCAGACACCACTATGGGTATTCATTGCTCCTTTGGGCTTACCTGTTGAACCAGAGGTGTAAATTACGTAAGCAAGGTTATCTGTTTTGATGTTAGATACAGGATTTTCTGTACTTTCATTGGTAATTAGTTCCCAGTCACTATCGATACAAATTACTTGAGCTTTGTAAGTTGGTAAACTTTCTAACAGGTATTGTTGTGTTAGCAAGACACCTGGTTGGGAGTCTTCTAACATATAAGCCAAGCGTTCAGTAGGATAACTAGGATCTAGGGGTACATATGCACCACCTGCTTTGAGAATGCCTAATAGTCCAATGACCATATCAAGCGATCGCTCTACGCAAATGCCTACCAATACCTCTGGTTTTACTCCTAAGTTTTGTAAGTAATGCGCTAATTGGTTAGCCCGTTGGTTGAGTTCTCTGTAGGTTAACTGTTGATTTTCAAATACCACTGCGATCGCATCAGGTGTTTTCCCTACCTGCGCTTCAAACAACTCATGGATACATTTATCGTGGGGGTAATTAGTAACTGTACTATTCCAATTAAATAAAAGACTTTGGCGCTCAGGTTCTGTTAGTAGTGGTAAATCTGATAAATGTTGCTGTGGATTTGCCACAATTCCAGAAAGTAGTGTTTGCAAATGGTTTGCCATTTGACATATTGTCTTTTCTTCAAACAAATGAGTATTATAATCTAACCATACATCTATTCCCCCATCTGTTTCTGTTATATGAAGTATCAAATCAAACATTACGTTGAGATTGTTGGCAGTTTCCACAGATCCGAAAGTCAAGCCCGCCATCTTTACCTCAGATATTGGTGCATTATGAAGCACAAACATCACTTGAAATAGAGGCGTGTAACTCAAATTTCGCTGTATTTGGAGTTCGTCTACTAACAACTCAAAAGGCATATTTTGATGAGCATAAGCTCCTAATGTCGTCTCACGTACACGTCTTATCAATTCTTTAAAACTAGGATTACCACTGCAATTTGTACGTAGCACAAGAGTGTTAACAAAAAAACCTATGAGTTGCTCAATACCATCTTGATTGCGATTAGCAATAGGTGAACCTACCAAAATATCATCATGACCACTATAGCGATGTAATAAAGTTTTAAATGCTGCTAATAAGGTCATGAAGAGAGTTGTATCTTCATTACGGCTAAGTGTTCTTAATGCCTTTGTTAAGTCAGCAGATAAAAAGAATATTTTTCTCTTACCAGAGAAAGTTTGAATTGCTGGTCGGGGATAGTCTATAGGCAATTGCAAAACAGGCAAATTTCCATTCAGCTTTTGTTTCCAGTAAGTGAAGAGATTATCAAGAGCTTTTCCCTGCAAATACTGTCTTTGCCAAATAGCAAAGTCTGCATACTGAATAGGTAATTCTGGTAATGGTGAAGGTTTATTCTGAGAGAAGGTTTCGTAAAGCGTTGTTAATTCATTATTAATTATTCCTACTGACCAACCATCTGTAATAATATGGTGGATTAATAACAATGAGATGTGTTCTTCTTCACTTAACTTTATTAAAATACACCATAGTAGTGGTACTTCGGTTAAGTTAAAACACTTCGATGCCTCAATATCTATTAGCCTTTGAATTTCAACTTCACGCTCTACTTCTGATAATTTTTGCAAGTCAATAATGGGCAAGGATAAACTTAAAAAAGGATGAATTATTTGAACAGGTTTTCCTTCCACTAATGTAAAACTTGTTCTTAATATCTCGTGTCGGCGCACAATTTCATTAATAGCAGATTGTAGTGCTGCTACATTCAATAAGCCTTTCAAGTATGAAATAGTAGGAGTATCAAATACATGACTAATTTGTGTAAGTTGTTCTGTAAACCACAATCTTTGTTGGGCGAATGACAGGGGTAAATTTCCCTGCCTTTTTACTGGGCAAATAAGCTGTTTATCAGCAACTACATCTAAACTGTTATTACGTAAAAAAGCAAGGATATCTTCTTTGCGTTCAGCTAGTTCTTGCTTGATAACAGGTATTAGCACATTCTTTGGAGCGCTACAGCGCAACCGATTCTCTTCAATCCAGAGCTTGACATCCAAACTGCAAAGGTAAGACAAAAACTCTTCTATAGTTTTCATAATTCTATCTCCTCACGGTCATTGTCTACCCCATTCGTGGAAACAAGCTGTAGTTGTTGGACTGTAAGCGCCTTCTCGATATGTTCTACCAATTGAGCTACAGTAGGCGCTTCAAACAAACTGCGTAAAGGTAACTCTATCTTAAATGCTTCTCGCAATCTGGAAATTGCTTGAGTTGCTATTAAGGAATGCCCACCCAAATCAAAGAAGTTATCGTGTATACCTATAGCAGATTGCTTTAGTACCTGACCCCAGATATCGGCAACTATTTCCTCTGTGGGAGTACGAGGTGCAACAAAGTCTAATTTTGCTTCATTATTGTAACTTGGTACAGGTAATGCTTGACGATCTACTTTACCACTGGGAGCTAGGGGCAATGCTTCGAGCATTACAATTCCAGAGGGTATCATATACCCTGGTAGTTTTTCTTTAAGAAAATCGCGTAACTGTTGGACTAGTTCGCTACTTGTTAAACTATCCTGATAAAACTCAGGTTTAGGAACAACATAAGCCACCAAGCGCTTATCATCAGGGTTCTCTTCTCTAACTACAACTACGGCATCCCTAACTACCTGGTGCTGAACCAAAAATGCCTCAATCTCTCCCAGTTCAACTCGGAAACCACGAATTTTTACCTGATGGTCAATGCGTCCGAGAAATTCTATATTTCCATCAGGAAGCCACCTTCCTAAATCTCCTGTTTTATAAATTAAATCTCTACGATTTCCTGGTAAATTCTTCCTAGCATCTGTAAACGGATTTGGAACAAAGCTTAATTTAGTTTTCTCTTCATTTTTCCAGTAGCCAGCACCCACACCAACTCCTGATACACAAATTTCTCCTGGAGCACCAATCGGCAATAATTTCATTTGCTCATCCAGAATGTATAGATTTAAATTTGCTAGTGGTTTACCAATTGGAATTGTTCGCTGATTTTCTAACAACTGCTTATCAACGATAAACTGGGTAATATCATCAGCAGCTTCGGTCGGACCATAAGCGTTAGCAATTTTGGTATCGGGGTATATCTCAAGCCATTTATTTAACCATTTAATCGATACAGATTCACCCGACAGCATCATCCATTTTAAATCTGATAACTCCCTTTCATGGCTTGCTAATTGAGAAGTATATTTAAGTAACGCTCCAAATAATGCTGGTACTAATTCAACAACAGTAATCTTTTCTGATTTAATTACTTTAAATAGTTGTTCGGGAATAGCAACTGTTTCAATATCTACAATTACTGTCTTTCCACCGATTAAAAGTGGTGCCAAAAATTGCCACACAGAAATATCAGTTGAAGAAGGAGCGCTTTGCAGAAAACAAAATTCTGATCTTAAATCCAACTGATCGAATTGAGCATAAATATGATTGATTGCACCATCATGTCTGATAATTGCCCCCTTTGGTAATCCTGTGGAACCAGAGGTATAGATCATGTAAGCTGTGTCAGTTCCCTCATTTATTGGTTCCAGATTTTCTTTGGAGAGGTTACTAAAGTCAAGTTTATCGTATATTGTGAATTCCTGGTCATGAGTCAGTTGTATACTTTCAGCCACAACCTCGTCTAAACAAATAATAAATTTTAATTGAGAGCAGTTATCTATCAAATCAATCAGAACATTTAATAACGAAGTATCAGTTAAGAGAAACTTAACCTCGCTATTAGATAGCATATATCCAATTCTATTTGACGGATAAGTGCTATCAATAGGTACGTAAGCACCACCTGCTTTATATACAGCAAGAATCGCTATAAGAAAATTTATATCTCGGTCTTTAAATATGCCAACAAATTCACCTTTACCGAGTCCTAGTTGACGCAACATCAAAGCTAACTGATTAGCTTTTTCATTTAATTCTTGATAAGTTAATCCAGTTTTATCATGAACTACTGCTATATTATTTGGATTTTTATATACCTGTTTCTCGAATAACTGATTTATTGTAATATCAATTGGATATTTTTTGGTAGTGTAGTTAAATTCTTTGACGATTTTCTGTTTGTCGAAATCATTCAAAATAGTAATATCTGATATCTGAATATCGACATTATTTATAATGC
>Ga0224723_1000345_pt1 | contig 32756 bp, 20 predicted proteins | sample Balambano_FR2_Me_FD_161647 | JGI IMG/M metagenome (GOLD analysis project Ga0224723, IMG submission 161647) | Freshwater sediment microbial communities from Lake Towuti, South Sulawesi, Indonesia - Balambano_FR2_MetaG | ecosystem: Environmental > Aquatic > Freshwater > Lake > Sediment | place... | reverse complement strand
GATTACGCTCAAGATTTTGCTCGAATCGATCGACAGAATCTAACTTCACCTCACTCATTTCCTCACTCATTTGAAGAGAATTACTGTAACTGCGATCTGTACCTGCAACACAACACCTGCAATACAACACCTGCAATACAATGAGAAAGAGTGAGAAAGAGTGAACGGATACCCAAACTGCACCCGATTGATGTAGTCCTGATGCTTGACTTGTGAGTCTACGTCCGTGAATCTACTATCCCAAGTTCGCACCCAAGTTAAAACCGATCTCAATTCCCTGGGGCAGGTGCTTGCCTGGTTTGATCAGTTTGCTAGCCCAGTCATGCCTCGTGCCATCTGGCTTCAGTGTCAGATCGCCCTGGCGGAAGCGTTCACCAATACTGTACGCTACGCTCATTTTAGTAAACCCGCCGATACACCGATCGAGATTGAAGTGACGTTCAGCAGAAGCGCACTGGAGATTCGGATCTGGGATTACGGATCCGAATTTGACCTCGAAAACTTTCTGCAGAAAGCTCCGCCTGTCTCTGACCAAGCCGAAGGAGGACGGGGTTTACGATTAATGGAAAGAATTGCAGACGGGTTGGCTTACCGTCGCACCGAGGATCAGCGCAACTGCTTGCTGATTGTGAAAAACATCATCTCTGAGGACAAGATGCTTTTGTTTTCTCAGAAAGCTGATCAGTCAGCCCAGTAAGAACAGCTCAATCAGAATTAATGCTGTGAAAAACAAAAAACTCGTGGGTAGGCAAAACAATCACCTCACCCACAAGTTACCCACAAGTTAATTGATTTCAGATGCGGAAAATCAGCTTACTGCGCTAACCCTTCTGCGATCGCGTCCTAGAGCAGGTCGGGATTTCCGTCTTTGTCGATATTCAGTTCTTCGCGGCGCAGCGTTTCATCTGCAACTACAGTATCGCGATCGACTTCTTTCCGTACCGTTACCTCTTCCCGCAGAATTGTTTCTTTTCGAATGTCTGGAGTTTCTTCGTAGACTTCCATCCGCACAGCTTCATCATGGAAGGCATCGCTTGCCTCACCAGTCACAACCTGACCGGGAGTCGTGCGTTCGATCACCACGCGCTCTTTCTCAACGGGAACTGAAACATGGGCAGTTTCGGTTTCAACCCGCTTGCCGATCGCCACTTCACCCGTTTTTTGGCGCTGCTTGTTAGCAATCAGGCGTTCCTGATACAGCCTCAGCGTTTGATGGTCGCGATCGTTCATGCCATACAGAGCCGCATCACGATCGTAAGTATAGGTATCGCGATCGTAAGTGCTGCTTGCGGTCGTGGGTGTAGTTGCCATCGTATCAGATGCCATCATGCCAGAGGTTGCTGCTGTTCCCATTGCAGTACCAGTAGCAGTGGCTGTATCAGCCACAGATGGACGATAAACGCCCCGCACTTCTTCTTCCTGGTCGTAGTCAATTTTTTCAAGATCGCTAAAGTGGGGCAGCGCCTCAACCTGATCGCGGGTCAGATTCAGTACATAGATACGCTGAGAAGCAGAGTCAATGGTTGCAAGACCAACAGGCAGCAGCACTTTCTTGCCGAAAATCCAGAAGCCAGTGTCTACTACGAAATAGCGGAATTCGCCCGTTTGGTCGTCCACCAGAATGTCATGCACAGAACCAACTTTGTCGTCACCCTGAGCGTAGACATCATAGGACTTAATGTCATCCAGGCTGGAACCCATCTCAGAAGCAAAGTTCCGATGGTCTGGATAATAATCCTCAAGCTTCATCAAAGGCATTTTATAGAGCCTCCTTAAGTTCAGTGTTGTACGCCGTATTCACTCTTTACATTAAGGATTTCTCAAGTTAATTCACCTTTCCGTGGGGAGACAATAAAAAGGAGGCTTGCAAGTCTTTAGTGGTAGACAGAGCAGCCTCCAGAAGTAGTTGAAATAAGTCAGCTCGATAGGGTCAGTCCTGCTTCATAGGGGCTGCTAAGGTTTTCATGTTGCGGCATGACGCGCAGCGAGAAGCCCTGCAAACCACTATTTTGGTAGGCAATATCGACTGTATAGATACTGATCTGGGACTGTTGCGGGTCTGTGCCCTGGTACTCCATGACAACGGGTGAACCCTGCTCAATCTCGCCCTCCGCGTTCACAGCGCCCTGATAGAGTTCAACTTGCACGTCTTCGGGTGAGAGCGCCCCTAGGCTGAGTCTGGCTTTCACGCCGATCGCCTGACCCACTTTAACGTTTGCGGGTTCAGACACATCCACCTGCTCGATCTTGATTTCGTACCAGTGCTCGAACAGATAGCTTTTCCAGTGCGCCAGTTCTTTAGCGGGTGCATAGTTGTCGAGCATCATCGTGCGATAGCGATCGCTGGCGGGGAAATAAGCGCGTGTGGCATACTCCCCAACCATGCGTGCCGTGTTGAAGCGGGGACAGTTGAGCCGAATCGCATCCTTCATTTTGGCGATCCAGCCACGCGGCAAGCCATCGTCGTCGCGATCGTAAAACAGCGGCACGACTTCCTGCTCCAGCAGATCATAAAGCGCGTTTGCCTCGACTTCATCCTGATATTCCAGGTCGTCGTAGTCTTCGGCGTGACCAATCGCCCAGCCTGTGCGCACGTAGTTAGCTTCAGCCCACCAGCCATCCAGCACGCTCAAATTCGGCAGCCCATTCATTGCCGCTTTCATGCCGCTGGTTCCCGATGCTTCTCTGGGGCGACGGGGCGTATTGAGCCAAACATCGCAACCCGCCACCATCAGGCGAGCGACGTGAACATCGTAGTTTGGCACGAAAACAATATTGTGCTGCATTCCCTGTTCGCGAATGAAATGCACAATTTGCCGAATCAGCTCTTTGCCGGGGCTGTCTTTGGGATGCGCCTTCCCCGCAATCACAAACTGAACCGTTCGCTTTTGCATCCCCGTTCCCTTGCGATCGGCATTTGCCCCCAGCAGAATTCGTTTGATCCGCTCTACGTCTCGCAGAAACAGGGTGGCTCGTTTATAGGTAGCAAAGCGACGCGCAAACCCGATCGTAAGCACGGAAGGATCGAGGATATCCTGGGCAGCCGCAAGCTCTGTCAGAGACGCTCCTCGATCGCGCAGGCTGTGCTGGAGCCGTTCTCGCACAAACATAATCATTTCCGATCGGCAGCGTTCGTGGTTGCGCCAAAGCTCCTCATCGGGAATTGAGTTGACCCGCTCCCACAGGGGATGGTCTGCCGGGGCACTCGACCAGCTTGGTCCCAGATAGCGATCGTATAAATCCTGATTGGAAGGAGCAACGCAGCTTCGGGCATGAACACCGTTGGTAATTGCAGTAATCGGCACATCGTTGCTCGGCAGTGCTGCCCAGAGTTTGCCAAACATCGATCGCGACACTTCGCCGTGGAGCTGACTTACCCCATTCACAAAAGTTGCCGTCCGAATTGCCAGCACCGCCATGCTAAACGGAGAAGACAGATCCCCAGTATTCTCACGTCCCAGTGATAAAAATTCTTCTCTGGAAAGCTTGAATTTCTCAGCATAGTGTCCCAGGTAATACAGCACCTTATCGGGCGGAAACAGATCGATCCCTGCTGGGACAGGAGTATGGGTGGTAAAAATCTGGCTGGACTGCGCAACCTGCTTGGCTTCGGCGAAAGTTAGCCCTTCTTCTTCCACCAAAATGCGAATCCGCTCCAGTGCCATAAATGCGGAGTGCCCCTCGTTCATGTGATATGCGGTGGGCTGTATCCCCAAGGCTCGCAGCATCCGCACCCCACCGATACCTAGCATAATTTCTTGATGAATTCTCAGATCGACATCGCCGCCATAGAGCTGATCGGTAATGTTCTGGTCATAGGTGTTGTTTGGCTCAATGTTGGTGTCCATTAAGTAGAGCGGCACGGTTCCAACCTGAACTCGCCAGACGCGAGCATAGACCGATCGCCCCGGATATTCCACCGAGATCCGCAGCTCTGATCCGTCTGGATTGCGCTCCAGATGCAGAGGCATGTTGTAGAAATCGTTCATGGGGTAGCGTTCTTGCTGCCAGCCGTCTGCATTCAGGTATTGGGCAAAATAACCCTGCTGATACAGCAAACCAACCCCGACCAGCGGCAGTCCGAGGTCGCTTGCCGACTTGAGGTGATCTCCTGCCAGCACCCCCAAGCCACCGGAATAGATGGGTAAACAGGTGGTCAACCCAAATTCTGCTGAAAAGTAGGCATAGCAGTCTTTAGACGTTAAGGCGATCGATGGGGCATCGGTTGGGCCCTCGGCTGCGCTGCCGCGATTGCTGCCTTTCACGTCACGATGCTTGCGATACCAGGTGCGCTCGGTCAGATAGCCTTCAAGCTGACGAGCTGCCCGGTGCATTTGCGCCAGAAACCCTTCATCGTCTGCTGCTTCCCGCAAGCGTTCCTGACTGATGGTTCCCAAGAGCAAAACGGGATTGTAGCGGCTGGACTCCCACAAATCGCGATCGAGTCGTTGAAACAAATTAGCAGTCTCGGCGTTCCAGTCCCAGTGAAGGTTACGGGCAAGTTGGCGTAGGGGTTCCAGCTTGGGAGGCAGAGATGGGGAAACATTAAAGATGCGAATGGGCTTCATGATTTAATCAGGCTCCGTCGATCTTGGGCACGAATCTCTACACGAATTTCTACACGAATCTCTAGCAGTAATCTGTAGCAGCAATCCGGGACGGTGACCTCTATCAGGAGTCGCTAGAGTTATTGTGCCTCTTGCAGCCGGAGCGGGCGACGGTCTTAATACTCTCTTCTGAGTTTTTCTAATTTTTTCGGTGTAGATTGATGGTGAGCATTAGAAAAATTTACAAACCTATCGTTCAAAAGATCGATCGCCTTCAGGGAAAATTCCGCTAATTTTGTGTCTCAAGGTGCATTTGTAAATCTGGATTGCCCAGTATTCTAGGATCTAATCGAGGAAGGGGCTATTCAAAGTCGAATTGAAGAGGTGTGACAAAAGCGTTAACTAATGTTACGATTATTAAAACTTCAAAGATAAGTAAGGGGTCAAGCAACGATCGAGTTCAGGCAAGATCAGCGAATTCAGACAAAATCAGAAAGGTCAGCTTTACATAAAGCCAACGCCAGAGATGCACTCGTTGCATTGCTAATTTCGATTTTTAATGATGTTCATTTGGTAATGTCTGAACGACATCCAGAGGTTCTGTAACATTACTTCAGTTGCTGTCACATCTCGAAGCAGCGTTCATCTTATTTCATTCCGGTATCATCGCTCTGACCTGATACGGCGACTGATTCTTCTCAAGCATCAGCAGGACTGGGCAGTTCATCATCTGTTCCAGCTAGCTTGTTCCAACAAGAATGGCAAATCTAGATGCCAAGTATCAATCCAATTTGCGACCTGAGCTTATTTTGTTGAGCAACTGTGAGCAGACATTGGGGTAGCAGCAACGCTAAGCGGCTATCTTCAGGACTCATTTGTCATTCCCTTGTCTCAAGGTTTCAAGCTTGGTACGCCTGCGAAATGTCAACTTAATTTATTTGCACTCGTGTCCTCAGAAGCTAGAGTATCGGCAATATGAAGACGACTTTATCCTCCACATCTTCCGCAGACATGGTTCGCGCCTACCTCCGCGAGATTGGTCGTGTCCCCCTGTTAACTCATGAGCAAGAGATTCTTTATGGTAAGCAAGTTCAGCGACTCAGCGTTTTTAATGAAATTAAAGAAGCCCTAACCGAAAAGCTGGGGCGCGAGCCTAGTCTTGAAGAGTGGGCAACCGCCGCAAAAACTCCGCTCGACGATCTGGATCAAGCCATTACAGAAGGCGAACGAGCCAAGCGAAAGATGGTTGAGGCAAACCTGCGTCTCGTGGTGTCGGTTGCCAAGAAATACATCAAGCGCAACGTCGATTTGCTTGACTTGATTCAGGAAGGGACGATCGGTATGCAGCGAGGCGTAGAAAAGTTCGATCCCACTAAGGGCTATCGCTTCTCAACCTATGCATACTGGTGGATTCGGCAGGCAATTACCCGCGCCATCGCCGAAAAGGGACGCACAATTCGCCTCCCGATTCACATCACCGAAAAGCTGAACAAAATTAAGAAGGCACAGCGGCAGCTATCGCAAAAGCTGGGACGGGCTGCCACGCCAGCAGAGCTAGCAGCAGAACTAGAACTCACCCCCCGCCAGGTGCGCGAATATCTGGAGCGGGCACGCCAGCCCCTTTCGCTGGATTTGCGGGTTGGAGATAACCAGGATACCGAACTCGGCGAACTGCTGGAAGATACGGGTCCCTCCCCCGAAGATTTTGCAACGCAGTCTTCGCTGCGAACCGAGCTAGAGCAGTTGATGGCAGATTTGACCCCGCAGCAGCGTGAAGTCCTTTCCCTGCGGTTTGGGCTGGAAGATGGACAGTCGCTGACGCTAGCTAAAATTGGCGATCGACTCAACATCAGCCGTGAACGAGTTCGCCAAATCGAGCGGGAAGCCCTCACCAAACTGCGGAAGCGCAGAGCCGACATCCGCGAATACCTCGCCGTTAGCTAATCGCGTTACCCGCAGAAAGCACAAGCAAATTTACTGAATCGTCACTGAATCCTACAAACTGGGACGATCGATTTTGAGCCAGAGGTAGAAAGGCAGACCAAGCCCCCTATCCAGGTTGAAAGTCGAGCGTCCCACTGTTATTTGCATTTATTTGCATTGTTATTTATCTGCACTGTCTTTATAGCAGTTCTCTTTCGGGTGAAGGTGGGGTGTGGGGGTAAAGCCTCCCTATAGGGGGCACTGCCCCCTGCACCTCCGTACCGCACCAGTATGGGAAACGCGATATTTGCACTGTTCTTCGCGCTGCCCTCACCCATCCCCATCAACTTTCAAAACGATCGCTACGCAAGCTCTCACCCCCTCACCCACCCTACTGCTGCACCAACTCCCGAAACTGCGGATGCTCCCGAACTCGATCGAAGCAGGCATCAGTTTGCGCCATGACGCGATAAAGGTTGGGGCTGATCACAATTGCCCGGTGCAGTGCTCGCAGCGTTTGAGCGAGGTCGCCTTGCAGTGCATAAGAACAGGCTTGACCATACCAGGCGTTGGGGTTATCTGCCTGGTATTTGAGGGATTTTTCAAAGCAAATTAAAGCTTCGGGATGGCGATCGAGCTTGATCAACACCAGTCCTTTGTAGTTCCAGGCGTAGTAGCAGCTTCGCTTGATGGTCAGGGCAGTATCAACGCTGTTCAGGGCATCTTCGTATCGCCGCAGAGAAGCAAGGGCAACGGCACGACTATACCAGGCGCGATAGTTGTGGGGCTTGAGTTCGATCGAGCGATCGAGGGCAGCAACTGCTTCCCGGTACTGGTAGAGGCAAATGTGGGTGTGACCGATGTTGTACCAGGCTTTAGCATTGTCTGGCTCATGCTTAAGGGCTTGCGTGAAACTTGTAATTGCCTCTTCCAGTCGCCCTAGCTTTGCCAGTGCAATTCCTTTGCCGTGCCAGGCGAGCGGGTATTTCGGCTTAATCCGGATTGCTTTGTCAAAGCTGGCGATCGCCTCTTCATGCGCTCCCATTTCATACAGGGCGCAGCCTCGTTTACTCCAGACTTCGTGGTGGTCGGGCTGCGCCAGCAAAAACTTATCGAAGCGGGCGATCGCTCCCTCGAAACGTCCAACGCGAAATAGGGCAGCACCCTGGTCGTACCAGGTTTGTAGCTCTTGACTTTGACTCATGACGACTGTGAGTCTGACCGCTCTAGTCAGGATTGACAGGTGGAAGCTCTAATTAAAGATACAAAAACTCAGCCTATAAATGTACTTAGTACGTGAACAATGTACGGCGTTGCTGAATTGGGAGATGAACGGTGCAAATTTAGCTTCTGCATCGCTCCCTCAATTTCCCACAGGTGAGGGATTTTGAGAATCGGTTCCCTCCAGCATTGGGGGGCTAGGGGTGCGCATCATACTTCGATTCAGCAACGCCTAATGTACTTAGCGGCTGTTTCTTAACAGATATTCTTCCGAAGATACAGCCTTTTTCAGAGCGTGTTTTAAAAGTCGCTGATGCGACCCGAACCGCCCCCTCAAGCCCCCATTCATGGGGGACTTTGAACCAGAAATATTTGAACCAGCAATACCGGATCGGAAGTCCCCCCTTGTAACTTGCCGCTCCGGTCGGAGCGAGTTGGGGGGTTAGGGGCAATGCAGCACTTTTGAGACGTTGCAAACATCCTCTCAGGCTAATGGAGTCCAAGAAATAGGGTGCAGGGGCAGAACCCTGTGCGGGGAGAAAGCCCCCACACCCCCCATACCTTACCAGAGTGGAAAAAGCGTATAACAGCGTAACAGCGTAGTGCAACCCTTTTCTCATCTTGCCCACTTTGGTGAGCTGAACGAAACATTTTGCTAACGGGTGAAGCTTGAAGTGTGTTAGCATCACGACTCCCCTTACGGAGAACCGCGAAGCAACCGTCTGGCAATACGACTGATCCAATCCACGCCAAAAGTGATCACAACAAAGCCGCTCAGTGTCACAATCAAACTGCTGTAGCTGAAACTGCTCAACTGTTCGCTCACGAGCCGCCCCAGCCCTCCGGCTCCCACCAGCCCAACGATGACCGTTTCGCGTGTGCAGACTTCCCAGCGATACAAAATATAGGCAAGAAAACGGGTGAAGGTGAGCGGCAAAATTCCATAGAGAAAGAGAAGTGCCGCCGGGGTTCCCTGGGCTTTGAGGGCGACGATCGGTCGCTGATCGAGATTCTCGTTGACTTCTGCCATCAGCCGTCCCAAAATGCCCCAATTGTGAATGCCAAGAGCGATCGCACCCGGTAACACTCCGGGAAACAGAACAAACAGACAAACCAGTGCCCAGATCGGGGCGGGGATCGATCGAAACAGCAGCAGCAGCAAACGAGATCCAATCAGCAGCAGCCAGCCTGCTCCCTGAGAAAACCAGCCTGTTTTGAAGGGTTGCAGCAGCCCTCCCGGCAGGAAGATGTTATGAGCGGCTGGAAAAGACAGCAGAATGCCGCCCAACCCCGCCAGCGTAATGGCAAGCACCGACATGGCGATCGTTTCTAGGCAAAGCCGGATCAGTTCGGGCAACTGGGCGAGTTGAAAGTTCGGCGGAAAGGCGGCTTGCCCTACTTCTGCTAAAAGGGTCAAAGTCCGGGGCGACCAGAGCTTGCTGTAGTCTGCCCCCACGTACCAGAAACAGAAAGGGATGAGGACGATCGCTCCCAGTCCTGCCAGCGTGAGGCTGTGTTGTAGCTTGCCGCGCCAAAAGAGCAAGGGGGAACTTTGAGGGGATTGTCTGACTCCGCGCCGCAAATTGAGATCGAGTCGGGTGGGTGCTCCCAGGCGATGGCGCAGCAGGGCACTCGTTAAATCCACCAGGCTGTTGAGCAAAATCAGCGCGTAAAACAGCGTCCAAAGCTGCTCATAGCGCAACGACTGCAAGCTGAGCATAATCTGATAGCCCAGCCCCCCGGCTCCGATGATCCCCAGAACAGCAGCCGATCGCAGCGAGCATTCAAAGCGGTAAAAGCTGTAGGAAATGAGATCCAGGGCAGCCTGGGGAAACAGCGTGTACAGCAAAGCAGTCAGGGGCGGCACTCCGCTATTCAGCAAGGCATTGAGCGGTTCACGGGGCGTTTCGTCCAGAAGCTCGGAGAAGACCTTGGAAACGATCGCGCTATAGGGAACGACGATCGCCACAATCCCCACTAATGGATCAAGCCCGAACAAATTGACGAAAAACAGTCCCCAGATCAGCTCATGGATTGCACGCGGCACAGAGAGGATCGATCGCAGTCCCTGTCCAGAGAATCGCCCTGCTGCCCAACGCGGAAAGACAGACTGCCACCAGACCTCTGAAATCAGCACTCCGCCCACAAGTCCCAAAATGACGCTGAGAAAGGTTCCGCAGACAGCAAAGGCAAGCGTGACCAAACTCGCATTCCACGTAAGCTGCAAAAACGCTGGACTCAGATCGGGGTGAAGACTCGCGCGAAAAAACTGTCCGAGCTGGGGCAAGCCTTGCAAGTTCAGCCAATCCTGCTGGAATCCCGCTGTGAAAACAGAGCAGCCGATCGCCCCCAGCATCAGCAGAAACCACTGGGTTCGGGTCGTCCAGAGCGAAGGACGCGGCACAGACCGAGAAGCCATCAGAAATTCCTCATCGCTGGTAAAGGCTGGAAGTGAGCGAGTTGCTGACCTGAGCGGCAGGCAGATCGAAAAAAACCTGTCCGGCGCGGAGTCCGATAATACGATCGAAGTGACTTTTTGCCAGCTCGATCGAATGAATGCTGACCACCAGGGTTTTCCCGTCTGCGATCGCCAAGCCACACAGCAAATCCATGATTTCGCGGCTGAGCTGGGGATCAAGACTAGCAACAGGCTCATCTGCCAAGATTGCGATCGGGTCTTGCACCAGCACACGGGCGATCGCGACACGCTGCTGCTGTCCGCCAGAAAGAGAATCGGTGCGCTCAAATAGCTTTTCGGGAATGCCCACTCGATAAAGCGCCTTGGCTGCCGCCTCCAACTCTTGCGGATAAATCAGCGACAGCACCGCCTTCCAGAACGACCATTTGCCCAGATGCCCCGCATTGACGTTATGCACGACAGCCAGGTTATTCACCAGATGAAACTGCTGATAGACCGTACCCACCTGACACTGAACTCGCCGCAGTTTTGCAGCCGAAAGGCGATTTAAAGGTTGTCCAAGTGCCCAGATTTCTCCCTGGGTGGGCAGCAGCGTGCCGTTCAGCAGACGCAGCAGCGTACTCTTGCCCGCCCCACTCGACCCGACTAACGCGACCCGCTCTCCTGAGGCGATATGCAGATTTAAGTCACTCAGGGCAGTGAATTGCCCGAACCGCTGCGTCACCTGTCGCAGTTCAAAAATTGGGTCAAACACCGGGAGTCTCACGATCGGCTCAACTACTCAATTTTGCCAATCTGTCGCCCGACCTGCTCAATTTGCTGATAGTTCGAGTTCTGGGTCGGAATAAACTTCTTCGCGCCAAACAGGTCGAGGATTTCTTTTTGTTCTGGCACGGCGGGATCAAGCTTGAGCAGCGCCGCTTTTAGCTTCTCGACAAAATCTTCCCCATAGCGTTCAGCCACCTGCGGATTCACAACCCAGTGATAGTCAAAATAGGCAGGCGTGCGCCAGAGCAGCTCAACCCGATTGAGATCCACTTCGCCTGCATCAACCCGCTTTTGCCAGACCTGCTCATTCAACACCCCTGCATCATAGGTTCCGGCTTCCACAAGCTTGAGGGTGGCATCGTGATTTTTAGAAAAGCCCACCTGTCCTTTAAAGTCCTCTAGCTTCATGCCTGCCTGCTCCAGAAAGTATTGGGGCATCAGCCGTCCTGAAGTGGAAGACTCGCTGCCAAAAGTAAAGGTGCGTCCCTTTAAAGTTTGCAGACCGTTAATGTCCTGAAACGGCTTTAATCCAGACTGCTTGCTGGCAATAAAGACGCTGTGAAAGTCAGCATCAATATCTCTTTGAACGATCGCCTCCGCCCCCGGAACCTGAAGCCGCGCCTGCACCCCCGTCAGCCCGCCAAACCAAACTAGATCGAGATCGCCCACCTTAAACGCAGTCACCGCAGCCGTATAGTCTGTCACAGGCTGATACTCCACCGGAACCCCCAGCTCTTTCGTTAAGTAATCCGAGAGCTTGCCGTAGAGTCTTTGAAGCTTCTCCGGATCCTGATCAGGAATTGCGCCCGCCACCAGCGGCTGAACTGCTGTCCGATCCCCCGAAGTAACGGTCGGGTTTGCGTTCGGTGTACAGGAAGCGATCGGGAGAAGCAGTGCCAGCAGTGCCGGAACAAAAACTTGTTTCATAAAAAAGATAGCGCTGAAAAAGCAGTTATTTATCCTAGCGAATTTTTCTTGCTGAGCGGATGGCGATCGACGTTTCTGAATCGTTTTCCTCTGACAATTTCTATTTAGAATTTGCGCTAGAAAAACTTGCCCTCTGCAAAAACTACAATCGCCTTATAGACAATAAGGGCGAAGCATTTGCGGTGAGAGTGTTTGCAATTTGGTAAGAATTTCTAGCGCAAATGCTTCGCCCCTACCGACCCAAACACACCACTAACCCTCCTTACCCCTCACACTTCCCCACCTCCTCGATCGCCGTCTCCAGTGCCAGCGCAACATGAGTCCAATGCGTCCCGCCCTGACAAAAAACAACATAGGGTTCACGCAAAGGACCGTCTGCCGAGAATTCAGAGGTGCTGCCATCGATAAACGTGCCGCCTGCCATCACCAGATCGCTTTCGTATCCTGGCATTTGAGCCGGAACCGGACTGAGGTAAGAGCCGATCGGTGAAAAGGACTGAATCGCTCTGCAAAAGGCAATAATTTTTTCGGGGGAACCCAGCTTGATCGCCTGAATCACATCTCGGCGGGGCGCAAGGGGAGCTGGGTTCACGGGATAGCCAAGCTGATCGAACACATAAGCGGTCAGGTGATTGCCCTTCATCGCTTCGCCCACCATTTGCGGAGCCAGAAAAAGTCCCTGGAACAGCAGCCGATTCTGGTCAAACGTTGCGCCGCCTTCCCTACCAATGCCGGGAGCCGTTAGCCGAAAAGCAGCCTGTTCCACCAAATCCGCCCGTCCTGCCACATAGCCCCCTGCAGGAACGATCGTGCCTCCCGGATTTTTGATCAGCGATCCGGCTATTAAATCTGCACCCACAGCAGGCGGCTCTCGACCTTCGATAAATTCGCCGTAACAGTTGTCCACAAAGCAAACCGTCTCCGGATTTTGCTGCTTTACCAGGCGGATAATCTTTTCGATGTCTAGAATAGAGAGGCTAGGTCGCCAGGAGTAGCCGCACGATCGCTGAATATGAACCAGACGGGTTTCTGGACGAACGGCAGAGGCAAGTGTCTGCCAATCGATCTCTCCGGCTTCGGTCAGTTCTAGCTGGCGATAAGCAATGCCAAACTCTTTCAGGGAACCCTGTCCCTGTCCTCGCAGCCCGATCACTTCTTCTAAAGTGTCGTAGGGCGCACCTGCAACAGCAAGCATTTCATCTCCCGGTCGCAGTACGCCAAACAAAGCAGAAGCGATCGCATGAGTGCCGGATACAAACTGAACGCGCACGGCTGCGGCTTCTGCCCCCATAACATCTGCAAACACGCGATCGAGGATCTCTCTTCCCAGATCATCGTGCCCATATCCTGTTACGCCCGCAAAATGATGCACTCCCACCTGATGTCGCCGGAATGCTTCTAACACTCGCCGGAGATTTTTCTTGACCTGAGCGTCAATTGAGTAAAAAATCGGAGATAGTGTTTGCTGCGCCTCCTGAAGCTGATTAAAGCTGTTCATTGCCTGGCTGTTCATTGACTGTTTGTCTCCGGGCTCCTTGAAAAACATCTGGCGATCGATTCGGGATATACCCCTCGGTAGGAGGGTTTATCGAGATCTCTCGGTACGATCGCGTTGTCAATTGTCGCGCAAATTCAGACTGACTTGTTCACATTGAGATTGCTACATGACTACTGCATCAATTCAAACACTCCGCCGCGATTGGGTTGTCGTCCTATTCATGGTGTTCGTCCATGCTATGGCGCTTCTTGCCCTGCTTCCAAGCAACTTCAGCTGGGCGGCAGTTGGGTTAGCGATATTTCTTCACTGGTTTACAGGCTGTTTAGGAATTACGCTGGGCTGGCATCGCCTGATTACCCACCGCAGCTTTCAAACCCCTAAATGGCTAGAGTATGCATTGATGTTTTGCGGAACTCTGTCCATGCAGGGTGGTCCCATTTCCTGGATCGGACTGCATCGTCACCACCACCTTCACTCGGATGAAGATAACGATCATCACGATTCCAATAAAGGATTCTGGTGGAGCCATCTCGGCTGGATGCTGCGAGAAATTCCGGCAAAAGCTGATGTGCCCAGGTTTACAAAAGATATCGGCGACGATCCCTTCTATCAGTTCTGCGAAAACTATTTCTTCCCGATTCAAGTTGCTTTTGCAATTCTCCTTTACTTGATCGGCGGCATGCCTTTTGTCGTCTGGGGTGTTTTTGTCCGCCTGATCATGGTCTATCACTCAACCTGGCTGGTTAACAGCGCCACCCACAAGTTTGGCTATCGCAACTTTGAGTCGAGCGACAAATCGACAAACTGCTGGTGGGTTGCCCTGCTGGCTTATGGAGAAGGCTGGCACAATAACCATCACACCTACCAGTACTCGGCTCGCCACGGGCTGAAATGGTGGGAGATTGACGTTACCTGGTGGATGGTTTGCATTTTGAGATCCTTGGGATTAGCGAAAAAAGTTAAGCTTGTTGAAAATCCGTAGCATTCGATCGATTTGAACTTCGATTAAAAACTTCTCAAGTTTTTGCCCGCACCGTCGGGCTTTTTTAATGGCAGTTTTTGAGGGTCGCAATCTGGAATAACGGCAATCTTGACGTTAAACAACGATCGCGACCAGGTCGGGACAAGACAACTGGCGAAACACGGACATCGCAAATTCAGGGCAGCCAATAAGTCGATCAACTGAATTAAACCGAAGCTGTTTTTGGGGGGTGAAGGGGGCAGTGCCCCCTTCCTGGGGCGAAGCCCCAGATCCCCCTCCTTACCTTTATTGAGGTTGCCCCACTTACATTAGCCAATACAGATGACAAACGCAGTCGATCGTGATTTAAATAATCATGCGGAATTTGGGCTGGAACTGATGAAGTTACGGAACTGTCATTCAATCAGCAGGATCTTTCAGTAGGGCGACAGGAAAATCACAGGAGAAATCAAAAATCACCAGAATGATTCGATCGCACTTAAAAGATTGCTGTTGAAATCAGCCCGACTACCAGAGGAGGAATTTTTATCAGGCTATGGCTAAACGATTTTTAATTCTTATGGCAGGTGCTGCCGCGATCGTCGCTGTGACAGGCTGCACCCAATCTGCACCCACTGCCTCTGCTCCTCAGCAGTCGCAAACCGAAGACACCGCCACCGCAGAAACAACTCAGCCTCAAAGCGAATTTCGGGTTGTCGAGAATCCAACGCTCCCTGCACCGGGAGTTGATCCGCTCTCAATGATCGTCTCGCTCCGTGAGGGGTCGCCTGAACCGATTGGCTCTGAGCAAATTCGCGTCACCTATCCTGCCGAAGACAAGGCGATCGTGACAGTTACAAAATCCGGTCTGGCAGATGATTCAGTCAAGGCAATTCGCACTCGCTATGAGCTGGCTCCGGCAGAGGGCGACGCAAACGGGGAACCGCTCTGGAAGATTACGCAAGTCACCGAGCAAAACCGATGCCAGGTAGGACGAGGATCGGAAGACTGGACAGGCGACCTCTGTCAGTAACAGATTGTGAGTAGCCTGTAGGCAACCGCTTCTAGCCCATTCCATTTCCCTGCACAATGTGCTTCACCGTCGTCAGGGTTTCGAGACTGATCAGCCCGCGACGGTGTCCTTTTTGGTTCGACATGCCCAGGGCGATCGGGCTACCCCGCTTGGGAATTCGATAAAACCGGGGCGAGGCGTTGATATAGCTCATGGCGCTCGTAATGCCCAGCGCAAACTGGCGGCTCTCCTGGTAGGATTCAGTGGCGAGACAGTCGGCATGTCCGCTGCTGTGGGCATTCATCCAGGCGATCGCCGTATCCAGTCCATCTACGACTTTAAAGGCGATCGTGCTGTTGAGATAAGCCTGTGCCCATTCAGACTCTTTAGCTTCTGCTGTAAAGACTTCTGGGAATTCTGCCACGAGTTCGGTATCGCCGTGCAGCTCAAAGCCTTTTTCCTTCAAGCTGTTCCATAGCATCATCAAGGAAGTTGTGCCGTGCTGACGATACACCAATACTTTTTCGATCGCATTGACCGCATCCGGCTCACTCTGATGGCTGTCTAGAATCATCCAGCGCGCCACGTCCAGATTTCCAGAAGGCGACCAGTAGAGATAGCAGTTGCCGATCGCCGTTTTGAGCACAGGGGCGGTTGCCTGGCGGATCACTTGCTGTACCAGGCTGGCACGCCCATAGGGGATCACCAGATTCACATAGCGGTCGAGCGTCACCAGTTCACGGATATTGTCTCCCTGATCGGACGGTAAAAGCTGTATTGCATCCACAGGCAAACCGGAATCCTCGATCGCCAGCCGCAGCGTTTCCCCAATCACCTGATTCGAGTGGCTTGCCTCGGTTCCGCCCCGCAGAATCAAGCTATTTCCGGTTCGGATGCAGAGTCCTGCGGCGATCGCGCCCAGTTCTGGAAAGGCTTCATAAACCAGCGCGATCACGCCCAGCGGCATAAGCTGATAGTAGGTCTGGCACTGATCCACCTGAAACGAAGGAATGTTCAGCACCTGCTGGGTAGGATCGGAGATTTCAGCCAATCGCTGCAAGATTGATCCCGTGGTTTGTAGTCGTTCTGGGGTGAGCTTGAGCCAGTCCAAAATCAGTTCTGGCACTGCCATCTCGCGGCTCGTTTCCAGATCCAGCGTGTTTGCTTCCAGAATGTCATCCTGCCGTTCTAAAAGCGCCTCTGCCATGATTTGCAGTGCCCGGCTGCGATCGATGCCTCTCGAAGCGGCTAGCTTGAGGGAAGCCGCATAAGCCTGATGGGCAGCGGAGGTGAGATCCGGGAGAGCGTTCAAAGAAATTCCTGCCTAACGTCTACAAGCTAGCCACAGCATCAAGACTAACATCATCGATAGCAACAGCGCAGCAATGACGCGAAAGGCAACACTGGCGCTAATCGGAAACTGAAGCGTGGTCAGCAGCAGCAGAAATACTAGCCCGAAGATCATCATCAAGGTCAGGGGGAAATAGCCTCTGCTGAGGCTGGAGTGAGCGACATTCCACTGATGCCCTGTCCATCGCCAGGCGCGTTTATAAGGATAAGTGGTCGAAAGCTGCTCAATGACATGACCATTTTCCTGCACCACAAAAATCTGCTGACAGCGTGTGCAGCCAAAGGCTTCGGTCAGCGTGATGGGTGTCAGACGACCTCGACGGCGACAGGGACAGGGATAGTCTGCCGTAATGTCAATTTTTTGAGCTTTTGGGGGTTGCACAGTCAACTTGGGTGAACGTTGCTTAGTAGAAGAGGAGCTGACGAGAAACGGACAATGAGCGCAGATTAGGAGCGCAGAGGGTCAGTCACGAAGAACGATCGTCCTGTGACAATTACCTTGTCGGGAAGCTGGTTTGCACCGCAACACTTCGATCGATCGAAAGAAACCGGGTTGATGAGTTCCCTGAGCAAAGCTGCTCCCCAAAGTGGAGCTCAATTTCGCTTTGTCCAACGCTTTGTCCAATGTTAACACTCTCAATCTAGCTCAAACTCCCCCGACACTCACGATTATTAAGGGTCTTTTTAAGGTGCGACCTGTGCAAGAAATCCAACCCTCTTCAATTGCCGAAGCGATCGCTATCGACCGTTTGCCACCAGTCCTAATAAGCGAGCACGCGCATTGCTCAGACTTTCCAGCGCCTTTGCAACAGCAGCTTTATCGGTCTTATGCAGGCGCACAACCAGAAGCAGGCTGTCTGCGTGAACGGAGAGCTGAAGCGCATCTGCTAGCCCATTCACGGGGGGAGCATCGTAGATTACCAGATCAAAAGTGTCTTTTAGCTTGTTTGCCAGAGCGTGCATTCGGGGGGAAGCAAAAACCTGAACCGGATCGAGGGCGGTTTCACCGCTGGGCAGGATATAGAGCGGGCTACCGGGAATGGGCTGCTGAATGGCTTCCCTTAAAGTCAGATTAGAGGAGAATAGCTCGCCAAGCCCCTTGCTTTCTGGAAGCTGCAGTCGAGTTTGAAGCTGCGATCGTCTCAGATCGGAATCGACCAGCAAAACCCGCTGACCCATTGATGCGGCAGTCTGAGCAAGATACCAAGCAACCGTAGACTTGCCATCGCCTGGCTGAGCTGAAGTGACGACGATCGTTTGAATCGGCTGCCCTAGGTTGGACTGCATCATTTGCAGATTGGTTCTCAGCAGCTTAAACGATTCCTCAAACTCAAATACGTCATAGTCATCCGGCTGGGGCATAAACGGTAGGCTGCTGCTGACCGTCCGGCGGAGCAGTCTGAGCTGGGTTTTGATCTGGCGCAGCAAGTTTTTGCGGCGGCGCGACCTGACGGTGTACTCAACCCCCAGCAGATCGGGCTGAAGGGGAATTGCAGCCAGAACAGGCAGCTTAAATTTCCGGTTGAGCGCGTCTGCAGTATGGAATGTCTTATCCAGTTTTTCCACCAGGAAAGCCGCACCGATGCCCAGCGCCAAGCTCGCAGCAACCCCAATGAGTAAACTACGAGTCGTATTGGGACTGCGGCTGGCAGCAAATTCTGACGGTGGCTCCACTAACTGCCAGGGAATTTCCTTTTGTGCCGCTTCCACCTGAAGCGTTTCTCGCGTTGCCAGGAAACGATTTAAGCTTTCGGTAGCAATCTGGAGTTCTCGCTGTAAGTCTGTATACTGGCGCGACAGCCCAGGGATTTGCTGAAACTCCTGACTGAGGAGATTCTGGGTTCCGGCGATCGCCTGCTGCTGCACCTGCAAAATTTGAATTCGATTGCTAATTTCTGCTGCCTTGCCGCCGATCGCCTGACGCGCTGCATCATCGAGCAATCCCAGGATATTTGCCTGCTTTTCGCGCAGCACCCGAATGGTGAGGCTGTCGTCCTGGAAGCGCGTTCGCTCTAGCGCAATCTGCGACTCTAGCTGCTGGAGCTGGGCAACAAGCTGCTGATAGCCGGGAGAGTTATTGAGCGTGGCGATCGCCCCCGTTTCTCCCTGTAATCCGTCAAATTCAGCCTGAGCCTGCTGTAATTCTCGTTCGATCGCAAGCTGCTGCTGGGAAAGCTCTTCAGATTGAGCAAGCACCTGAGCCGCCTTGCCGTCGGGATCAAAAAACGCATTGTTCTGTCGAAATGCCTGCAGCCTGAGCTGAAGATCATCCACCCGCTCCTGAGCATCCGTGAGCTGAGCCTGCACAAATTGCAGCCCCTGCCGCAGGTTGGTCTGCCGCTCATTGAGACTATACGCTAGATAGTCTTTGGAGATTTGCTCCAGCACCGCCGGAACCTCTGTTGGGTTGTTGCTCTCATACTGCACCTGGATAATTTTTGTGCCCCTGAGCTGAGTAATTGCAAGCCGCTGCACTAAAGTGCCGTAGGTCAAATTTGGATAGAAAGGACGCAGCTTTTCGATACTTCGATTCAGCAAGCCGGGACTTTGCAGCACTTGAATTTGGGTGTCGTAATCCAGCCTGGAGGATCTGCTGCCGCTCCCGCCCGTGTTCGAGAGTTCGGCATTTACATTGTTAACGGGTTCAACCAGCAGCCGGAACCGACCTGTATATTCCGATTGCTGTCGCAGGCTGGCATTGGTGAAATAGGTCATGCTAATCAGCCCAACCCCGACAATGATCCACCATCGCCGCTGCACCATTTCCCAGAAATTCATTGAATCGTCGGAACCGCCGGGAGCCTGGGGGACGGCTGTTCCCCGAATCACCGCGTTTTTGGGAGCACTGCCATTTCTTTCGATCGCGATCGGTTTAGATTCAGCGTCTCTCATGGTAAATGTCATCCTTGCATAAAGGGCAATCAGCTAGGGCAACCAGCCGAGGGAGAATTACAGGAATCATGCGGCGGAGGGGAATTAGGGGGTAGATGGATTTAGGGTGGGGGCTGCACCAAGCTGACGGACATCCGACAGCGATCGTTGAACCGAATGCTCGACCTAGAAAAGACCAAATATCGGCAGGATCCGGAAGAATGGCTCTAGAATGCTGTTCGCCCCATCGGTGAATCTGGCGAGTCCCGTTCGACGAACAATGATGACATCGTTATTAAAGAGAATCGGATTCGTTTCCGAATCAACAGGGCGCTCCAGGTCTATCTGAATCTCGCGCTGCGTTAGCGTTCCATTGGGGTTAATCCGGATAAGCTGAACCGTGCGGCGTGCCCGTCTGTTAAACCCTCCGGCTGCCAGAAGTGCCTGATTCAGAGTGGTGTTTGCCGGAACCTGCACCGATCCTGGACTTGTTGCCTCTCCGACGATATTGATGCTGATGTTCGTAGGCGAGACATTGGAGCCTGTCACTCGCGCCATTTCCTCTGGCGTCATTGCTTCTGCTTTAGTGACCGTAATTCGATCGCCCGGCTGCAAGATTAAATCCTGGCTCAAATCGCCTGCCGTCACAAGCTGCCAGAGGTCGAGCGTCGTTGTTTGCACCGTGCCATTGCGTGCCGATCGCTGAACTTCGACTTTGCGTAGATCTGCTTCGGGCGTGATGCCGCCTGCCGCCTGGATTGCCTGCGTTAGGGTGGCACGGTTTCCAGCCGCACTGTCTAACTTATAAGCACCCGGACGACCTACCTCCCCAATCAGGGAAATGTTGATTGCCTGAGCTTCATTCGACGCCAGGTTAGAAGCGGCAAGCTGCTCTGTTTCTGCCGCATTCATGCTGTCAGTGGGGGCAATCACGATCGTATCGCCATCGCGCAGGGTCAGGTTCTGACTCAGGTCACCCTGCTCCAGCAACGCCCAGAGATTGACAGTGAAGGTTTCGGGCGAGCCATTTTGCCCAACTCGCCGTACCTGCACCTGCCGCAGATTGGCAAGCTGAGTCACCCCTCCCGCCGTTTGAATTGCCTGTGCCAGGCTGGGAAGCTGAGCATCGGTGGACGCCAGCACATAGTAGCCGGGCTGTCTGACTTCGCCAGCAACCCCAACCCGCAAAGGACGAGACTGCCCTAAGCTCACCGTGACTCGAATATTTCGCAGTTCGCGTCCGTAGATTTCAGCGATCCTTTGCTCTGCTTCGCTGAGCGTTAATCCTGTTACTGGTACACTACCCACGGCAGGAAGGTTCACTGTGCCATCGACCAGAACCCGCTGTGGGCCGCTATATTCCGGCACATTAAAGAAGTTGAGCTGGATCAAATCTCCGGGACCCAGGCGATAGGTCTGGTCGATCGCCTCAGCGGGTAGCGCAGGGGTAGCAGCTTGAGGACTGCGTGCAGGAAGCGAGGGCAAAGCTGTGTTTTCTGTGCGACTTTGGCTGGCTTGCAAACTCCCACTGGGTTGGGTTTGAGAAACGGGCTGCGCTGCAAAAGCAACAGGCTGAGCCGGAGCACTGACCGAGGCGTTGACTGAGGCATCGACTGAGGCAGGATCAGTGGGCTGAGGGGTTTCAGCCGTGGCAGGAGCAGCCTTCGCAGATTCCCCAGCCTCCGTAGACTCCACAGATAGATCTTCGGCTGGTGTTCCCTCAGGAGAAGACGCTGTGGATTCTACTTCTGCATCGATCGCCGCAGACGCAGACGCTGTCGTTTGATCTAGGGCAGAAACAGGAGCAGTCGCCGCAGACGCAACAATGGCTGGCGACGCAGGAAGATTAGCCTGAACCTCTGCTTGCGCTGTCATTTGGGCAGCGGGACTATCAACTGGAGTCACCGCTTGCGCTGTCATCTGGACTGTCTGGACTGTAGGACTATCAGCAGAAATCTCAGCCTGAGCCGTCGTTTGGATCGCGGGATCAGCACTATCGGGATCAGCAGGTTGAGAATCGAGTGCAGCCGCTTCAGGCAAAAGTTCCTGAGACGGTGAAGCAGACGGAACTGCTGCCGGGGGGGTCGCCGCACGACTGACCGCAGCCAGCGAACTTTCATCGAGACCGACCGACCGGGCAATGACGCGATCCCAGGAGAGATCCAGGCTTTCTGGCGTCACCGTCCTTCTGGTGGGACTGCTACGGGTCGCTGCCTGACTGCCAATAGAGCTGATTTGAGGCGTTCTCCCCGTGACCGCACTTTGTGGTGATCGCTGTGGTGATCGCTGCGGCTGATACAGTGGAGCAGGCAAGTTTGCACCTGCTGTCGTCTTTTGAGGATCCGTGGTTTTCACGGATAACGTTGGACGATCGCTTCCCTGTGCCTCTGCTGCAAAGGCTTCTGGCGGCAGAATTGAGGCTGATAAGTTCGCTAGCTGACTGTCTTTCTGAGAAGCTGCCTCCGGAGAATCCGGAGTAGAGTTTGGCTGCGAAGGAACGCGGCTGTCTCCCGTGGCGTTTAGCGTCAGCAGCGCAAGGGGGCAAGCGGCGAGAGCCGATAGCTGGAGCAGAGCAGAAACACGCATCGATCGACCTGTAGTTACGACAGAATAAAGCGAGTACTGCTACTTACTACAGTCGATCGTAGAAAGTTCAGGATGCCTTTTTCAGGGAAATTATGAAAACCAGCTTTGCCACAATATCTTTACAGACGATCGCTTTCCCAGCTTTATGGAAGTACGGATTGGATATGAAGTATCAATAAATTACCGCTTGAGACTTTGCCCCTTCTCCGAAGAATTATGTAGTATCACAGGTATAGAAACTTTAAATCAGCAAATCAGCGCATCTTCCGCATCTGGGTTTCTACCATCTGAACAGATCTATCGTTTGAACAGCCGTTTGAACAGCCGTTTGAACAGTAGATGCATCACCAGTGAAACATAGGTTCAGGGTAAGTTTACCAGAGATATAGCAGCGCTTTGCATCTATCCCGCTCTACGCTTAGTCTTTCAGCAACTTGCTAAAACTTCATTTAGCATTTGATTTGCGTAAGCTGCTCTCCAAAATACTGCTCTCCGAGACGCGATTGACGGTGATTTAACGGTACTTAAGTGGCAATTTAATTCATTTCTTCCTGATCCGTAGATTCCCTACAGTAAGCTACTGTAGCGTTGCAATGAAGTACCTCTGAGTGTTATCACAGTCATTCCATTCTGATTTTTCCGGTTCGCGCTCAAGCTAGCTTCAAAAAGTCTGGCTGGCATCTGTCAAACGCAGCTCGATTGCTTTGCAGACTCTCTTTTTAACGTTCCTCAGTGGATGTTTTCACTGCGCGTTTTTCCGGTGCGTCTCCCTGAAAGAATATTTGAATACGGTGTTACAGTGCATCACCACTCGCAGCGTCTGCTGTATTCGATTTATTGTTCACTGAGCACCCAAGGTCGCCATGCTTTTGACCTGCTGTTCTCTGATAGTGGTATCAATTGCTATCATCTTTGTCGTTTGTTCTATTCCGTTTGTCAACCAGCTTGCCCTCAAATATCACAAATTTGATTTGCCCTCGACCCGGAAGGTACACCAGCGCCCGATCGTCCGCCTGGGAGGGATTTCCATCTGTCTCGGCACACTGCTTGCGCTCGGAGTTGTCACGCTATTTGCGGATGAAAGCATTTTTTCTGCTGCCGTCTCTGGCAAAGTTGCCTGGGTGCTGTTTGGTAGCTTTGCTTTCTTCCTGATTGGTTTAGCGGACGACTTGATTAATTTGTCTCCAGTCCTGCGGCTGCTCATGCAGGTTTCTGTCGCAGGCTGTGTTTGGATAGCAGGCGTTCGGATAGAGTTTTTGACGCTGCCCGGCATCGGTTTAACCCATCTGGGGTGGCTCAGCCTACCGATTACAATTCTCTGGCTCGCAGGGGTTGTGAATGCAATTAACTGGATCGATGGGTTGGACGGGCTTGCCTCTGGCGTCTCCTGCATTGCAGCCGTCACGGTTGCGATCGTCAGTTTGTTTACCGGGCAGCCTGCGGTTGCGCTGGTGATGCTGGCTCTGGCAGGAAGCCTGGTTGGGTTTCTGTACTACAACTTCAATCCGGCTCACATTTTCATGGGCGACGGTGGCTCGTATTTCATCGGTTTTTCACTGGCAGGAATGAGCATTGTCGGTCTGGTCAAAAGTGCAACCATCACGGCGATTGTGCTGCCCTTTCTCATTCTGGCAGTCCCAATCCTCGACATGGTTGTAGTCATCCTGACGCGGCTCAAAAACGGACAGTCACCGATGGCTGCTGACAAACGCCACCTGCATCATCGCCTGCTCAAGATCGGGCTATCTCATCGATTCACCGTACTGTTTATCTACACGCTGGCGCTATGGACCGGAAGTCTGGCGATCGCGCTAGCGGGTATTCCAAACAGTCTTTTCGTCGTGATTGCCGCAACAGGTCTGCTGGGATGTAGCTCCTGGCGCGCCTGGAATCTAGCTCAACAGAGCTAACTTCAGTCCTTTTTGCGGGGTACATCTCACCAACTCTTGCCGCCGCTCTCTATTCGCAAGAGCAATTGGCAGCAGGGCAATGTTTCTAATCTCTGATCCCCACGCAAAAAGCAAATTGTTTCTATGAACATCAGCGACTGGCTAAAAAAGAGTCCTCAGGTCGGCTCTAGCTTTGTAAGCCCCTCCTCAGAACTGGTTGATGCCAGACCCCGCGTTAAGATTTCCTTAGTTAATCAGTTTTTTCCCCCGGACTACGCCCCCACCGGACAACTGATTGAGGAACTCGCGAAGCAGCTTGACCGCCAGGGAGCGGAGGTGGAAGTCTTCACGGGACAACCAGGATATGCATTTCGCGCAGCCAAAGCTCCTGCGGTTGAGAAGCTAGGACAGGTGCAGGTGAAGCGATCGCGCACCTCTCAACTGTTCCCCCATCGGATTCGCGGCAAAGCAATCAACGGCGTTCTGTTTAGCATTCGCGCATTTCTCTATTTATTGAATCCGCGCCGTCAACGCAACGTTATTTTGTTAACAAGCGCACCGCCTTTTTTGCCGATTCTGGGTTATCTTGCCAGCTTGCTGTTTGGGATCTCCTATGTCTGTCTGATCTATGATTTATACCCAGACATTGCCGTTGAACTGGGCGTCATTTCGGCAGATCACTGGCTTGCCCGCTGCTGGCAGGAGATCAATCGGAAGGTATGGCGGCAATCGAAGGGCGTGATTGTGCTGAGTCCAGCGATGAAAGATCGGGTCGCCGGTATTTGTCCGGAGGTGGAATACAAAGTTTCTGTGATCCATAGCTGGGCAAACCCGAATTGGATTACGCCCCTGCCCAAAGAAGACAACTGGTTTGCGCAGGAGCATCAGCTTGTGGAGCCGTTCACGGTGCTGTATTCCGGCAATATGGGACGCTGTCATGACGTTGACACGATTCTGGACGCTGCAATTCATCTGTGCCATGAGCCAGTCCGGTTTGTTTGCATTGGGGCAGGCGCTAAGCGAGAAGGGCTAATGCAAAAAGTGCAGGAGCTGGGACTCAAGAACTTTACATTCCTGCCCTACCAGGATCGCCATGTGCTGCCCTATTCGCTGACTGCCTGCGATGTCTCCCTGGTCAGCGTTGCAGAGGGCATGGAAAGCCTGGTTGCGCCCAGCAAACTGTATTCGGCGCTGTCTTCGGGTCGCCCGCTGGCGGTCATCTGTCCTCAGCATTCCTATCTCAATCAAATTGTGACTGAAGCAGAATGCGGTGCCAGCTTCAGGAACGGGGATGGACAGGGGCTGGCACAGTTCATCCGGTTTTTGATGCACGATCGCCCTACGGCAGAGGACATGGGCACGGCAGGTCGGGCATATTTGCAGAAATCCTTCACACCCGAAGCGATCGCCAAACAGTATTTCAAGGTGCTGCGCCGAGTGGCTGCATAGCGCCCTGCATATCCCTGAAAGCCGTCTTCAATGAGGCAAGTCCACATCACCTCTGCCGAGGTAAACTTCCGATGAACTGTTCGTCAGAGGGTTGTCTTTGGCTCAGGGATATCACTAAGATTCAGGTTAGGAAATGACTGAGCGATATCATTTCCTCCAGGCTTTTCAGGGATTATCGCTTCTACCTTTGGTGCATTCTGGGCTACCGCAGGATCACATCTCGTGCTATCGAGCCTGGGTGCGAAACTCTTTCGTCAACCTGAATAGAAGCAGCTAGCGCTTCTCTTAGCACGGGTAGTCCATCAGCTTCTTTCTGATGATTGTCCTCTCAAACATTCATATCCATAGGTAGGTTCATCAATGATGGTGAGTTTCATCTCAAAAAACCTGAAGCCGATCGTTGGAGCAGCAGCTCTGGCAGCGATCGCGGTTTCTATTCCCACAACTGCCCAAGCTTTCACCGTTACCTTCGGTGGCACTCCTGCTCTCGGCGAGGGGCTGAAGAGTGCAGTGGCTGGCGCAACAACGATCGACTTTAACGGTATCCCCGTCGGTACTCCAACCCCGTTTGTGGCTGACGGAGTGCCCTACTCCGGTGCAGGTCGCGTTGTGGAAGGTAATGAGTCGGGTCGCTTTCGGGCACCCGGTGGTGATACCTCGCCGTACCTGACGGTGGGTGCGCCCCAGGAGCCTGGTCCAGTGACGATCTCATTCTCGAACCCGCTGGATTATTTCGGTCTGTACTGGGGATCGATCGATCGCTTTAACTCGATCGCTTTCTTCCAGGGCGACACGCTGATTCAAGGGTTTGGTAACCAGTCTGGTTTCACCCCCGTTGCAACCCTCTTCGCAGGGCAGGGCGTTACCTTTGGAACGACCTCGCAATATGTGAACTTCTTCGCTGACAGCAAGAGCGAGTGGTTTAACAGAATCGTTCTGTCTTCCAGCTTGCCTGCGTTTGAAAGCGACAACCACGCTTATCGCGTTGTTCCGACTCCGGCGCTGCTTCCTGCTGCGATCGGCTTCGGTGCGGCAATGCTGCGCAAGCGCAAGAAGACAGAAGAAGATGCGGCTGAGGCAAACAGCTAAACCTGCGATCGCGATACATTAAGCGATGTATGACGCGATGCATTATTAGGTGTCGGGGCGAAGTGTTGAGCCAGCTAGATCTGTAGTTAGATCTGCGTTCATCGTGGGGTAAATTCCTAAATTTCGCCCCGATTTCTTGAATCTTTCCTGATATTGACTGCGTTGAATGAAGAATGCTTCCAAGGATTCAATCATTATTCATTTGACTTTCAATTGTGAAGCGTGATCAGCCAATTCATCATGAAACTCAATCCCTGAAAAGTTTGTGAATTCAGACATTAGATGCCGAATTTTGGCAGAGAAAGTTTTTAGAATTCAGGCAAGGAAACCACAAACGCTTCGTGGTTTCTTCCGGGCATCAGGATTGCTTCTACCCTGGGTGTAATTTTGCGATCGAGGCGGACTTTGTTGTTCTACCTGGAAGAAGGCAAAGAGCGTTTTCACAGAACTGCCTTCATTGCTCTGAATAGAAGCCGTTAATCTGCTTCTTTTAACCTCGATCTGAGTCTACGGGTCGTTCGTGGTCTATGAGTCGTTCATGAATCATTTCCCTGTTAGTACTCAAGGTGGTAAGAGTTATGAACCTCAAGTTCACTAGTTTTTGTGCGGCGGTTGCCGCAACAGTGGTTACAGGAGCGATCGCTAGCCCGGCTGAAGCATTTTCTCTTGTAGGACAGCAGCTCAGCTTTGCAGGTGGTGCCAGACTTGATGACCTTGGCGGTGGTTTAGATAACACGGCTGGGGGTCAAATTCGGTTTAACTTTGCAGACTTTGCTGATACAACTGCCGGTGAGGCAATTGTGATTGATTCTACAAGCGATGATGTCTTCGGCAATGGTCCGCTGACCCTTCTGGATCTCATCCTGAATCAGACGGGCGCAAATACTTGGAGTCTGGCAGCAGGGCCTGTTCCTGGTTTTATTTCTGGACTGGCAACAGGCGCGCCAGGAACGTTTGACCTGACGAAGTTTGATTTACGTCGAACGGGTTCAGGAACGACCTCCGAGTTTGAAGCGATCGTTGAAGGCTTCTTTATCCCGCAGAATCTGCCGGGGGATGGCAGCCTGACAACCCAGCGTGGGGCACTCACGCTAAGAGGAGCTTCCTTCTCCTCGGACATCGTCGCGGTTCCGACTCCGGCACTGCTTCCGGCGGCACTTGGCTTTGGTGCGGCAATGCTGCGCAAGCGCAAGGGCGAGAAGGCAGCCAAGGAAACGGTTAACGCAAAAGCGTAAAGGCGCGATCGTCTTCTACTTTAGTCCAGGTCTTATCAGGTCTTATTGAGTTCAGGTCGTCCATTGAACCGATATTGAACTAACGAAAGATTGTGTTCTCCAGTGATTTCGTCATTCGTTTAAATGTTTGTCTCGACTCCTTTCAACGCTTTGAGGAACTTACAGCATCTTTGAATTGAGATTATCGATTGAAAGACGGCTGTAAGTTTCCCTCCAAAACTGCTGAGAGAAACAAATTCTTTTTCCTGAACTCCCTTCTGGTTTTCTCCTCACTTTTCAAGCCACGCTGCTGGAACGAAAAGTAGCTTGTTTGAATCATTGAACTCGATCGCTTTGTTCGATTGGTTTGTGTTCCTCGTTCATTCTTATCTTCGGGAATATCCTATGGCTTCTGCTTCTACTCCTGCTCCGATGTCTGGTGCTGCTCGTCCCGATCGGATGATGGGCATTTGTCAAATTGTTGGATTTGTTTGTTTGTTTGGCTTTGCACTGAATATGCTGGTGCTGTTTCTGCCGCCTCAAATTCGAGATGCAGCATGGCGCGTTGGCTTTTTGCAGCAGTTTGGCGATCGAAGCCTGGTGCTCTTAATTGGTGCAGCACTGACGATCGCGGGCAGCTTTGAGAGCCGTCGCTGGCAGCGGCAGTTTTCGCTGCTCTGTTTGTTCCTTGGCGGAATCTATTTGATTACCAGTTTGCTGGTGATTAGAGATACGCTCAGCCTGCGCCAGCAAGCAGTGAACACAATCAGCACTCAGGAAACTCAGGTGCAAAATCAGATTCGTAACGCCCAGGCGAACCCAGCAGCCTTAGGACAAAACGTCACCGCAGAAGATTTGCAGCGTGCTTCGCAAACACTTTCAGGACAGGCAACCATTGCCAAGCAAAACGCGCAAACCACGGTGCTCAAAACAGGAATCACAAGCGTTATTAATCTGATTGCGATCGGGCTAGGACTGGTTGGACTGGGTCGCTTTGGTCTGTCCGCTCGCCAGCGATAATCTGCTATGAAAGGGAAAACTGCACAATCTGCGGAAATTTGGCTGCACCGCAGCCTGAGAACTCCTCACAGCCGAATGGTAACGCTGGGCTTGTTTGTGGTCGCCTGCTACATCCCCCTCTGGTTGACAAAGCTAGCAAGCGGTATCCTGCATGGGTCAAGCTCGATCTTGATGGCGGCGGCACTGGGTTTAGGGCTTTATCGCCTCTGGCAGCAGCGACAGGAACTAGCCAAGCTCGAAGCGTCCGAGGGCGATCGCTGGTTGGGATATTTCTTGATCGGAGTAAGCCTGCTGCTGTTTCCGCTTGGTTTTTCAACGCTCTGGATTCAGCGAGTCATCTGGCTCCAGGCATTTGGAGGCATTGCCCTCAGCACCTGGGGAGCCGCAGTCTTTGGACGCTACCCGATCCCCACCTTCCTGATCGTGCTGGGACTGTTTCCAGAGCCAACCGCGGTTGGCATGACGCTCTGGAAAACCTTTACACCGCCTCAAATGCTGGAAAGCCTGATGGCATGGAGCGGCACGCTGGGATTACAGGCGATCGGTCAACCTGCGACGCTGATTGATGCAGTCTCGATTGCCCTTCCGGGTGGAGCAGTGCGAGTGGACTGGGGATGCAGCGGTTTCGACATGGCAACAGTTCTCGCGGTCGCCAGTCTGGTGGTAGGGCTGGCATTGCGAGAGTCGATCGCCAAAGTCATGCTGATGGTGGTGATTGGAATTACGCTTGCGCTGATCGCCAATATTCCCCGAATTATGTTGCTGGCGATGTCAGAAGCCTACTGGGGCAAAGGAGCTTTTGAGTTCTGGCATGGTCCCTGGGGCGGTCAGATCTTTGCAGGAGTCATGTTCACAATCTACTACTACATCATCATGGCAATTCGCAATCAAGGCACTTCAAAGCGTTCAGCCTAGAGGGAACATGATTAGCGATATTGGCGATCGCGATAGGATGACCTTCAATTCCTGAAGCGTATCATTGACTGCCTGCGATCGCCCCCATCTTGAATTGTCACCCCGTCCTTACCCCTGTCCCTGTGTGGGAGAGGGGATGTTTTGCATTGGCTAATTCTGTAAATGAGGAAATGTCTGAGAAGCAACAATCATGCTGCATTGCCCCTAAATTTCCCACCGGTAGAGGACTTTGAGCGGTTGGAGGTCCCCCCTCGCGCTTTGAGCGCGACATCTTACAAGTCGAGGGGTTGGGGGGCGATTTGGATTAACAAAAATGGGGTGCAGGGGTTATGCCTTTGTATAGGGAGATGTATGGGAGGAGAGCAACCACACCCCCGTGCCTTACCATACGATCGCAAGCAAGAAAAAAAACGATAAACGAGCTTTTCAGCAAATTTGAGACTGTGGGTTAATCATTCAAAAATTAAAGCACTTTAGAACAATTTAAGACGTGTAAAAAACTACTCATATTATTTCTCATTGAAAAGTAAGTAATCGTTGAAACGTTTCTCCCGCAAAACTTAGCACATTTTCAAACTATAAGGGTTTGTAAATTTTTTAAGAAGTTGAAAAAACACCCTGATGGCTATTAAGCAAGTCGTAATAATTGGTTAGGGTCATGAAAACTCGCAATTTTAACCAATCTCATTTCTGAATCTCAACAGAGGTTCAACAGAAATTGAAAGGGTTTCAACCCATCCTTCAGGTTTAAGCAGCAACGCTTAATTTCCTGCACTCGGACAACCGAAGACTCGTACTCTGGAGTTGGGCTTTGACGGTCGTTTGATCTCAGTCCCTCCACCGTAACCTTCTCATGTTCTTTTGATTGAGGGAGGTCGAATTGCAGAAAAGGTGTGACCGAAATCGGAAGCGATCGAAGCGACGGGCAATCTTCTGCCCCGTCCACGGCTGTCCGTTAGATAGCGTGAGCCAAAAATATCGGCTTTATACCGATCGCCCCGGACAACTCCAGCAGCGAGGAATCAGCCGCCGCAATGCCCTGATGCTCGTGGCAAATCAATCAGCAGTGCTGTTGCCAAACGAGTGGCTCGAAGCGTTTTGGTGCGAGGAGTGTCAGGGAAGCCGGTGGTATCATGTCCGTAAAAAAGAGGGAGAGAATTCCTCGCGGGCAGCAACTTATGATTTGTCGATCGCCCCTCCGGAATTGTGGCAGCAAGCCAGTGGACTGATCGATCCGCGAGGGAATGCCTCAGTGGGAGAATTCACTCGACGACAGGCTCGCATGAGCAGCGATCGACAAATTAAAGACTTTAGCTTTGTGCATTAATTTCTGTCACCAAATTTTGTCACTAATTTCTGTCACGGTTCGACCTTTTGTGAATGTCACCAATGCCTAACCAACGGTTCCTTTTTAACCTCATCCGGGAATACCCAAAACTCAGCAGTCTCTGCATCCTTCTAGGATTCAGCAGTGCTTTGTTTAATGGGATTGGAACTGCTCTCATTATTCCAGTTCTCCTGGGTTTTTTGGGGCAAGACGTTGCGCTGGATGCAATGCCGCCAATTATCCAAAACCTGCTGGTTTTCTCTCAAACGGATGGGCAGCCTAATCTGGTTGCATTGATGGGGATCATTTTGCTGATGATCCTGCTGAAAAATATTGCCTCCTATACTAGCGTTCTCACTTCAACGCGGCTCAAGCAGCGGCTTGCTTCCACGCTGAAAGAAAGAGGACTGCGCATCCTGCTAGAAGTTGACATTGACTTCTTCATTAAATCTGGTGTAGGGGATATCAAAAATCGGTTAGAAGGTGAACTGAATCGAACCGCATCTTCAATCCCAATCCTGCTCCAGGCTTTTATCACTATCACAACAGCGATCGTCTTTATTGGCTTTTTGCTGGCAATTTCCTGGCAGCTTACTGTTGTTTCAACACTTTTGCTTGCCCTGGTTGCAAGTGTCAATCAGCGCACGATCGCCCGCTCAAAAATTTACGGTCAACAGCTTACCACTGCTGCTAAAAGTTACAGCATTGCCACACTAGAGCTTCTAACCGGAATGCGTCTGGTGCGGGCAACTGCCACTGAGGAAAGTCAATTTGAGCGTCTGCACAAGCTCAATCTCGATCGCGAGCAGGCAGAGTTTCGATCGCAGGCAAACACAGCAATCATTCAGCCTGTCAGTGAAATGACCGGACTCATTGCATTGATTGCCATCATTTTCCTCGGTCGGTTATTTCTTGCGAACCAGCTTGCCGCCTTTTCATCAACGCTGTTGACATACTTATTCATTTTGTTTCGGACACTGCCCCTCATTGCCCAGCTCAGCGGCAACCGCAGCCAGCTCGCCAACCTCAGTTCCAGCATTGAAGTTACAATCAATTTCCTTGAGCGCTACAACAAGCCATTCATGCAAAATGGCTCTATTCCCTTTACTAGCTTGAAGCAGGGAATTCACTTCGATCGCATTTCGTTTGCCTATCCCGGACATCAAAAGCAAGTTCTGAAAGAAGTCGATCTTTATTTGCCTCGTAACACCACGCTGGCGTTAGTCGGTTCTTCGGGTGCGGGCAAGTCAACAATGGCAGATTTATTGCCCCGCTTCTATGACCCAACGGAAGGCGCAATTTTGATCGACGGTCGTGATTTGCGAGAACTTGACTTTAGAACGCTGCGGCGATCGATGGGAATTGTCAGTCAAGACACCTTCCTCTTCAATGCATCAGTGCGAGACAACATTGCTTACGGTGCGCCAGATGCAACCAAAGCAGACGTTATCGCAGCCGCAAAGCAAGCGAATGCCTACGAATTTATCGAGCAGCTTGCAGAAGGAATGGAGACCAAGATCGGCGATCGGGGTGTGATGCTTTCGGGTGGGCAGCGACAGCGAATTGCGATCGCCAGAGCCTTACTGCAAAACCCGGAGATTTTGATTCTAGACGAAGCAACAAGTGCGCTGGATACGGTTTCAGAGCGTTTAGTGCAGCAGGCGATCGATAACCTCAGCCGGAATCGAACCACGCTGGTAATTGCCCACCGACTTTCAACCGTTCAAAAAGCGGATCAAATCGCGGTGATGGAACAGGGAAGAGTTGTTG
>Ga0224723_1000344_pt1 | contig 32833 bp, 25 predicted proteins | sample Balambano_FR2_Me_FD_161647 | JGI IMG/M metagenome (GOLD analysis project Ga0224723, IMG submission 161647) | Freshwater sediment microbial communities from Lake Towuti, South Sulawesi, Indonesia - Balambano_FR2_MetaG | ecosystem: Environmental > Aquatic > Freshwater > Lake > Sediment | place... | reverse complement strand
TTTTTACAACTATGTACTTCGCACCCAGCACCCAGCACCCAGCACCCAGCACCCAGCACCCTGCACACTGCACCCTGCACCCTGCACTCCTACAATCCCATTACTTGACGATAATGGGCTTCAATTTCAGCTGCTGTTTTTGATTTACGCTGGGTACTCCACTGACTATGTTTAAATAATTCTTCACGTAAATTATCAACGTCAATTGTTGTAACTTTACCGTCTTTAACTACTGGTTTACCATTCACCCAAGCACTATCAACTACATTTGTTGGTCGTCCTAACACTAATAAACCAATGGGGTCTGTACGTGGTAATAATGATAAACTAGTCAAATCAAAAAGCACTAAATCAGCTTTTTTACCAACAGTTAGTGAACCAATTTCCTCAGCCATATTTAGTCCTTTGGCTCCACCTAAAGATGCCATTTCTACCGCTTGTCTGGGTGTAATCCAATGTTGATAATCTAAGTTTGTAACGTTGTGTAATATTGAACCAATTTTAATCGCTTCTAGTAAATCTTGAGAGTCATTACTAGATGCACCATCACAACCAAAAGTTACATTTACCCCAGCTTGACGATATTTAAGTAGAGGAGCAATCCCACTACCCAATCGCAAATTACTGAGAGGATTATGTACAACTGTAGATTTGGTTTGAGCCAATATATTAATGTCATCGTCAGTTAGATGAACACAATGAGCCAGGGAAGTACGGTAATCTAGATATCCAATTCTTTTGAGATGTTCAACTGCGGTACAACCGTATTTTTCCAATGCAAGTTTTTCTTGTGCTTTAGTTTCCAGTAAATGAGAATGACGACAAAGATTATAGCGATCGCTTAATTCAATACATCCTTCAAATAAAGCATCTGTACACAATTGAATTCCCGTAGGTGCAGTAACAATATTTATACCTTCCTCTGGACGATGAAATAGTCTTACCGCTTCTTCAATAATTTCCAAAGTTGCTTTTGTAGAGCGAAAATAAGGTTCGTGGGTTTGTGCTGATTCTCCTGATGGGATACCAGCTGTTAGGGATTCGTCTTGAATTAAAGGTGCAATAAAAGCGCGAATACCAACTTCTCGATAAGCACGAACTGCTGTACTAATAGTTTCTAATTCTTTTTCTGGAATCAATACCAGATGGTCAACCACACACGTACCACCAGATAATAAAGTTTCGACTGCGGTTCCCAAAGCACTGAGGTAAACTTTTTCAAGATCCAAAGGAGCAAAATCGTAAAGTTCTGCTAACCATAATTCTAAAGGAAACATGGACATGATACCCCGTTGCCACATTTCCGATGAGTGAGTATGAGCGTTAACAAAACCTGACAATAATAATTTATTTTCGCCGTTAATTAACTCTCCCACAACATCTAAATCAGGTGCGATGGTCGTGATAATTCCGTCTACAACTTGTACATCAACGGTCGTATAATTATCATTAGTGGCGATTAAAGCATTTTTGATTGTATTCACAATTCTTAACCTTAGTTAAATAATTATATACACAAGGAATTTTCTATTTAAAAAATAGACAATGGGAAATAAGTAATTATTACCTATTTTCTTATGAGTTTACCCCTGCGGACATTAGGAGTAGCACCAAATGCATGGACAGTAAATCATGCGATCGCAGATATCACTCGTCCTCCCCTAAACCCACAACCTGTGATCATAGCAACAGAAACTAAGAGCGTGCGTCTAGATTTAGCAAAAACTGCTATCCTAGTCATCGATATGCAAAACGATTTTTGCCATCCCGATGGTTGGTTAGCCCACATTGGTGTAGACATCGCTCCAGCACGTACACCCATAAAACCTTTACAAAACTTACTACCCGCCGTAAGAAACAAAAATGTACCTGTAATTTGGGTAAATTGGGGTAATCGCCCCGATTTACTCAACATTAGTGCTGGAATACATCATGTTTATAATCCTACAGGAGAAGGTGTAGGTTTAGGTCATCCCCTACCATCTAATGGCGAAAAAGTGTTAATGGCAGGAAGTTGGGCCGCAGCAGTAGTAGATGAGCTTTCACAGTTACCAGAAGATATTCGTGTTGACAAGTATCGGATGAGTGCATTTTGGGATACACCTTTAGATAGTATCTTACGAAACTTAGGAAGAACAACACTATTATTTACAGGCGTCAACGCTGACCAATGCGTTATGGCGACATTACAAGATGCGAATTTTCTAGGTTACGACTGCCTACTACTTAAAGACTGCACTGCCACAACTTCTCCCGAATATTGCTTCTTAGCAACACTGTACAATGTCAAGCAGTGCTTTGGTTTTGTCAGCAATTCACAAGAAATACTAACAGCGATCAAATAGAGTACCTAGTCTGGTTTTATATTTAACAAGGAGAATATAAAAGTGCGCCTTAATAGCTGTGTAATACCAATTGTTAAATCTCCTAAAGACTACCAAGCCTACCGAATCAGCCCCGATGATAGCAATCGTTTAGCAATTATCTTTGATACAGCCAGTGCCAATACATCTTTAACTTGTTGCGTAGAAATTTTTGATGTTGGAGGAAAAACACCACCAAATCGTCACCAATGGGCTGTAGAAATGTTTTTCGTTCTTAAAGGAGAAGGTGTGGCAATATGTGACGGCAAAAATGTGCAAATCAAAGCCGGAGATAGTTTGTTAGTTCCTCCCACAGGAACTCACATGATTAAGAATACAGGTTCCACTCGCTTGTATACTTTAACGATTATGGTGCCCAACGAAGATTTTTCCGAATTAATTAGAAGTGGTACTCCTGTAGAACTGGATGAAGAAGATATGAGCGTGTTGGGCCGATAAGTTTTAAAATATCACGCAAAGGAGGACACTCACGTGCGGAGGTCTCCTCCGTTGAGTGAAGTGTCCGTCGCGCAAAGGCGCTAAGGAAAAACTTTGCGCCTTTGCGCCTTTGCGTGAGAATATCATAAATTATGCTTAAAATCCTACCCAAACAAACGCTCTCAATGCATACCCGCGATGGAATTCGTTTGGATGCTGATGTTTATCGTCCTGATGCAGATGGAGAATTCCCTGTGTTGTTGATGCGACAACCTTATGGTAGGGAAATTGCTTCTTGTGTTGTTTATGCCCATCCGAGTTGGTATGCTGCCCATGGTTATATTGTAGTTGTTCAAGATGTCCGGGGACGGGGGACATCAACTGGTGAATTTAAATTGTTTGCTCACGAGATTGAAGATGGAGAAGATACTGTTAATTGGGTAGCTAATTTACCTGGTAGTAACGGTAATGTGGGGATGTATGGCTTTTCTTATCAGGGAATGACTCAGTTATATGCTGCGATCGCTAAACCACCTGCTTTGAAAACTATTTGTCCTGCGATGGTTGGTTATGATTTGTATAGTGATTGGGCTTATGAAGGTGGAGCGTTTTGTTATCAAACTAATTTAGCATGGGCGATTCAATTAGCTACTGAAACTGCTCGCTTACAAAATGATGATAAGTCTTATAAAACTTTGTTCGCTGCTTCTAGAAATTTACCAGTATATAATCCGGAAGTTCTCAAGTATTATGCTCCTGATTCTTTTTATCATCAATGGGTGATGCATTCTCACAATGATGAATATTGGCGGAAGCTTTCTCCTAAAAGTTACTTTGAGAATGTCGATTTACCGATGTTCCATATTGGCGGGTGGTTTGATACTTATTTGCGTGGAAATTTACATTTATATCAAGATATAATTGGGCGTAGTCAGTATCGGCAACAGTTGTTGATTGGCCCTTGGGGACATATTCCTTGGGGACGGATAGTGGGTGATGTTAATTTCGGTGAAAATGCCCAAAGTCCTGTTGACCAGATGCAAGTTTCTTGGTTTGATTGTTATCTTAAAGGTATAAATACTAGTTTGTTAAATGAGTTGCCTGTCTGGTTGTTTGAGATGGGTAGTAATATATGGCAGGGTTTTTCTAATATTGATGTAACTAACTATAAAACATATTTTTTGTCAAGTACTGGGTTGGCTGCTGTACAGGAAAGTAATGGTTCTTTAACAACTAGTTGTTTGGATAATAGTAATGATGTATTAGTACATGACCCCTGGCGATCGCTACCTTCTTTGGGTGGTCATGCTGCAATTCCCGCTGGTGTATTTGAGCGATCGCATATTGATTGTCGTTCTGATGTTTTAACTTACACTACTGAACCTTTAGTAGAAGAGTTACGGTTGTTAGGTCATGTGGTAGTAAAAATTTATTGTATTGCAGATAAATCCAAGCACGATTTATGTGCAGTACTATCACAAGTGTATCCTGATGGACGTGTGTATAATTTAACTCAGGGATATATAACTTGTCAGGATGAAACTTTACTATCTGAAATTACGATTAAGTTACAAATGACTTGTAATAAAATTCTCCAGGGTAATGCTTTACGTTTGAGTTTAAGTGCAGCTTGTTTTCCAGCATATTCAGTAAATTCTGGTTCTGAGATTGTAACTTTAACTGTGAAAAGTGGCAAGGATTTTCCATCTCAAGTTTTATTACCTGTGGTAGTTGGTAGTGAGGGAATGAAGTAAAATTGTTAGAGTTAAAAAATTATGTCTGTAAATTCTACTCGTTTACTAACTGCTATAAAACGTGCAAAAGCAGAAATAATTCAACCTCAAAATATTGATGAATTTTATGATAAATTTGGGTTAAATGAAGACGATAATACCGAGATATACTTCTACTGAAAATTATATTAAATTGATATGACACAGATATCCCAGCCACGACGAACCCGCATTTTGCCCCCTAAACCCATAGCAAAAGAAGAAAGTAGCGCCCATGAAATTAGCGATGCTCTTGCTGCGAAATGTCGTGTTATTTTTGAGCGCTTGCGTCCGACTTTGATTGTAACGCATTATAACTGGCATATTGCTATTGACCCCGATACGGAACAATACCTTATTGACCCCACTTTAAAAGGAATAACGCAAAAAATTAGTTCGGTCTATGGTAACACTGGTGAGGTAAAACTAACTATTTTTTGCCTCAACGATACAGGAACCTGTGGGAGATTATGGGTATAGGTTCTTTTGGAGACAATGGGGAGCTATTTTTTGAAATTCAGCTTGTTACGCTGGTGGGTGAGGAGTTTTCTGTAGAAGCTCTGTTTGATACTGGTTTTACGGATGGATGGTTAGCTATAAATACCCAAGATTTAGAAGCTGTAGGATGGTCATTGCTGGCTGCACAAGTTGAAGTGATGACAGCACAAGGTAATGCAAGAGTAAATATTCATGAAGGAAAAGTCATTATTAATGGCACAGAGGTTACTATCCCTGTTCATGTTGGCAATAAGATTCCAGAAACCATCATGGGTGCTTTGTGGCTGGATGTTATGCAGTTGGTGGTAAACAAACCAAGGGGAGTATTAACATTGGAGTTTGTATCGGACGATTAATACGGATAAAGCCAAAAGTATTTGAGCAGTGCTTTCAACGTTGAGTACTTAGAACTCATATTTAAGCACCAGAAAACAATCATCTCATGCTAATATCCATAATTCTTTCAAACTGAAAGTTGCTAGCTAAATTTTGAATAAACCTTGCCAATGGTTGATTTCCTGAAGGAATCTGCTCTATTAATTGTAAAATTAAATCATCACTACACTGGGCTGCGGCATTATGTAGCTGCGTTAACCATTCAGGAGACATTTGAGATAATAAATGCTCTAGGTTGGTGGGTACAAAATTTTGTTGATTTCGGTGTTTGATTTTTTCTATTTCCTGATTTTCTTCTTGATAAACATACTCTACATTAAGATGTTTGGCTATTTTTTCCAATAATAATTCTTCCCGGAATGGTTTATTAATTAAATCATCACAACCCGCTTTCATCATTGCTTGTCTTTCTTGCTCAAAAGCACTAGCGGTAAGAGCAATAATTACTGTTTGTTTATCAAGGAAATTATAATCATCTGCTTGTTCTTGTTGGAGTGCTTTAATTTGGCGGGTTGCTTCGTAACCATCCATTACAGGCATTCGCATATCCATTAAAATTAGATGTGGTTGCCAAGAAGACCATAAACTAACAGCTTCAACTCCATTTGTCGCTTCTTTGACTACAAAGCCCATAGATGTTAATAATGTGACTAGCAATAAACGGCTATCTGGTCGATCCTCAACTATTAAAATGCGGTATTGTGCTTGATTTGGTGCTAAACCAATTACTTGATATTTTGATGTTAGTTGAATATCGTTTGGGTTGGCAATATTTATTTCCAAATCAAAAGTGAATGTACTACCAACATCAACTGTTGATGAAACGCTGATATCTCCACCCATTAATTGGATATATTTCTGGCTAATTGCTAAACCTAGTCCGCTTCCTTGTTGTGACTTTCTTCCAGTTTCTGTTTGTCCAAATGCTTCAAATAGTAGGTGCATTTCTTGTTGAGAAATGCCAGAACCTGTATCTATAACTTCAAAGAAAAGTTTACTTACTATTTCTCTTTTTCTACTCTTTACTCCTACTCTTAATGTGACACTACCTGTCTCAGTGAATTTAATTGCATTTCCTAAAAGGTTAAGTAGTACTTGACGCAGTTTGTTTGCATCTGTTTGGATGTATTGAGGAATATCTAAGGCAATTTCAAATATTAAATTCAAGCCTTTAGAAGTGGCTCTCAGACGTAACATTTCTTCAAGATTTTTTAGCAGACGAACTAAGTCAAAGCTACTGAGGTTGAGTGTAGTTCTACCGGCTTCGATTTTAGACATTTCCAAGATATCATTAATCAAGTTGAGAAGATGTTCCCCAGCCCGGTTAATGATTACAAGGTTTTGTAAATGTTCCTCCGCTACAGTTAAATCTCGGCTCATTACTTGAGTAAAGCCAAGTATAGCGTTAAGTGGGGTGCGTAATTCGTGGCTCATATTTGCCAAGAATTCGCTTTTAGCTCGGTTGGCTGCATCTGCTGCGATCGCAGCTTCTTTGAGTGCTTGTGATTGTCTTTGGGTTTCGGCGTATAATTCTGCTTGTTGTAAAGCGACTCCCAATTGGTTGCCGATTTGCACTACTATATTGATCTCACCAGTTTTCCATTGACGGGGAGTGGAATTTTGGTAACTTGCTAGTAATCCCCAAAGTTGATTACCGCAAAAGATGGGAACGGTAATATAGGCTCTTGCTTGAAATTTTTCTAAAAGGTTGACGTAACAAGTTTCAAATCCCGCTGTGTGGATGTCAGGAACGCACAAGAAACTTGCACCTCGACCATAAACTCCTCCTTCTGTTTCTTGGAGGTATGTATCTAGTACTTGATTATCTTTACTATTAATTTTTTGTACAGCACAACGGTCATCTTGCAGCGCACTTTCAGAAAAATTGCAGTCATCGTGTTGCTGAATCAGAGAAATCCAACCTCCTGCTTGTGACTCAGCAACAAATTCACCACTCCAATCGGAATTAAAACGATATACAACAACCCGATCGCAGTTGAGAACATGACGTAATTCTTGAGTTGTAGCTGAAAATATGGTTTCTAAATCTAGTGTCTGGCGCATTTTTTGAATGACTTTGGCGATCGCTCGCTCTCGTTCTGCACTCTCCATCAAGGCTGCTTCTGCTAATTTATTCTCGGTAATATTTGTAACCGTAGCAATATAGCCTTTTAATTCTCCATTTTCACTAAATTCTGGCAATGCTTGAGCAATTACCCAAACTACTCTCTCATTAGTATGTAATACACGATACTCAGATTGATATGATTTACGTGCGGCTACTGTTTCATACCATTCTTTACAGACACGATCACGGTCACTTGGATGTAAAGCTTTTATCCAACCTGTCCCCAAAGATTCTTCTGGAGAAAGTCCGGTAATCTCTGTCCAACATTGATTCACATATAACCAATTACCAAATCTATCTGTATGATGGATACAAACTGGTGAAGCTTCTGCTAAAGTTTGATACCTTTTTTGACTCTCTAATAAAGCTAATTCAGTGAATTTACGATCACTAATATTTGTTACTGTCCCGACATAGCCTTTAATTTCACTATTATCACCCATTTCTGGTAATGCTTGGGCGATTACCCACAAAGTTCTACCATTAGTATGCAGCAAGCGATGCTCTATATGATAAGGTATCTGAGTAGTGATTGCTTGATTCCATTCAGTTAACACTCGCTCTTTGTCATCTGGATGTATGGCTTTTGCCCAACCCATTCCTAAAGATTCTTCTACAGGCAATCCCGTTAAATCACTCCAACGACGATTTAAGTATAAAATATTGCCATAAATATCTGTATGAAAGATACAAACAGGTGATGCTTCAGCTAAGGTTTGATAGCGAAGCTGACTTTTTTGGAGAGCAATTTCTGCAAGTTTGCGATCGCTAATATCAGTCCAATAACCAAGATACTCAATTGGGTTTCCTAAACTATCACGGATTAACCTAACTTGCTCGTAAAACCAGTGATAAGAATTATCAGCGTGCAAAAAGCGGTACTCAAAGTTAACATATTCTTTGTGTTTTAGTTCTGATAGTTCCTGAAGAATACGCTCTACATCTTCTGGATGGAGGTTACGGAACCAGAAATTACTATCTTCCATAAATTCCTGGGCTGAGTAACCAAGCATAGCACTAACATTATCGCTGATAAAAGTATTACTATAATCTCCTGAAGCTTTGCAGCTGTAAATTACCGCAGGGCTAGATGTCAGTAGATATTGTAACCGTTCGGTAGCTAAACGCAATTCTCGTTCCGCAAGTTGGCGATCGCGTAGTGCAGTTTGGAGTTCAGTAATTTCCATTAACACACTACCAATTCCAGAGGGTTTATCATCTCCCCCAAAAATGGGAAAATGAGAAGCTAAAAAGTGACGTTCATAATCTGGTTGTTCGCATGACCTGCTAGTCAGTTCTGAGTTGAGAATTACTTCACCAGTACTAAGAACTTGTTGATACAGTGGTTCAATAAAGGAGGCGTTGTGCGGTAAGATTTCAAATATTGTCTTACCAATATGTTCGCTAACGCTGTATCCGTTGATTTCTGCTAAAAGTTGATTAATCTTTATAAATCGTAATTGGTCATCTAATATGCATAATCCCACAGGAGCTGCACTAAAAAAAGCATTTAGACGAGCTTGACGAAGTACTAGCTCTGTTTCTAAATTTTTACGTTCAGTGATATCTTTATGAGTACCTGTCATCCGCAATGGGATACCAGATTCATCACGCTCAAAAATTTGACCACGACATTGGATCCATTTCCACTCATGATTCTGACAACGCATCCGGAACTCCACTTCATAAACGGGACTTCTACCTTCTAAATGCGTTTGGAGTGCAGATGTAACTGTTGCTAAATCTTCTGGATGTACCAGTTCTGGAAAGGGTGGAAAAATATTACCGATCTCTTGTTGCTCATAGCCGAGCATTTTTTTCCAACGCCAATCAAAGTAAACTTGATTTGTGTTAAGATTCCAATCCCACAATCCCAAATCACTAGCTTCTAAAGCTAATTGTAAGCGTTCTTCGCTTTGTCTATGAGCTGCTTCTACTTGTTTTCGTTGAATTAACGCTCCTAATTGGGCTGCAACTGCATTCACAAGATACAATAAACGCTTATCTATGGGAGTATATATGTGTCTGAAGAATATCAAAACAGCCAATACTCGCTCTCCCACAAGGATAGGAACACCAAAACAAGCTTTTAATCCCGCTTGTTTTGCAGCTTGCGATCGCACGAAAGTAGATCCTTTAACAATGGTGACATCTTCTATCCATTCTGCTTGTCGGGTCTGCCAAATTCTTCCAGGTAGTCCGAATCCTCTGGAAAATACCATCGTTCTACTGTAAGCACAAAATTCTTCTAAATCTTCATTATTTTCGTGCCAGTTGAGGCTATATTCTAATACAGTACCATCATTTGTTGGAATCCACGCTTCTGAAAAATCCCAGCTGATAGTGCTACAAATTAAGCGTAATACCAAAGCTAAAGCAGCGTCTACATTCACAGCCCGAGTTATAGCTTGAGCTGTTAACAATAACAAACGACTTTCATTTTCTGCTTGTTTGCGCTCAGTAATATCTTTTGCTGTTCCTAGAACGTAGGATATTCCATCAATTTCAATTAGTTCCGCACTGAATATAGTTGTTTTTATTTCTCCACTTTTAATCCGAAAATCAATTTCATGATTGCGAACGGCTTTTGTGTGTAAAAGTATCTCGATGAGCATATTGGATTCTTCTGGTTGAACCCAAATATTTAAGTCTAAGTTGCTACTACCAATAACTTGATTCCTATCATAGCCAAAACACTTACAAAAGCTATCATTTACTTCAATAAAACTGATTTCTGGAAAAGTTGCTAAGAATATCGGATCGGGAGACGATCTAAAAGCTGACATTAATTTTGCTTCCGAAGCTCGACGAGCAGCTTCTGCTAATTTTCGCTCTGTGATGCTATTAACTGTACCTGTAACACCAACTACCAAACCAAAGTTATCTTGCACAGCAATAGCATTCAGCATCATGTAGATAACTTCACCATCTTTCCTCTGACAAATAATCTCTTGTTGAAATATTCGCGCTCCCTGAACAACACGTTGGAATAATTCTGTCACAGATGCAACTTCTGCTGGGAAAATAAATTCAGTAAAGTGACGGTCAATCATTTCCTCTGGTTCATAGCCAAAAATCTGCTGAACTGCGATATTGACAAAAGTCACAATTCCTGTTATTCCAAGAGAAAAAATTACATCTTGGGATGTCTCAACTAAGCAACGATACTTACTTTCACTTTCTACCAGAGCAGCTTCTGCATTTACACGTTCGATGATCTGTTCTTGGAGTTGCAGATTTTGCTGCTGTTGGGCGATTTTTGCTTGTTTTTCCTGTTCTAAAAGTTTAGCTTGGGCTAGTGCAATTCCCAACTGGGCAGCGATAGATTCAAATAACTCAATTTCTGTAGCTTTCCAATTCCGAAGTTGATTGCACTGATGTAACCCAATTATACCGTTAGCTTCACCTTGGTAGGAGGTACGTACCGCTAAAAGTGATTTAATTTCAAAATGTTGACAAATATCGAGAGCATTCTGTAAAAGTGGCTCAGTCAAGACATTATCTGAAGCGATCGCTTTATCAGTTAATAAAAGTTGGAGGATATGAGGATTATCTGTAACGGGTATATCTACATCCATCAAAGATGTATATCCAGAAGCCAAAAATTCTACTTGTAAAGGAATTTGCGGTTTAGACCCATCTAGATAAGTGTGAATTAATACTCTACTAACATTTAAAGCCTTACCTATTTCACAAGCAGCAGTTTCTAATACTTTTTTAGTATCTAATTCCGAACGAATTTTATCTGTAATCTTCCTTAGAACAATACTACGATTAAGTTCTTGTTGCAGAGCTTCTTCAGCAAATTTACGTTCATTAGCTAAGGAAATAGCAGCTACTGCTGATTGGAGCATATCAACTTCCCACTGCTCCCAAACACTTTCATTTACGCAGTTATCGAAGCCAATAAAACCTAGCAGTTGTCCTTTACTGATAATTGGTATAATTAGAATTGCTAAAATTCCCTGTGATTGTAAGATACTTCTTTCTGATTCGTTTAATTCTGCGACAACGCTCTTAATTATTTCTCCTCGTGACAATAATTGCACCCAACGCGGTAAAAATTCTTCATTCTTAAGGTTTTGCCAAGCGGAATTATTAACATTACTACACCATTGAGTCTTTAAACTCATCAGCAAACCACTAGCATTACTATTATGTTCAAATATATATGTACGACAGGCTTTAGTAACTGTACCTAAAATTTTTAATAAATTTTCATAGCATTCAAAACATCCATCATAATTTAATAAAGAACGTTGAACTTCTACAAGCGCTGCTAAATAGCATTCACGGGAGTCACGGACTTTCTCAGCTAATTCGCGTCGAGTAACATCTACTTGCAGTTGATTATTTTGCTCTTGCAACTTCCTCTGTAATCTACGAATAGTAATTTGATTCTCTATTCTGACAAAAACTTCCTCCATCTGAAAAGGTTTAGTAATATAATCTACTCCACCAGTTTTAAAAGCTTTAACCTTATCCAAAATATTATGTGAAGCACTAATAAAAATAATTGGTATCTGATTAGTTATTTCATCTGCCTTTAATTGCTGACAGACTTCATAACCATCCATCTCTACCATTTTTATATCAAGTAAAATTAAATCAGGTGGTGCTAATCGTGCCACCTGCAAAACCGTCGAACTCGAAATTATACCTCGGACACCATAACCACGAGTTGACAAAATAGCCGAGAAAAATTCTAAATGCTCTAGGTCATCGTCAACAATTAATATTGTGCCTTGATTTTGCGACTGATTATTATCCATTATTGTAATTTAGATATATTTTTCAAAAGCAAAAGGTAACAGGAGTCAAATCCTATTATCAGGATTCCCTATTTGAGAATAATACTCCCACTTCTGTAATTGGTAAGCCATCTGTTACCTGCTCCCCTTTCCCTTTTAAAGTATTCCAGTCACTATTAAAAACCTCTAAGTACCCTTAGTATAATATTTTAGCTAAACAAATTGTAAATGCATAAAATTAGTTGTGTTGTGCGTTTGATCAATCATATCAGTAATTTCACTATCTAATTTAATACTTCATTACTCAGTATGTCCCAAGTCGTATTTCTTTTGGTATAAATAACCGTATAATATCCAGTCACAATGGAATATCATCATCAAGGTGTAATTTTTTAAACTGCTATAGCAATCTTATTTGATTTGTGAGCAATCCCGGTAAGAATGTTATGATCCAAACATAGCCAATTTCAGCTTTTTTGTACGCATGGAGCGCAAAAGCCCTTGTTTATGGAGCAATCTCTCTATGACACTTACTATAGAAAATTTCATTAGAGCGTTACCCGAGAATAGCGAGGAGGTAATCTTTAGTGAACTGAGTTTAACCAAACACGCATTAGAGATATTGTTTGAATCTAATGAAGCTAAGATTTATCAACAAGACTTATTTAATGATACGCTGAAAATCGTTGAAGTTTTAGAGCAAATTAGACAAGCAGAAACTTTACCTCAAAAATTAGATATTTATTATTCTGAGTATCGACCCCTTTCACATCAACTTCAAGAGAAATACGCTGATTTTCTACGTCCTGACACATTTAAAGAAATTGAAGTTTATGAAAAATACATGGATGGCCTTAGGGAGGTAAGTATAGTTCAGAATATCATGCTAACTGCGTATAAAGAAGAAACAGATAGAATAAATCAATATAGGAGCCTATACAAAGGCATAGTGAAACTATCAAATATTATAGAAGAATACCTTCCTTACTTCCGAGAAAATTTAATACAGTATATTAAAGAAATAGTATTAGCATTACTTAATGATTCTAGCTTAAAACCTGATAAAGTTAATCAAAATGAATTTATTTTTTTAGATTTAATTAATTTGAAAAATGCTGCTATGGCAGTATTGTGGCAAATTGAAGAAAACCAGAAAGAAAGCGAAAAATTACGTTTAAAAAACTTTTCGGAAAATCCAGCCCTTACCAGGGAAATGCAAATTCAGAATAACCAAGCTGCAATGGATTGGGCAAATTCACGACTTGAGCAAATACAAAATATTATCAAAGTACAAGGGTATAGATTGTAAGGTGATAGTAATTCTCGACTCTGGTATTCTTGATTTGCTGGTTACACCTATAGATGAGGAATTGCCTAAAGATGAAAAAATGCTCATGGAGATATATCAATGTACAGAATGGTTTTATCGACTATTATCAAGAGGCGCGTATATAATTGTTTCTGATATATGTGATTACGAAGTTAGACGTGAATTGATTCGTATTAGAAGTAAAAGTGTACTAGAACTAGATAAATTAAGGAGTTTAATTGAGTTTCAAGAAATCACTTTTGCTACCTTAGAGAAGGCTGCTGAACTATGGGCTGAAGCAAGATTTATAAGTCAACCTAATAAAATTAAGGAAAATATTGACATAGACTGCATTTTGACTGCTCAATGGTATCTACTTAAAGAAAAATATCCTGGTCGTCAAGTCATTATTGCAACCAAAAATATTAAAGATTTTTAACGTGTTACTGAGTGTTATAATTGGCAAAATATTACTTATTTATAGTGATGTCATGATAGGCTAACTACCTAATAAGTAAACTTCAGAATAAAAGACCCATTTGTAGAGACGTTCCACCGGAACGTCTCGATCAGCGATTTTTGGCTAAACCAGCAATCAGAATAGAAAGAGCGTCAAAAGGATCCAAAGAAGAGACAACCCGGTGGGTCATCTCTACTTAACAAAAGTCCACTCTAAAACTTTAATTGGTGCATTCTGAAGTGACTCTGTAAGTTCAGCGTTACTAGAAAATTGCAGTTGATCTAAGTAACAGGCTTCTACATTTACTGTGAACTTTTCTTCTTTGAAAGGCCAAGGTTTCACAGTAACATTGCCATCTTCACGCTCGACAATATCATAACGCTGACCATCAGGGCCTGTACCAATTTCCAAAGCTCGTAAACCCTCTGGAATTTCATGATTACACAAAATCAACGACAAGCGATCGCACCACTCAAAAAAGTTATAAGCATTCTGTGCTTCTTCTTCGGTAATTCCTAATTCTTTTCGCCACTTTTGTTGGTTTTGCTTTTGCTCATCAAGAAATTGGTCTAATTCTTTAGATTCTCCTCGTTTACCTTCATTCAAGTAGCTCAGATGCATAGAAATTAGCATTGCTACCCAACGTCCTCGGTAGCGAGAATTCTTTGCTAATTGGCGCAACCTTTGCAAATCAGTTTTTTTGTCAAGAGTGAAGTCTAAAGGTCCACCAGCTTCAGTTAAATGATTACTTTCCCATTCTTTTTCTAAATCATCATGATGGGAAATTGCTGCCACTGTTTCAATAATCCGTTCTGGACGCTCTTTGTTTTGACTCCATTGTCCAGCTATTTGAGCAGCAAGTAAAGCATGGGCGCGATGGTAAATTACTTCCCATCCCTTCTCATGTTGATTGGCAATCATTTATTTCCCTCAATTATTCCTGTAACTGTAGTTTGCATTGTCATCTTCACTATGCAAGTCATTTGACGATAGCACAAGAAAATGGTATTAGTATGCATAAATATGTCCCAAAAAATTATAAATTTTGTAAATGACCCACTAGAAGGAGACAACTCACCAATTCCCACTGGCGCGGTAAACTGGTGAAATTGATTTATTTAAAGATAGTCCTATGGCTACATTTTTATTAGAAGTTGGATGTGAAGAACTACCCGCAAGCTTTGTTTCTAGTGCGATCGCTCAATGGCAACAGCAGATTCCCCAAAGTCTTCAGGAAAATATTCTAGAATCTGATTCTGTAGAAGTTTATGGTACTCCACGTCGCTTAGCGGTACTTATTAAAGGATTACCATCCCAGCAACCAGATAGAGAAGAAGAAGTAAAAGGTCCCCCCGCACAAGCAGCTTTCCGTGATGGTCAACCAACTCCTGCTGCTGTTGGTTTTGCAAAAAAGCAAGGTGTGGATGTATCCACGTTCCAGGTACGACCCACAGAAAAGGGAGATTTTGTGTTTATTCAGAAAAAAATTCCCGGTCGTCCAGTTGCAGATATTCTCCAAGAATTAATCCGAGAGTGGATATTTGGCTTGGAAGGTAAACGCTTGATGCGCTGGGGTGATGGTGATGTCAGGTTTTCTCGTCCCATCCGTTGGTTAGTGACGCTTTTGGATGGGGATGTTTTACCGATGGAATTGGTGAATGGTGCAGAGACAATTACAAGCGATCGCACATCGAGTGGTCATCGCGTTTTACATCCAGAGCAAGTAAGTATTTCCCAAGCTAGCGATTATGTAAGTAGGTTACGCTCTGCTTTTGTTGTAGTTGATAATACTGAACGTGCTACGACAATCACAGAGCAGGTGAAAGCTTCAGCAAAACAGTTAAACGGACACACACAAATTTATCCAGATTTGTTAGAGGAAGTAATTAATCTTGTAGAATACCCTTCAGCGGTGATTGGGAAATTTGAGCCAGAGTTTCTAAATTTACCAACAGAAGTGATTACTATGGTGATGGTCAGTCACCAGCGTTACTTCCCAATTTTTACAACTGCTGATGCTAAAGCATTGCTACCAAATTTTATCACTGTCTCTAACGGCGACCCAAAAAAAGCTGAAATTATCGCTGTCGGGAATGAACGAGTTATCCGCGCTCGCTTAGCTGATGGTAAGTTCTTTTTTGAGACTGATTTGAAAAAACCTTTGGAAAACTTGCTACCCCAGCTAGAAAAGGTAACATTCCAAGAAGATTTGGGTTCGGTGCGTGCCAAGGTAGATAGAATAGTCAAAATTGCTGAGCTTTTAAGTCAGCAGTTACAGTTAAATGTACAGCAAAGCCAAGATATTAAACGGGCTGCTTTACTTTGTAAAGCTGACTTAGTAAGTAATATGGTGTATGAATTCCCAGAATTACAAGGAGTAATGGGGGAAAAATATGCTGCTGCAAGTGGAGAATCTGCTGCTGTTGCTACGGCAATTTTTGAACATTACTTACCGCGTAATGCTGAAGATAATTTACCTCAGACTCTTACAGGTCAAGTAGTTGGTTTAGCAGATAGACTTGATACTTTGGTAAGTATCTTTGGTTTAGGAATGATCCCCAGCGGTTCTTCTGATCCCTTTGCTTTACGCAGAGCAGCAAATGCTGTAGTTAATATTACGTGGTCAGGTAACTTAGCAATTAGTTTACAACAATTAATTGAACAAATTTCCAGAGATTTTGCCACAGTCTATAACAAAGATGCGACTCCATTAATCTCCAATTTAAAAGAATTCTTTTTGCAACGTATCCGTACTTTATTGCAAGAAGAAAAAATAAACTACGACTTAGTAAATGCTGTTTTGGGAGAAAATGACCCAGAGTATACACAGCGTGCATTACAAGATTTATTAGATGTACGCGATCGCGCTTTGTTTTTACAAGAAATTCGCAATAATCATACTCTTGATCAAATCTATGAAACTGTAAACCGTTCTACTAGACTTGCAGCACAAGGAGACTTGGATACACAACAACTAGAACCGACAAATTTAATTAAACCGGAATTGTTCCAAAAATCTTCCGAGAAAGCATTTTATGAAGCAATTGTGGAATTAGTCCCACAAACCACCGCAGCGAAACAATCACGCAATTACCAACAATTAATAGCAGCCTTAGAAAAAATTACACCTACAGTCAGTAAATTTTTTGATGGTGCTGATAGTGTTCTAGTAATGGATCCAGATCCAGAAATCAAGCGTAATAGATTGCATTTACTGGGATTATTACGCAATCATGCTCGTGTTTTAGGTGATTTTGGTGTCATCGTAAAAAAATTGTAGCCTAAGTCAACAAAAAGTTGTGTCAAATTTACAAAGAAGCGCTACTATAGGGAAGCTTAACCAGGGATAACTGCCACAGTCTATGTCCAAAGCTCATGTAATTGGATTAGGAAAGTCCGGTGTTGCTGCGGCGAGATTGTTGAAACAGGATGGTTGGGAGGTGGTGCTAAGCGATCGCAACACCTCCGATACCCTCCTTAAACAACAACAAGAGCTTGCCGTTGAGCAACTAATTGTGAAATTAGGATATTCCCTGGATTTAAATGATACTGACTTACCTCAATTAATTGTTGTCAGTCCAGGTGTACCATGGGACATACCTTTACTTGTCAAAGCACGAGAGTTGGGTATCGAAACCATCGGTGAGATGGAACTTGCTTGGCGAAGTTTGAAAAATATTCCATGGGTAGGAATCACTGGTACTAACGGTAAAACTACTACCACAGCTTTGAGCGCGGCCATTTTTCAAGCAGCAGGATTAAATGCACCTGCCTGCGGTAATATTGGTTACGCTGCTTGTGAAGTAGCTCTTTCTCGTCATGAAAGTGCAACTACATTAGATTGGGTAATTGCAGAATTAAGCAGTTATCAAATCGAATCATCTAGTACCCTTGCTCCCCGTATTGGAATTTGGACAACATTTACACCAGACCATTTGGCACGTCACAAAACTTTAGAGAATTACTACAACATCAAGGCATCTCTAATACATCAATCTGAGTTACAAGTCATCAATGGTGATGACCCATATTTGAGAAAAGTGGGTGCATGGGAGAATGCTTACTGGACGAGTATAAAAGGTCAAGATGCACTACTAGGAAAAGGTTTCTACATAGAAGACGGTTGGGTCATGGAATTATACCCAAACTGTACACCGAAACCTGTAGTAGAAATTTCTCTTCTGCGGATGTTTGGAGAACACAACCTGCAAAACCTTTTGCTGTCAACAGCAGCAGCACGGTTAGCAGGAATTTCTAAAGAAGCAATTTATCGTGGTATCAGTGAATTTCCTGGTGTTGCTCATCGCTTAGAACATATCTGCACTTGGGAAGGTATAGATTTTATCAACGATAGCAAAGCCACCAACTACGACGCTGCTGAAGTTGGGTTAGCATCTGTGAAAAGTCCAGCGATTTTAATTGCTGGTGGTGAACCTAAAGAAGGTGATGATCAAGCGTGGATGGCGAAGATCAAAGCCAAAGCTGCTTGTGTATTACTAATAGGTACTGCTGCATCTACCTTTGCCAAACGCTTCCAGCAAGAAGGGTATAGTAATTTTGAAATTGTGGAGACAATGGATAAAGCTGTACTCCGCTCAGGGGAATTAGCAAAACAGTATCAAGCTTCAGTCGTTTTACTGTCACCAGCTTGTGCTAGTTTTGACCAGTATCCTAATTTTGAGATGCGTGGTGATGATTTCCGCAAGTTGTGTATGGATAGGTTTTGTAAGTAATTTCATGTAAAGGCGCAAAGATTTCCTTTGTGCCTTATATTGGATTTTGGACGCGCTACACCACAATGTTTTAGCAACTCTGTTCGCTGTTGGTTATTCAATTTCAGTTCAGTCTTAAAACCTAACAGCATTACTTTACTCCATTTACGACTCTAGACTACAATTCATTATCCCATCACTTCGGAACAAATGACAAGAGGTGATCAGGAATTAAGTTACAGTTTCAAGCCCCATTTGTACAGATTTATGGAATTCTAGTTGGTTATATTAACTTGTAGGGATGGATATTTATATCCTGCTCTTAAGAGCCAAATTTAATGTTTTTTAATCATCTGTTCAAGAAAATCCTGAAAAAAATAATACGTGACAAGCATAAAATGTTATATTTATTTCTTGATGTTAAATACTGATTGAGCGCTCACTATTTAGTAAAGTTATATAAGTTATCTAAAATCAAATTCTGCTTTCAAATTATTAAACTTACTGACTACAACAGTTACAACAGTTTAATCTCCCACTACTGATTTGAATAGTTTCATCATTTATTTATTTGACTTCAGTAGATAAAATCCTCTTCCCAAAAGATGCTCAAAATTGCTAACTTATGTAAACAAAAAATGAAAGACTAATTTAAAACATTAAAATGGTAGCAATAATATCTTAGCTTGGTGTTTGAAAGGATTCTGGCTTTTATTAGTTGAGATTAATTTCATTTTTTTGCAAATAAGTTATATTAGATTTATGAGAGGAATATGTAGTTATGTACAATTTATTGCTAAATGTATAAAACTATATTTTTTTTTGTATTTATAAGTTTTAAAAGGAAATCTTAAGGAAACCTATCTATGGAGGGATGAAAGGGGAACTTAAATTTTTTCTTAAACGTCACGTTCGCTGCATCCTAATTTAGAAGAAATACTAGGCGATTTGAAGTTTGCTTTCGTTGCAGCTATTCTTGGCTCTGCTTAAGTTAAGCAACTTCTATCTTGGTATCGTCAATACATAAATTAAGTCCGCAATCAAAGAACTGAACTAATCTGCTCCCCAGTGTTTGTCTGTGAAGTTGTAGAGAAGGTATTTTTGCGTCTTTACATCTAAGTACACAGTATTCAATGTAAAGATACTGTGATCACTGCTGGGGTGTACATTACTGTTCTATCAATTTCTCCTACCACCCAAACTATTGACCAAAAATCCAAAAGTATAGGTTTTGTGAAATCATGATACCCATTAATGACGCTCAACAAACTCAGCAACTGATTGAGGTGACTGGCTGGAATGTTACTGAAACGCAGTTTGACTCTTCTAAGTTACACCATAAAGAAACAGTATTTACACTAAGTAACGGTTATTTAGGGACACGTGGTGCATTTGAAGAAGGATATCCCCAGCATTCTGCTTCTACTCAGATTAATGGTGTTTATGATGATATTCCTATTAGTTATACTGAATTGATCAACTGTCCTAACTGGCTACCCTTGGTAGTGACAGTAGAAGGCGATCGCTTTGCCATGGATACTGGTAAAATCCTCAATTATGAGCGTCGTCTGGATATGCGTTTAGGTGTTTTGAGTCGGGATGTGCGTTGGTGTAGTCCGAAAGGTCACGTTTTAGACTTTCACTTTGAGCGTTTCGCCAGTTTAGCAGACGAACACATATTGGCAATTCGTTGTCAAGTAACATCAATTGATTTCACTGGTAATATTTCTATAGAAGTTGGATTTGATCCCCAACCAGATAGCCGCAAACTACCACATTGGACTACACTAAACGAAGGTGCTACAGATAACACAATCTGGTTGCATAGCCAAACTTTTAAATCTGGTATCGAATTAGGTATGGCAGCTAAGTTGGTCGTAGAACAAGACCAACAGCTAATAGATGCTTCCTCCACAAGCTTGACAGCTAACTTTCAACTGCAACCAGGGGAAGCGATCGCTTTAGAAAAAATTGTCACCGTATTTACATCACGAGACACAGAAAACCCCATCGCAGCAGCACAACAAAGGTTGAGTGATGTGCCTAGTTATACAACTTTATTAGCAGCTCACATCGCTGCTTGGGATAGAGTTTGGCAAGACAATGATATTGTCATTGAAGGTGACGAAGCTGCTCAGATTGCTATCCGTTATAGTTTATTTCAGTTACTAGCAGTTGCACCCCGTCACGACGATCGCGTCAGTATTCCTCCCAAAACTCTTTCCGGTTCCGCTTATTGTGGACACATCTTTTGGGACACAGAAATTTTTATCCTTCCCTTACTGACATTAACCCAACCAGCACTAGCGCGAAACTTACTCTCCTACCGCTACAACACCTTAGATGGAGCTAGACGCAAAGCTCAAGAAGCTGGTTATAAAGGTGCCATGTTCGCTTGGGAAAGCGCTACCACAGGTGATGAAGTTACACCTCGTTGGGTACCAACTCCTACTGGTGATTTAATCCGTATTTGGTGTGGCGATATTGAAGTACATATCAATACTGATGTAGCTTATGCTGTGTGGCATTACTGGCAAAACACCGATGATGATGAATGGATGCGCGATTATGGTGCAGAAATTATCCTAGATACAGCCGTATTTTGGGAAAGTCGGGTTGAATGGAATCACGAGCGTCACAGTTACGACATTCGTGATGTGATTGGTCCAGATGAAAATCACGATCGCGTAGATAATAACGCTTTTACCAATATTATGGTTCGCTGGCATCTCCAGTCAGCTTTGACATTATGGGACTGGTTATGTCATACCTATCCAGAATCTGCTGCACATCTAGCGCAAAAAATCAATCTACTTCCAGGAAATTTACAGTTTTGGAATCACATTGCCCAGCATTTGTATGTTAACCAAAACTCCGACGGCTTAATAGAACAATTTGAAGGTTTCTTTGAGCTAGAAGATATTAACTTTACAGACTACGAACCACGCACAACATCATTACAAGGAATTTTGGGAGTTGAAGCAACCAATGAAAAGCAAATTCTCAAGCAACCAGATGTCTTGATGATGATGTATTTACTAAGGCAACGTTACGACCAAAAAATTCTCAAAACTAATTGGGACTATTACAGCCCACGTACTGACCACAGTTATGGTTCTTCTTTAGGTCCTGCCATCCACGCTATCTTAGCTTGCGACCTGAATCAACCAGAGGAAGCCTATACCCACTTTCAACGAGCTGCCTTTGTTGATTTACTAGATTTACGACGTAATGCTAGTGAAGGAATTCATGCAGCTAGTGCTGGTGGAGCATGGCAAGCTGTAGTCTTTGGATTTGGTGGTATTCGGATAACTCAGTTCGGTCCAATTGCTTGTCCAAATTTACCACCGAATTGGACACGCCTGAAATTTAAGCTCAAATGGCGTAATCAGTGGTATAAGTTTGATTTGAGTTCTGAAGTGAAAATAGTTACCAGTAGTACCTATGATGAATTTGTAGAAGCAATGTAAATGATATATTGTAGGGGCGAACAGCAGTTCGCCCTCTTCAGTTATACCCTCAAGGATTCGGGGTATGATTTTTTTAACTCTATGGTTTACGAGCGATCAAATACTTACTCATGAAATGAACTTGCGTCTCGATACTTTCAAAACCAGCTTCTTGCAGACGCTCCACTAAATTATCTGTAGTGTAGTGCTTGTAGTAAGGTTCATGGAAAGTTTCATGGAAATTATCCATCAATGGCTCCATTTCTGGAGAATCACTCATTTGGATAGAATCACAAATAACAAACATTCCACCTGGTTTTGTGACTCGGAAACATTCATTAATTACTGTTTGACGTACCGCAGCTGGTAACTCATGGAATAGAAATACCGAGCTGACTACATGGAAGTAATTATCCACGTAGGGTAACTCTTCGGCATTACCCTGCAATAATTGAGGTAACTCCCCAGAAATCTGTGATAATAACTCGTTTGCTTTACGCAAATAAGCTGGTGATAAATCTACGCCGTATAAAGACGCTTGGGGTAAAGCAGCACGTAGCATTTTCAGCGTCCGACCAGTTCCACAAGCTACATCCAAAATACGTGCTTTTCGTTGTCCAGATGCTTCGACATACGCTTTTATAGGAGCAAGAATCCGACGACGCATCGGATCAGCAGAACCACCAAACAGTATTTCTACTTGCAAATCATAAAGATTGGCTGATAAATCACTAAAATAGCCATCAGTTTGATGATGGAAATTTTGTACATAGTAGCTAGGATAATCTTCTACTTGAACACCTGGAGAAAAAACTTGATATTGCTTTTGGTTTGCTCGCTCCCAAATTTGCGGCAAATCTAGCCATACCATTGGGTAATAACGGAAAAAATCTTCCCAAGGGTTATCAAATAATAAACTCACGGGATATAAACCCCGTTCAGCATCTTGCCAATCAACTTCTAGCAGATTATTCAGCCTTTCTCGCAGTTTCAGTAAAAGCTCTGTGGGAATTGGTTTAGCTGTTTGTGCTGTTGGTGAAATCAAGTTCATCAACCGTGTACTTAACATCTTGTGAGCTAAACCAAAATAGTTCTTGCTTTGCTGAAAGGTTTGATAAGTCAGCTTCGTTAAAGTGTCAGCCATGAGGATAGCTTTAATATCATTACTTACCTTATTTCATTGTAAATAAGTGTAACAAAAAAAGTGTAAGCCTTCAGAAATATACACGTAGAAAGATAACAAGGTGAGGGGGAGATTCATATCTTGCACCTACACATATAAGTGGTTCCTGTTCCCTATTCCCTGTTCCCTCTATATAAATTTTTATTAAAAAATGCATTCCGTAGCTTTTGTTACAGAATTATTTGTTATAGTAATTTTGTAAGGGTTGTTCAGCCCATCATAGATAGCTACGAAGGACTTTAACTATGTCTACCCAAGATCAAGCGCGTGCCTTAATGATGCGGCATTATCAGCAAGTTAAAAACCGCCACCAATCAATGCTAGAGCGTACTGGAGAGGAACTAGGTCTTCCTGGAGAAATGTCGCAATACTGGAATCCCATTCAAGGGAAGTTAGACCCTGCAACTCGGATTACTTACGATCGCAGTAACGCTACTATGAGTTAAGTCAAGATAATTCCTACTAATTACAAATAAAAAAAGCCACCTCAAAAAGGTGGCTGGATTTATTTTCTCAAATGTTAGATTTGGAGTAATGGCAATCCCACTGTCTCCCAATTAGCAGTCGTAATAAAGACCGAACTCATAAGGATGAGGACGTAAACGCATAGGGTTAACTTCGTTATCTAACTTGTAGGAAATCCAAGTTTGAATGAAGTCTTCAGTGAATACACCTGGTTCTACTAAGAAAGCGTGGTCATTGGCTAACGCTTCTAGTGCTAAATCTAAAGAACCAGGAGTGGAAGGAACTTTCGCCAATTCTTCCGGAGAAAGTTCATAAATATTTTTATCTAGGGGTTCACCAGGGTGAATTTTGTTCTTGATACCATCTAAACCAGCACATAGCATAGCCGCAAATGCTAAGTATGGGTTAGAAGTAGCATCAGGACAACGGAATTCTAAGCGCTTAGCTTTAGGATTAGTACCAGATAAAGGAATACGGATAGAAGCAGAACGGTTTCCTTGGGAATAAGCCAAGTTAACAGGTGCTTCGTAACCAGGAACTAAACGTTTGTAAGAGTTAGTTGTAGGGTTGGTGATTGCTAAAAGTGCTGGTGCATGGCGCAATATACCACCGATATAATGCAACGCCATCTCGCTCAAACCAGCGTATTTATCACCTGCGAATAAAGGCTGGCCATCTTTCCACACAGATTGGTGAGTGTGCATACCAGAACCATTGTCACCAAAGATTGGCTTGGGCATAAAGGTTACTGTTTTGCCATATCTGCTAGCTACGTTCTTGATGACATATTTGTAAGTCATCAGCCAATCTGCTGCTTCAATTAGTTTACCAAAGCGGAAACCAAGTTCGCACTGACCACCACTGGCAACTTCGTGGTGTTGTTTTTCAATTGGTACACCGCAATCTTTCATTGTCAACAGCATTTCTGTACGGATATCTTGGAATGTGTCCGTAGGTGGAACGGGGAAATAACCTTCTTTGTAGCGGGGTTTATAACCCAAGTTAGGTGCTTCGTCTTTACCAGAATTCCAACGACCTTCTACTGAGTCGATGTAATAGTAACCTGCGTTAGCTACTTGGTCAAAGCGGACATCATCAAAGATAAAAAATTCCGCCTCTGGCCCAAAGAATGCTGTATCACCAATACCTGTAGATACTAAGTAATCTATCGCTTTTTGGGCAATCACACGGGGACAACGGTTGTAAGGCTGCCCTGTACGAGGTTCCTTGATACTACAAATTATACTTAGCGTTGGCTCTTTCATGAAAGGGTCGATCCAAGCAGTGTTGGGATCGAGTACCATTGCCATGTCTGATTCGTTAATAGCTTTCCAACCCCGGATACTAGAACCGTCGAAGGGTACCCCGTCTGTAAAAGAACTTTCATCGATTTGGTTTTGGTATACCGTTAAATGCTGCCAAGTTCCCGGCATATCGATGAATTTCAGATCGATCATCTGAATTTTTTTGTCCTGAATCATCTTCAAGACTTCTTGTGGGGTTGTCATCGTTACTCCTTAATCTGTTGATTTACTAATCCAAAACCCATTTCCCAACAGGCATTAACCCTAAGTGGCGAAACCAAACTCAGACACACCTGGATTATCCTAAAGATAAGAAAATAGTAAATTATGTAGCATTCGCTACAGATTGTCTGTTTTATAGCTTATATTAACCTTTTCATAATTAACAACATAAAACTTTACACTACATTTCATAAAGGTCAACTTTGGCATAGCATCCATAATTAGCCAATAGATTGTTTTTGTGCTGAAAATTTTTTGAAGTGTCACAAAAAGTTACAAGTCCGTAAAACAGTCAAATAAATATCAAATCATAGATAGTATTGATTGGGAGAAAAATGGGATGCGCGATGCAGTCACAAGTTTAATTAAGAATTATGACGTTGCTGGCCGTTATTTTGACCGGAATGCTCTTGACAGTTTAAAGTCTTATTTTGAAAGTGGCACAGCACGGGTACGAGCAGCAGGGGCGATTAATTCTAATGCGGCGTCAATTGTTAAAGGTGCTGGTACTAAGTTATTTGAAGAACTACCTGAGTTGATTCGCCCTGGTGGAAATGCTTATACAACTCGTCGTTATGCAGCTTGTTTGCGAGATATGGACTATTATCTCCGCTATGCTACCTATGCTTTAGTGGCTGGTAGTATGGATGTGTTAGATGAGCGAGTATTGCAAGGGTTGCGGGAGACTTACAATTCCTTAGGAGTACCTATTGGTCCGACTGTACGTGGTATCCAAATTATGAAGGATATTGTCAAGGAGCAGATGTCACAAGCTGGTGTTGATAATACTGCTTTTGTGGATGAGCCTTTTGATTATATGACTAGTGAGTTGAGTGAGAAGGATATTTAAGGTCAATTGGTTTTAGAATAAAGCGAGTCTCTGTTATGAGACTCGTTTTTTTTAGGAACGGGCAACAAGGTTGAGTAAACAAAGGTTAGATACGCTGTTGGTGGAATTGGGTTTGTGTGCTTCTCGTGCTTTAGCCCAGCGCTTGATTGGTGCAGGAGAAGTCAGTGTTAATGGTATGGTGGTAGACAAGCCAGGAACTGAGATTGATATTGCAGCAGAAGTTGAGTTAAAAGAGCGATCGCGCTTTGTTTCTCGTGGTGGTGAGAAGTTAGCGAAGGCTTTACAGGTGTTTGATATTTCTGTAGATGGACGTATTTGTTTAGATGGGGGAATTTCCACAGGTGGGTTTACTGATTGTTTATTGCAAGCTGGGGCTAAGCTAGTTTACGGTATTGATGTGGGTTATGGACAGGTAGATTGGAAGTTACGTAATGACCCAAGGGTGATTTTAAGGGAACGAACTAATTTACGTCATTTAACTCCAGAAGAGTTATACGATGATTTGGTGTCTGAGTACGCAGATTTAATTGTTGTGGATGTGTCGTTTATTTCTTTGACCAAGGTTTTGGCTGCGTTATGGCAATTGAGTCAACCTCCTCGGGAAGCTATACTCTTAGTGAAGCCACAGTTTGAAGTGGGTAAAAATCGTGTAGGTAAAAAAGGGGTTGTACGTGACCCAGATGACCACGCAGATGCAATTTTTCAAGTTTTACAAACAGCACAGCAGTTAGGATGGTGTTATCAAGGTTTAACTTGGTCGCCTGTTACTGGGCCTGCTGGAAATATTGAGTATTTGTTGTGGTTGGGGATGAAGAGTGAATTAACGATTAATTTGGAAGCGATCGCTGAAGTTACTAAGTCCGCTGCAAATAACTTTAATAAATAAATTAGCAATTTGGATTTATTGTGTTTCAAAATCTTTATCTACTTTGTAAGCTTGTAATAAGTTTTCTCCATTAAAGTGAATCAAATGAGTTTCATCTTCAGCAACCCAAACATCTGTTTCCCACGCAATATCAGCTAAATACTCAACCATAGCCTTACGACTTAAAAAAGTCGTTACCATCACAAGAGGAATCTTAATATTACCAAAGAGAGCTTCAAGTTCTTTTTTCCGCTTAGGGTTAATTGGGCCATGTGAAGTTACAGCCTCAATTAAAATTAACCAGTTATTTTTTATATAATGTATAATTACATCAGGCATTTTACCATGAGAATCAATAGCAACACCTAAGTCTATCAATGCGACTTCGTTGAAATACGCAAATTTTTGATCTGTATCACCAACGTAAATCAGCTTTCCTTCTGGCGTAAAACGTGGCGCAAACTGATTAATAATCTTCTCAATCAAAATATTCTGACCACCAGGGGACAGTGTTTTAATTTCTCCTTCAATAACTATAGGAATACGCGATAATTCCCGCTCCTGAGCATACTTTTTTTTCAAAGTTTCTGCCGAAGCCAGGTAAGTATGAATACTCTTTTCCCATTCAGGAGTCCCAAAAGTACGTAATAACTCCGGGACACTTTCTTCAATTTGATACACAGTTTTCGGACTATTAATTGGTCTATCTGGATCATCTGGATTTGCAACTATTAAAGCAGCATCCAAAAATTGATGTACTGTTTGCCGACGAACTGTTTCTCGTGTATTCGGTTTATATACTTTGCCATAGTGCTTAGCCATAAATTCCATCATTGGCGTAATCCCCATTAAAGGAGATACTACCGCATCCCAAGAATCAGTTGGCTTCAAGTCAAGCAAAGCAAGAAGAGTCAATGCTGAACGCTCATTCAGTTGCGCTCGTGGAAGTCCGAGTTCAACTAATATTTGCAGCGCTTGGTCAATACGAGATTTAATAGTTAAAGGATTTTCAAACTGATTGGTCATACTCAGTAATTCTTCTACTAGGTTATCAACTTCCTCCTGTGACGGAAATTTCTCTGCAATCTTTGCCCCCAAACACATTAGCTGCTCTATAGTAGGATACTTTAAAGAGCGTAAATCAGTTGCATTAACCTGAGTATGTCCATTAAATAAGCGAAAAAATGCGTCTACGAGACTAGAATTAAGATAAACAGCAAGACCACGCGCCAAAGTAAGTTCTAATCCCTTTCCATCTTGGTGAAAGTAGTTGAGGTGATTTTCAAAACCTACCCAAGCGCAGTTAATTCGGTTCGCATCATATACAACTGCAACTACTCGTTTTTTTTCCTCTTTTGATGAGAAGCGTTTCGTCACAACATAATGCTCATTCGGGATTAATAAAGAAGCTGTTTGTTCCTCATATACCAAGGCTTGATGTTTTCTTGTTATTTTAGGATACTTAACATATCCTTCTGAAAAATTTACTGGATAAATTAAGGGAACAGTGTTCTCTTCTGGCATTAAACGTAGATATTTTTTTGCACGAAAATCTACAACACGTCCTGTTGATACAGTTAATTCCAAGTCTTTTAATGTGCAATTAAAATTGCTCATTTGCCGAACAAACTGTTGACTCAAGCTATCTGGAATAATATGGATAAATTGCTCAGAGTCATGAGGATGAATTATATCAGAATATGGTAATAAATGTGTTTTGATAAACTCGTCATCCGCACTCGAACTTATGCTAATGCGTACACTATCAAATGGTTGCTTCTGTTTTATGGCGTGAACAATAACTGTTTCCTGCAAAATATCATCATCACTAAATGCTTCTTGTCTAGATTCAAAAAGATGTATCTGGTGTAGAGCCATCATTTCCAAAAACATCTTGCGGAAGTCTCGAAAATACAGTCCATTACAGAAACTACGTGGTGAGATGGAAACAAGCTCTCCTCCAGGTAGAAGAAGTTGGGCTGTAGCAGCTATAAAACCTGTGTAGAGATTGCTAGTTTCTAATCCTATAGAACGTAATAATTTACGAACTTTAGACTGAGCGTTGATTTTTAAATATGGAGGATTAAGAATAGCGTGAGTGAATCTGGAATCATAAACCGCATCAAACAAACTAGGTTGAAGAAGTCTGACAGCATCCTCAAGAAAATCTCTATTACGAATTTGATAATTTAAGGAGATACCAGCAAATCGGCATTCGCTTACACACAATTCTAAAGTTTGTTGCAAATACTTAATCAAAAAAGGGTCGATTTCATAAGCAACAATGTTTAAATGAGTTGGGCGTTTTTGCCTGTTACACAGGTTAGCTACAAACGCTGCTAGTAATGAACCAACTCCAGCTCCCGCATCTAATAGAGATATTTGGGGAAAATCAAGATTGCTGAACATCTCAGCCATTAATTCTGCTACCGAAGCAGGAGTTAGAAACTGACCTAGTATTCCCTTTTGTTGTTGCTCTTTGACGTTTGCTGCGATTCTTAGCAGGTCTATTTCCCCAAGCAAATTTCTTTCAGAGGATTTTGCCAAGCTGCTAAATTTCAACAGCTTGTTATGACTTGTAAACTCTCTACTGCTTGATTGCAACATCACGGCCCATTTTCTAGAACAAAAACCAACTGTATCCCGATTCCTGGTTTTTGTTCTAATTATACGCCTGATATTTTTCTGATTGTGTATACACGCGCAAATCCCTACCCTCAACACTCAGGTTAGGGTAGGGAGGATGGTGTAATTAATTAAACATCATAGATAAGACATTCTACAGCTTCTGGGTGCTGGTTACAGTAAACTTCCAGAGAATTTTGGGTTTTTGTTGCTTGATGACGATCAGCTTTTTCAGCTTGCAGTTCTTCTACAATATCCCAAGCCACAGCACACTGGGCAGAAGTACTACCGTTAACAGAGCAAGCTTCACGCGCTTCCGCGATCGCTTCTGTAATAACTTGCTCTAAATTATTGGGATTTTGAGCGAATTCTAGTGTTGTTGTCATAATACTACCAACTTTGCGTAGCAGAGATTGAATTCAAGCTTTTGTAACTTCAAAAGCTTATATTTATAGTGTAGATAGAATTTTTGAAAACCACAGTAGTAATAACCGCAATTTTTCAGAACAATTAATTAGTAGTTTCTCTCTTGCAATTTGTAATTTCTCAAGCTAATCAAGCTTTTTAGGTCGTAATTGCAACTACTAACTTACATAAATTGTCACCAGAATTTGATAAATTTTAATTAACCTTAAAATTTTGCTTGAAAAATTATTATGTCCATAGTGAAGAAACTCAAGATGTAATAAAAGCAGACAATTTACTCTTTTAAATTTGAGCAACTTAAGCTAACTCTGACGCTAACAACCGACCTTCTATTGGTTCATACTCATCTTCAAGCAACCAAAACTGAGCCTCATTGTAACTATTGCTTGAGAAAACAATTTTATAGCCCTGAGCCGGGTCGTAAATCTTATAGTTTTTATTAATATCACTTAGTAATAGAAGAATATAAGGAGGTAACAGCGTGGGATCTACCCATACTTCTGCAAACTCCCAATCATTGCTTACTGGGTTTTGTCCGGGGAATAACGTGGTATTTGTTGTCTGCATTGATTTTTATCTCACCGTAAAAAACCGGAATGCTGTTACCGTCTGGACTAATTCTATAACCAACTGGTTCATCAAAGAACATTCCATAATGCTCATATTCCCGAATGATTCCAGTAAACTCTCCGTTATCTATTATAGCTTGGGCAACTAAGTTCATGGTAGCTTCATCTTTAAATATATGAGCGGCAATTCCTTTGTTTAAGAGTCTTTGCATTTGCGGTGTATCTGGAAGGTGTTTGGCAACGTGCCTATAGTCTAAGGTAATTTGACGACTAATTCCGCTCATTAATAGCTTGATTAGCGAGGATTTATACTCAGTACAAATACAGAACCTGCTAGGAGTAAAGATTGAGCAACTTCATAGCTAATATTTAATAACTTTAAACAAGTAAGTTTATCCACTATATTCAGCATACTATGTACTTCAACACAGAATCCTTGCTCACGAACAAATTCTTGAGCGTGGTCTAAATCATCAAAATAATTATTCGCTACGGTCATACCAGTGATATTATCAATCGTTTGGCGTATATTGCGGAAAGCTGGAATATTTTTTCTTAATTGACCGTTAAGATATTTATGAGTAATAAAATCAGATGTAATCCACACACCACCATACATCTTTAACATTTCCCGAATATTCGCAAGCACCTGCACTTTTTGGGCAAATGTGAGGTACATCAGTAATCCTTCACAAAGAATAATCACTGGCTTTTGTTTATCTAAATATTCTACATGAAGAGGAAACTGACTAGGGTGACTTGTGGCGTCAATTGCTGTAAAGTGAAGATTAGGACGCTTGCCAACAAGTTGTTTTACTAGTTGTTCTTTGCGGCTAATCATTGTAGGTAAATCACTTTCTACAAAAGTAATATTGCCATTGGAAGACATTATCATCCCACGGGGTAATAATCCAGATGCTAATTCAATGATTTGATAGGGTTTAAATTCATGTATTAGCTGATTAATGGCTTTGTAACGTCCTTCAATTAAAACAGCTAATTCAAATGGCTTTTCTACTTTTTTATCAAATAATTCTTCTACAATGTTTTCAGCGTCTATTAATTGTGCTATCTCTTTACTATAGGGAATATCAGTAAATTGTCTGAGATGAGCCACCATAAAGGCCGTGGGGCTGATTTTTTCAAAAGAATTTGTTTGCATATTAATATATTTGTTTTTAAGTAGTGTTCAGATCCCCGACTTTTTAAAAAAGTTGGGGATCTAAATTGCTTACAATAATGGTTCTACTTGATAATGTTGAGCTTGCTGAGAATCTTGGGCAATAAATCGTCCTTGTAAACCGTAGCTAACTAACCCGCTATACTCGTACAAAATCATCATTGCTTTTCTTGTTTGAGTTAAATCAGCTGGTAGTGGACTTGCATGGGGAATCACGGTAAAACCGACGTTGCGAAATGTTAGAAGCGATCGCAACATATGTGGGGGGTCTGTAACTAAGATAATTCGCTTCACTGACTGGGGTTGGAGAACAGTTGCGGTAAACATAGCATTCTCCCCAGTAGTTTGAGAACAGCTTTCCTCTTGCAACGCTTGTTCAGGAATACCTTGTTGTTTTAATAGCTGGAGCATTCGTGAACCATCTCCAACACCACTAGTGAAAATCAACGGTGCGCGACGACTGTTAAAAAGTTCAGCAGCAACTTTGACTCTTGATGGACTAAAATTATCTCCTCTTCCTAAAACGACAATTGCATCCGCAGTTGCTCCCGTATCTTCGGGAACAAAGGCAACTAAACCTTTTGTTGCTATTTTTATAGTTAAGGGAAACGAAGCTATCAGGTAAATTGCTAGTAAAATTACTCCGGTGGAACTAAATAAACGTTTCCACCGCAGTCGGGGGATTATCCACGGTAGGAGAATTATTAGTGCAAGTACAGGAATTACTAATGCAGGTGTCATCAGCCAAGTAGAAAGTGTTGACTTGATGACTAACCATTGACTAGGGGAACGAGAGCATAAAGTTGGGTCAAGCATGGTTATTTAGAGGGAGAGTGAGAGGGGGAAGCAGGGGATGATGGGGGTGATG
>Ga0224723_1000343_pt1 | contig 32885 bp, 26 predicted proteins | sample Balambano_FR2_Me_FD_161647 | JGI IMG/M metagenome (GOLD analysis project Ga0224723, IMG submission 161647) | Freshwater sediment microbial communities from Lake Towuti, South Sulawesi, Indonesia - Balambano_FR2_MetaG | ecosystem: Environmental > Aquatic > Freshwater > Lake > Sediment | place... | reverse complement strand
GTTTCTCGATTTCGACGGTTCCACTCAACGCTGAAATTAGCCAGTGCAGCCAGGAGGGCTGCCACAGTGAGTCGGTTGCTCCAGATCTGGGGCTGGGCGATGAGGCCGAGGAATCGGAAGTCTTGTTCGTCATAGAACCGCAAAAACGCAACAGCAATAGCTAGAACCGTGACCAGAGTGCCCGGCAGTAATCCAAGAAAATTTATCCATGACGGGTGGTTGAATAACCCCATTGTAAATCGCTGAGTAGATGGCTGATTTGAGGTTGAACACAGGGGGCTAGAGTAGCGCTCAGGAGTCATGGCCCTGATACCCTTAGAAAGAATTCCCTCGGAGCCGTCCTATGCTCGATTTGCTTCAGCTCACTGGTAAGCAGCGGCAGTTTGTGCAATTACTCCAGCAGCAGCAACGGGTAGAGAGCATGCGATTGTTCTGCGCCCAGCATGGCTTTGATGTCAATTTCATTAACGGCTTTTTGCTCAGCGGTGCTCTAGAGGGCTATGTGCAATGGCAAGAGCATTCCCAACAGTCCTGGGTGTTGACCTCTAAAGGTGAAGATCTGGGCGGATTGCTGCCAGGGGTTGCTCTGGCAGAGCGCTTACTGCAAGGCATTACTGATCGCGCTCAACTCCAGGCCGAACTAGGCCCTACCTTTAGCCTTAACTACGGAGCTTTACGGCGTGAGCAGTCCGTAGATATGGTTGATGGGGAAAATGAAGGTTTGGTAGTGGTGCTTAAATCAGCGGTGCTGGTGGCCTACCAGCAGCGACAGATGGCATTGGAGGTCATTGCCAAAGACAACCCAGCAGAAGAACTGCCCGCGGCCTCGCTAGAGTGGCTGCAACAGCAGGGCTATGTGACTCGCCGGGTAAAGTCTGACTATAGTTTGACTATCCTGCCAGCGCTGCAAACCCTGGAAATAGCTGATGTGGTGACGGCCCTCACCAGCGACCTGATCCTGTCTGGCCAATGGCGACAGTTGACGCTTAAACCCTACGACATTCATGCCGAAGTGCCCGATGTTGCCTACGGGCGGCCCACCATTTTGAGCCAGTGTATTCAGCGCGTGCGCGATATTTTTCTCAACATGGGTTTTGACGAAATGTCGGGCTACATTGTGGAATCTGCCTTTTGGAACTTTGATGCGCTGTTTACCCCTCAAGATCACCCGGCTCGCGAAGTGCAAGACACCTTTTACCTGGCCAATCCTCAAACCTTACCCTTGCCAGACGACAGCACTCTGATTAACCGGGTAAAACAAGTCCACGAAGCCAACTACGGCGGCCAGTGGACGGAAGCCGAAGCTAGCCGTGCCATTCTCCGCGCCCATACCACCACGTCTACGGCTCGCCGCCTGTACCAAATTCAGGGTCAGGATGGCAAATATTTTTCAATTGACCGCGTGTTTCGCAACGAAACGATAGACCGCACCCACCTAGCCGAGTTTCATCAGATTGAGGGCGTTGTGGTGGGCGAATTGCTCAGTGTACGGACGCTGATGGGCTACCTCACCTATTTTTATGAGCGGCTAGGATTTAAGGACTTGAAATTTAAGCCCACTTACAATCCCTACACCGAGCCATCCCTGGAGGTATTTGCCTACCATCCACCCAGCGATCGCTACCTGGAAGTTGGCAACTCTGGCCTGTTTCGTCAGGAAATGCTGCAACCCCTGGGCTGCGGCAACAAATCCACCGTTGCCTGGGGGCTGGGCCTGGAGCGCATCGCCATGCTGCTCTATAGGGTAGAGAAACTCTCGGACTTAATCGGGCCAGACATTCGCCTGAACACCTGAGCCTTACCCTCTAACCCTGGAGAGAGCTTCGTTAACTTAATGCTCTGCCCAAAAGAAAATTCAAAATCTAAAGTTCAAAATTCCAAAGTCTACCCACCCCTACCAGGAGGGGAAATCCAAATTCCAAAATACTTCCTTTGCCATGAAACTCATTCTCTACAGCAAACCCGGCTGCCATCTCTGTGAGGGGTTAGAAGAAAAGCTCAATGCCGCCAGCCATCTGTCCTTTGAGTTGGAGGTGCGCGACATCACCACTCGCGAGGATTGGTTTGAGCGCTACCAGTATGAGATTCCCGTGCTTTGCCAGGTGCGCCAAACGGAGGTCGGGATGGCAGAAATTCCCCTGCCGCGACTGTCGCCCAGAGCACCCCAGGCCAGAGTAGAGCAAATGATACAGACCTATTTGGCCCAGAGTAAGGCAGAATAAGGCCAACTTCAGTGATGGGAGGAGTTGGGTATGGAATTGCGACAACTGCTTGAGGGACTACCGGCAGGGCTAATTGAAGCTGGCTTTGGGTTAACTACCGACCAGGCCAATCAATCAGTTAAGGGACTGTGTACCAATTCCCACGCCTGCCAACCGGGGGATGTGTTTATTGGGATGCCCGGTACACGGGTAGATGGTGGCGAGTTTTGGCCCAGTGCTTTAGAGGCTGGGGCCGTAGCTGCGCTGGTGTCTACCTCCGCGCTGCAAAATCGCCCGGCTGAGGGAACCGCCTGCGTGGTGCCGATGACGGATATGGCCATCGCCTGCGCGGAAGTAGCGGCTCGGTTCTACGGCTATCCGGCCCGGCAGATGAGTCTGGTGGGGGTAACGGGAACCAATGGCAAAACCACCACTACCCACCTGGTTGAACACCTACTGCTAGCGGCTGAGCAACCCACAGCCTTGCTAGGTACCCTCTACAGTCGCTGGCCCGGACATCAGCAAACGGCGCTCTATACCACCCCCTTTGCAGTGGAATTGCAGGCCGAACTAGCCACTGCCCACGCGGCTGGTTGTCGTTATACCGTTTTGGAAGTTAGCTCTCACGCCTTGGCTCAAAAGCGGGTTTGGGGCTGCCCCTTTGAGGTGGCGGTGTTCACTAACCTGACTCAGGATCACCTGGACTACCACCACGACATGGAAGATTACTTCAATGCCAAAGTGCTGTTGTTTAGCGATCGCTACCTGACTGGAAGGGCCGTGGTGAATTTGGATACCCCCTATGGTGAGCGATTAGTAGCCCAACTGCCTGCAGACCAAGTGTGGACTTACAGCACTCAGAATAGAACCGCTGATCTATACACAGGCGACCTCACCTACCAGGCCAATGGGGTAATAGGACAGTTAAAGACTCCGGCTGGCACAATTCCCTTTACCTCGCCGCTGGTGGGGCAGTTTAACCTCGAAAATTTGCTGGCTGCGGTAGGGGCGGCGCTGCACCTGGGCGTTTCTCTAGACACGATTGCGGCTGTGCTACCCCAGTTTGGCGGTGTGCCTGGGCGAATGGAGCAGGTCAAGGTTAGCCCAGCCCAAGACATCAGCGTCATCGTAGACTATGCCCACACCCCCGACAGCCTGAAAAACTCGCTCCAGGCCGCGCGGCCCTTTGTGCCGGGGCGGTTAATCTGCGTGTTTGGCTGCGGTGGCGATCGCGATCGCACTAAACGTCCCCAAATGGGGCGCATTGCCTACGAGTTAGCTGATGTAGTGGTAGTCACCTCCGATAACCCCCGCACCGAAGACCCAGAGCGAATTTTGCAGGATATTGTGGCAGGGATTCCGGCTTCGTTAGGCCCCGAGTCGGTGATTGCAGATCGGGCTGTAGCTATTCAAACGGCCATTACCCTGGCTCAACCAGGGGATGGCATCCTGATTGCAGGTAAGGGCCATGAGGATTACCAAATTCTCGGCACCGAAAAAATTCACTTTGACGATCGCGAACAGGCCCGCTACCATCTCCAAAAAAAGTATCAGTAGTTACACTAGTGAGCTAGTCCACCTTAGTTATGTGAACACACGCAACATTCAGGGCGTGACTTCTAGATGTTGCCATACCCTGATAGGGATAACGCCCTTAGCTTTTTCGTTAGCCCAATGACGCCTTGCCCATTGGGGGCCGGAGCACCATGCAGCCTTTCTACAAATCATCAGTGGCACTGCAGCAGTTATTGCAAAGCAGTGCGGCTACGCCGGAATACATCCAGGTTAAAGCCAAGGGATTTAAGGCCATTTTGCAATCTATTGCAGAATTTCTTGAAACCTACCAAATCCAAGCCAATTTGTTTATTAAGCTGCCTGCTGGCGACACCTGGCAGCCCGATTTGCAGCGCTATGGTCAAACCCTAGAGAGCGGGCATCAAATTTTCCGTTTTGTGCGAGCACTGCCCGGAACTCGCGACCCAGTGGCTACTGCTTCTGAGGTAATCCTCCCACTGCGAGATGCCAACACTTGGCGAGGAGAGTACTTCATTGTCATCCAGGCCAAAACCTTTGCCAGCCTCTTGGTGGCCCATCGGCTACAGCCCCTGTCAGCCGCAGCAGAACCAGGCAACGACGATAATGGCGACAATGCCCCCCAGGACTTTGCTGAGTTCTCTTCTCACCGCCCAAGCAGAGACCCACTTCCCTCCTACCGCTCTACCTATCTTTCTGTTTGCCTTTCCATTAACCCTATTGTGTTAAGGACGGTGATGGACGCCATTCAGCAACAAGCTAAACAGGTTGCAGCGGCGGAAAAAACACCAATTTTAATTGATCTGGTGAACCAATGGGTCACCTACTGCCCGACCGTGGATACCGCTTCTACTGGCTTTCTTACCATGGTCGATCGCTGGCTAGCCTGGCAGCTCAGGCTTCAGGAAAACCTGCGCCAGTCTGCCTCTACCTATCGACAGCAGGCGATGGGAGCATCGAGCTTATCCTCCCAAAATGAAGTGCTAATCAACACGTTGCGGCTCAAGGATGCATTTCTTAACACCGTTGGTCAGGAACTCCGCACGCCACTAACCACCATCAAAACCGCGCTCACTCTGCTGGACTCGCCTCACCTCAAACCCCAACAGCGGCAGCGATATATGGAGATGATTAGCCACGAGTGCGATCGCCAGAGCGCTCTGATTAGCGGCGTGCTTAACCTGCTACAAATGGAAACCAGTATCGATCAGGCCCAGCTTGCCCCGGTCTACCTGGTAGATACCGTACCGCCTATGGTTAGCACCTACCAACCCCTGGCTGAAGAGAAGGGGATTATGCTGGCCTATACCATCCCCAGCCATCTGCCCAGGGTAGGCTGTCCGGATGCCTGGCTGCGTCAAATTATGATTCACCTGCTCAACAACAGCATCAAGTACAGCACTAGCGGCAGTGAGGTTTGGGTTGTAGCTCGCCAGACTGAAGACTTTGCCGAAATTGAAGTACGCGATACGGGGCTGGGCATTGCCGCAGGAGACCTACCCCACATCTTTGACTATTTCTATCGAGGTCGCAATCTTCCCCCAGAGGCGACTGAAGGAGCTGGTCTGGGGCTGTCTATCGTGCAGCAACTCGTGATGTTCTGTGGCGGCACCATCACTGTAAACAGCCAACCGGCCAGGGGCAGCCGATTTGTCGTAAAGCTGCCGGTGTATCGGGGATGAGTAGAAGATGAGCAAGCCCCTCCCGAAGGATAGCTCCTAGGAAGGCCGGCCAAAATCCAAAATCGCCAATCCAAAATCTAAGATTATTCTCGCTTGCCATCCTGAAAAGAATCTAAAGATTGTGGATCCACCCTATTCTGTGTGTTGAGCAATACCTGCACCTTGGAAATGACCAGTCGATAATCTAGCCAAAGATCCCGGCCTATCTTTTGAGTGGCTGGGGTCTGCTTAAGTGGCTAGGTTCGACTGAATTTTGAAACCAATGAAACTACACAATGGGTTAAAGCCAACTTCTGAGAATGGCTCGGTGCCGAAGGTGGTTGTTGTTGGCGGCGGCTTTGCTGGAGTGGAAGCAGCCAAGGCGTTCAAGAACGTACCTGCTCAGGTGACGTTGATTGATCGCACCAACCATCACCTGTTTCAGCCTTTGCTATATCAAGTGGCGGCGGCTACGCTGTCTGTGGATGATATTGCTTCTCCAATTCGGCAGCTTTTTCAAAACCAAAAAAATACGCGAGTGCTGATGGCCGAGGTGACGGGTATTGACTCGGCAGAGCAGCGCGTGTTGATGGGTAGCCAGTCAATTCCTTATGACTATTTGATATTGGCTTCTGGGGCGCAAAAAACCTACTTTGGGAACGACCACTGGGCTAAGGTTGCGCCTGGGTTGAAAACCGTTGAAGACGCCATCAACATTCGCAATCAAATTTTGTTGTCTTTTGAGCAGGCTGAAGTTTGTGACGACCTGCAAGAGTGCAGGGAGCGCCTCACTTTCGTACTTGTTGGCGGTGGCCCTACCGGCGTAGAACTAGCGGGCACCATTGCTGAAATGGCTCGCCTCACAATGGATACCGAATTTGACGCCATTGACCCGACAACGCTACGCATTGTTCTGGTTCAATCTGGCCCTTGCATCTTACCTATGTTTACCGAAAAGCTGTCGGCAGCGGCTCACAAGCAGCTTGAGGCGCTGGGCGTTGAGGTATTGGTCAACTCGCGGGTAAAGGATGTTGACGAAGCCGGAGTGGTTGTTGGGGTTAGCGATTCTGACGGCACTGTAACTGACCAGCGCATTGCCTGCCGCAATGTATTTTGGACAGCAGGTGTGCAGGCATCTCCGGCTGGCCAATGGCTGGGAGTAGAAACTGACCGTGCCGGACGCATCAAGGTCAACCCTGATCTATCCGTTCCTGGTCTACCCAATGTTTTTGCTGTGGGCGACACAGCTGCAATGGAATCCGATGGTAAGCCAGTGCCAGGTCTGGCCCAGGGCGCGATGCAGAGCGGTCGCTATGCGGCCAAAGTGGTGGCCGCCCAAGTAACCGGCAAGCCCGCCCCGCCGCCTTTTGTCTATAACGATCTGGGCAGCATGGCTACTATTGGCCGCACCTTTGCCGTGATGGAAGCAGGTCCCCTCAAGTGGAGTGGTATACCTGCTAAGCTGGCCTGGTTAGCCGTGCATATTGCCGTTCTCAACCAGCTCGAGAACCAGCTCTCAGTGCTCTTGCAGTGGGTGTGGACTTACCTTACTAAAGAACGTGGAGCGCGCATTATTACCACCCCAGTGGCCACTCCCGATGCGCTGCTACCGCAGCTTCAGATGGAAAGCTCTAAGTAGGCTTTTACCGCCTTTCCAATCCTTAGGGTCTGCCAATGGCTAGGGCTGCATTTTGGCCGCCAAACCCAAAGCTGAGGCAGAGGGCAACATCAATGTTGGCCGAGTGGCTTTTCCTAACCAGGCCAGGATATAGGCCCTCTCCAACTTGCCCGATGTTGGCAGGGAGTTGCCGGTGACGTAGGGCCAGCAGGCAAAATGCAGCCCCAATTGCCCCAGAAGCTCCCAGCGTGTGGCCGGTTGCGCCCTTGGTGGAACTAACGGCTGGTAGGTGGGGCAGTTCCTGGCTGATCAGTTTGGCTTCATGAGCATCATTGAGGTAAGTGGCCGTGCCGTGGGCGTGGACGTAATCTACCTGCTCAGGCCATAGCCGACTGCGGCGCAAGCAGGTTTTCAAAGCTAGGCGACTGCCTCCCTGCTGCGGATCGGGTGCCGTCCGGTGGTAAGCATCGGCGCTGAATCCGCCCTCCAGAATTTGACCATAAGGCTCAACTTTAAGACGCTGTTGGAAAGTATCCGCCGATTCCAGCACCAGAACGGCGGCGCCTTCTCCTAAAACTAATCCCTCCCGGTTGGCCGAAAAGGGGTAGCAACCGGTGGTGGCTAGTCCACCAAGCTGTTGAAATCCAGTTAGCGTTAGCGGGGTAATGGGAGCTTCCACTGCACCCACTAGCACCCGTTGGCACTGGCCCCGGCGAATCAGGTCGCACCCCTGGGCAATGGCCAGTAGCCCTGTCGCGCAAGCCGCCATGGGAGCCAAAACTGGCCCCGTGGCCCCAATTTGTCTGGCTGTGGCCACGGCTGCCATGTGAGGCAATGCCTCTAGCCATTTTCCCTCCAACGGGACAGATTCTGAGGAAAACCAATCCCTAGCCCAGCCTTCCCACACGCCCTGAAAGCTGCGGCTAGAGCCAATCACCACCCCGCAGTCTGGCAAGGGAGGAACAAGACCCGCATTGGCAATCGCCTCTGCTACGGCTGGAACCAGCAAATCGTTTACTGCCGCCGGATTCTTGTTCACCATCCCCAGAGGGCGTGCGGGTAGTTCAGGAAAAGGCTGGCGTAGGCGTAAGCCTGACTCACTGGCAAGTAACCGTTCCCAAGTGGTGGCTACGGATGATCCTAACGCCGTGACCAATCCCAGTCCTGTCACAAACACAGATGGATTAGTTAGTTTTGAGATTGTCTAGCCCCTCAATGACCCGTGCCGACTCGATGCGATCGCTCTGCTGAATAGTGTCAACTACCTCCATGCCTTCAGTCACATAGCCAAAGACAGCATAGCTACCATCCAAAAATGGAATCTCTGCCAGCGTGATATAAAACTGGGACGAGGCCGAATCAGGATCTTGCGACCTGGCCATGGCCACCGCACCACGGGTGTGAGAAAGCTGAGGAGCCGCGTTCAGCTTAGCCTCTTCAAAGGTTTGACTGTAGACCGGGTTATCGTCACCTTCTGGCTTGATCTCAAGGGGAATATAGCGAGGGGCCTGGGTGTCTGGGTCGATAAAGCTACCCATGCCCAACTGCAAAGATGGAACATTAGGATCCCCGCTTAGAGGATCACCACCCTGCACCACAAAGGGCTGAGGTTCGCGCACAACCCGGTGAAAGGAAAGCCCATCATAAACACCACGGTTGACTAAATCCACAAAATTGCCAGCTGTAACTGGGGCATTGCTGCCGTCCACCTCAATCAGAATAGACTCTCCATTAACCATTAGCTCAACCGTGGCCGATCCCTCCAACCTGGGCAGGGAAGGATCCACCGTTGTTGGAACCGCTGTTACAGACTCAGTGGTTTCTGACTCGGCGGGAGTCTCGGCAGTAGTTGATTCGACAGGGCTGGATGTGGCGCAAGCTCCCACCCACAGGGCCAAAAACGCTGCCAGGGTGATAGTGAATAAACGGGTGTTCAATCCCATAAATAACTTTGCTCCGAATATAATGTTGCCGACTCCCCATCATAAACAGGCAACTGAGCACCTGTGGGAGAAATTTCAGCTATCTAAAGCCCTTCTAGTGGCACCTGCAAAAATCTGGCCAGTTCAGCTCCCTGATTCTCCAGTTCAGCCAGGGGAATGGGTTGGCCTACGCGGGTTAGGGGAATATCAGTCCGACCTTTCAGCTTTAGGTAGAGGGCGCGGCGGGGATTTAGCCCTTCCTTAATATCCACACGAATGGACGTGACATCCTCCAGGGGCTGCTCAATTTCAATGTGGCGGTTTTTGCCAAAAAAGCCGTGACGAACAATACGTACCTGGTTACTGGCCTTACTGAATTCGTTGTAGCCACCGCCGACATCCAGAGCAATGACCAACCAGAGATAGACAGCCATAACCAGGGCGGCTAGGCCATAGAACCCCATAGCAACGCCCTGGGGAATAAATACCAACTGGGTTGGATCCGAAAAAGGTAGAAGATTGACCTGCAGATAGCTCGATAATCCCGCCAATAAAAAGCCTGCCCCGCCACCGGTTAGCACCACGGCCCAGAATATATTGCTGGGCCGTCTGGCTCCTAAAACATGGCGCTTCAGGGATTGGGGCTCAAGGGAAGAAGCAGAAGCAGTCATGACAGTTAACCAGTAAAGAATCTAAAGCTCAATTACTACAAGGATAGAACGGCGTCTTCCTGAGAAATTACGTGTCAGATTGTAAAAATTTTGAACACTCCTTATCATAAATAGAAATTGTCTTTCTGAAGCCTGGCTTCATGAAGGCTGTTTGGGTGTCCTCAGGCGGGTGTGAGAGTTAGAGTGAAAATTATTATTCTCTCTGACTCTAATATCTGGAATACTTATACCTATCAACCTTGCCCTGAGGCTAAGCTCTGCTGGATTCTTTGGATCCAAAAGGGCTAACCCTATATGGACTAGATGTCATATAAATGAGGATTTGACATGACCATAGCAATGGGACGCGCACAAGCCCAGCGAGGATGGTTCGACGTCCTTGACGACTGGCTAAAGCGTGATCGCTTTGTCTTTATCGGCTGGTCAGGCCTACTACTGTTTCCCTGCGCCTACCTGGCGATTGGGGGCTGGCTGACCGGCACCACCTTTGTCACCTCCTGGTACACCCACGGCCTAGCGTCGTCGTACCTGGAGGGCTGCAACTTTTTGACCGTAGCCGTCTCCACCCCAGCCAACAGCATGGGGCACTCGCTGCTGCTGCTGTGGGGGCCAGAAGCCCAGGGCGACTTTGTGCGCTGGTGCCAGATTGGGGGACTGTGGAGCTTCATTGCGCTGCACGGAGCGTTTGGCTTGATTGGCTTCATGCTGCGGCAGTTTGAGGTCGCGCGGCTGGTGGGTCTACGGCCCTACAACGCGATTGCCTTTTCGGCACCGATTGCGGTGTTTGTGAGCGTGTTTTTGATGTATCCCTTGGGGCAGTCGAGCTGGTTTTTTGCCCCCAGCTTTGGGGTAGCGGCAATTTTCCGCTTCCTGCTGTTCTTCCAGGGCTTCCACAACTGGACCTTGAACCCGTTCCACATGATGGGCGTTGCCGGGGTGCTGGGCGGGGCCCTGCTGTGCGCCATTCACGGTGCCACCGTGGAGAACACCCTGTTCAAGGATGGGGAGAACGCCAACACCTTCCGCGCCTTCGAGCCGACTCAGGCCGAAGAGACCTACTCGATGGTGACGGCCAACCGATTCTGGTCTCAGATTTTTGGGATTGCCTTTTCCAACAAGCGCTGGCTGCACTTTTTCATGCTGTTTGTGCCGGTAACGGGCTTGTGGATGAGTGCGGTTGGGGTAGTGGGTCTGGGGTTGAACCTGCGGGCCTACGACTTTGTGTCGCAGGAGATTCGGGCGGCAGAAGACCCCGAGTTTGAGACCTTCTACACCAAGAACATTCTGCTGAACGAAGGCATTCGGGCGTGGATGGCTCCCACCGACCAGCCCCATGAGAAGTTTGTATTCCCCGAAGAGGTACTGCCCCGTGGTAACGCTCTGTAAGGGTAAAATTACAAACCTGAGTGGGTTAATCTGGTCAACAAGTTAATCCAGTCTGCTTACTTCGTTCGTTGGGAGAGGTGTCTATCACCTCTCTTTTTTTGACTGTTATGAACTCAGCATGACATCCCGGTAGTGAGGTTCGACAGCATGATGCTGAGTCTGAGGATGTCTGAGATTCAGGGACGATTGGCGCAGCGCATGGTGGAGAGCCGCTATGTCTACCGTTAAAACTTCATTTTGGCCAACGACCTGCCGGCCCTGAACCCATACCGCATCAACCACGTCGGTGGGTCGCCCCAAAACCAGCAGTTGCAGAGGGTCTGTGCAGGGCAGCATGGACGGATGGTTGAGGTTATAGAGTACCAGGTCTGCCTCAAAGCCAGCCGTAATCATGCCAGTGCAATCGCTCAAGTTCACGCCCTTTGCGCCTCCCACGGTCGCCAACTCCACAGCCTGGGCCGGGGTGAGCCAGTGCTGGTAGTCAGCATCAGTAACCGTATGTAGAATCGTGCCCAGCTTGATAGCTTCTAGCAGGTTCTGAGCATCGTTGCTGGCGGCCCCATCACACCCAAAAGCAACGGTTAACCCAGCCCGCAAGCACTTGAGGATGGGAGCTAAGCCGCTGCCCAGGCGCAGGTTGCTGACCGGATTATGCACCACCGTAGCGCCTGTGGTGGCCAGCAGTTCAATATCGGCATCGTCAAGCCAAACGGCGTGGGCCAGAGAGGTGCGCGGCCCCAGACAACCCAGGTCATGAAAGTGGCGCACGGCGCTATGGCCGTAGCGTTCCTGAGCAAGGCGTTGCTGGGCGCGGGTTTCGAGCAGGTGAGTGTGATAGCAGAGCTGGTAGCGATGGCTCAGTTCGCTACAACCCTGCAGCAAAGAATCTGAACAGCGGTGAAACCCCGTTGGCCCCAGCCCAATATAAATGCCCTGGTCAGGGTCATGAAATTCCGCAATTAGTGCTTCCATTAACGCTAAAAGGTGAGCTACAGAGCGTGGGGAATCGGCCTGTGGCAGCAAACACCCAGACGGAAGCCCCGCCGCAAAAGGCAAATCCATCAACAGGGGAGCAATAACCGCGCGAATGCCCACCGTCCGATAGCCCCGCACCAGGGCATCTACGGTTTCCATTTCCTGACCGGGAATGACGTAGGCATGATCCATCAAGCAGGTGCCGCCTGAGAGCAAGGTATCCACGGCTGTACTCACGGCTCCCCAATAAAACTGGTTTAGCTGCTGAGGGGTTGAGTCAAATACGTTAGCTAGCCATAGCTCCAAGGGCAGTTGCGGAATCAGCCCCCGCTGCCACACCTGGGACGAGTGGGTATGACCATTGACAAATCCCGGCAGCAGTAGTTTGTCTTGCCCTGCAACTACGTGCTGGTGGGCTTCGGTAGACAGGGTTCCGGCTGGGGCGACTGTGTGAATGTGTCGATCCGCCAGCAGCACATCCACAGTCTGGAGGGCGTCGCCCTGGAGTGCAAGGACGGACTGGATAAGGGTTTGCATAGGAAGTGTGGGATTTTGGATTGGCGATTTTGGATTTTGGATTTCCCCTTCTGGTAGGGATAGGGGTGGGTGGCCTGATTTTAGATTTTCCTCTGGAGAGGGAGGCTGGAATGGTGGGATGGCTAGGTTCTGGTTAGAGTCTGGTCTTGGTTTTGGGCATCTGCATGGGCTTTGATCAGCGCGGCAAGCTGACGACGCATGAGGATACCCGGCTGATCAGAGGGCATGTGTTGCTCAGCAGTAATATCCAGGGGAGTGTTGTAATCGGTGGATTCCAGTACAGCTTTGTCTTCGTTGATCACCTGGCGGTCAAAAGCAATGATTGACTCAGCACTGGCGTCGGCTTCAGTGTCGTTGCGGAGGCAGAATTGGACGAGTTGAGAGGTGCGATCGCTAATCGGAGTCGCGGCGGTAAAAATTAGGTGCAGCAACCCGTTGGGGTAGGTGATTTTGAGCGTGCGACTAAAGGGCACGTACCAGGTCGACTCTACCTGGCGAACAGTGAGGGCATCGGGGATATTGAGGTTCTGCTGCTGGCTAGGCGGGTTAACAACGGGCACCGTAGCATGCATTTTGAATCCCAAGTCCAGAGGCACAATCTCAAACTTGGCAGGCTGGGGCTGCTCAACCACCCCAAAAGATTTAGCATGGACGATGCTGAAGTGAGCATTGTCAAAGGAGTTTTCCATTAACCTCAGGCCGCTACAATGCCAGGGTTCGTAGAACTGATGAATCAGACGATGTTCGCCAACGTCGGCTTCTGGAATTTCTGGCAGAGGCAGCAGGGAATTCTCGGCCAGACAAACCCAGGCATAGCCGTAGCGCCCCTGGCAAGCATAGGACGGCACTCGGTAGGTCTTTGGAATGGCGGTATTGGAATCCAACTGAGGGACGTGGGTACAGGTTCCCGTTCGATCAAACGACCAACCGTGATAGGGGCAGCACACACAACCGTTCTGAACCATGCCCAGCGAAAGTTTGGCAGAACGGTGGCAACAGCGATCTGCCAGGGCCGCAGGCTGACCATCCTCCGTAAGCCACAGTACCAGGGGTTGCCCCATCAGCGTGAAGGGCTGAGGCCCATTCAGCAAATGACCAAGGGGGATAACCGGGTACCAGAAGCGCCGCAGCACAGGCTGTTGAGTAGTGAGCATGGGAATCTTCCAGAAGAATAGAACTAGTTAGCCCATAGCTAAGCGTTCTAAACTGTTCTCAATGCTGCAAAACCATAGCTGGTTGCTGTCACAACACTATCTGGCTATGGCTTGATTTTCCAGCGCTACCCGCCCTTATGCTAAGCCTGCTTCTCTAGCTCGTCGAGGGCAGACAGCACTTCCTGGCTGTGAATGGCCGGGCGCACTCCCAGAAACCTGGCCCGCATCGTACCATTGGGGCCAATGATGTAGGTATGCCGCAGAGAAACCGCACCCAACCACGAACCATAGGCTTTGCTGACCTGGCCGTTAGGGTCAGACAAGAGGGGAAACTCTAGGCCCTCGGCATCACAGAATTCTGCGTGAGAATCTACACTGTCAGCGCTGATGCCAATAATCTGAGCATTTCTAGCCTGGTAAGCCGCCAAATCGCGCTGAAATCTCTGGGCTTCAAGGGTGCAACCGGAGGTGAAATCCTTGGGGTAGAAGTATAACACCACCCACTGATCGCGAAAGTCTGATAGCGAAACCTCGCCATCGCCGCTGTTGGTTGGCAGGGTAAAGTCGGGAGCAGGGCTACCCAGGGGAATTTGCTCTCCGCCCATCGCCAGGGCTGACTGTGGTAGCACCAGCCAACTCAGGCACAGCCAGCACAAGCCCAGCACCATAGATAGCCAACGACGACGCATAACATTCACCATAAATGTCTTTACTAAACTTAACACTTGACCTGCATCCGAGATCAACTTACACGCTCTTCTACCACCAGCGTTAAGCTGATCCAGGTGCCCTGAGCGTTGTAAGTGCGGATAAGACGATGCCGGAGAATCGGCGTAATTAGCCAGCCAGCTTCTAGAAATAGGGGTTGCCCTGGTTGAATAGCGGTGGGAAAACTGGCCGACGCACCATCGGGCAGCAATAGCACAGTGACCGGCTGACTGCCCTGCTCAAACTGCAAGGTTGAGCCAACCTGAACGCCCCGCGACTGAATTTCTGAACCCTCCCCAAAGCAAAGGGATTGCTGGATGATTCCAGATGCGGCTGGCTGTATCTCTAGCCGGGTGGTCATGGCTTGCTCAGGCTGAAAGTCGGCAAAAACCGTAACGGCTTTGCCAAGCCAGGTGCCCAAGAGTTGCTCAGCCGTAAGCTGGGGGCGATGGGGCGGCGTTGTACCCTGGAGATATTCCCGAATTAGGGTTAGGTTGCCAAGATTGGGCTGTTTTGGAAAAATTTGAGCGATTCGCAGCCGCTCAGTGTCATGGATTAGCCCCAGCTCTGCGCCAAAATCGCTGACCGGGCTCCACTGAAGGGATCCCTGAGAAAAGGCACCATTTTCGCAGAACAGCACACCGCGTCCCAAAGAGCCATATTCCAGCACAGTTTCGCTGACGGGCTGACCGGGACGCTGCTTGCGAATTTCCTGGCGCATGGTTTTGCCCTGGTTGAGGGGGATGAGCGCCACTTCAGTGGGGGTATCTTGCAGAATTTCTCCAACAGGAGAAATTTGGGTAAAGGATCCAATCCAAAGACCCTGGTTTTTGAGTAAACGCTCCCATTGTGAGGCCACGGGGATACTCCATAAAGTTTTTTTGATTTTCTCATAGTGAGACGGGCAACCACAGAGGCGCGGAAGGCACGGAGGCTAGCCTAACGGAGGCTACACTAAAAAGTGCTGAGTATTCTCAAACTGCTATGGCGGCTCCGTTGAGCTGGGCTGAGCTAGAAGCCCTGACTGATTTCGAGATCGATCCGATCAATGGCCCCACGAATGCCCAGGCCCGGTTACGGTTGTTTGGGCGGCCTGAAGCTGAGGTGCGAGTGACGCTGTATCGCGATAACCATGCCTGGTGCCCCTATTGTCAGAAAGTTTGGCTGTGGCTGGAGGAGAAGCAAATTCCCTACCGCATTGAGAAGGTGACGATGTTTTGCTACGGCGAGAAGGAAGCCTGGTACAAACGCAAGGTGCCGTCTGGGATGTTGCCAGCCCTGGAACTGGATGGACGACTAATTACCGAGAGTGACGACATTTTGACCGGCTTGGAAAAGGCGTTTGAACCACTGAATCAGGGAATGACAGATGCGGCGGTGGTTCCTTTGCGCCAGTTGGAGCGGTTGCTGTTTCGGGCTTGGTGTCTGTGGTTGTGCTATCCAGCCCGGTCGGTACGGGAGGAGGAACGGGCGAAAGAGCAATTCACCGGCATTGTGGCCAGGGTAGAGGAGGCCCTGGGGCGCACATCTGGGCCGTATTTTCTGCCGGAGTTTGGCACGGTGGATGTGATTTTTACACCCTATGTTGAGCGTATGAATGCCAGCCTCTTCTACTACAAGGGCTATTCGATGCGAGAGGAAAATCCTCGCTTTGGCGACTGGTTTGCGGCAATGGAAACTCGACCGACCTATCGCGGTACCCAGAGCGATTTTCATACCCACGTTCACGACCTGCCGCCTCAAATGGGAGGATGCTACGAAAACTCCAATCCCCAAACGCAAGTCAACCAGCGTCGAGTCGATTATGGGCCGTGGATAGGGCTGCCAGACGTTGGCTACCCAGAACCAAAAACCTCTCGACAGGAGGCGCTGCAACGGGTGCTAAAGCATCGACGCAACATCATTCGGGTTAACCCCGGCAGACAGGACTTATTTGATGAAGCGCTGCGCTGTGCCCTCACGGCAATGATGACAGGAGAAAGCTGTCTGCCACCGACTGGGTCTGCGGTGCCGTTGCGCTATCTGCGTGATCGCATCAACGTGCCCCGTGACATGTCCATCTACGCGGCTAAGCGTCTGCGCGAGGCTCTGGAAGCAACCGCTGCCCTGGATGGGGATGTTCAGCCGGAGCCGCTGCCGGTCAAACATCGCCGCGATCAGGATCCAGCTAATTTTGCAGTGGGGGCGCTTGCTTAATGAGTGTCCTGAGTGTTTCTTCAGCCTGACCCCAATGCCGTACCCTACGCCGTGAAGCGCATTCCCTACCCATGTCTGCCCTCGACCAATCCACCCATGTTCAACCGACCGTGACCCAGCAGCAACTTCCGGCGTTGCTGGCTCCTGCTGGCAATTGGGACTGTGCTAAGGCGGCTATAGAAAATGGTGCCGATGCCATTTACTTTGGTCTCGACCGCTTCAATGCCCGCATGCGCGCTGAAAACTTTACCGAGGCAGACTTGCCCGAACTAATGACCTTTTTGCACCAGCGCGGAGTGAAGGGTTATGTCACCCTTAATACCTTGGTGTTTCCGGCAGAGTTAGTGGCCGCGGAGCAGTACCTAAAGACCATTATCGCGGCTGGGGTAGATGCCGCTATTGTGCAGGATGTTGGTATTTGTCGGCTAATTCGCCAGTTATCGCCCGATTTTCCCATCCATGCGTCTACGCAGATGACAGTCACCAGTGCAGTTGGGGTGGAGTTCGCCCAGACGCTTGGTTGCCAGCTTGTAGTGCTGGCGCGAGAATGTTCCCTGAAAGACATCACTACAATTCAAGCCCAGCTTCAGGAGCGGGCCATTGCCATGCCGCTGGAGGTATTTGTTCACGGAGCGCTGTGCGTAGCTTACTCTGGCCAATGCCTGACCAGTGAAGCCTTGGGAGGCCGCTCGGCCAACCGGGGGGAGTGCGCCCAAGCCTGCCGCATGACCTACGACCTGATTGCCGATGGCCAGCCGGTAGAGCTGGGCGATCGCCAATACCTGCTCAGCCCCCAAGACCTTTCTGGACTAGAGGTGTTGCCCGACCTGGTGCAAACCGGCGTCAGTTGTCTCAAAATTGAGGGCCGCCTCAAAGCCCCGGAATACGTAGCCAATGTCACCCGTATTTACCGCCGCGCCCTGGATGGCCTCCACCTCCCTTCCCCTGTGGCTCCCCTAACCCCTTCCCCCAACGATCGCTACCAACTGGAAATGGCCTTCTCTCGCGGCCTTTACACTGGCTGGTTCCGGGGCATTGATAACCAGGCGCTGGTTCATGCTCGGTTTGGCAAAAAGCGCGGGGTTTATCTAGGGGTGGTGACGCGCGTTACGGAGGAAGGCGTTTTTCTAAATCCAGAGGCCCCGCTCAAAGCGGGCGATGGCGTTGTGTTCGACAATGGCCATCCGGCAGCCAAGGAGGAGGGCGGACGGATTTATCAGGTCATTCCCAAAGGCAAAGAAGTACAGCTTCATTTTGGACGGCAGGCGGTCAACCTGCGACGAATTCAGGTGGGCGATAGGGTTTGGAAAACCAGCGATCCGGCTCTGGAAAAGGAACTGCAACAGACCTACGCAGGCAACCAGCCCAGGTTTCAGCGCCCTCTTACCCTTGAGGTACACGGCGAGGAAGGACAGCCGCTGGTAGCGATCGCTCGCGATACTCTGGGCCACATTGCTCAGACCATTTCCAGTATGCCGTTGGTGACCGCCCACTCGAAGCCCCTCACCACAGCCCTGCTCCAGCAGCAACTGGGACGCTTGGGCACCACGCCCTTTTACCTGGAATCCTTGAAAAATCTGCTGGTTGGAGATTTGCTCCTGCCGATTAGCGAACTCAATCGCCTGCGCCGCAATTTGGTAGAACAGATACAGGAGGCGCGCGCTCAATCGCCTGGCTGGCAGCTTAACCCCAGAGCATCGCTGGCCGAGCTTTTACCTACTGGGGATAGGGCAGAGGTTCCTGTGCAGATCACAGCTCTGGTGCGCAGGCGCGACCAGCTTGCCGCTGCCACTGCGGCTGGCCTGGAAACCATTTACTGTGAATTTGAGAATCCAGCCTCCTATCGCGAGGCCGTACAGTGGTTCCAGGCTCACCGCCTTGGAGACAAGCAAACTCTTTGGGTGGCGCCGCCCCGCATCACCAAGCCGCTAGAGAACTACATTCTCGACCAAGTGCGCCGCTCTGAGGCCGATGGCTACTTAATCCGCAACTACGATCACCTGCACTATTTTGCCGATCAGCGCTGCATTGGGGATTTTTCCTTTAACGTGGCCAATGCCCTGACAGCGGATTATCTGCTGCATCGCTACGGGCTAGAGCGCGTCACCGCTTCCTACGACCTCAATGCCGACCAATTGGGAGATTTGCTTCGCTCGGCCCCGCCCCAGTGGTTTGAAATCACCCTGCATCAGCACATGCCGCTGTTTCACATGGAGCACTGTGTCTTTTGTGCCTTTTTGTCAGACGGCAGAGATTTTCGCGATTGTGGCCGCCCCTGTGAGAGTCACGCTGTAACGTTGCGCGATCGCGTCGGCACAGAACACATCCTCCAGGCCGATGCCGGATGCCGCAATACCCTCTTTAATGGCGTGGCCCAAACCGGCGCAGAGTATGCCCAGCGGTTAATTCAGGCGGGGGCGCGCTATTTTCGCCTGGAGTTTTTGAATGAAACCCCTGAGCAAGTTACCCAAACCCTTCAGCAGTATCAGCAATTGCTGAGCGGTGACATGACCGGCACTCAGCTTTGGCGTAGCCTCAAGCTGCAAAGCAAACTGGGGGTAACGCGCGGGCCACTGGACTCTAGATAGGTAAAGGGCAGTCCGTAGGGTACCGTCATGGCCCCGCATGACGCACCGAAGCTAGAAAAGGAAGGCAAAAGGCGAAAGGCAAAAGGGACTTACACACCGTGCTGCCGCCATCGCTCTAGGTCAGCAGGGGTGTTCAGGTTAGTGAGCCAGACATCTTCAACTCGTGGAATCTGAACCACCACTTGAGCGGCCAGCCAACCCTGAAAGGAGCGGCCCCCAGCCGCGATGTAGGGCTGCCAACTGCGAACGCATTGGGGCCGATAGAATCCGCACAGAGGCTCCCAGCGCCCCTGACGCTTGGGCAAGTAGGCCAGGGCGGTAGAATCAATCGTGTCTAGAGCGTTAATCCAGGTTTGCAGGGCCGGGGCCGTCAGGTTGGGTAAATCGCAGGCCAGGGCTAGAATCCACCGACTCTCTGCCGGGTTGGACGATAACTCATCCTCCAGAGTGCCGTTCTCTAACAAAACCACAATGGCTTGGGTCAAGGCCACGAGCGGCCCCTGGCTAACAGTGTTGGCTTCTATCGGCCTTTCCTGAATGCTGTAGACCACGTCGGGTAGCAGCGGACGGTAGCGGTCGGGCCAGGGAGTTACAACGTAGACCGCCTCTGTGCAAGCTAGCGCCACTTCGCAGGTCTGCTGAATCAGCGGCCCCGCTCCCACGTCAAGCAGAGCTTTATCCTCCCCCATGCGGGAGCTTTGTCCGCCAGCCAGCACTAGAGCAATAACGTTGGCCATCAATAAAATCCTGTAACCTACCCCCTTACGGCTTGGGTAACGTTTTAGAAGTAGGCTTGGTTAGCGCTCGCAGGCGTTCGACATCGGCCCAACCGACTCCTTTAAAGAAATAGATGACGGCTGTTAAAACAGCTAACCCCATGTAAAAAAAACGAATGCCCCATCCAGCCCCATCAAACACCATTGAAAAAACACCAGGTTCAATGCCACTAAAGCGGGTTAACTCAGAGCGAAACCATTTTTGATCTTCGGTCATTCGCTTTAGCTCAGCTACGGTGGCGGGTAGAATGGGCATCTGCGTCGTAGTTCTGTAGTAACCCCAAAAGCCTGAGCTACCGCTTTCGCGCATCAGAGCTTGGTCGGCCAGCTTAACAATTTCCTGACGGGGCAGGCCCGATTCGTTAGTGAGTTGAGTCAACCAGATCTGATGACGCAACCAGTAGCTGCTGAAAAAAACCAGAGGCAGCGCCAGAATCAGCGAGATCGACTTAACGGCCAGAGGAGTTTTCGCCGAGAGGTATCGAGAGGCCCCTCCCAAGCCAAAACCCAGTAGCGCAAACAACACGACACCCGTGAGTTCAACAATTTCTAAGCTCTTGAGCCACCCGCCAACAATGGGAGTGGGATGCAGAAACTCTTCTGCCGCCCAGGTAATCAGCAGTCGAAGTAGCAAAACCCCCACTACCACCATCACTACTATGAGCAAGTAGTTGGCAACTGCCGATTTAGAACGCGGAGTGAGCATAGTGAATTTAGACAAAATCCGAGAGTTGGAGGTCGGCAGAACAAGGCTCGTAGCCTCAACCAGATTGCCTAGATAATACCTGAAACTGCCGACATCAGGCTTAGCTACCGACAGATTTAGGCGTTGGCCTCAGAGCAAATTTGGGGTTTTGGGCACTCGGCACCTTACACCTCGCACCTCATATCTTGCATCCGACCTCTGAAGTGGTACACTTGAACCAATTTGTTAGGGCTAATCGCTATGTCAATTGCTCAAACCACGCAACTGCTTCAGCTTGTTTTAAATTCCGTTTTGATGATGGTTATTGCGCTGGCCTGGTGGGGGGTAGTCGTCTTTCGGTTGGGGGCTATTTCGGCTCGGCTTCAGCGGCTTGACCGGCGGCCCTATGCCCTGCGGGTGCGCTACCGACTCAACCGCCAGAGCGCCCTGATTATGCACTACGTTTTGCTGATGTTAATGGCTAGTTTGTGCTGTCTGGCACTGCGGGCTTTGATTCATGCCAACAGTTTAATTACCGTTGCCCTAGTGCTGTTTGTGCTGGGCACCATAGGCATTTTGGTCAGTGTTACTCTGGCCCTGATGGAGTTTTATCAACTCAATGGACTGGAAGTCAGAGCGCCACAGCCTCGAGTGCGGCAACGGCCATCAATTCTGCCCAACATCACCACAGAGAAGCAGGCCACCTCTCTACAAAGCCAGACTGAGCATGACGTTGTGGCCAGTTAAGCTACCTTACTTGCCGTCACAAAGTACACTTTCACCCTTTCTGCATTGGGTCAGTGAGGGTTGCTGGGGTTTGGTTATTCGGGAACCCGATTACGGCATCAGGGTCTAAGCTTAGGATAATGCCTGGTCTTTATCTTAATTAAGGCCGGGAATTGGCACGTTGGAGTTTTCCAGAAGCATGGGTTTCTAGCTGTCAATGAATTTCTTCCCCTAACCCACTCTAGATAGCTTGCATTTGCTTATTTAACCTGACTCCCGTAGCATAGCGAAAACCCTTACACGTCTTGCATGAATATTTTGCTGGTTTATCCGCGCTTTCCCAAGAGTTTTTGGTCCTTCGATAAAACCCTTGAACTGGTTAATTTAAAGGCACAATTGCCACCCCTTGGGCTAGTTACAGTCGCCGCCATTTTGCCCCAAACCTGGGATTTTAAGCTGGTAGACCGCAATGTGCGCAACGTGCGCGATGACGAATGGCAATGGGCCGACATAGTCATTGTTTCGGCGATGATTGTTCATCGAGACGACTTTTTGGCAGCCATTCAAACCGCCAAGAGATATGGGAAACTGGCGGCTGTAGGCGGCCCTTACCCAACTTCTTTGCCCCATGAGGCCAAGGCTGCCGGGGCAGATTTTCTGATTTTGGACGAGGGAGAAATTACCCTACCGATGTTTGTGGAGGCCGTCGAGCGGGGCGATCGCAGCGGCACCTTCCGCTCTGGGGGCGAAAAACCTGATGTCACCACTACTCCCATCCCTCGCTACGACCTGCTGGAAATGGAATCCTATGCCGAAATGTCCATCCAGTTCTCGCGGGGCTGCCCCTTTCAGTGCGAATTCTGCGACATTATTGTGCTCTATGGACGCAAACCCCGCACCAAGTCGCCAGAGCAACTGCTGGCGGAGCTTCAATATCTCTATGACCTGGGCTGGCGGCGCAGCATCTTCATGGTGGATGACAACTTCATTGGCAACAAGCGCAATGTCAAGCTACTGCTCAAAGCCATGAAACCCTGGATGGAAGCGCATAACTACCCCTTCTCCTTTGCTACTGAAGCGTCGGTAGATTTGGCTCAAGATCCCGAACTTATGCAGTTAATGGTGGACTGCAACTTTGGCACCGTGTTTTTGGGCATCGAAACCCCCGATGACGATAGCCTAACCCTGACGAAAAAGTTCCAGAACATGCGAGATCCTCTCTCAGAATCTGTCGTGTCTATCGCGCGGGCTGGGCTGCGGGTAATGGCCGGATTCATTATCGGGTTTGATGGCGAAAAAGCTGGAGCGGGTCAGCGAATCTTTCAATTTGTTGAGCAGACGGCCATTCCCACCGCTATGGTCAGCATGCTGCAAGCCCTGCCCGACACGGCCCTCTGGCACCGTCTAGAAAAAGAAGGCCGTTTATTGGGCAAAAGCGCCGACATCAACCAGGCCACCCTCATGAACTTCGTCCCAACTCGGCCCATTGAAGAGATTACCGAAGAATTTATTCAAGCCTTTTGGGATCTCTATGACCCCCTAACGGTTCTAAATCGAACCTTTCGGCACTTTTTAATCTTGGGAGAAGCTCAGAAAACCAACTACAAAAACCGGGCTACCTCCGCCGGAACCCCTGACATCAACTGGGTGACAGTTCGGGCTTTTTTCATCATTCTCTGGCGGCAGGGCATCCTTCGCAAAACCCGCCTGCGATTTTGGGTCAACCTCGCTATCATACTCTGGCGTTACCCAGCGGTGGCGGCTAACTATGTCTCTGTTTGCGCCCAGGCCGAGCACTTTTTGGACTTTCGCCAAATCGTGAGACAGAATATCAAAGCTCAGCTAACCGCTTATCTAAAAGCCAAACAAGCTCAAGATAAAGCGACTAAGGCGACCCTGGAACCGCTAAGGGTACCAGTCAGCTAGGTAATCACCACAAGCTAGTGGACTGTCAAGCCTGAACGTGTAGGCTTACTGCTGTTGGGTTTTCTTCTCTGGAGACGCTGCGCGAACGCTCCGCTGCACCCAACCTTACGAGATTTCTAATGTTTAGTTTTGACACTGCAATAAAGCACTGCTCTGCCAGACCAACCATCAACTCAGCCTGTAACAGTTTTTACTGGTGATATGCATAAATAAGTTAAATTACTGAGCTATTGCTGTGTGTGCGCAGTCCAACATCCCAAAAATCTGGTCAGACGCCACTGGCAGATGTTAGCAGCACCAACCAGCGGCTAACCGCAAGCCACAACAACTACTGCCCCGCTGCTTTCTAGATCTAGCGCCCTAAGTTTGGAAAATTTCTTATAAAACGCTATATCTAAAAATAATCCGCTATGATGATCGACCATTGGGCAATCGCCAAGCAAAGCGTATCTAGAGAAAGGCTGATTCATGGTTCAAGAACTTCCCCGCACCCGGCAGCAAGGGCCATTTCCAGACTCTGCACCAGCCGCATTTCCCGTGTTCTATCGCACCTACAGTCGCCGCGGCGAGGTGGTGGCGGGTGAGCGCGAAACCTGGGATCAGGTGTGCGATCGCACCCTGGCTGGTTTGGTAGAGCTAGGCCATCTCACTCCAGAGGAAATTCAACTGCTAGACCGTATGCAGCGCCAAGTGAAAGCCCTACCCTCTGGTCGCTGGCTGTGGGTGGGTGGCACGGCTTGGAGCAAACAGCCCGAGAACTTCTCTGGAGCCTACAACTGCACCAGCACCAATGTTGTAGACTGGGGCGCTTTCGGGCTAATGATGAATCTGGCCATGATGGGCTGCGGCACCGGGGCCATTCTCGAACCCAAGTACATTAACCAAATCCCTGCCATTCGCAATCGCCTCAGCGTCACGATGGTAGGTGATGTTGGCGCTACTCCCGCGGCTGAGCGGCGGGAGCTTACCGAAATTACCATCGACGGTAACCAGGTAGACATTCGAGTTGGCGACAGCCGCCAGGGTTGGGTGCAGTCTTACCAGACCTTGCTGGAACTCTCTACCGATGAACGTTTCACAGGGGATATCGCGGTCGCTATCGACCTGCAAGATGTGCGCCCCGCTGGGGAAAAACTCAAGGGCTTTGGCGGCGTGGCTAACCCCATTCGCCTGGCGCTGCTTTATGACCGCTGCGCCACTATCCTGAATAAAGCCCTGGGCCGCCAGCTTAACTCGGTGGAATGCTGCCTACTCATCGACGAGGCCGCCGCCTGCGTGGTGGCGGGCAATATTCGGCGCTGTCTGCCGGAGGATGCCCTGGTGCACACCGCCAAAGGCTTGGTACCGATCAAGGATATTCAGGTGGGCGACCAAGTGCAGACGCCTCTAGGATTCCGTCGCGTGCTTAATAGGTTTGACCAGGGTGTGCAGGATGTCTACGAAATTGAAACTAATGGGCCTCTACCCAGAGCAACGCTAGCCCATCGGATGGCGGTTTTAGGGGATGTAAAGGGGCAGGTGCAATGGAAGCGGGTAGACGAGTTGGCCGTGGGCGATCGCCTAATGCACAACACTCAGGTGCTTCCAGGCACGGTGACTACTCTACCCACCGACTTTACAGCCAGCCGTCCTGATCAAAGCTGTACGGCGAAAGCCCTCAAGATTCCACTCTTAACGACAGATGTGGCCTGGTTGATTGGCTACACCCACGGGGATGGCTACGTGACCCTGGGGCGTAATAAGCATGGCAAGCCTTACGGTCGGGTAGAGTGGGCCATAAATGGCAATGACTTCGAAACCACAGCACGCTTGCAGCAAAAGCTCGACCAGTCGCTAGTCCAGTTTGGTCTCATCGCCTCTCACGGTGTCATAGCTGGAGAAAACACGGCTAAATCCATCTGTTCTTCAATTCGGTTGGCTGAATATTTCCATCGCTACATCAAGCAGCCTAACCAATCCCTGACCATTCCAACCTTTATTTTGCAAGGCTCTATAGACATAAGAGCTGCTTACTTAGCAGGTTTAGTAGACAGTGATGGGGCCGTTGGCAACCGTCCTCCCCATTTGCTGACCACGGTTTATCCGACTTTTGCTCGACAGGTAGCAGCAGTTCTGTCTAGCCTAGGCATTGCCGGACGACTAACGCTAGTCCATCCGCAGACAGATACTTGGCAACCTAAGTACAACGTCACAATTCCAGCGCTTAAGCGGCAGTACAACAGTCTAATTTCCCCCCATTCAGTCAAGGGAGAACTGCGACAAGGGTTGAAGATGTCTGGCTTCACGGTGCCTGCCACCCTCATGCGTGAAGTCTACACCTACAGTGAAATGCGCAACATAGGCTTTGAAGGTTCCCGTTCTACCGATACCAATTACGAGCGCTACATTGCGGAGGCGGCCATTACTCTGGATATTCCGGTAACGGTTAAGGGCATTGGTAGTTACACCTCAGTTCAGACCTATGACATTGAGGTGGAAGAAGCTCACTGCTTCTACTGTGACGGTTACCTGACCCATAACTCTGCCGGTATGCGTCAGTTCGACAGCGCCGACGACCTGGCGGCCAATGCCAAAGACAACCTCTGGCAGCAGGATGCCGAGGGCAACTGGCGTATCGACCCTGAACGGGACGTGCTGCGCATGGCCAACCACACCCGCGTCTTCCACCAAAAGCCCAGCTTAGAAGACTGCATTGCCTCAGTCCGGAAGCAGTTTTACTCTGGCGAGGGCGCTATTCAGTGGGCTGGGGAAGCCAAACGCCGGGCAGGCGGGGATGATCGCTATGGTCTCAACCCGTGTGGAGAAATACTTGGATCCAATTTTCACTGTAATTTAGCCGAGGTTCACTTAAATCAGCTTGATCCTGACAACCTGCAAGAGCAGCAAGACGCCTTTACAGCCGCGGCTCTATCGGTAGCGGTGCTGCTGAATCATCAGTTTGTGGAGCCTCGTTACCAGAAATCTCGCCTGGAGGATCCCATTGTAGGGGTATCCTTCACTGGATTGTTTGACTTTTTTGTGCAGGCATTTGGGGTAGAGTGGCTGCGCTGGTGGGAAGCCGGTCGCCCCGACACGATGCCAGGGCTGGAGTTTAAGGAGAAAGAGCATGAGTACCTGAGTCGCTGGCAGGAAATCGTTCACCAGGTTGTGTGGGACTACTGTGACCGCCACGGCCTCAAGCGCCCCAATCGCTGCACCACGGTACAGCCAGCAGGCACCAAGTCGCTGCTTACGGGGGCTAGCCCTGGCTGGCATCCGCCTAAGGCGCAGCGGTTTATTCGCCGTATTACCTTCCGCAAAAATGATCCGGTGGCCATGGCCTGTATTGACTATGGCTATGCCGTGGTGCCGTCTCAGTCTGACAAGGATGAGCATGGCCATTTGCTGAACGATCCCTTTGACCCCCGCTGCACGGAGTGGCTAGTGGAAATTCCCGTGGAGGTGCCCTGGGCCAATCTGCCCGGTGCTGATGAAATTGCCATTGAAAAGTTCTCGGCGGCGGCTCAGTTTGACTTCTATATGCAAGTCCAGAAGCATTACACTACTCACAACACCTCCGCCACTATCGAATTCCGGGAGCCAGAAATTGAATTTCTGGGCGAACGCATTTACCAGGCCATTCAAAACGACGAAGGCTACATTTCTGCCGCTCTACTGGCTCGTTTCGATGACCTGCAAACCTTTCCGCGTCTGCCCTTCGAGCCTATCGACAAAGCCACCTACGATGAACTGCGTCGTCAGGTTGAAGTCCGCCAGGGCACGGCAGATTTCCATACGGCTCTGGCTCGGTATGATGCTGGGGAAGTCATTGAAGCTGGCCCTGCTGGTTGCGACTCTGACAAGTGCATGCTGCCGGAGACAAAGCCAGAATAACCCCTCCAGACAATCCTCACACCTACTGGGAGGTTTGACGCTTGGTTTAGGCTGAGCTGATATCTTATATCTTCTTAAGTTTCGCTCAGACTGCTGGATGGCTTCGCTAGGCTAGAGGTGGTCTCCCAACCGGAGTGCGTTGTCGTGAGCATCACTGACGACCTGTTTAATCGCGCTAATGCCCGATGTCACCGCCGCGCCTATGAGCAGTGGCATCGGGTACAAAGTAAGCAGCAAATTTTGCGATCGCAAGTCGGCTTCGGCGATACAGCATCAACCAAACCTAAGCCCTGTCAGGGTTGTGCCAATTACCACGGGCTGGCCTATGGTACTCATCGGGGCAAGCGCCAGGTTTTGATTTGCGCTATTCATCCCTACGGTTGGCAGGCCAGCGACCATTGCCCAGACTGGCAAGCCAAAGCCGACTAACGTAGGCAATTTTTACCCACAACCCCCTAACTTTGGATAGCAGCCTTAAGCGTCTGACAAAATTGGCCAATGTCAGCCAGAGCCGCTTGAGAGTCTTCCGCCGTTAAGCGCTTGACAAAGGCGCTGCCAACAATCACTCCATCGGCACCCCAGGCTTTAAGCTGGGCAGCTTGGTCTGGTCCGGAAACTCCAAAGCCAACGCCAATGGCCTTATCGGTCGTTTGCTTAAGGCAGTCGAGTAGATCCTTAACCCGGCCTTGAATATCCTGGCGCATACCTGTAACACCAGTAACGCTAACCAGATAGACAAAGCCCTGAGCCTGGGCCGCGATCGCCTGAATTCTGTCTAAAGGGGAAGTTGGCGCCACCAGCAAGGTGACATCTATGCTCGCTTTGGCCGCGGCTATTAGTACAGCATCTACCTCTTCTAATGGCAAATCAGGCACAACCAACCCGGCGGCTCCAGCGGCTGCAATATCTTGCATAAAGGTGTCAATGCCGCGATTGAGAATAGGGTTGTAGTAAGTAAATAAAATCAGTGGGGCTTGCAGGTTAGGACTAACGGTTTTAACCAAGTCTAGGACTTGAGCTAGCGTCACACCCTGTTGCAACGCGCGAGTCGCTGCCGCTTGAATCACCGGGCCATCAGCCAGGGGGTCAGAGTAGGGCACACCCAGCTCAATAAAATCTGCTCCGTTGCGATCTAAAACCTGAAGGGCGGCGGCCGTCGTTTCCAGGTTTGGATCACCCGCCGTAATAAAAGGAATGAGCGCGCACTCGCCGCGCGCCTTTAAGTCTTTAAACCGAGCAGAAACGTGAGCCATAGCAAAGGTACAGCAGAGAGAAAGTCCAATACAGAACTCTAGATCAAGACTGCACCAGAGTCTATCTAAAGCGGGGAAAAATCCCCTAGAAAGGAGTCGGGAGCCAGGATAGCGGAGCCTTTTGGCTTCTAGTTCCTGAACTCCTGATGCCTAGACTTCGGCTTGCGTTGATACCCAAAGATCTTCAGCGAGAGGCTTTTTCCGCATCCAGTTTGGCCTGGATTGCGTCAAGTTCCTCTGGAGTAAGTTCCTCTAGGCGCTTTTGCAGCACCGCAGATTCGTAGTCATCTAGCTGCTGGTTGAGGGTCATGTTGTGAGTAACCACGCGAAACAGGTAGCTCAGCAGCCAGCCAATGACAACCACCACCATGATGGCCTGGCTCCAAATTCCAGCCGTAATGCCATCTAGCCCAACCAGGCGCATGACCAAAAACACACCACCCCCAGCGATAAGCAAGCCCAGGCCGAGCCCCAGCACATCAATACGTCGCATAGCACTCCATTAAGACGCTAGCTTGCGAGGCTGGGGCCGGAAGTTAAGAAAAGGACTAAACAGCAGCACCCCTGGGAAGAAGGCAAACATCAGCCCATAGAGCAGCGTTCGCTCTATGGAGCCAGCATCATGCCAGCGCCACTTTAGATAAAGTAACAACGCCAGCGGCACCACTACCAAATAAACACCAGCTAGCGCTCCGTAAAGAGCCAGGGTCAACAATATGTCGTTAGAGATTGCCATAGACCAACCTGTAAACCACCAAAGGGCTGCATCACCAAACCGCGACCTACCCCGTCGAGGCTTGTAGCTTATTGTAAGCCCCGTTAAGTTTCTTGGTAAAGAATTGATCGAATAGTTGCAATTGGCTCTACTTGATGTTGGAATGGAACTCTGTATTTTGGCCGGTTGAGCTAGACTGGGTCAGGTACTCACGGGGGCGTGGCGGAATGGTAGACGCTACGGACTTAGAAAACTGAGCCTTAGTGGAGAAATCGACTAAGTGAATGCTCTCAAATTCAGGGAAACCTAACTCCACGGTGGCTCCAGGCGGTTGCTACGTCTTCAAAGCCACTGGGATATGGCAATCCTGAGCCAAGCCAGCTAATTTTTAGTTGGAAGGTGCAGAGGCCCGACGGGAGCTACCCTAACGTTAAGCCGAGGGTAAAGGGAGGGTCCAATTCTCAAAGCCCGCATCAGACAACAGCTAGTCGGGCAACAGCGAAAGCTGTGGGAGAATGAAAATCCGTTGACCATAGCGGTCGTGAGGGTTCAAGTCCCTCCGCCCCCATCGCTACTTATCAGTTATCGCCTCAGAGAATTGGCTCTAGGGTTAACGACAGCAACGCTAGTCTCATAGTAAACTTTTGCCTAGCTTCCGCATATACACCAGCCAAGTCTGTTTAAAGTTGAGAGTCAATATCATGCCCGTAGCTACCAGAGTTAGCCGTGTAGCCTTTGGCCGCTCGCAAAGACGAGTTATGCAGGATGTAGTGAGCTAATGTGTGTTCCCTCTCTGCCTTCTGAGCTTTTGTAGAAATTGCGGCTATTGTGCTAGTTTATACTTAACCTGTGTTGATTTTACGCAAGCATGGTCAGGTAAGTTGGCGTTTTAAGCGTCGTAGAGCATCGGTGCAGACTGTGTTGTGCCATATCGTGGGCAGAATAGTAAAGGCTGGGGCAATCTTCCTGGTTACTTGGTCTAGCTAATTCTGGTTTGCGTGTAGACGTCATCTCAGGTGCGCCTAGCCTATGTCTAGTGGAACTGAATTGAGCTACCGTTCAATGGAATGGAATGATGACGTTTATCGGTCTGGGCTCAGCCTGCCCCAAGCGCAGCAAGTTATCTATGACTTTCTGCTGGATATTGTTAAGGCGTGGCCGCCTGATGATGTTTTAGACGAGTTCCGGCACCTCTTTATTCAGCATATTGATTCGGTTAGCTCGCAAACCCTACCAGCCCTACACGTCATTCTGTTTTCCAATGATGAGGTTGAATTTCGCAACACCCTCAAGCGCTGTTGCTACATTCTGGTCAACAACTGGGAAGTGGCCCGTCAGTTTGACTATATTCAAGCCCTGGTTGACGTTTTTGATGATCCCTTACTCCATCGCCGTACTCTCTCACCAACCCTAAAGCGCTTGCGTCATTGGCTGAGTAACTTCATCGCCAGTCAGGACTTTCAAGACCTTAAACTGTTTGCGGCTCGGCTGACTGGCGATCGCACCATCAACCGCCCCGGAGAATGGGTCAACCGCTACACCTCTTATCTGCTGGTGCCCCAGTACATCAATGAAGCCAACCCACTTGAGCAGCGTCAGGCCGCTAGAGCGTTGTCTCGCCGCCTCAAAGATCAGTTCAAGTTTGACCTGGCCATGTATACGGCCTACTCTCAATCGGCAGTACCGCCTCGGCAGTCCATCAAAAACCCTACCGCCCTGGGAGATAGCACCCTGCGGTTGATTAAAGCAATCGTAGCCAAGCGCGGAGACTTTAGCTATAGAAACCTGGCCCGACTGTTCCTAGAGCAGACCAAATATGCCAGCTATGCCAGCTTTAAGGCTAGTTTGACAAAATACCTGCTCTATACCGTTAATGCCAATCCCATCGCTCGGCAAATCGATAGCCATTTGCAGATGAAGCTGAGCCCTCTCTACACCGAGTTTGACAATCAGCCCTTAGATGCGTCTTTACTGCTACGCACAAGCAATCGCGTTATTGACTACCTAATAACCGAAAACCAGGAGCAGCCATCACCTTTATTTAGCCTGGTACTATCCCAGGGTAATGCGCTAACGCTGGCTATTATTTTGCTGAAACTGGTACTGATTTCTCGCAACTCGCAACTTTATTTAGAGGTTAGAATTGCCGACCTAATTCGCTACTATGAGCGCTATCCGCGCCATGAGTGCCAGTGGGTAATTAACTTCCTAGAAGTCTTTCAAGTAACCTTTGCCATCTACGCTGAAAACACTGAATATAATCTGGTCAGAGTAGAGGAGCCAGCCACAGACCAAAATTCTCTACTGACCTATAGCCTGGAAGAACTAGAAGCCTTTCGTATTTTTTCTCAGAAAATGGGACTGTCCAGGTTTAATCCCGATAGCTTTAATTTGGATAATCCTGATCCTGGTGTGTCCTGAGCCAAAGGCAAAAAATCTCAAGGCAAGGCACTGGTTGCTCGAACAGTCGTGGTTAGATGGTTAGGTTAGTCGCGATGTCTGCCTTCGTCTATGCCCCCTATCTGGCCTCTTCTCTGGCAACTCATCCGCTATGCCCAGCGCCTCTACTGGTTAGACACGCTGCTGTGGCTGTTCATTCTCGGTCTACCCATAGTGCCGGGGCTGATTGTTCGTGAGTTTTTTAACACTCTGACGGGAGACGCTCGGCTGCATGAGTCGCCTTGGGTATGGGTTGGATTGCTACTTGCCACCGGGCTGGCACGAGTGGTGGCTATTTTTCTGGGGCGGATTACTAAAACTCAACACCGCTTTTTAATGAGTGGACTGGTGCGGCACAATCTGCTGTTGGAACTGCTCAAGCAGCCTGGAGCAGAGTTGGCCGCAGGCGGAGCCAATGGTCATAATGCCTCGCCGGGAGAAATTCTCAGCTACTTTCGCGACGATGCCGCTCAAATTGAGGATATTGTCGTCGGGACTAATGAGATTTTTGGGGCAGGGGTGTTTGCAGTAGTTTCGGTGGTGCTACTCATCAGCGTGAATCCGACGATGACGCTGTTGGTGTTTTTGCCCCTGTGCGCGATCACGGCTCTGGCTCATCAGGCAGAACACCGCCTCAAACGCTATCGCCGTGCCAGCCGTCAGGCTACTCAGCGAGTCACCGGGCTAATTGCAGAAATGTTTACCGCTGTGCAAGCCGTGAAAGTGGCTGGCGCTGAAGCCGAGATGCTAGAGGAGCTGCGAGAGCGCTGCGATCGCCGCCGTGATTTGATGGTACGTGACCAGGTCTTTAGCGCCATCCTCAACTCCGGCTTTGAAAATATCGTCAGCATCGGTACTGGCTTGATTTTGCTATTCGCCTCCCAGAACCTGGGTGCCCAGGGCAATCTTACGGTTGGCGACTTTGCCCTGTTTGTGTATTACCTGTCCTTTATCACCTACTTTCTAGGTTTCCTGGGGGGCTTTATTGCCGTAACAATGCAAAGTGAGGTGTCGTTTGAGCGCATGGGAAGGCTCATAGGAGCCGGAGCAGAGAGGCAAGAGCCAGAGGCAAGGAACTTAGCTCAACTTCAAACTCCAACAGCCGCTACCCGGCACCCAGCCACCAATACTGACCACCCCCTCACCCATTCCCATCCCCTTTACCTCAAACCCATCCTTGGCCCAGAGCCTGCGTTGCCGCCTGTGTGCCCCCAACTGGCCCCTGAACCGCTGTATGAACTACGGGTTGAGGGACTGACCTATCGATATCCAGACAGTGATCGCGGCATTACGGATATTAGCTTTACCCTCACCCAAGGCCGCTTAACGGTAATTACTGGGC
>Ga0224723_1000342_pt1 | contig 32888 bp, 28 predicted proteins | sample Balambano_FR2_Me_FD_161647 | JGI IMG/M metagenome (GOLD analysis project Ga0224723, IMG submission 161647) | Freshwater sediment microbial communities from Lake Towuti, South Sulawesi, Indonesia - Balambano_FR2_MetaG | ecosystem: Environmental > Aquatic > Freshwater > Lake > Sediment | place... | reverse complement strand
TTGCTGCTCTGACCAATATGCAGGTGCGCGTTGAAATTAATACAGAAACTAATACAGAAAATACAGCTCCGTAGCGATCGTCGTTTACTTTTGCATCAATTCCTATTGCATCAATTCTTATTGCATCAATTCCTATGAAACTTCGTCATCTCTGGCAATCTCATAAGCCGCTTGGCTGGGCACAGTTGACCCATCAGAAAGTGCGGCTTGCGGTCGCGCTCACGGGCGTTGCCTTTTCTAATATTTTGATCTTCACTCAGCTTGGACTGCGGGCACTCATGTTTGACGGCATTACCCTGCTGCCCGAAGCCTTGAAGGGCGAACTCTATCTCAAATCGGCGCGGAGTCCGACGATCGCCTGGGATTTTGGCGGCGTTTCAAAAAACTATCTCTATCAGGCAGACACGATTCCAGGCGTAGCATCTGTGCGTCCGCTGTATATTGGCACGTCTCCCTGGACGAACCCCGAAAAGCTGAACCAGGGTTCCAGTGATGCCACGACCCCATTCGATATCTTTGCGGCGAACTATCTCAAGGTGCTGGCATTTAATCCTGTACAGCCTGTGTTTAATCTGCCGGAGGTTGACCAGCAGCGCGATCGACTCACTCAGCCTGGTGCAATTTTGTTCGATCGTCTGGGGCAGTCGGGATTGGGCGATGTGCCAACCCTGTTTGCAGAGCAGGGAGCCGTTACCAGCGTCATGAGAGGACAGCGGGTTCAGGTGGTCGGTTTGTTTAGCCTGGGCAGCAATTTTGACGACAACGGCAACGTCATCATGAGCGACTGGAACTATACCCGCATTACCAGCAGCCCGTTGGATGCGGTTAGCGTTGGTGTGGTGATGCTAGAACCGGGAGCCGATGTTGCTGCGGTGCAGGCACAGATCGTGTCGCGTTTGCCGCCGGAAGTGAAGGTGATGACCAAAGCGGAACTGATTGAAGCTGAACAGGCGTTTCATGCTTCGTTTCCGCAGGGAAAAGTGCTGACGTTTGGCGCAGTCATGGGTTTTATCGTCGGCATGGTGATTGTGTATCAAATTCTCTACACCGACATCAGCAACCATTTGTCTGAATACGCCACGCTCAAGGCAATGGGCTACAGCGATCGATCGCTCTGGTTCATCGTGCTGCAAGAGGCGTTAATTCTGGCGGTGCTGGGTTTTATCCCTGGTTTTCTTGCCTCCTATGGTGTCTATGGGGTGCTGGCTGAAGTGACGCGGATTCCGCTGGTGATGCGGTGGGAAGTGGTGGTGCAGGTGTTTGTGCTCACGATCGGGATGTGCGCGGTTTCGGGCACGATGGCGATGAATAAACTGCGATCGGCTGATCCGGTCGATGTGTTTTAGCAGAGGGCATTTTCGGGAGTCTCTATGAATTCGATTGTCACAATTCGCAATCTCTCTCACGCTTTTGGCAAAGGTTCTCTGCAAAAAACTGTTCTCAGCGATATCTCCCTGGATTTAAATCCGGGTGAAGTGGTGATTCTCGAAGGCCCGTCGGGCGGCGGGAAAACAACCCTGCTGACGCTGATTGGGGCACTGCGATTAGCGCAAAGCGCAACTCCGAAGGAAACGGCTCAGTCGGGCAGCCTCAAAATTTTAGGGCAGGAGCTTTTGGGTGCGAAGAAGCGTCAACTCGTTCAGGTTCGCAATCAGATTGGCTTTATCTTTCAGGCACACAATTTGCTGGACTGCCTGACTGCCTGGGAAAACGTCAGTATGTCGCTGAAGCTGCACCCGGAAGTTCCCAAGGCGGAGTATCGGCGGCGATCGGCGGAGATGCTGTCTGCGGTAGGGCTGGGCGAATTTGTTGATGCTTATCCCAACAAGCTATCGGGCGGACAGCAGCAGCGTGTGGCGATCGCCCGTGCCCTGGTCAGCCATCCAAAACTGGTGCTTGCCGATGAGCCAACGGCTTCTCTTGATAGCAAAACCGGGCGCGATGTGGTGAACATTATGCAAACCCTGGCAAAGGAAGAGGGCTGTACGGTGCTGCTTGTCACCCACGACAATCGCATTTTGGATGTTGCCGATCGCATTTTGCACATGGAAGATGGACGCTGCCGCTAGCGCTGGTCAAATTGAGATGAGCCGTTTCCGGCTGGTCGCGCTCCCCCCATCTTTCGGTACAATCAAAGACTTAGACTTTGTGCAAAATTTTCCGCGTCACACCTATGGGCAACACCTTCGGACATCTGTTTCGCGTCACCACCTTTGGCGAATCTCATGGCGGTGGAGTCGGTGTTGTGATCGACGGTTGCCCACCGCAGCTCGAAATCTCAACCGAAGAGATTCAGTTTGAACTCGATCGCCGCCGTCCGGGTCAGAGCAAAATCACCACGCCGCGCAAAGAAGCCGATCAGTGCGAAATTCTTTCTGGCGTGTTTGAAGGCAAAACCCTGGGAACGCCGATCGCGATTCTGGTTCGCAACAAGGACACGCGCTCGCAAGACTACGATGAAATGTCGAAGGCATATCGCCCTTCCCACGCTGACGCAACCTACGATGCAAAATATGGCATTCGCAACTGGCAGGGGGGCGGCAGATCGTCAGCGCGAGAAACGATCGGACGGGTGGCGGCAGGAGCAATTGCCAAAAAGATTTTGCGGCAGGTGGCAGGCGTCGAAATTGTCGGCTATGTGAAGCGCATCAAGGATCTGGAAGGCGTGGTTGATCCAGCAACGGTGACGCTGGAGCAGGTGGAAAGCAACATCGTGCGCTGTCCCGATGGTGACTGTGCCGATCGCATGATTGAACTGATCGAGCAAATTGGGCGATCGGGCGATTCGATTGGGGGTGTGGTGGAGTGCGTGGCGCGACAGGTTCCGAAAGGGTTGGGAATGCCCGTGTTTGACAAGCTGGAAGCAGACCTGGCAAAAGCAGTGATGTCGCTGCCTGCCACCAAAGGCTTTGAAATCGGCTCAGGCTTTGCCGGAACGCTGCTGACTGGAAGCGAACACAACGACGAGTTTTATCGCGACGAAGCAGGGGAAATTCGCACCACCACAAATCGATCGGGCGGCGTGCAGGGCGGCATCTCGAACGGGGAAAACATCATCATCCGGGTGGCATTCAAGCCAACAGCAACAATTCGCAAAGAGCAGCGCACCGTCACTCGAGCGGGCGAGGAAACGATTCTGGCAGGCAAAGGACGACATGACCCCTGTGTGCTGCCCCGTGCCGTGCCGATGGTCGAAGCGATGATGGCGCTGGTGCTGTGTGACCATTTGCTGCGCGATGCGGGACAGTGCCATGTGTTAGAGGATGCCTGAGAAAAGAATAGGGGCGTTGCTGAATCGAGAGATGAACGGGGCAAATTCAGCTCCTGCATCGCCCCCTCAATCCCCCACAGGTGGGGGACTTTGAAACCAGTAGAATTGCCTGTTACAACAAGAATGCTTACAGTGGCTTGGTTTCCCCCAGCATTGGGGCTATGGCGGCATATCATCCATCTATTGAGCAACGCCAGAATGGGAACTGATTGATAAACGCTGCGATAAACGCTGTGGCTCCACCCCAAAAATTAGCCCTCATCGGAGAGGGCTTTCTGCGATCGAATTGATTGTCCAGAGCTGATTGTCCAAAAAAAATCGGAGCGAAGCAGTTAAAGATTACGCGCATCACGCTTTTTGAGAGAATCAAGCATTTGTCTTCTCACTGCACTTGCCCAACGATCGAAATCAAATTCGGCATCGCGGTTGGTAGCCGTTGTCAGACTTGTTAAAGAAAGATGCACCGGATCGGATTGAGGATTACGCGGCGTTTTTCCATTCATTACTATCACACTGAAATCTCACCTTTCTAATTTGCCCACAGGCAGGGATCACAAATCTATATCGTCAGGCACATTTTTCTACGATCGATTCCAAATGTGCATTGCGCTGATGCTGATTCTACATAAAGCTTTTTTGATTTCCCTCACCGAGTCTTATCCAGCGAACTGCAAAAAACTGAGCGTCAGAAATAGCCTTCCTCAGGGCAGCTAGGGAGTTGCAGGTTTGGGTGCGTTTGGCTTTGGAGTGGGCGCGGAGCCTGTGTCCGGTAAGGGGGACTCAATGCTGGGAAGCGGCTGAACTGGAGCAGGATTGAGCGGATCAAGTTGACCGGGAATTTGATAGGGTGCTTGTGGGTTGAGCGAGTCTCCCGGAAAGGTCAGGGAATTGGGCAGCGGCGCGCCGTTCTGTCCGTTCTCCGGCAGGGTTGCCAGCGCCACCCGATCGCCTCCCACATTCCGCAGCAAATCGAGCACCTGCACCACATCGTTGTAGCTGGCAGCTTTCGAGGCATACAGCACCATCAGCCCATCTGGATTTTGCTGCTTAAACTGTTGCAGTGCTTGAGCTAGCGCCTCACGAGCGATCGGCTGTTTTTCCAGATAGGTTTGCCCGATCGGATCAACACTGACCACTAAAAGCTGCCGCATCTGGGGCGCACCTGTTCCGGCACGAGGCAAATCGACGTTAATCGCCGTCTGTCGAGTCAGGGTTACGGCTGCCAGGATGAAGAAGGTAAGAATACAAAAAATAACGTCAATCAGCGGAATAATCTCAATCCGAGCATCGGTTTCGGTGGAATCGAGGTGAGTTTTAATCGGCATAAGGGTTGGCTCAGAGTATGAGGAACAGCGCCCAATTCAGGCAGGATTGAGGCAGGATTCAGGCAAGACTCAGGCAAAATCCAGGTAAAAGTTGGCTGCTATGCGTTTTCTTCGGTGGAGTGGGGGGCAATCTCCTCAGTCGTGGAACTGGTTCGCACGGTGTCAGAGGCGAGGCTGGGCGCATTTAGCGCGTTGCGTCTCACCAGCGGCAACCGTTCTTTGCGATACAGCAGTTCGAGTTCGTTGCCTGCCTGCCGGAAAATTTTTGCTTGACCAAACACAAAGCTCTGAAACAGACGATAGAACGCCAGTGTGGTAATCGCCACAATCAGCCCCGTTGCTGTACTGATCAAGGCTTCCGAGATTCCCAGCCCCACGCCTGCCGCTGCGTCGGTTCCCAGGTCGCCAATCCGAATCGAGCTGAGTGAGCTAATCAACCCCAGCACCGTTCCCAATAGACCCAGCAGGGGCGCAATGGCGATCGTCGTTTCCAGCACCTTATCGCCCCGCCGCATGGCGTTGAGTTCTTCGTCAGCAGAGGCTTGCAGGGTCAGTTCAAACACTTCGGGGTCGGGGTCTTGCAGCTCTAGCGCGGAATAGAGAAAACGACCGATCGGCTGACTGCTGGATTTGCGGGCAATCTCGGTAGCTGCATCCCAGTCACGTCGTGCCGCCTCCAGCACCCGTCCAGAAATTTCCCGTTCGTGGGTCAAGATTTTTGACCAGAACCACGCCCGCTCGATAATGGTGCTGAGCGTCAGGAAAGAAAGAAATAGCAGGGGCCACATGGCGATTCCGCCCCTGGCAAATAGGTCAGAAATACTCACTGCTTCGTTTTACCTCCAGTTTTGCCGCACGCCAGATGCAGAAGATCGGCAAGATCCGCCGGGAATTTCCTCCTTAGCTGTTCGAGAGAAATCCCGAACGATCAGGACGACCTACCATCAACAGTCCAATATAGTCCAAATCTACAGACCCAATAGACTGTGATTCTGGCAAAAGGGTTCACGGGACTTCAGGAAGCAGTAGGAAGCAGAATGAGTCTCTGAGCGTTGTCCCTGCGCGTTATCCTTTGGTGCGTTTTACATGGTCAAGGATTTGCTGCTTGCGCTGCTCGGAGTTGCGCGGAGTGGATTGAATGAAATTTCCGCTACTGCGTGCTAGGTGTTCCATGATGCGTTTTTTGCGATCGTCCATTGCCATAGCAAGATCCTCAAAGTAAAGCAGTTTTAGGGGTTAGGCGATTGTCCCCTTTCAGTATAAAGAAATGTTTCAGGTAGAGGGGTTTAGCAGGTATCGTTTTTCACCCGTATTTCTGATCAGCCTTTTTACCCGCCTTTTTGGCTGGAACTTCGCCGCCGCACTGAAATTCCCGCGTTCGCGATGCAATTCGCTATGGTGGAAGATATGAAAAGGTTTGAACGTCCTTTACAGGGGTTGCGCCAATCGCTGACAGTTTTTCACTATAGCGATCGGGCACTGAAATTGGTCTGGACGACCGATCGCCGCCTTACCGTGATTCTGGCAGTCCTCACCCTGATTGCGGGTCTGCTGCCCGGAGCGGTTGCCTATGTCGGCAAGCTGATTGTGGATAGCGTTGTGCAAGCCGCGCAGTCAGGGGGAGCAGGACGAGGAGCGGCACTGAGCTATCTGGGACTGGAGGCGCTCTGTGTCATGCTGCTTTCGGGCAGCCAGCAAGGAATTGCCCTCTGTCAGTCGCTCCTGCGGGTGTTGCTGGGGCAAAAGGTGAACGTGCTGATTTTAGAGAAAGCCCTGACGCTGGATCTGCGCCACTTTGAAGACTCCGAATTTTACGACAAAATGAGCCGTGCCCGTCGGGAAGCCTCAACCCGTCCGCTGAGTCTGGTGGGGCGCACCTTTGGGCTGGTGAAGGATGGCTTGTCGCTGTTGACCTTTGGCGGCTTGCTGCTGCAGTTTTCGGTCTGGGCGGTGATTTTGCTGATGGTGGCAGCAATTCCGGCATTTGTGGCAGAAACTCGCTTTGCAGGGGCAGCTTTTCGGCTGTTTCGCTGGCGTGCCCCAGAAACCCGCGAGCAGACTTACCTGGAAACCCTGATTGCCCGCGAAGATTTTGTGATGGAAGTGAAGCTGTTTCAGTTGGGCGACCTGCTGCTGAGACGCTATCGTGCCCTGTTCGATCGCCTCTATCGCGAAGACCGGGATCTGACCATTCGCCGCAGTGCCTGGGGCTATTTGCTGAGCCTGGTGAGCACGATCGCCTTTTACCTCACCTATGTCTGGATTGTGCTGGCAACGATTAGCGGACAAATTACGATCGGGGATCTGACGCTGTATCTTGTGGTCTTCCGGCAGGGACAGACGACGTTTTCCTCGGTGCTGTCGGCGATCGGGGGTGCGTATGAAGATTGCCTCTATCTGTCGAATCTATACGAATTTCTGGAAGAAGAAGTGCCGCCGAAAACGGGAACGGTCGCTGTGGGTAATCTTCCAGGCGATGGCATTCGGTTTGAAAACGTCTCGTTTCGCTATCCCGACAGTCCCCGCTGGGCAGTGCATGACATTTCGTTTCATCTGCGACCGGGAGAAAAGCTGGCGATCGTCGGACAGAATGGCTCTGGCAAAACGACGCTGATCAAACTACTGACCCGCCTTTATAGCCCGAACGCGGGGCGAATTTTGCTCGACGGCGTGGATTTGCGCGAGTGGGATCTGGAGGTGCTGCAGCAACGGATTGGCGTGATTTTCCAGAACTTTGTTCGCTATCAGTTCACGGTGGGCGAAAACGTGGGCGTGGGCGATGTCAGACAGTTCGACAATCAGGAGCGGTGGGAAATTTCAACCGAGAAGGGAACTGCCCGATCGTTTATCAATAACCTGCCGGATGGGTTTCAGACGCGGCTCGGTCGCTGGTTCAAAGGCGGGCAGGAGCTGTCGGGCGGGCAGTGGCAAAAAATCGCGCTTTCGCGGGCGTTTATGCGATCGGGGGCAGATTTGCTAGTGCTGGATGAGCCGACTTCTGCAATGGATGCTGAAGCCGAAGCCGAAATTTTCGATCGCTTCCGCGAAATGACCGAAACCCAGATGGCAATCTTGATTTCTCACCGCTTCTCAACCGTCCGCATGGCAGACCAGATCCTGGTGCTGGAGCAGGGCGAAATTTTGGAGCAGGGAACCCATGAGGAACTGCTCAAGCAAGATGGACGCTATGCAAGGCTGTTTTCGCTGCAGGCGGCAGGCTATCGGTAGCCAGTCTCATTTTCATCCACCGGGCTATTTGAGGCGCGTTCTTAAATCATCATTCCGCGATGATTAATGACACTGATGATAATGACACTCCCAGGCTCGATCGCAGAAATTGCTGCCAGGATTCAGCCACTTCATGCAAAGCCAGATATAGCTGTAGCCAGCTTCGTGAGTACAAAGGGGGTGTGGGGCTTTGCCCCATCCAGGAGTTTCACCCCTGCACCTCGTCCTAGCCCAAATGACGATCGCCATAAGACCTGAGATAAACTGGAAAATCGAACTCCAGCACGAAGAAGGGAATCAACTATGCGACTGTCTCAAATGCTGTTTGTCACCCTGCGGGAAGATCCGGCAGAGGCAGAAATTCCCAGCCACAAACTTCTGCTGCGGGCAGGCTATATCCGGCGGATTGGCAGCGGCGTTTATGCGTATCTGCCGCTGATGTGGCGCGTGCTGCAAAAGGTTTCCCAGATTGTGCGCGAAGAGATGAATGCTGCCGAGGCGGAAGAGTGCTTGCTGCCGCAGCTCCAGCCCTCTGAACTGTGGAAAGAGTCGGGACGGTGGGACACCTACACCCAGGCAGAAGGGATTATGTTTGCCTTTCCCGATCGCCAGAAGCGAGAAGTGGCGCTGGGTCCGACTCACGAAGAGGTAATTACTTCGATCGCCCGCGACATGATCCGCTCTTACCGTCAGTTGCCGATCAATCTGTATCAGATTCAGACCAAGTTTCGGGATGAGATTCGTCCCCGGTTTGGCTTGATGCGCGGCAGAGAATTCATCATGAAAGACGCCTATTCCTTTGATCTGGACGAGGCAGGCATGAAAGCGTCTTACCGCAAAATGCACGATGCCTATCATCGGATTCTAACCCGCTGCGGGCTGGAGTTTCGCGCGGTGGATGCGGACTCTGGGGCGATCGGCGGTTCGGGTTCGCAGGAGTTTATGGTGCTGGCAGCCGCAGGTGAAGACGAAGTGCTGTATACCGAGGATGGTCGCTATGCTGCAAACGTGGAAAAAGCGGTTTCCCTGCCGCCCGATGCAGCGCCTTCGCCCTTCGAGACGTTTGAAAAGCGCGACACGCCCAACACGCCCACGATCGAAAGCCTGGCAAAATTCCTCAACTGTTCCCCGACAGCGATCGTTAAAAACGTGCTGTATCAGGTGGTTTATGACAACGGCAAGACCGTGCTGGCGCTGGTGAGCATTCGCGGCGATCAGGATGTCAACGAGGTGAAGCTGCAAAACGAACTGACCAGGCTCGCCGGACAATATGGCGGCAAAACGGTGATTGCCCTTTCGGTTCCCTCGCCGGAGGAGCAGCAAAAATGGGCGGCGAAGACCCTGCCGCTGGGATACATGGCTCCCGACCTGGGCGATGACTACATTCAGCCCATCAAGGATCTGGAACCGAAGTTTCTGCGGCTGGTCGATAAAACGGCGGTGGATCTGAAGTTTTTTGTCACGGGTTCTAACGAAACCGATCGCCACGTCGTAGGCGCAAACTGGGGCAGTGAATTTAAGCTGCCGCCGCTGCAGGTCGATGTGCGTAAGGCGCAGGCAGGCGATCGGGCAATGCATGACCCTGCTCAAACGCTGCAATCTGCCAGAGGCATTGAGATTGGGCACATTTTCCAGCTTGGAACGAAATACTCTAAAGCAATGGGCGCGACCTTTACCAGCGAACAGGGCGAAGAACTGCCTTTTGTGATGGGCTGTTATGGCATTGGCGTGTCCCGACTGGCGCAGTCTGCTGTAGAGCAGTCCTACGACAAAGACGGCATTGTGTGGCCCGTTGCGATTGCCCCCTATCAGGCGATCGTCGTCATCCCTAACATCAGCGATACGGATCAGGTCTCGTCGGCAAACGTGATTTACACCGAACTCAATCGGGCGGGCGTTGAGGCACTGCTGGACGATCGCAATGAGCGGGCAGGCGTGAAGTTTAAAGATGCCGATTTGGTGGGCATTCCTTACCGTATTGTGACGGGTCGATCGCTTCAGCAGGGCAAAGTTGAAGTCGTCAAGCGATCGACTCGTGAGTCTCTGGAGATCTCAATTCACGAAGTCGTGCCCACGATCAAACGCTGGCTGGAGGAGGCAATAAAGGGTTCGTGAGTTTTAGGCAAAATGCTTCCTGTCTACTATTTCTGATTTCTCATTTTCTGACTTCTTATCTTTCGCTTGCCTAATTTTTCTCTGATACTGGGTTGAGAAGAACTGAAACACCAGTAAAATCCCCACTTTAGCAACCCATCCCCAGCGTTAAATATGAACTTTTCTGAGGTTCTGTTAGCTTTTCTTTCGAGAGCTGCATTCTAGGGGAGAAGGTTTTTCTGTTGGTGTCGCAGAAGGATGAACCCCGCTGATGTCAGAAGCCGCTTTAGACCAGGAGCATTTGCTGCATTGCATTACGAGTCGGATTCGCCAGTCGCTCGAACTTCAGGAGATCCTGGCAACGGCAGTTCAGGAAATTCGCGCATCTCTCAACATCGATCGCGTCAAAGTTTATCGCTTTGAGCCAGATGGCAGTGGAATTGTCATTGCAGAGGCAATCCAGGACGATCGCCTGCCCTCGCTGCTGGACTTGCGCTTTCCGGCTGAAGACATTCCGCCCCAGGCACGAGAACTCTTTCTCAAAGCTCGACAGCGCGTCATCGTCGATGTGACAGCACAGCGCAAAACGCTCAACGCCCTGGATTGTCAGGAAACAGGACAACCCCTCCAGGTTGAAGATCTGCGGTATGCCCCGGTTGACCCCTGCCATGTGCAGTATTTGCTGGCAATGGGAGTGCTGGCGTCATTGACCCTGCCGATTTTGCACAAGCAGCAGCTTTGGGGACTGGTTGCAATTCACCATGCTTCGCCCCGTCGATTTTCCAAGCAAGAACTGCAAATGGTACAGCTTCTGATCGATCAAGTATCGATCGCCATTGCCCAATCCACGCTGCTCAAGCAGGTGCAGCAGCAGGCACATCACGAAGCCACGATTAACCGAGTCAGCGGCTTGCTGCACTGTCCCCTCAACCCGGCAGAAATTCGGCAGGCGGTGCTAGAGGAAACGGTCAAAGCGCTAGAAGGCTCTGGAGGACGGCTTTATCTGGTGGCAGAACCCGGAGGAGAACCGTCACAGCTTTACACCACGGGCGAACAGCCGACCGATGTGTTTATTGAAGATAGCTGCGGCTGGCAGCAGGTGATCTGTCATCAGCACCCTTTAGCCGATCGAAAAGTTCCCGATCGAGAAGCAATGAAGCTCTGGAGACAATCTGGACATTCCCTCATGCCACTCAGTCTTGTAGAGAAAACAATGACAGCGTTGGAGGTTAGAAAACAGCAGAGGGCGAAACAAAATATTACCGAAAGTACTGCGATCGGAAATAGCGATTTTAGTGATGATTCTGTTGACGGTCAGGGTGATTATTCTAGTGATAGTTTGGGTGATGGTTTCAACCCGGAAAATGGAGGGCTTTTACCTCCCAGCGTTTTCACGAATCTGTTTCAGGACTCCAAATTTCAGCCGATTGCAGACGCTTTTCGATCGACTCCTATTCGATCGGTGCTGGTGATTCCGCTTCAGTATCATCATCAGCGAGTGGGCTGGTTGAGTGTGTTTCGCAACGGCTACGACAGCGAAATCCTGTGGGCAGGTCATCACAATTCAGATGAGCGCAATCAGTTTCCGCGTTTGTCCTTTGAGGCATGGCGAGAACTAAAAATCGATCAAAGTCCCGAATGGAGCCAGGAAATGATCAAGCTGGCGCAGACGATCGGCATTCACCTGTATATGGCAACGATGCAGAAACGAGTGGAGGAACTGCTGCGACACGAAGCGTCTCACGATCGCCTGACGAAATTGCCCAACCGACTTTTGTTTGATGAACAGCTTTCTCTGGCACTGGTGACTGCGCAACAGCGGGGAGAAACGCTTGCTGTGGCTTTTCTGGATCTCGATCGCTTTAAGACGGTCAACGATACGCTGGGACATGCGGCAGGCGATCAGTTGCTGCAGCAGGTGACAGAGCGGCTGCAGGGCTGCTTGCGACAGTGCGACACGATTTCACGCTGGGGCGGCGATGAATTTACGCTGCTGTTTCCCCACACCAACGGCGTAGAAGATGTCAGGAAGCTTGCCCAGCGCATTCTGGATGTTTTGAGTGCGCCTTTTCATCTGGAAAGCCAGGAGCTTTATGTTTCTGCCAGCTTGGGCGTTGCGCTATTTCCCTATGATGGCGAAGATGTGGAAACGCTGCTCAAAAATGCGGATACTGCCATGTATCGGGCGAAGCAGCAGGGTCGCAATAACTTTCAGCTCTACTCGCCCGAAATGAATACGCAGGCACGAAAACGTCTGGAGCTGGAAACCGATCTGCGAAAAGCAATTACGAAGAACGAGTTTCTGCTGCACTATCAGCCCCAAATTGATATTCATACTGGCGAAATCTCCAGTGTCGAGGCGCTAATTCGCTGGCGCCATCCTCAGCTTGGGCTGGTTCCTCCGAATCAATTTATTCCCCTGGCTGAGGAAACGGGCATGATCGGGGCGATCGGCAGATGGGTGCTTGAAACAGCCTGTAGGCAGCATCAGGCATGGCACACGGCTGGACTGCCGCCAATCCGGATTGCGGTTAACCTTTCGGCTGATCAGTTTCAGCAGCCCAATCTGGTTAAAACGATCGTCCAGATCCTGCAAAAAACAAACATTGAACCGCAGTATCTGGAGCTAGAAATCACCGAGAGCATGGCAATGCAGGATGTAGACTTTACTATTTCTGTCCTGCGTGAACTTCAGCAGATGGGCATTCAAATTGCAATGGATGATTTTGGCACAGGCTATTCGTCGCTGAACTCGATTAAGCATCTGCCGCTGAACACCCTCAAAATTGACAAGTCTTTTGTGCGAGATCTGATGACCGATCCGAGCGATACGGCGATCGCCCAGGCGGTTGTTGCTCTGGGGCACGGGCTAAATTTGAAGACGCTGGCAGAGGGGGTAGAAACAATGGAGCAGCTTGAGTTTTTGCGGTCGCTGGGCTGTGATGGCGCACAGGGATATTTGTTTAGTAAACCCTTGCCTGCTGAGGCGATCGTGGAATTTCTTCAGACTCCAACCTGCTTTCTTGCCAAAGCAGACAAGTTGAATTCAGCGAAATCCTCAAAACAGGCTGACTCATCTGCATCTCCGCCAGACGCTTTACCTGCGGACGAATTCCTGGAATGCAGCAAAACCTGTCGGCACGTTCACGCGCTTGAAGTCATCGTGCAGGACTTGAAACAGCAAATCAAGCAGCACAAGCAAATTGAAGAAACGCTCCGGCAGCAGGCTAAACAGCAGCCGCTGTAGAAGGAGGTTTTAACAGTGCCGATGACTCCCCGAACCGCCCCCTCCATTCCCCATTTTTGATTTGCCGCTCTTTCTGAGCGAGGGGGGACTGTGAACGAAACCTGGGTCAGAAGTCCCCCATTCGGGGGACTTGGGGGCGAATGCAGCACGTTTGATACTTTTAAAGCACACTCTGAGTGAGGAATTTCAAGAAGTTTTCTTTTTCTTCTTGCCAACTCTAGTCGATCGTGCTATTAATTATAACAAGCGTTCGATATAAAAAGACCGAGAAACTTTGCCAAGTAGCGCAAATAATGCCCGAAAATGCCCAAGATTGTTGACCACGAACGATATCGCAAGGAACTCCTCAGCCAATGTTTTGACCTGTTTGCAGACAAAGGCTACGGCGCGTTAACCATGCGGCAGATCGCCCAGGCGCTCGGTGTGTCTACGGGAACACTCTACCACTACTTTCCCAGCAAGGAGGCACTGTTTGAACAGCTCATCGAAGAACTGACCGAACAGGATATTCATACCATTACGTCTGCGCTTGAAGGCACGGTCACACTCTCCGATCGCATCGCGGCTGCATTCGCATTTCTGGAACAGAGTGATGATTACTTTGTGAAGCAAACCCTGATTTTGATGGACTTTTATCAGCAGCAGGGAGAGGCAGCGATTCGGCAAAGTGGCTTTTTTAAGCGAATGCTCGATCGGGCACGTCAGGCAGTTTCAAAACTTTTGGAAGTTCGTGATCCAGATCTGGAGATCTTTATTCTCGGCTTAGTTGACGGTTTGACCCTGCAAAAAATATTCGATTGCGATAGTGTATCTCTCAAAAAGCAGAGTCAGATACTGACAGAGATGTTAACGCTGTACCTTAATTCTAAATTATCCAGTTCCGAATTACCTTCCGAATCATCTGATCGTTAGTCAAATCATTTTTGATGGTTTTGTGAGTTGCGATCGCTGTTTTGTGATCAAAAATCTTCAGCTTAATGTCAACTTAATGCTAAATCAATTGCTGATCAATCTTTCGAACTCCATCTTCTGCGTTCTATGAATCTTAATTTTCCCTTAAAACCACCACTGCGATTGCTGGGATTAATTGCGACGGCGACGGCATTGACCGGAGGAATCGGCTTTTATACCATCAGTCAATTTCGTTCTGCGCCTGCGCCTGTAGAAGCTGAATTGCCCCGCCCTCAAAGAATTACTGCGCTGGGACGAATCGAGCCGGAGAGTGAAGTTGTGCAAATTGCCGCGCCGCTGGCGTTGGATGGCGATCGCCTGAGTCAACTGCGAGTGAAAGAAGGGGCTTGGGTGGAAGCAGGACAACCGATCGCGGTATTGGATTCCTATCAGTCTCTTTTAGAAGCTTTTCAGCAGGCAGAACAGCAGGTTCGCGTTGCCCAATCTCGTTTGGAGCAGGTGAGAGCCGGGGCAAAGTCAGGAGAAATTGCGGATCAAACTGCCACGATCGCCCGGATTCAGTCAGAACTTGCCGGACAGCAAGCCACTCAGTCTGCCGCGATCGCCCGTCGTCAGGCGGAACTGCGAACGGCTCGCGCTGAGTTCGAGCGGTTTGAGCAGCTTTATCGAGAAGGCGCGCTCCCGGCATCAACGCGAGACAGCAAACAGCTTGACCTGGAAACAGCGCAAACTCAGCTTGATGAAGCAATCGCCGATCAGCAGCGCACTGTTTCCACGCTTCAGGCAGAAATTGAGGCAGCCAGAGCAACCCTGAATCAGATCGCAGAAGTGCGTCCGGTTGATTTGCAGGTGGCTGAAGCAGAAGTGGCAGCGGCGAAGTTAGCAGCTCAGCGTGCCCAAACTGCCCTGGATCAGTCGATGATTCGTGCCCCGATCGCCGGACGAATTCTCAAGATTCACACGCAGCCGGGAGAGCAAATTAGCGAGTCAGGGATTGCAGCCTTAGCCCGCACCGATCGAATGCAGGTCATTGCAGAGGTCTATCAGACGGACATTACCAAAGTAAAACCGGGTCAACAGGCGGCGATCGCCAGTCCGGTGCTTGCAGAACCCCTGCAGGGAAAGGTTGAGCAAATTGGCTATCAGGTCAATCGCCAGAATGTGTTTAGCAATCAGCCGGGTGAAAATCTGGATCAGCGCGTGGTGGAAGTGAAAATTCGCCTCACGCCTGCCGATAGCCAGAAAGTGGCTGGGCTAACCAACCTTCAGGTACAGGTTGCTCTTGAGCTTTGATTGGTTTGATTTATAACGAACGTCCGATATTGGAGAAAATGTCATGCTGCGATCGATCTATCTTGTCCTGTGTGTTGTTGGAACCGTACTTCCCTACGCTCATTTAGTGTCGTTCTTGATGGAACACGGAGTTGATTTACCGCTTTTTCTTGAACAGCTTTTTGTAAATCACATTTCCAGCTTATTTGGAATTGATTTCATTATTTCATCCATTGTTCTGTGGCTGTTTATATTTCAGGAAGACGATCGGCTGCAGATGAGGCATTTGTGGATCTATGTCGCCAGTAATTTAACTATTGGTATTTCTTTAGCGTTGCCTTTGTTTCTCCTCATGCGGCAGCGCAAGTTAGAAGAATCTGCAATTTCATCAACTTGAAAGATAGATCCCATTGCTAATTTTGTGAGTCAACCATGCTGAAATCCTTTAAAAGAACGCCGCTTGCCTGGAAACAGTTAATTAAAAATAAGGTTCGCCTTGCGATCGCCCTATCGGGAATTGCGTTTGCAGATATTCTCGTGTTCCTGCAGATGGGATTTGAAAGTTCGCTTTACGACTCAGCCATGAAGCCCCATCGATCGCTTGAGGCAGATCTTGTGATGCTCAATCCGCAGTCGCAAGCGTTGTTTTCAATGCAGAATTTTTCTAGAGCAAGGCTTCACCAAATTCTGGCGGATGATGCAGTGAAATCGGTGAGTCCGGTTTATCTTTCGACCGGGCAATGGCGCAACCCGGAAACACGCATCGATCGATCGATTTTAGTCATGGGAATTGATCCTACAACGACGACGTTTCATTTGCCTGAAGTCAACCAGAATCAGGATCAATTGAAGTCTCTCAACCAGGTTTTGTTTGATCAGGCGGGTCGTCCAGAATATGGGGCGATCGCAGCAAGGTTTAACGCTGACGGAACTGCCGCGACGGAAATGAACGGCAAAGCAGTGCAGGTTTCAGGGCTGTTTACGCTGGGCGCATCGTTTGCAGCAGACGGCAATGTCATCACCAGCGATTCGACGTTTCTTCAGCTTTTCCCGGAGCGTAGCAGCGATGAGATTAATATCGGGCTGATTCAACTCAAACCAGATGCTGATATCGAGCAAGTTCGAGCCAGATTGTCAGCAAATTTACCAGAGGATATTCAAATTTTAACAACGACTGAATTTGCCGAAGCAGAACGCAATTATTGGGCAAACAGTACAGGAATCGGCTTTATTTTTGGCTTTGGCGTTTTGATGGGATTCATTGTTGGATTAGTAATCGTGTATCAGATTCTCTATGCTGACGTTTCTGATCACTTACCGGAATACGCCACGTTGAAAGCAATGGGATATAGCGATCGCTATTTGCTGATGGCACTGTTTCAAGAAGCTTTTATTCTCGCTGTTTTGGGCTTTATTCCCGGCTTGTTACTCTCCACCGGACTTTATCATCTCACCTATGCAGCAACTGCACTCCCAATTCAAATGACGATCAATCGGGCAGTCAATGTGTTTTTGCTAACCCTGGCAATGTCATTTGGGTCAGGGGCGATCGCGATGAAAAAACTGCGATCGGCTGATCCGGCAGAAGTATTTTAGGCACTTACTCACTACGATGCATTATCCCGTTATTTCAGCCAGAAACTTGAACCATTTCTTTGGAACAGGTGCGCTCCGCAAGCAGGCACTGTTTGATATTGATTTAGATATCTATCCCGGTGAAATTGTGATTATGACAGGTCCATCGGGTTCTGGAAAAACGACGCTGCTGACGCTGATGGGAGGCTTGCGATCGGCGCAAAGCAAAACTCTGAAGGAAACGGCGCAACGAATCACACCAGAAGATACGGTTTCAGAGAGCAGTTTGAAAATTTTAGGACAGGAGATTTGTGGCGCATCTAAGCAGCAGCTTACTCGATTGCGACGCAATATTGGTTTTATTTTTCAGACGCATAACCTGATGGACTTTCTCACTGCAAAAGAGAATGTGCGCATGGCATTAGAGCTACATGATCAGTGGCTCGAAAAAGATAAAAAAGAGATAGATGCAATGGCACTGAAAATGCTAGAACGACTTGGCTTGGAACACCGGACTGACTATTATCCTGAGAATCTTTCGGGCGGACAAAAACAGCGAGTAGCGATCGCCCGCGCTCTGATTACTTGCCCTAAAATTATTCTAGCGGATGAACCAACTGCTGCACTGGATAAACAGTCTGGTCAGGAAGTGATGGCACTGATCGAGCAGCTTGCAGCGGAACAGCTCTGTACGGTCTTGCTCGTAACCCACGACAGCCGCATTCTTGAACGTGCCCATTATTCTGAGCAACAAACTGTTCCACAGCCGAATCTAAGCCGATTTCGCACGATTTACATGGAAGACGGGCAGCTTGTGAACAAGCCCTGATCAACAGTCTGGGTGAATGTCCTCATCTCCCCAGTGCAACAAGTTGTCACGCTCACAGACCCGCTCATACACGGATTAGTGGGAGATTTCCCGAACCGGGTAGGCATCTTGCCTACCCCACAAGCATGTCAGAGGATTCAATGCCGTTTCCTGAGGAAGCAGAACCCCAAACAGAGAACTACGACAGAGCCATCATCTGACGCTCTAGCTGCTCAACCGACACAACCTCAACGGGCGGCAATTCCTGGAAAAGAACCGTGCTGAGATAGCGTTCGCCAAAGCTGGGCTGCACCATCACAATCAGCTTGCCTGCGTTTTCTGGTCGCTGACCCAGTTCGATCGCTGCCCATAGCGCTGCCCCCGATGAAATGCCGGACAGCAAGCCTTCTTCTCTGGCAAGCCGACGGCTCATCGCGATTGCATCCTGGTCAGTCACCTGTACGACTTCATCGATCAGATCCGTTTGCAGCACATCTGGCACAAAGCCTGCGCCAATTCCCTGGATCTTGTGCGGGCCACCGCTGCCGCCCGACAGCACTGGGCTGTTTGCAGGTTCAACGGCGATCGCTCTGAAGTCTGGTTTTCTCGCTTTCAAAACAGAGGCAACTCCGGTGAGCGTACCGCCCGTGCCCACGCCTGCCACCAGAATATCGATCGCCCCAGCGGTGTCTGCCCAAATTTCCTCAGCGGTTGTTTCCCGGTGAACTTTGGGATTTGCCGGGTTCTTAAACTGTTGTGGCACAAAGGCATCCGGCAGTGAAGCGGCGATCGTTTCTGCACGACGAATTGCCCCTTTCATTCCTTCGACAGCAGGAGTTAAAACAAGCTGTGCGCCGTATGCCTGCAGCATCGCCCGTCGTTCCAGGCTCATGGTTTCCGGCATTGTGAGGATCAGCCGATAGCCTTTTGCTGCTGCTACCATTGCCAGCGCAATCCCCGTGTTGCCCGACGTGGGTTCTACAATAATCGTGCGATCGGGGTGGATCAAGCCCTCAGCCTCTGCTGCATTCACCATGCTAACGCCAATTCGATCTTTTACTGACGCCGCCGGATTCATGCCTTCCAGCTTCACAACGATGTCAGCCAGCGAACCTTCTGCCTGAGGAATTCGGTTTAATCGCACGAGCGGCGTTTTACCAACCAGTTCCGTAACATTGTTTGCAATCCGCATACCCAATTTCTCCTATGCTATGGGGACAGCAGCGCGATCGAAAGAAGCAGTCGTCGAGAGAAGCCCAGGCAGAATCTCAGAAAGAAGAGTCAAAAAGAATGATTTGCTGGGCAACTCTAATCACGTAGCGCACTTTTGCTGCTACAATCCATCTACCATACTACGGCAAGTCGGTAGACATTATGGGATTTTAGAATAGATTTCGATCGCTTTCTTTCCTAAACTCTGCTGCTCGATCGACTAGGCAGGATTTGCAAAAACGGCTTTGCCATCAAAGGCAGTCAGTGCTAGCCAGGTGTAGGTCGAAACCCACTTAAACAGATTTGCAGTTTCCTGTGGAACCCAGGTTTTAGCAAACATGATTATTACAAACAGGTTGCCAGAAGGCAGCAGCCCCCCGAACCCCAAAACTGATTTCACCTGATAGGGAACTACGAAGTCTTTTTGAGCAGGAATATATTGACTGCCTAACGCGGTTGGAACGTGAAAAATAAAAGTGCTGTGAATTTTGCGCTCTGAGTTAATTAATAAATCTGGCATTGGCTCCAGAACCGTACCAATTTCCAGACCAAATTGCTGAATCAGTCGCGAAATCATTGGAATTTTGCTGACAAAATCCACATTGAGTAAGGGAATGGCTTTATGTCCCGATGAACCGTCTCTTGTATTCCAGTGCGGCTCATCGCCTGCGGTTGCCATTAGCGTCAGACATTTTGTTTCGTCTGCGATCGAATCCACCTTTAAAAGGTCAAGGGCAGCAAGCTGAAGCGCTGTTGGCAAGTTTTTGTAAGGATGAGTTTTGAACAAACGCACCAGTGCGCAGGCAGATTGTCCGGTTGCTTGATCAACACAATTTTCATAGAGATAGCGAACGACCTTCTCTGCGACCTCTTCCATATTACTTGCATCCGCATGGGCACTGCGGAGGTCGATTGCACACCGATACATATCTTCCTGCGTAAAATTAACCAAATTGTACATGGTTTGAGGCACTCCGTAGTTTTAGCGAACGACTAAGCCTTCTTAAGAACTAAGCCTTCTTAAGAATTTATTCAGACAATATCAACCTTTTGACTATTCGGTAATTCGATCGCGTCTCAGGAAGATCTTATTTAAGCTCTTGTATAATTCTTTTTCAATAAAGAAAATTATTAACAATAAACGATTATTTTATCGATAAAAAATTCTAATTCTATTTAGCATGCCTTGCCTATCGACAAAAATCGAAAGGCAAAGCTCTTGAAATGCCTTTGAAAACAAGCCTTAAAAAATCAGCTTCAAAACGTTGTGACAACGCGGCAGAGATATTCTTGATCCGTAATAATATCCTGCACCGACTCAAGCCGATCGAGAAACACCCTACCCATCAAGTGATCTGCTTCATGCTGAAAGATGCGGGCGACAAAATCGGCGAAAACCTGTCGATGAGGATTCCCCTGGCGATCGAAATACTCGACCTCGATTTCACGATAGCGAGGCACAAGACCGCGAATGCCTGGAATACTGAGGCAGCCTTCCCAATCTTTGACCTGCTCTTCGCTGTGGCTGAGCAAACGCGGATTCACCATCACGGTCGGCTCCATCTGAGGCGCGGTCGGGTAGCGCGGATTTGGTCGGGAAGCGACGATCAGCAATTGGACAGAGGCAGCAACCTGAGGAGCAGCAATGCCCACGCCGTTTGACTTGACCAGGGTTGCCATCAGGCGATCGATCAGCGTCTGCATTTCTGAGCTGTGCAAATTTTCGACGGGCTGTGCAATTTGACGGAGAACAGGATTTCCCAGTTGAGAGATTTGAAGAACTTCAGCCATGTCCTATGCTTAGTCAACAGAAGGATATGGCTCTAGTGTATCGCTCAACTCCTGATTGGTTTCCTTGGATTGGTCTCCTTTGATTGATCTCCCCGGCTTCTGCGGATTTTAGGTCATGCCGTTTCACAATCGTCTTCCCATGACAGACCATCCCACCCCATCGAATCGGTCTCATGCCAGCAATGCGGCGATTAATCCCGTTTCTCAGCTCAGCGCGATCGTGCTAGCAGGCGGGCAAAGTTCGCGGATGGGAACTGACAAGGCACTAGTTGAGATTGAGGGGCAGCCGATGCTGTTGCGGGTGTGTGAGGTTGCCTTTTCCTGTACGCCGTGGGTGTATGTCGTTTCAGGCTGGAACCACCGCTATCAACCAATTTTGGACGATCGGGTGAAGTTTGTGCAGGAGGTTTCGCTGGTTAAAGATATTTATCCCCACGGTCCGCTGGTGGGCTTTGCGCAGGGACTCCAGCAGGTGAAAACAGACTGGGTGCTGCTGCTGGCTTGTGATATGCCCTGCCTCAGTCCTGAGGAGCTGTATCGCTGGATGCAGGAGTTGCCTCATCTTAGCCTGGATACGAGGGTGGCACTGGCACGCAATCGGAAGGGCTGGTGGGAGCCAATGTGCGGTTTTTATCGGCGAGACTGCCAGTCAAGTTTGGATGCTTTTATTCAGTCGGGCGGGCGATCGTTTCAAAGATGGCTGGAGTCTCAGAAGGTTTATGAGCTGCGGGCACATGACCCGGAAATGCTGTTCAACTGCAATACGCCAGCCGATGTTGAACGGGTGGAGAGTAGAAAAGGGGCAGGTGAGGACTAACTTGTGATGTTCTCAGAGGTTCTCCTTTTGAAGGAAATCCTGCCCCAAAAAGCAATGCTGACCGGGTCAACGGAGCGATTTCATACTCCTAGATGGTCAAAATCTAAATGGTCAAAATCTAAATGGTCAAAATCCACGCGCTGAGATTCTCTGCATTGACAAACGACGAAGGCACAATTTCAAGATCCATTCCCAAGGACACAAAAGCGGCTCGAATTGCCGTGGCATGGGAAGATTCTGTCGCGCCGATGCTGGCTCCGGCAGAGATTAAGGCAGGATTTTTGAGGTTGGCGCTCTGGGTCACATAGGCGATCGCTGCATCGGTTTCCAGTGCACCCGCAAACCCTGCGATCGAACCACTAACCAGGACATTTCAACGTGATAGGGAACGAAAACGGCGATCGGATTCGTGGGATGTATTTTTTTGCACGATGACTCCCTGCAGCGAATTACTTGCATGAATGCATGAATGAGAAAGATGAAGAACTTTTGGACAGAATCAAGTCTAAAAGAGATACGATCGACGGTCAAAATTGGATGATGAGTGAGCAAAAATTTTTAGCTCAGGTTTTTTAATCTCTCTTTTTCGATCAATCTATGATCAATCTATATAGAGCTGCAGCCAGCTCCATCAGTACAAAAGGGGTGTGGAGGCTGTTCCCCCACGCAGGGGCGAAGCCTCCGCACCCTGCCCTAAGCCGAGTGGCTATGGTTACACATCCAATTTGTCCCGATTCTCGTATTTAATTAAAGAATCCATGTTTGAATGGCGGAAAAATATGACCCATGTTTTTCACGCTGCCCATGCCCTCACGCTGCCGCTAATGCCAGTCAATCCTGAGTTCAAAACTGCTTCCGAACCGCCGACCGACCTGGAACTGCTGAGTGCAGTCAAACAGGGTCAGGTTGAATGTTTGGGAATTTTGTACGATCGCTATTCGCGTCTGGTCTATGGACTGGCGTTCAAGATTTTAGAGAACGCAGAAGAGGCAGAGGATGTCACTCAGGATGTGTTTCTGACGCTGTGGCGGCAAGATGCCTATACCCCCAGTCGGGGGTCGCTAAGCAGCTTTCTCACCACCATGACCCGATCGCGATCGATCGATAAGCTGCGGGCAAGAGGGACAAAGCTGCGATTTTTACAGCGATGGCAAGCCCTGGTGCGGACGGAACCTGCCTCGACTTCTCCGCTCGAAATGGCATCGGTGCAGGAGCGATCGGAACTGGTGCGCGAAGCCCTCTCGCAGTTGCCAGAGAATGAGCGGCAGATTTTAGAAATTGCCTATTATGAAGGTCTGAGTCAGTCTGAAATTGCTGAACGGCTGCAAGTGCCGCTCGGAACGGTGAAGAGCCGATCGCGTCAGGGCTTGCTAAAACTGCGCCGAACTTTACAGGATTATCTTTAGGATTCGCTGCTCGGTCTTCGCTCTGTCTTTTTTGATTCTTTCTAACGCTCTTTAACTCTCGTTTTGATTTCTCTCTTGCCGTGACTTGCTTCTACGATTCCTGCAATGACTTCATCTCCGCATCCTGAAAACTGGCAAGAACTTCTGGCAGGCTATGCCCTTGGCGATCTCAGCCCTGAAGAAGCGGAGACGCTGAAGCAACTGCTAAACACCCATCCTGATCTGCGTCAGGAAATGGTTCAGCTTCAAGAGGTACTGGCACTGATGCCCTATGGACTCCCCGAACAAGAACCCCCTTCCCATCTCCGAGATGCAATTTTGCGCCAGGCGCGATCGGAACCCAAAACAAATCGGGTTTCGCGGCGATCGCGTCAGCCTCAGTTCTGGTTTGGTTTGGGTGGGGCGGCGGCGGCTCTGGTGATTGGGGCACTGGCGATCGACAATTACCGCTTGCGTCAGGAAAATGCAGCGGCTCAGGCTCTGACTGCCACGCTAAAACAGCCCAATCTACAGCTATTTACTCTCCAGGGAACGGGCGAGGCGACTCAAGCCTCTGGCAGTTTGGTGGTGAATCGGGGGCAGCAAGTTGTGATCGTGCTGGTGAAAGACCTACCCCAGTTGCCTGCGGATCAGGTCTATCGGCTCTGGGCGATCGAACCAGGAAAATCCCAGCCCACTTTTTTCGGAGAGTTCAACAGCAACCGGGCAAATCAAACCAGTGCAACCTGGCAAATTCCAGCAGCACCGTTGAATGCGCCTCCTGAAAAAATGCTGATTACGGCTGAGAAAGCGGCAGATCCGCCCGTTCCGGCAGGGGAACTGGTGATGAGCAGCAGTTTGTAAACTATGAAAGAACTATGAAAGAAATGAGGAGTCGCAGTCCCGATTAAACCTCATAAACTTCCAGCGGGAGCTGATCCGGATCTTGGAAGAAAGTAAACCGTTTTCCCGTCAGCTCATCGACCCGGATTGGCTCAACCTCCACACCCTTCGATCGCAAATCTGCCACTGTTTGATCGAGGTTTTCAACCGCAAAGGAAAGATGCCGCAGCCCGCAAGCTTCAGGGCGACTGGGGCGATTGGGTGGGTCTGGAAAGGAAAAGAGTTCGATCGCATCTTTTTCACCCACTCTCAGATCCAGCTTGTAGGAGTTGCGGGCAGCGCGATAGGTTTCCTGAATAATGGGGAGACCCAGAATTTGCGTGTAGAAAGATTTGGAGCGATCGTAGTTGGAACAAATAATTGCAACGTGATGAAATCCTTTAGTAATCATTATTAAAATCTTATCGAAGCAACAGAATACATTGACTGAAGACAAGTTTGATAATCGCTCAGCTATCCTGAGGAGAATTATAAAGCAACAACCCTTCCTGACAGAAGGCGATCGCCCCTTGCCTTAACGCAGCGCAGTCATTGCCAACTGCCAGACCTCATAGCCCCGGCGGCTGAGGTGTAATCCATCTGTCGTCAGCTCGCGGCGCAGGCTGCCATCGGTTCCGGCAAAGTGGGTTTGCAAGTCATAGAAATTCGCGCCTTCCTGACGACTAACCGCAGCAAGGTTGGCATTCAGTTGCCGAATTCGATCGCTGGGCAGAGCGGGCAATCGGGTGGGCAGAATCGAGTAAACCACGATCGTTGCCTGAGGATGTGCCTGTCGCAGGCGTTGAATAATTTGTCTCTGGTTTTCGAGCACCGTTCGATCGCTGGCTCCCCGCCGCAGATCGTTGATTCCTGCCATTACATAAATGCGATCGGGGCGGGTCTGGTTAAAGCTGGAAATCCGGCGCAGCATTCCCGCTGTTGTGTCGCCTGAAATGCTCTGATTGAGCCAGAAGCGATCGGTTGGCAGGCGATCGATCGGAAACCAGAGCGAGAGGGAATCGCCAAATAAAACCGTGAGGCGATTCGAACTCTGACTGCGTGCCATCACTTGCGCCTCCTGCCGCAGCAGCCTCGTCCAGTCTTCGTAGGTTGGCTGCCGAACCGCATTTTGCCAGGCAGACTGAAAGCCGTTGACCGGAATCCGAGGATAAAGGCGACCCGATCGCAGGGCTGCAACTCGCTGCTGATAGAGCTGACTGCTCGAATTCGGGCGTGCGCTGGCACTGACGCTGGACGCAATCCCAATGACAGGAGAAACTGGGCTAAATTCAGGTCGCTGCAAAGCCTGCCTGACGATAGGAGAATCTTGCTCAACTTGTGCCACGCTGGTCTGAGTGGCAAGTTTTTTTTTCGTCTGGCAGAGTTCAGCATGGCTTGAGGCTCGTGGTCGAGCAGGGTCTATGGTAGGAGTCACGGCGAGCTGCCATCCGGGAGCCTGCCCTTGAGCTACCAAACTCGCTGCAAGTAGACATAGCTGACTCATTTCGCCCAACTCCTTCTCATTGCGGTCTTATAACAGTTTTGTTACGGTTCATAACCGGAGAAATCGATTCCTATAGTCCTTCTTTCACAGAAGAATTTATGGGCTTCAGGAAAATTGGGCAGAAAAATTCACAGAGATTTCGATGTGTTATCTATCACACATCATTGATGTATTGATTGCAACTCAGTAAATCGAATAATCGATCGAAATCTCTACCTTGCGGTAGAAGCCCTTCGACCGATCGTTTTGCTGCTTTTTGACCGCTTGTGTAATTCCAGCCGTATAATTTCAGCTTTAGTTTGAACTCAGCGCACTATTCGGGATCAGCGCACGACACTTTTGTTCGATTTGCTGCAAGATAGCTGCTTCTTCCGGGGAAACCGTGCCGTTATGCTCAGCGAGCTGCCGACACTGCGCCAGCACAGAAACCGCAAAGTCACAGTCGATCTGCTCCACCAGCTGATCGAGCGACTGCGGGGATTTAATGTTTTCTGCGATCGTTTTCAGCGAATTGGGTTCAATCTGCAATCGCTGGAGTTCTGGCAAAATATCTTCCCAGGCTTTGTTCGGATAGCTCACTAGAATCATGTGAACCGCGATCTGATCCATAATTCCCTGCTGGGCGATCGCTTTATCTAGATACTGCTCGCTTTGCTGCTGAATGATTTGTAGCGTTTCGGTGCTGGGTTCCTCCGCGTCAGAATGCAGTTTTGCCTCATAGAATCGGCTTGCCGCATACCCTACTGAATACAGCACCGTTGCATTGGTGCTTGCCCCAATCATGGCTCCTGCAAAAGGCACATTTCGCAGAAAGCCTAGCCCTGCCTTCAGCGCGTTACTGCCCCCTAGTGCCAGCCCAAAAATCCCCAGCACTTCGCCTTTGCGCTCCGGATCGTTGAGGTCTAAGCCATAAGCTGCTGCAATTTCATACACTAGCTCTGTCTGTAGAGCGGTCGTTGCTGCCAGGTCGAGGGCGAGCAGGGCTGTGGCAAATCCGGGCAAAATGCTGGTGACAAAGCCGGAACTGCCTGCCTGCATTGCTTTTCTGACCATCAACCGATGAGCAATCTGGCTGGGCGACTCGTCTGGATACTTCTGCTGCAGTTCTTTGACCGTCGCTGTGGCTTTGCTGGTGTCAACGCGATCGCTCATTCCCATCAGCCAGTCCAGTTTTAGAACCCCTGCCAGCTTTCGCACCAGCGGATTCCGAAACAGCGGCAAACGACCCAAAAAGTTGAGCGCCTGCCCGGTTCCCTCAGTCAACCCCCCAACCCAACCAACGGCTCGCCGCGCTACAGAGCCACCCGCCGCCACTGCTGCTGCCGCTGTTCCTTTGCTGCGATCGATCGCTCCTCCGGCAACCCCGCGTACCCAGGCAAGCCGTCCAGTTTTTCTAGATGCGCTGTATTCGTTCCCAGGAGTCGGGCTGGCATCGGAACGTTCGCTGGTTGAAGGCGATCGTTCTTGAGTCAGGGTTGAGTTGTGCTGTTCAGTCATTGCTGGGTTCAGTAATAAAAAGTTGAAAATTCTGTAGCTAAAAATCCTGGATAAAACGTCCGAAAAGTCTGTGAGATGAACGTTGTGAAACGAACATTGTTCAGGAGATCTTCTATCTCAAAACTATCTCAAAACAGCAACTTCAAAATAAAAATACAAACATCATCGATGACACCAATCTGGAGTACCAAATTGATAATTATCTAACGGCTTAATTTCTAATGCGATCGATTTATTTTTCACTTATTTATCTATTTTAGGAAATGCGTTTGCAGTCTCTCTCAACACTAGGAAAGAGAACGAATCTTCCGAAGGTTGTAAGTTTCACAAACACAGGCTACTGAGCCAAAAGGCAACTGCTTCAGCTTTTTTGCAGCCCGGTATACTAAATCTAATGCAGCAATCTGAGGCGGCGACAGAGGAGCAATTCGGTGACATCTTCAAACAATTCTTCTTCGATCCTGCAGTCGGGCGACGATCGAGAAAGCTCCTGGCTGTACTGGTTCCTGGTTCCAATCTATCCGTATCGCAAGCGGCGCACCCTACGGCGAGAGGTCGTCAGAAACACGATCTGGACGTTTGACCAGCTACAGGGCATTCTGTATACGATCGTTCCAGTTCGCATGACGATCGTGCGCTTGGCATCGGGTGGGCTGCTGGTCTATTCGCCGATCGCCCCCACACGCGAGTGCATTCGCCTGGTGCGAGAACTGGAAGCCGAGCATGGAGCCGTGCGCTATATTCTCCTCACTACTTCGTCCGGGCTGGAGCATAAGGTGTTTGTGCCGCCTTTTGCCCGTCAGTTCCCGCAAGCGCAAGTGTTTGTCACGCCGCATCAGTGGAGCTTTCCGTTTAACTTGCCGCTGCCCTGGCTGGGGTTTCCGCGCGATCGCACTCAGGTTTTGCCTGCCGAAAGCCATCTGGCTCCGTTTGGCGACGAGTTTGACTATGAGCTGCTGCATATCGATCTGGGGCGCGGCTGTTTTGAGGAAGTTGCCTGCTTTCACAAGGCATCCAAAACCCTGCTCGTAACTGACACGGTGCTGTCTGTGCCCGAAGAACCTCCGGCGATCGTTCAGGATGACCCCTATCCGCTGCTGTTTCACGCCCGCGATCGAGCCAGCGATCCGTTTGTGGATAGCGAGGCAAACCGTCGCAAAGGCTGGCAGAGAATCGCGCTGTTTGCGGTCTATTTCCAGCCCGACACACTAAAAACTCTGAGTTTGGGGCAGTCAATTCGCGATGCGTTTCAAGCGTCCGATCGATCGCTCAAAGGCTATCTGGGGCTGTTTCCGTTTGCTTGGAAAGAAGACTGGAGGCGATCGTTTGAGGCGCTCCGGGGCAACGGTCGTCCCTTTGTTGCGCCAATTTTGCAAACCCTGATTCTGGATCAGTCGCCGCAGACAGTGCTGGATTGGGCAAATCGCGTCTCTTGCTGGCAGTTTGAACGCATCATCGCCTGTCATTTTGACGCGCCTTTCACCGCAACCCCAGAACAGTTCCGGCAGGCATTTTCAGTGCTCGAACCCTCTGACCAGCCAATCCAGTTTGGCAGCGAAAGCCACGCACTCCCCGCCGCTGATGTTCAGTTCATCATGAAGCTAGAAGAAACCCTCGATAAATTAGGCGTAACCAATCCCCCACCGTCTTAGCAGTCGTTTAACTTGCAGAAAAACATCGCCCACCGTACAGATCTCCCACCGAGAATTCTCTACCACCCACTTACAAAGGAACCTCCCGTGATTCAAGCAATCTCAAACCAGGTTAGTTTTGATGAATTTCTTGAATGGTATCCAGAAAACGCTGAGCATCGCTACGAACTGCATAATGGAGTGATCACCGAGATGCCAAAGCCGACGGGCAACCATTCCAAAATTGCAGGATTTCTTGCGATCGAGCTTGGGTTTGAGATTCGGCGGCTGCATTTGCCTTACTTTGTACCGAGGGAGTGCATTGTCAAGGTGAATGAATCGGGCTACGAACCGGATGTGATTGTGTTGAACAGCGAAACGATTGACAATGATCTGCGCTGGCAGAAAGAATCAACCATCACTCAGGGAAAATTAGCGAAGCTTGTTGTTGAAATCACGAGTACAAACTGGAGTGATGATTATGCGCTCAAACTCGAAGATTATGAAGCTTTAGGAATTGAGGAATACTGGATTTGCGATTATTTAGGACTGGGGGGCAGACGCTATATTGGCATACCCAAACAGCCTACTTTTTCCGTTTATCGGCTCAATCCATTGGGCGAGTATCAGGTGCAGCAGTTTCGTGGCGATGAGTCGATTATCTCTGGCGTGTTTCCCGAATTGCAGTTAACCCTGAATCAGATTCTTGGAACTGTTGCGTAGAAGAGTTTACTTTGCATGAATTTAGACCCAAAAACTAGACCCAAAATTCGGGTTGAGCGAGATCGATCGCCATTGCCAAAAGCTCTGCAAATTGAATGCGGCTATAGAGCTTCCAGAATCGAACCTGAGCACGGAGGCGATCGTCACCTGTTAAGCAAGCAATACGCCACAGAGTAATTGCCAGAGGCAACCAGGGATAGGTGCGGCGAACGATTTGCCAAAAAAGCTTACAGCACATTGCTAGATATTAATTACCAGAATTAATTACCAGACATGAACTGCTAGACATGAACAGGCTGCACATTTAATTCTTCGCGCCATTGATCAACGGGCTTTTCCCAGGCAGTTTCCCATTTTTGAGCAATCAAGGGTTTTGCCACTTTTCCCGTTTGATATCCCTGGGCGATCGCATTCAGCAAAGGATTCAGTCCCTCTGGCTGAAGTACTGTTGTAGCAATTAGCGCGTTGGCAATCAGCAAACTGGAAAGCGGAAGCTGAAACTGCGCCAGGTAAAAAGCCTGTAAACCGATTTCGCCAATTTCGCTAGTATCAAATCCGGTAATAATGTGCCAGATATCGTGCGTTTTTTGCCAGCGATATTCGATGTAGTGAGTGTCTGAATCGATCGCCATCGCAGGTTCAAAGGGTTCAAATCCCAGCCGTTTCATGTGGCTGGCATAAACAGAGCCAAGGGAATTTTGGGGATAGTGCAAGAGTTCATCCAAATAGTGAGGCGGAGCCATGTATCGTTCTGACAAAATCCCAGCCGTTTCAGGCGTTGCTTTGAGTGCAGCGATCGACAGGTGAAACGCTGGACTATCCAGCAGGCTACTGCTCAGTTCCCACACGGGTTCTAAGCTGCCGCTTTCATCAAACAAGAGGGTGGCAAAGGCTTTGATTCCTTTCAGAGTCTGCACAACAGGCTGAAGAGCGGTTCCAAAGGGGCGAGCAGAAAGAGGACGGTTGAGGGGTTGAACGGGTTGCATAACAGAATCTCCAGAAAAAACAGAATCTCCAGAAAAAACAGAATCTCCAGAAAAAACAGAATAAAATACGAACAGTGTTCATGTTTATAAAATACGAACAGTGTTCATGTTTTGTCAAGAGGAGGAGTGAATCATGACAGCCGATCGCCCAAAAGTCCCAGCCATGCGGCGACAGCCCAAGCAAATTCGCAGTCAGGAGCGAGTGCATCAGATTTTGGATGCGGCAGAGGCGTTGTTTATTGAGTTGGGGTATGAACACACCACCACAAGGGCGATCGCAAATCGAGCTGAGGTGCCCATTGGGTCGCTCTACCAGTTCTTTCCCGACAAAGCAGCGATCGTGCGGGCATTGGCGAATCGCTATTTTGAGCAGGAATATCAAATGTTTTTGCAGCTTCATGCAGCACTGGCAGAAGCCGAGATTCGTGTTTATATCGATCGCATGATTGATGCCTTTCAACAGTTTGCAGACGAGCATCCGGGATATCTTGCCGTCCTCAGACAGCTCCTCGATCAAATGACTGCTGCAGATGCCAGCGTCTTAAATGAATATGATCAGCTCATGCTGAGCGGATTGGCTAATTTTTTGTCACAGCGCAATGCCAAACTGGACAGTGCCCAAAGCGAACTGATTGCAACGATTGTTTTCAAAGCTGCGAATGAGTTGCTCTGGCTGGCAATGACGCAAGACCCTCAGCAGCGATCGGCTGTGATTGCAGAAACGAAAACGCTGATTACGGCATATCTCAAAACCTACCAAATTTAAGAGATTATTCCTTTACATTTCTCCTAAACTGAAATCATTCATACTGCAATTTTTTATCGTTTCCTATGCCTGTTCCTTCCCAGATTGACCTGAAACCCAGCGATAATTTAATTCTCGATGGTGTACCCGCGATTCCTCAATCGATCGTCGAAAGTGTTAATCGCTACACCGAATTTCGATCAGCAAGTCTTTCGAGCTGGCATCCAGTCGAGCGATCGATGCTGATTGCAACTCGGTTTGGGCAGACGGCGCAGGTGCATCAGGTTAAGTTCCCTTTGGGTAGCCGCAAGCAGTTAACGTTTTTCCCAGAACCGGTGCGGGGAGCGACCTATCAGCCGACGCAGGGCGACTATTTTGTCTTTGCCAAAGACATCGGCGGCAATGAGTTTAGCCAGAACTATCGCTGTGATCTGATAACAGGAGAGGTCGCGCTGCTCACAGACGGCACCTCAAAGAACAGTCGCGGCATCTGGTCGCAGGCGGGAACGCAGATGGTTTACACATCGACACGCCGCACCCAGCAGGATACGGATCTGTACGTGATCGATCCGCTGCAGCCCGAAACCGATCGCTTGCTGATGACCGTGGAAGGGGGCGGCTGGTTTCCGGCAGCCTGGTCAAAAGACGATCGCCAGATTGCGGTAATTGAATATATCTCGATCACAGAAACCTATGTGTGGCTGGTGGATGCTCAAACCGGGGAGAAAAATTTGCTGACGCCCAGAGGCGGCGAACCTGTTGCTTATCAGGGCGTTGTGTTTGATAAACAGCGCAACGGTTTATATGTTGTATGCGATCGCGATTCAGAGTTTTTGCGTTTGGCATATCTGGATCTGGAGACGCAGGAATATACGTTTTTAACCAATCATATTGAATGGGATATTGAACAGATTTGTTTATCCCACGATGGACGCCTGCTGGCATTTACCGCGAACGAAAATGGCATCAGCGTGATGCATTTGCTCGATACTGCAGCGCAGCAGGAAGTTCCCCTACCTGCTTTGCCCCTGGGTCAGGTGTTTGGCTTGCAGTGGCACAAAAATAACCGCGATTTGGGCTTTACGCTGACTTCTGCTCAATCTAGCTCCGATGTCTATTCGCTGGATATTACGACAGGGCAAATCGATCGCTGGACAGAAAGCGAAACAGGTGGACTCAACACCAGCGGCTGTTCTGAGCCTGGATTAGTTCAGTGGCAAAGCTTTGACGATCGCTTTATTTCTGGCTTTCTCTATCGTCCTGCGGCTCATTTCACAGGCAAACGCCCGGTGATGATTAACATTCACGGTGGACCCGAAGGACAGTTTCGCCCGATGTTTCTGGGACGCAGCAACTACTACTTGAATGAGTTGGGTGTGGCGTTGCTCTACCCGAATGTGCGCGGTTCTTCGGGCTATGGCAAAACGTTTTTGCAGCTAGATAACGGCTATTTGCGCGAGGATTCGGTCAAAGATATCGGTGCATTGCTTGACTGGATCAAAACCCAGCCCGACCTTGATAGCGATCGCATTCTGGTGACTGGCGGCAGCTACGGCGGCTATATGTCACTGGCGGTTGCAACGCATTATGGCGATCGAATTCGGGCGTCGATCGATATTGTGGGAATTTCTAACTTTGTCACTTTTCTAGAAAAAACAGAAGGCTATCGTCGAGATTTACGTCGGGTTGAATATGGCGATGAACGCGATCCAGAAATGCGAGAATTCCTGCTGCGAATCTCTCCGGTGAACAATGCCGACAAAATTCAGAAGCCGATGTTTGTCATTCACGGCGCAAACGATCCGCGTGTGCCGCTCAACGAAGCCGAACAGATTGTGGCGACACTAAAACAGCGTCACGTTCCCGTCTGGTATCTGGTTGCAAAAGATGAAGGACACGGATTCTCGAAGAAGCAGAACATTGATTATCAGCTTTATGCCACAATTCTGTTTATCCAAAACTTCTTGCTGAATCAATAGCAAT
>Ga0224723_1000341_pt1 | contig 32907 bp, 36 predicted proteins | sample Balambano_FR2_Me_FD_161647 | JGI IMG/M metagenome (GOLD analysis project Ga0224723, IMG submission 161647) | Freshwater sediment microbial communities from Lake Towuti, South Sulawesi, Indonesia - Balambano_FR2_MetaG | ecosystem: Environmental > Aquatic > Freshwater > Lake > Sediment | place... | reverse complement strand
TTATTATACTTTATGTGCTACTAGTATTAAGATTAATGAGCTACCTATTGAAATTGTTAAAAAGCTACCAAAATATCCAGATGTTCCTGCAACGCTTCTTGGTCGTTTAGCTATTGATCAAAACTTTCGCAATAAGGGTTTAGGTGAGGTATTGTTAATGGATGCACTCAACCGTAGTTTGCAAAGTGAGATTGCAACGATGGCTGTAGTTGTTAGTGCAAAAGACGATAAAGCTCGTTCTTTTTACGAGTATTTTGATTTTATTCGTTTTCCCGATTATCCTTACAGGCTATTTCTACCTATGACAGCGATCGCTACAATGTTTGAGTAAGTTTTGATTCTTGTTTAGGAATGCAGCCTTTACTTCTTCATAGCAATGCAAGCAAAATAAAGCATATATCAATTCTGTATGAAGCGAATCTTGTACCCACCAACGCAAAATCTCCATTCAAACCCACCCTCACCCAGATGAGAGCGATCGCCGTACGGGCAGGTTTTGCCACAATACCACACATCAACGCAAAAACTTAATTCAAACCTGCCCCCACCAACGCAAAATCTCCATTCAAACCCACCCTCACCCAGATGAGAGCGATCGCCGTACGGGCAGGTTTTGCCATAATACCACACATGAACGCAAAAACTGAATTCAAACCTGCCCCCACCCAGATGAGAGCGATCGCCGTACGGGCGGGTTTTGCCACGATACCACACATCAACGCAAAATCTCAATTCAAACCCGCCCTCACCCACGCGGATCTACAATAAACGATACTAACAAAACCGATAAATTCTGGTATAGTGACATCATTGGCAAAGGGCACGGCAAGCTAAAGATTGTCATAAAACCTGAAGATTTATGATGCCGTGCCCCTACAAAATAATCAACCGCTATATAAACACCACTCAGTAGCTGGAAAAAATGAGATCCTGGGAACCTAACCAAACACCTATAAATAAAAATTAGTTAAACTTCATAAATTTCTAAAGGTAAATTATCTGGATCTTTAAAAAAAGTAAATTTTTTATTAGTCAATTCATCAATTCTGATATCTTCAACTTCTATACCTTGAGATTTAAGGTAATTAACAGCTTCACTGACATTTTCAACTTCAAACGCCAGATGTCTTAAACCACAAGCTTCTGGTTTACTGACTCGTGAAGGTGGATTAGGAAAGGAAAATAGTTCTATTTGAGAGTGTCCCACTTGCAAATCTAACTTGTATGAGTTTCTTTCTACACGAAAAGTTTCTTGAAGAATTGTAAATTTTAAAATTTCTGTATAAAACTTTTTAGAACGTTCATAATTAAGGCAGATAATCGCTACGTGATGAATTTTATTAATTTTCATAAAAAATATGGCTTGGATGAAGTTGAGCCTAGATACAACAAATGAGGCTGTTGATTGGGTTTGTACACTACTCGCTGGAGTTAAATATACTACTGACGTTCGTGTGATTGAATACTCTAAGCATAATTTAGATGCAGTATCTGCTTGGGCATTTAGTATCTATATATATCTACCTTACGATAGTCATGTAAATGCACATAGGATAGAAATTGAAAATTTACTCTTCCCTTTGCAACGAACTGGACTGACTACAGCGTTACAAATGGTCGTAGTTGAGGAAATAATAGAGACAGAAGTATTTACTCCATTGCCTATCGGACGATTTGTCATATTGTCTACTGATGCAAATTATCATCTTCTATCTCAGGAGGAAATTCCTTTAAAACTAAAGATAAGTCTCGCTTTTGGTACTGGTTTGCACCCAGCGACTATGCTTACACTTAAATTACTAGAGCGTCACATTGTCCCAAAAATGAATGTTCTTGACCTGGGTTCAGGTTCTGGTATCCTCAGTGTTGCTATGGCCAAGCTTGGGGCAAAAGTTTTAGCAATAGATAATGATATTATTGCTGTACAATCCACCCAAGATGCTGTCAATCGTAACTTGGTGCAACAGGTAACAGTTATGCAAGCAAGTTTAGGAGCAGGAAGTAGTTTAGGACATTGGATGGGTGGAGATAGTATTAATAATGTACCAACTATCACACCCACAGCAAGCTTTGACTTGATTGCTGCTAATATTTTAGGACGGATACATACTACTTTAGCTCCTGATTATCAACGAGCATTACGTCCTGGAGGAATACTGATTGCATCAGGGTTTACTGCTGATTATGAAGAAGTTATTGCAACAGCTTTTACACAGAAAGGATTTGAATTGCTTGATTGCGATCGCTTTGATGAATGGGTCGCACTTGCATATGTTAAGGTCAAATAATTACATGATATATGATTGTAATTTATTCTTTTGACCATACACTTGGTTATACAGTAATTACTTCTGTTACACTGCATTGACACATAATTTGTTTGCGTATTTCTTCAGCTGCAACAGACGCAATCCCTTGCCAGTCAGATTCAGTTAACAAGACTTTCAGGAGCGATCGCAGTACTTCTTGATCCCTTATAAATTCCTCATTATACAAATCATCTTGTAGTAAAACTGTTTGTAGGTGCTGTTCAACTTCAGGAGTAGGAGATTGTAAGCGTTGCTTGATGTGTATTCTTGCAGTTGTAGTGGCAATTTTTGTCCCGATACCTAAGTTCCATGTTTCAATCAATTGGCGTGCTTCACGATTAAGTGATACACGTAATGTTGTCAAACGTCCAACTAGAGGCAAGTTGGATAATAATTCACCCATATCATGCTCCCAATCAAGCCCGACACCAATATTTCCACCAACAAGAGCTTCAGCTGCAACAGCTTCTTCAAGGTAATTATCATCAAATAACAAATCCATTGGGTTGGAAACTGTATAATTAATTTCTTGCTGTTTACTCATACTTGAGATTCACCTGTTCCTTGTAGTCGTTGTCGCCACGCCCCGTATTCAAAGTATACGAGATCCTCATAATCTGGGTCAGAACCTAAATCAAGCATTCCCCGATTGTCATAAAACTTTTCATATCCAGGTAAAGAGTGTAACCCAACTCTACCTTCATAGCCTAATTCCAAACTTCTGCTTCTAGTAAATAAAAGTAGTGATGTACCAACACCTCTAAGTTTTGGAGGACGTTGAATTACTTCCCGATTCCATGGTGCTGTAGCAACATAATAGATGTAAATAAGACGCTTCCCAGATGATATTTGAGAACCATGCATTTGAGTCTCTATAAGTAATAAGCCTTCAGTTTGCTCTTGGTACTCAACTGCATAACCTTCATAATTATCATTATTTTCAATCATTCTAAGTTTTATCATTAAATCCCAATATTTATCCTCTTGCTGAAATTGCCTAAGCAAATTCATCCAAACACTTCTAAAATCTTCTACGTGTTTGGAATTCAATTCCACAATATTTGCTTCAACATTGGAGTTATCAGCACTATGAGCTAAGCGAATTTTTAGAAGCACCCAATTACCCCTAATTAGAAAAAATGATAACTACAGCAAAAAAGTGCTACTACCTCTTGTTTAAAAACGTAGTTTCTCACCCTAAAAACAGCTTATACGCCATATTCTGACTTTCGTCCCAATACTGATATCCTAGCGTATCCAAAAATGCCTGCCACTCTTCCATTTCATGAGGTGGAACCTGCATTCCCACAACAATACGTCCGTAATCAGACCCATTATTGCGGTAGTGGAATAAACTAATATTCCAATCAGGACTCATAGACTTAACAAATTTCATTAAGGCTCCAGGACGTTCGGGAAACTCAAAGCGGTAAAGTAATTCATGATCAGCGAGAGGTGAATGTCCACCGACCATATGACGCAAGTGTAGCTTTGTCAACTCATCATCTGTTAAATCCAGGATAGGAAATCCACAACCTTCAAAAATTTGAGCCATCTTTGCTCTGTCAGCACGATTTTGAATCTGCATCCCCACAAAAATATGTGCTGTTTTTTCATGAGCAATGCGATAATTAAACTCTGTCAGATTTCGCTTGCCGATACATTCACAAAACTTACATAAACTTCCAGGTTCTTCAGGAATCGTCACAGCAAATATAGCCTCTCTTTGTTCGCCATATTCTGCTCTTTCGGCCACAAAACGCAATCGATCAAAATTCATGTTCGCACCACAGGCGATCGCAATCAAGGTTTTCCCTGCGATTTGTTCTCGTTCCACATACGCCTTTGCTCCGGCGATCGCCAACGCTCCCGCAGGCTCTACAATGGAACGGGTATCTTCAAACACATCTTTAATTGCGGCACAAGTATCATCAGTATTCACCAAAATAATATCGTCCACATATTTCTGACACAATCGGAAAGTCTCCGCTCCCACTTCCCGCACCGCTACCCCATCAGCAAATAACCCCACCTGAGGTAATCTTACCCGCTTACCAGCTTGTAAAGATTGCCGCATTGCATCCGCATCCACAGGTTCAACACCAATAATTTTAATTTCCGGACGCAACCTTTTGATATAAGCAGCAATCCCAGAAATTAACCCACCACCACCAATTGCGACAAAAATCGCATGGATCGGTTGCTGACATTGACGTAAAATCTCCATGCCAATCGTACCTTGTCCGGCGATTACATCTGGGTCATCAAAAGGGTGAATAAATACCAAATCTTTCTCAGCTTCTAATTGCCGAGCATAACTATAAGCATCATCATAAGCATTACCATACAGCACCACTTCGCCACCACGTGCTTTCACAGCATCGACTTTTACTTGGGGTGTAGTTACAGGCATAACAATAATAGCTCGTGTTCCCAATCTACTAGCAGCCAGAGCTACCCCTTGAGCATGATTTCCAGCGGATGCAGCAATTACACCTTGTGTCAACATATCTGGTGGCAACTGAGCCATCTTATTATAAGCACCACGTAACTTAAAAGAAAATACTGACTGCATATCCTCTCGCTTCAGTAATAGCTTATTATTCAGACGTGTAGATAAATTTGGAGCGTACTCCAAGAGTGTTTCTTGGGCTACATCGTACACACGAGCAGTCAGGATTCTTTCTAAATAATCGGAATGCATGGGGCTTTATTAATTGTAGATGCCGGATGCATATTTATTTTACAGGAAGAGTGCTATCAAAAAATTTGCTAAACTCCAAATTGTTAGGAGAAAATAAAAAGAGTGTCATTGAGAATTCAAGGTGTTGCTACAAAAGCAAAGACAAATAAATTCAAAAGACTTTTCATGGCGTTTCTGGTATGCTTTGCCAATATACCCGTTTGGTAATCGCCGAACTATCCGTAAAGAAGTAATCAAAGATACTATTTGGACTTTTGATCAGCTTCAAGGTATCTTTTACGTTGTTGTGCCAATTCGGATGATAATTGTCAGACTTCATGAAGGGGGTTTATTAGTTTATGCACCAGTAGCACCGACTCCTGAATGTATCCGGCTGGTTCGAGAGCTAGAGGCAGGACACGGTAATGTTAAATATATAATATTGCCAACTATCTCCGGTGTAGAACATAAAGTCTTTGTCGGTCCCTTTGCTCGTTGCTTTCCCAACGCTCAAGTCTTTGTCGCACCGAATCAATGGAGTTTTCCCCTTAATTTACCACTTAGTTGGCTTGGTTTACCTGCTAAACGTACACGGGTACTTCCTCAAGATAGTAGGGAAACTCCTTTCGCTAAGGAATTTGAGTATGCCATACTTGGTGCTATAGACTTAAGATTAGGGAAATTTGCCGAAGTTGCATTTTTTCATCAGCATTCCAAAACACTATTAGTAACTGATTCCGTAATTTCTATACCAAAAGAACCTCCAGCCATAGTACAGTTAGAGGAATATCCTTTACTTTTCCACGCTAAAGATAATGTAGTTGATATTGTTGCAGATACTCCTGAAAATCGTCGTAAAGGATGGCAACGAATATGCTTATTTGCTATGTATTTTCAACCTAGTGTATTAGAGATACCTGGATGGGGAGAAGTATTTCTTAATGCCTTCAAAGCTTGTGATAACTCTAGAAAAGCTTACTATGGATTATATCCTTTTAGATGGAAGACAAATTGGGAGTCATCTTTTGCCGCTTTACGTGGAGATGGTCGTTTATTCGTAGCACCAATTTTACAAACTTTAATTCTCAACCGCGCACCTGAAGAAACTCTTGCTTGGGCTGATAAAGTAGCGAGTTGGAATTTTGAGTATATTATTCCCTGTCATTTTGACGCACCTGTTAGAGTAGAACCATATCAATTTAGACAAGCATTTGCTTTCTTAGAAAAGCAACCTGTAATTAGCATGGGAATTAACAGCGATTGTTATCCTTTACCAGAAGAAGATTTTCAACTACTTAAAGTGATTGATGCAGGTTTATATACAAGTAGAATTGTACCACCAGCTAAAGATAAATTGTAAAAATAAATTGTATAGTAATTTTTCTTGAAGCTTACTCTTCTTGGTTGTGGCATTAATCTTCTAATTTTATTACGCAATGTTACTCCCGTTTATCTCAGACTATTTACTCCAACAAACCTTTAATCTTTCCCGTACTTGAGGATGAATACTCAAATAAAATTTTAGGCGATCGCATCCCGCCATCAATAATTTATCTAAATCATCAATATGCCAAATTAGCACACTATTGAGAGAGGGACGATTACCTTGAATATGGGCATAAATATATTTACTATTGGGACTAAAACTTACTTCTTGCAAAAAGGTAGACAAGTATTTGTATTGACCGAGTTGCTTACCCGACATATCCCATATCCGAAAAATACTGGATGACATAGCTAAATTTAATGCTTTCTCAACTTCTATTTTAGCGATTGATTGTAAAATACTACGAGTGGTAAGCTGGGGTGATGGCAGTGTTACCCCCAAGTGTGATAATTCTTTCCTGACTTCATCAAGCATTTTTTCATATTCGGAATCCATACCACCATTTCCGTAAACCCCATTTAAAAATTCCTGCAAAAGCTGATCAGCTACTTTAATACTTCTTTATCTTCCCTGTCTCCCGTTCCCTTCTTAGATATGCCACGTTCAGTTAGAGTACGTCGTGAATTCATATCAGAGGTAAAGTCAGCACTACCGCGTAATGGCTATATTCGTCAAACTGATTTAGCAGAACATTTGCAAATATCTCAATCTACTATCAGTAGTTTTCTGAATGGGAAAGCTGTAGATTACCTTAACTTTAGAGAAATTTGTCGAGCTTTGGGATTGGAATGGGAAAATATTGCGGATTTAACAGTCGAAAGTGGGAAAGACATATCACCATTAGCACCCACCAGAGAGAAAAATAATCAAGAAACTCAAGAAATATCTTCATCACACTTTTTTCTAGAGCATCCATCCGGTCAAGTACCATTAGATTCGCCATTTTATATTAAGCGATCGCCAATCGAAGAGCGATGTTATGAACAAATCCACAATCCCGGTTCTTTGATCAGAATCAAAGCACCTAGACAAATGGGTAAAACTTCACTATTGTCAAGAATTATTGATAAATCAGATTCTCAAGGGGATTGTACCGTCATTCTAGATTTTCAACTTGCAGCACAGGAAATTTTTGTTAATTCAGATAAGTTTTTACGCTGGTTTTGTGCGAGTGTTAGCTTTGCTTTGAATATCCCGAATCAAATTGATAAATATTGGGATTTAGCAGAAGTTGTGGGTAGCAGTATGGCGTGTAAAGCCTATTTTGAGGAATATTTACTACCAACAATTAATCAGCCATTAACCCTTGGTTTAGATGAGGTTGATAAAATTTTTGAATATCCAGAAATCTATCGAGATTTTTTTGGGTTGCTACGCGCTTTACATGAAGAAGGGAAACGCCGAGAGATATGGAAAAAACTACGATTAATAATTGTGCATTCGACAGAAGTTTATGTACCTCTTGATATTAATCAGTCACCATTTAATGTAGGTATTTCAGTAGAATTACCTGAATTTAATCATAAACAAATTTTAGATTTAGCACAAAAACATCAGCTAAATTGGTCTGAAAACGAAGTAGAGGAGTTAATGAATTTGGTGGGTGGGCATCCTTTTTTAGTACGTCTTGCCCTTTATCATATAGCTAATGGATATGTTGATTTAACACAAATACTGCACAATCCTACAAGTTCATCAAGTATTTACACAGACCATTTACGCCGTCAAAATTTAATTCTTACACAGCAACCGGAATTAGCAAATGCGATGAAAGATGTAGTTAATAATTCTGCCAAATTATCGATAGTAAATAAATTTAAATTACATAGTATTGGATTAATTAAGTTTCAGGGAGACGATGTGATACCGCGCTGTAATTTATATCGTCAATATTTAGAAATTCATTTATAAATATAGCGATCCTATTTGATTATCGTTTTGTTCTCGGTAATGCTGCACATTTTCAAGGTACACAAACAATTCCTAATCCTGCCATTTGCCGAATATGCTGATCGAACGAAACGACCTCAGAAACACCTAAGCGTTGAGCCATTACTAACAATGAACAATCCGTATAGCTCCACAACTTATCATCGTAACGACAAAAGGTTTCCCATGTGGCACAATCATCTGCTTGTGACAACGCAATATAGATATGCTCATCTCGTAGCACATTACCAATTTCAATAGAGGCTTGTATTGAAACCCTAAGCCTTATCCAAGTCACAGTTTCATCAAACACTGAGGACAGAATTATCCACTGAATGTTTGGATGCTCTAAAACATAATTTTTAATTGCAAGGTGATGTTTTTCTGACTGAACAAAAAATGCAATTAGCGCAGATGTATCTAATAAAACCTGAACCATCAGAACCCCTGATAAAGAACATCATCAACCTGTTCAGCATAATTGGTGATTTCTATTGCGCCGACATTTTCAGATAATAGACTTATCGATTTTGCTTCAGAAACAGCAAATTGTCCACACAGTTGCCAGGTACGAGTTTCCGTAATAGTTCTTGATACTAAACTATTTGCCAAATACTGAGTTAAAGCTGGGAGCAAAATAGTCTCAATAGAATACCCCGCAGAATTAAACTGACTTACCAACTCATCAGGAATATCAATGGTTAACTTCGCCATTCCGAATTATTCTCCCCGCTATTTTATTTGTCCAACCTTGATATTATTTCATAACTATAGCAGTCCTATTTGATTTATGAAAAATCCCGATATCCAGATCCCCGACTTAGAAGTCGGGGATCTAACTTTTTACAAATGATTTAGGACTGCTATATAATAAATACTAATGTTTTCAGAATCTTATGACAGCTTGTCAAATCCAGTAAATAATTGACTCAAGAGCAGGATACCTGCAACTGGCTATGGCTTGTTGATTTTTTTTAGTCCGAATGACAGCACGATGCGCTCCTAACTTCTAGAATAAAGGTAGACTTTGTTGAGATTTGTATAGTAAATAGGGATAGGCTGTCATGGCTCCCGCTGTTTTAATTGAAAACTTAAAGAAGCGCTACGGTACGGTGGAAGCCGTAAAGGATGTCTCTTTTCAAGTAGAACCAGGAGAAATCTTTGGTTTACTTGGTCCCAATGGCGCGGGTAAAACTACGACGCTACGTTCTTTGTGTACTCTGACTACCCCAGATGCTGGCAAAATCGAGATTTCTGGTATTTCTGTGATTGATAATCCCAGAGTCGCAAGGCAACGTTTAGGCTATGTAGCTCAGGAGGTAGCCCCAGATAAGGTACTAACTGGGCGAGAATTATTACAACTACAAGCTGCGCTTTATCATTTACCAAGTGCAGCCGCAAAAGAGCGTATTCAGCTAATGTTGGATTTACTTAGTCTCCAAGAATACGCTGACAAAAAGACTGGCACATATTCTGGTGGTTTACGTAAGCGTCTAGACTTAGCTGCTGGATTACTTCATGCACCAGATGTGTTAGTACTAGATGAACCAACAGTAGGGCTTGACATAGAAAGTCGTTTTGTGGTATGGGAATTCCTACGGAAATTACGAGAAGCGGGAACAACGGTAGTAATTACCAGCCATTATCTAGAAGAAATAGACGCTTTGGCTAACAGAGTCGCAATTATTGACCGTGGGGTAGTGATTGCTGCTGGAACACCATCACAATTAAAAGATAAAGTGGGAGGCGATCGCGTGACTCTCCGCATCCGTGAGTTTTCTCCCCTAGACGAAGCCAAAAAAGCCAAAAACCTGTTGCAGGATTTACCATTCGTCCAAGAAATTATCATTAATGCAGCCCAAGGTAATTCTCTTAATTTAGTGGTGACACCACAACACGACACCTTAACTTCTATTCAGCAAGCTTTGATATCAGCTGGATTCCCGACCTTTGGTATAGCCCAATCTCGTCCCAGTTTAGATGATGTGTACTTAGCTGCAACAGGAAGAACATTAATGGATGCAGAAATAGCAGCATCAGCCAACCGCGATCCAAAAGCAGAAAAGAAACAGAATATGAGATGAGGGTTAGTGGGTAGTAGATAAAACAGTAAGCTATTCCCTCTCTTCCCCTACTCCCTACTCCCTAACGCCACATGCTACAACGGGAGGCAGCGTCGTGCGGAGGTATCCTCCGTTGAGACGACTGCCGTGGGGAACCCCCGCAACGCAGTGGCTCCTCCCTACTCCCTACTCCCTTTTTTAGAACCAACCACCCATTCATGACTTCCAACCCAGAACTCAATTGGCAAAAATTAGCATCTCCTGAAACCTCCAGAGATGCTACCCCTAACTTCTTCGCTGAATTAATCCAAGAGACACTAGCTTTAACTCGTCGCTTGTTTATTCAATTACAACGCCGTCCATCAACGCTGTTTGCAGGTATTATTCAACCAGTAATGTGGTTGGTTTTATTTGGAGCATTGTTCCAAAATGCACCAAAAGGTATCTTTGGATCAACGACAAATTACGCAGAATTTCTGAGTGCCGGTATTATCGTTTTTACAGCTTTTGCTGGAGCGCTGAATGCTGGTTTACCTGTGATGTTTGACCGGGAATTTGGCTTTTTGAATCGCCTATTAGTAGCACCATTAGCTTCCCGGTTCTCAATTGTACTGGCATCTGCAATTTTTATCATTAGTCAAAGCTTGTTGCAAGCAGCAGTAATTGTCACAGCAGCAGCTTTTCTCGGTGCTGGTTTACCTGATGCTGTTGGTTTAGGAGCGATCGCTTTGATTGTTTTCCTACTAGTTTTGGGTGTAACTGCTCTCAGTTTAGGTTTAGCTTTCGCTTTACCTGGACACATTGAACTGATTGCGGTCATTTTCGTCGCTACCCTACCACTATTATTTGCTAGTACTGCTTTGGCTCCTTTGTCCTTTATGCCCCATTGGTTACAAATTGTAGCCACATTGAATCCCCTAAGCTACGCCATTGAACCAATTCGTTACTTATACGTCCATAATGATTGGAACCTAAATAGCGTAGTTATGCACGCTTTTTGGGGTGATGTTACCTTTGGTGGTGCATTGTTAGTACTACTAGGCTTTGCAGTAGTAGCATTAATTAGCATTCAACCAAGACTTCGCCGTACACTTGCGTAACAATAGAAGCAATACTTAATTAGTGTGACTTGAGGGAACTATGCAAATCCTATCTTTCTCTTTGAAGCAACTTGTTCTAGCGACTGTAGCTGGAGTTGGTTTTGTTAGTGCTGCAATACCTACTCTCGCTCAAACTCCTGGTCTTACTACTTTACAAGACCCTTACCAACAACAAAATGATCCGTTTGGACAAGGAACTGGTGATTTTAATATGTTCCAGTTGATCCATAACGCAAACCTAGGTGGTAGTTACAACCCCGAATTTTTTACCGAGCAAAGACAACAAATTACTGACGAAGCAAGTGCTTTTAGAATAAAGCAACAACAACTGCTACAACAAGCTCAACGAGTACCACAGCAATGTCAACAAGTAGTACAGCGTCAACAAGTGGTAGAAGGTCAACAAGTAGTACAGCGTCAACAAGTGACACAACAATGTCAACAACCTACATCAAATGAAGTTATTAGACTTCGCCCGATTGCGCCTACATCTAAGTAAGTGCTAGTAAGAAAAGTAACCCCTATAAATAAGTCTTAGTTATTCATAGGGGTGATAATTTTTACAATCCAAGAGCAGCTAAAATATCGCTGGCGTGGCTAGATGTATTGACATTCTCGTCTACATGAGTAATTTTACCATTACCGTCGATTACATATGTCACACGCTTAGCATAGCCGCCTTTATCTACATCATAGGCTTTAATTAAAATGCCATCGGTATCAGCTAGTAGAGGAAAATTGAGATTATATTTTTCGGTGAATGCTTGGTGAGAAGCTTCATCATCTGCACTCACCCCGAGTATTACAACATCTTTACCTTGGTAATCAGCTTGAGCATCCCGGAAACTACAGGCTTGTTTAGTGCAACCTGGGGTGTCATCTTTGGGGTAAAAGTATAATACTACTGTCTTACCAGCAAAATCAGACAAAGAAATAGTGTTACCGTTGGTATCTTTGGCGGTAAATGCAGGTGCATCTGTACCCACTGCTAAAGGCATATTTTAGTTTTCCTGTATGAATTTATTGATGCATCTGAGATTTTACAATAATTTAACGCCAAGAAACTGGGTAGTTGGTTCTAAGAAAGGGAGTAGGGGGAGAGAGGGAATAGCTTACTGTTTTATCTACTACTCACTAACCACTAACTACTGCCAACTACCCACTACCCACTACCAAGTACTCACTACCCACTCCCACTATGACCGTTACCCCTGTATCCTTTTCTTACTCAGCTAAAACTATAGAACGAGCTGAACGATCGCTCATTTGTTCACCCTTTAATCTTCCTTTGTTTGCGGCAATGTCTATAGAAAGTGTACCGATGAAAGCGATCGCTTGGGAAAGTGGTGTGACAAATGGCTATACTAAACGCCGATTGACGGAATTAGCGTGTGATAATGCTTTGGTATGGCTCATTCAAGTAGGTGTACTGCGACGGGAAGTGGATGGACAAGGTATCACAGATAGTTTTCGCCTTACTCCCCTCGGTCGTCAATTGGTACAAATTCTTCAGAATAAACCTCAACGTCAGCCAACATGGCGTGATTACTTCATAAATATTATTACTCGTAGGTTTAGACTACCCTTTTAGTTGCAGGTAAATAAAAGTTACCAATAGTTAATAAACGGGAACTATATATACGGAAGCTTCAATCTTACCTGTGAAGTCTTTACTGTAGCTCTCCGAATTGTTACTGTGAAATTTTAACAAGGATAATAATATTGTTTTGTTTGTTGCTATTTTCACATTTGACATTCTGATTGCTATAACAGCCTTATTATCCTAAATTTCACCCTTTATCTTAAAGACTGATACATAGTATGAAAGGAATTATGGTAGTGGGAACAACATCCCACGCAGGAAAATCACTGATAACGGCAGCCATTTGTCGTATTTTGTCACGACGTGGTTGGCGGGTGGCTCCCTTCAAAGGTCAAAATATGGCTTTAAATGCTTATGTGACTGCAAGTGGTGGTGAAATTGGTTACGCCCAAGCGGTGCAAGCTTGGGCTGCTGGGGTAGTACCTTGGGTAGAAATGAACCCGATTTTACTTAAGCCTCAAGGTGATATGACTTCCCAAGTAATTATCAAGGGTAAAGCTGTAGGTAAGGTCAGTGCTGTAGATTATTATGAACAGTATAATGAAATCGGCTGGGCTGCCATTGAAGAATCTTTACAGCACTTAGGTACAGAATTTGATTTGATCGTTTGTGAAGGAGCTGGTAGTCCTGCGGAGATTAATTTAAAGCATCGTGATTTAACTAATATGCGGGTGGCTAAGTATTTAAAAGCTCCCACACTATTGGTCGTTGACATCGATAGAGGAGGGGCTTTTGCTCATGTGGTAGGAACTCTGGAATTATTAGAACCAGAGGAGAGAGCATTAGTTAAAGGTGTCGTAATTAACAAATTCCGAGGACAGCGATCGCTTCTCGAACCGGGTATTAAATGGTTGCAGGAGCGTATCGGAATTCCCGTTGTTGGTGTGATTCCTTATTTAGAAGGTATTTATCCTGCTGAGGATTCCTTAGATTTATTGGAACGTAGACACTATAGGAATTTAGGTGACTTAAATATTGCTGTTATCCGCTTACCAAGGATTGCCAATTTTACTGACTTTGACCCTTTAGAATCAGAACCAACAGTCGCAATCAAATACTTGAGTCCTAAGCAAGATTTAGGACATCCTGATGCAGTAATTATTCCAGGAACAAAGACTACAATTACTGACCTACTTTTGTTACAAAAAACAGGTATGGCTGAAGCTATTCAACATTATGCAGCTGCTGGTGGTACTGTATTGGGTATTTGTGGTGGTTACCAAATGTTAGGACAAATGATCGCTGACCCAGAAGGTATAGAAGGACACGCAGGCAGATTCCAAGGATTAGGATTATTGCCAATTAAAACTGTGATTACAGGACAAAAAATTGCTCGTCAGCGTCAAGTTACCTCACATTTTCCGCAAATGGGTTTACCTGTAAATGGATTTGAAATTCATCAAGGGCGATCGCGTATTGAACAGCAAGGTACAGACCCCCAAGCATACCAAGCTTTATTTGATGACATTAATCTCGGCTTAGTGGATAGTTGTCAATCTGTTTGGGGTACTTATCTTCATGGGATATTTGATAATGGTGCTTGGCGACGTGCTTGGCTAAATCGTTTGCGTCAACAACGTGGTTTAAAATCTTTACCTACAGGTGTTGCTAATTACCGCGAACAGCGAGAGCATATTTTAGATAATCTAGCAATGGAAGTTGAACGCTATATAGACTTATCACCTTTTTTGTCTTAGAAGGGTGCGGAAGAGTGCTGAGTGCTGAGTGCGGAAGAGTGTGGAAGAGTGCTGAGTGCGGAGTAGTGGTTAAAATAGTAATCAAAATTACCAACTACCACCAACTATCAACTATCAACTATCAATTACCAACTATCAAATATCAATTACCAACTACCACCAACTATCAACTATCAACTATCAATTACCAACTACCAACTATCAACTATCAACTATCAACTACCAACTACCAATCTAAAATTTTATGGCTATTCACGTCCACTTTTTACCAGATGATATTAAGGTTGATGCCGAAGTTGGAGAACCTTTGCTTGATGTTGCAGAAAAAGCAGGGGTTTTTATCCCTACTGGTTGTCTGATGGGTTCTTGTCATGCTTGTACAGTAGAGTTAGAAGATGGCAAAATAATTCGGGCTTGTATTACAGGAGTACCAGCAGGACAAGAAGAGTTGACGATTAATTTGTTTAGCGATCCAACATGGTAGAAAAATCCCCGTAAGGTTCGTTAGAAGGTACAATCGTTAGTCCTAATTGCACTCCGCACTCTTCCACACTCCGCACTCTTCCACACTCAGCACTCTTCCGCACTCTTCCGCACTCAGCACTCAGCACTCTTCCACACTCAGCACTCTTATCTATTGTTCTGTTCAGCATAAGCCTTGAGAGCGTACTCTCTAAATCTTTCCATATTTGCTTTTAAAGTTGATTCTACTGCTCGTCCGAGAAATAAATTATCCATAATTCTCCCGAGGATACCAGGAATGGCATAGGCTACACTCAGTTTGACGATGCTGCTAGTTTTGCGATCATAAAAGCGGATGGCACCTTGGTTTGGTAAACCATCAACAGATTCCCACTGGATAATTTGATTAGGAATTTTTTTTAAAATACGAGACTGCCAAGTAAATACCAAACCACCAGTATTCAAAGTCCAAAGAGAAATCTCTGGATTGTCTTCTGGAATTTTGACTGATTCAATCCACTTCATCCAACGAGGCATTTGTTCTAAATCAGACCAAAGACTCCATACAAAATCTATAGGAGCTTCTACCTCGACTTGCACACTGTGTTCTAGCCAGTCTGCCATTATTTTCTCCTGTTGCGCTTAGTTCTTGACATTTTCTAAAATGACTTTTGCTGCACGTCGTCCAGACTTAGTAGCGCCCTCCATACTATCGATATAATCTTGTTGAGTGTAACTACCCGCGAGGAAGAAATTAGCCACAGGTGTTTTTTGGTCTGGACGAAAAACATCCATACCAGGTGCTTCTCGATAAAGAGATTGGGCTAGCTTCACCACGTTATACCAAGTCATGTTTAATTCCCGTGATGAGGGAAACAATTCGTGTACTTGTTTCAGTACATGATTGGCGATCGCCTCATTACTCTGTTTAATAAATGGATCTCCTGGTGTCAGCACTGCTTGCAACAAAGAACCTTGCTCTTGACGATAATAATCAGCTGGACTAGTTAAAGCCAAATCCGCAAAACAGGAAAAGTCTGCATCAGCAGTATAAAGTAAATTATCTATTCCCGCAGCGTGATTTAATTGCTGGCGCTTTTGGGCATCTTGTAATTCTGTCACCCAACCATCAAACCGTAGCTGCACTGTTGCTACTGGCACTGCTTCTAACTTATAAATATTGTCAAACTCTGACCACTGCCGCCATGATGGAGGTAATAAGCGGTGAATTCCTGGTAGGTCACAAGCTGCAACGTATGCATCGGCTGTAATTCTTTCTTCTGCATCACCATTAGCTACAATCACACCAGTAACGTGAGTCTTTCCTTGTTCTTCAGCATATTGAATTTCTCGTACTTGCCGCCGAGTATAAATCTTTGTGCCTCTGGCTTTTAAATATTCTAACAGTGGCTTATGCAAGTACTCAAAAGGTGAACCTTTTAACATTCGCATTAAAGAAGCTTCAGTTCTAACTGCAAATAACAGAAAAATTGTCAACATACAACGGGCGGAAATATTTTCGCAATCAATAAATCCTAATGCATATGCGATCGGGTTCCACATTCGCTTGAGACTGTTGTTATTACCCCCATGACTACGGAACCAATTAGCAAAGCTAATTTTATCTAAGTCACGAATAGTTTTCATCGCACCATCAAAATCCACTAAACCCCGTACTATGGGACTTGTACCTAAGGCCAAAGCGTTCTGCAACTTATCTAGTGTGGAGAGTTGGGAAGTTGTGAAGAAGGCCTTTAATCCATTAAACGGCGCACCTAACGAAAAGCGAAAATCTAAAGTGCCAGTGTTTCCACCTTTGTTGATAAAAGTATGGGTATGCTGTTTGGGAAGCAGATTGTCAAATGCTCCTACCTTTTTCATCAAGTCAAACAGTTCATAATAGTTGGTAAAGAAGACGTGTAAACCCATCTCGATATGGTTTCCATCTCCATCAACCCAACTGCTAGCTTTGCCACCAACAAATGGACGGGACTCAAATATCTGGACTTCACAACCAGCATCTACTAAATCTACAGCTGCCGCTAGTCCAGCTAGTCCCGCACCTACAATTGCAACACGCATTATTTCCGCTTCCGTCTTTGTTTAACCTTTACAAATTGTAACTGGCTTGGTGTCGGAATTTATCGGGACTGTTATATATTATCGGTAGAGTGGGTAAGTTAAAATTCCCTAACTTGTGCCCTAGACCCCTACACCGTATCATCCGGAACTGGTAAACTACGAATCAATTCCCGAATAATGTCTGTTGCTGGTCTACCAGTTTGTTGACAATACTTATCGAGTTTTTCTGCCTCCTGTGCTGCAAGATTTACTGTGATACGTTTTACTGCCCATTTTTTATTAGTCATTTTATTATCGCGTGTAATGTCTATTAATAAATCAAAAGATTGGACAATTTCGTGGTTGTGTGAAGAAAAATAATTTTCATTAAACGAAAAGCAGTTTTGAAAAGGGTTCCCCATTATTTAATAAAGTATATAAATGGCAATTCATTGATTCCTGTTGTGACAGGAAAAATAGCGCACACTAGTTAGTAGGTGAAAACTCTCGAAAATAGACGATTATAGGTGGTAATTTAAGATTCTATACAAAAAATGGTCATAATTACTGTTAAGCAAATAACGTTTCCCAAAATTCTTCATCCTCAATTTTGTCAGATTTGATGTCTAACCCGAGTTCACCAAATACCTCTGGAGAAAAAATATTCCACAATACCTGGTAATACGGCATTAGCGTTTCTGCTTGTTTTGGATTCAAAATAGTGTTAAGTTCTTGTCCTAGCAAGTGTAGCATCTGACGGATTAGTTCCCACTGTACTTTTAGTGTGGGATAGAGCATAACACATAATGGGAATAGCTCTTGTTGGATAGCTGCAACATTTCCTTCTAAAGCACATACCCATAAATACACTTGAAACATTTCCACATCTCTGATAGTAGAAATTTTGACTGCTTCATCACTTAAAGCACCTGTATAAGTTCGATACTTCGGGTAAAGTTCAATCACCCTTTGAGTGATTTTTTTAGCAATCTGTGTACTGTGTGGCAATAACTGCTGTACTGCCAATAGTGGTGTCGAATTGTAATCATGATTAGCTGCTGCGTTGTAAGCACGCTGTAATGGCATATACAAGTGGTCATCAATAACTTTAAAGTATGCACCCACAAGCGATCGCTCCCATGATGAAAGCGGTTCGAGGAGCATCTGGCTTGTGTAATGAAATTGCATACTCACAAAACCGATGATCCGTGGATCTACACTAGTGTATTTATCTCTCATCTGGCCGACATCAGAACCAATTACCGTTGCTAACTGGCTAGGAGCTACCTGCTCAGTATAAACTGACATCGCTTTTTCATATAAGGGCCCACCGACACTTGCCAATTTCATCACTATTGATAATTGGCGTAAAGGTGCTTGCTGAGTGTAAACCTTTAGTGCTTTTTCATAAATCCGAAAAGAATCTGCTGCAATTTCCCAAGGATTAATTAAGCACGGGTCAAGACGATGACGTTTCACTTCTGCTGATAGCAGTGCTTCAGTTTTGTTCCAACTTCTAGCACTAGCACTCCTTAAAGATTCCATTAAGCTACGAGCAGTTCTTTCTCGTCCTGCTTGTGAGACGATTTCAGCTAAATTGGATTTATCGATTGTTTCTTCATTTTTTGGGTCAATCCGTAAATTCTGTAAATATTTTTTTGCCCATTGTAGTGATAAAGATTCAACAGCACTCTTTTTTCGTGTTTCCATGGGTTTTGAATTAATGTCTAACAATTTCATAAGAACCCCGATTTATTTGAGGAGTACTGTATAGTAATTATCCATAAATGTATTTTCTTATTGTATATCTTTTCTATTGATTGCCCATATTCTTTAAGCAATCTTTATAGAAATATCATTTTTATCCCTTGTTCGTAAAAGCAATTCATGTAGGCATTGACTCTACTTTATAAAATACATACAAAAAGTTATTCTCAAATTAAAAATTGAGATCCCCGACTTCTTTAAATCGGGGATTTCAGCCATTAGCACTTGTTTACGGTAAATCTCAGCTATCTGGGAAAACTTCTGGGCCAAACATTTCCCATAAAACCTGAAAGTAAGGTTGGAAAAGCCTTTGTTCTCGCTCACCTAAACGCTCCCGGATTTGTTGTCCTAATAAATGAATCATCTGTCGTACTAATTCCCACCGTACTTTTAAGGTGGGATAAAGCATGACGCATAAGGGAAATAATTCTTGTTGAATAGCAGAAATATTTTTTTCTAAGACGCAGACCCATAGGTATATTTGAAACATTTCCGTATCACGAGTACTAGCAATTTTAATTGCAGGGTCTGATAACAAACCACTATAAGTAGAATAATTAGGATATAATTGAATCACTCGTTCACAAATATATTTGGCAATAGTGCTAGCGATGGGTAATAACTTTTGAACTATCTGTAAAACTGGCGAATCAAAATCATAATTACCCGCTGCTGTATATGCACGTTGCAATGGCATATAGAGAAAGTCGTCAATCACTTTAAAATAACTATTTACTTTCTGTCTTTCAAACTGAGAAATTTGCTTGAGTAACATCTGTCCCGTATGATGTATCTGCATAGATACAAAACCAATTACTCGTGGATCTTGTGATGTGTAATGAGCGCGAATTTGCCCAATATATGAGCCAATAACCCGCGCTAAGTATTCTGGTGGTTTTCCTTGGGAATAATTTTCTATTGCTTTATCGTAAATAACAAAGGAATCTTGAGAAATTTGCCACGGGTCTATTAATTTTTTGTCTATACCGTGACGGCTAATTTCCTTACCAATAATACTTTCTGTTTGCGACCAAGCTTGCACACTGGTAGCTCTTAAAGAATCATGAAGTTTGTCGGCTGTTTGTTGGACTAAACTTTTGGTGTGAATTGAATCATCCTCAGCATCTAGACGTTGAACATACTTTTTTGCCCATGCTAGTGCTAAGTGAGACACTGAAGGGATATCCGGTTGTTTCAATTCTGAATCTGAAACCTGCAATTTAGAGTTCATTACCAGATAATAAATAATATTAATTTTTATATAGTAATATTAATGACTATAAATAGAGCTAAACAACCGTAATATTGCGTAACCCTATGGTTATTACTTGAGATAGATTAGTGGTTATTCAAACTGAAGTTCTGGCATGAGTTGGAGAGTACCGATACCTAAATCTTTAGGAGAGAGCGATCGCGCTTCAAACAAAGCCATCATATCTCGCAATTGGGGATTACCTCGGGAAGCTCCGGTAAGTCCTTTGGCAATAATAAGACCACAGTAGCCTTCAGTATTTTTACAGCGCTGATTCCATTTTTTACGAGCTTCTACGTGAATTGGATCCTCATCTTCAAATTCGCCAAACAGAAATAATTCTTCATTTCCAGTTTGTAATAAACCCAAGTCGTAACGTGTAGTACCAAAAGCATCTGTACCTGGGTTAAAGCAAATAGCTTTCAATCCTCCAGCATTTTCAATACTTTCAATTACTGTCTTGGCTTTAGGACGGGAAGTTTGAATTAAAATTACTGGTAAACCGTCACCAGATCGGGGAATTTCTTCAGTACTAGGTGTGACATTTTTACGCAAATACTCAAACATTTCCCAAGATACTACGCCTAAACTCAGGAAAGAGTCTTGTGGGATCAAATCATCTCGCAGCGAGCGAAACGTTGGCATCCCTTCAATATCAAGTTCGTCTTCGTCAGGATCATAACCAACCATTTCGTCTAATTCTGCTGCTAATTCTGGCATAGTAGAAACAGAAACAGTTAGTGCATCTGCTTCTGGTTCTAGAGACGAAATCCGATAGCGACGGCTAATCGTAGGAAAAGAATCGCTCATCAGTTGACGATGTTGGTCACGCAGGAAGCGATGTAAAGCTTCGAGGGCAACATATACTACTAATGCCTCTTCCTCATATAAAACAGAACGTAGTCCTTCTAAAGGATGAATATTACCAAAAGTTGGTTCAATTTCTGACAAGGGTAAATCCGTTAAATCATCCAAGTCTTCGTCTTCGTCGTCGCTTTCATCTACTCGCTCAAAAGTCAGAAATAAACAATCTTGTTTGATAAAAGCTTCCTCTAAAAGCTCTTGGGAATCATCATCTCCTAAAACTGTGGCGCGAAATTGCTTCAGAGAATCTTCGGAACGATAAAGTAAAACTCCATACTCCATTCCTAACATTCCCATTACACAAGCGTAAAGGGTGTTAACATCCCATTTATTAATTTCTATTGATAAGATTTGTTGCTCTTCTAAAAATTCCCAAGGAGCTGCTTGCCAAATGGCCAATGCTTTCTCCCGGAGTGCTTGGGCATACTGTGGTGGTAAATCTGGGACTTGGCTGTCAATAATTTCGGCAAATCCCCGAAATAGCTCGTCAATCAGAGGTAATTCGGGTACGTAGTCTATAGCTATATCCAAGTCTTGGAGTACCCCACGTAGGTAAAATTGAATTTCTCGGTCTTTGACGACGATTCTTTGGGGACGTGCTGGTTTAGCTGGGCTATTAGGATGTTCCATTGCTCGCATCAACGTGCGGACAACTGCTTCTGGCCCATTTTGTGGCGACACCATATCCATTGAGCGGACAATTCCTTGAGAACCATCTACCCAAAGAATGCAATCACCTTTTGTTTGTCCATCTTCACCTTGAATTGCTGATGATTGAGACGATGACAGCGTACGGCGATCGCCCTCCCATACAGAAGGAATTTGATTTAATTTCTGTAACCGACGACTGGTAGAGCGATTAAAATTTGTCATAGAGTAATTTCTTGACTAAGAAGCAACAGTTTCTTAAATTTTTAGATTATGGCGTAGGAAGGTAAAAACTCCCTGGCGACTTGTAAAGAGTTGTTAAGCTCTAAGAATACCGAATTTATTAACACATAGAGTCTCTCAATTTTAAAATAAAAATCTGTAAAGGGAAAAGGGAACAGGGAATAGAGAACAAGCTGATGGCTCTATTGACGCTAGAATAGATACAAAAACTTTCGGGGGATACTAGATGTTGGTGCTTGAGGATTTGACCCTTGATAGCTTGCCTTTAAAATAACAGGAGTAAAATAGCAGATGACACAAGTACAAGCGTCTCAACAGCGCGGAATTCAGTTGAGTGCAGCAGCACTGCGACGAGTAAAGTCTTTGCGAGATCAGCAAGGTGATGACCTGTGCTTACGGGTAGGGGTGCGTCAAGGTGGTTGCTCTGGGATGTCTTACATGATGGATTTTGAACAAATTGATCAAGTAACTGCTAATGATGAAGTTTTTGATTACGACGGCTTCAAAATTGTTTGCGATCGCAAAAGTATATTATACCTTTATGGGTTAATGCTTGATTATAGCGATGCTATGATTGGTGGTGGCTTTCAATTTACCAACCCTAATGCTGCCCAAACCTGTGGTTGCGGTAAATCTTTCGGAGTGTAATCATAGTCAATTGTCATTTGTTGCCGTCAAGATACGGCAAATGACTTTTGCTTAATAGTTTATAATTCATATGACTCAAACAGTTGAATCCCTGTTTGATACAGGTTTGGAGCGTTATAAGGCTGGCGAATCTGTATCTACTTTGATTCCTATTTTCAAGGAAGTTTGTGAGCGCGCTCCTAAAAGTAGTCCAGCTTGGACTTGTTTAGCGTGGTTGTATTTACTTGACGACAAGCCTTCTTTGGCTTCTAAGGCTGCACACAAAGGTGTAAAGTTAAATCCTCAAGACCCACAAGCAAGGGTTAACTTAGCCGTAGCAATGCTGGAAACAGGTGAAAAAGGTTTACGACAACATATTGACTTTGCACAACAGTTGATATTTGTCAACTCAGAATGGCGAGATGAAATCAAAAGTAGTATTGAGGATGGTTTAAGCAGAAAACCCGATTGGCAAAGTTTGGCAAAGGTCAAAGCTTGGTTGTTTGAAGAATAAAGATTCAGACGTTCTATTCAGAACGTCTTTTTATTTTATGAAAGACAAATTATTAAATTGGTTAAATACTGTATTAGTAGCTGATGTATTTTTGGTATTGCTGAGTTTTGGGTGGTTAGCGATCGCAGTCATTGGTCATGAAGTTGGAGTTCCCTTGGGTTTGGATTTATGGTATAAGCTGTGGGAGCCAGTATTTACACCAGCGATTGGTATTTTGATGGGTGGTGCTATTTTAAGTGGAATAATCAGTTGGATTTCCCGTAAATTTTTGCGCGATCATGGCCTGTAGGGGTGGGGAAGAGCGCGGGTCTACCGATATGAGGCGAAATACTGATACAAAACCCACCCCCCACAAGTAATAATTGTGCCATGAATCAGCGATCGCGGGTTTTGTTGTTTTTAGATTTGCCTGGGTGATCGCGGGTTTTTTGATAATTTTGTACCTAATTACACGTCGCAGGGGGCAGGTTTTGCATATAGATTTCGCGCTATAGTGGAAGGACTTTCGCTAAACCTGCCCCTACAAGCCACCGTTCACTATTTGTGCTAATGCTGGCTGTAAATTGGGATACTGGTAATTAAATTGACCTTCTATCCGCTTAGGTAATACTTTTTGACCTTCTAAAACTACTATGGCTCCGTCTCCTAAAAGTACTTCAATGGCAAAGCTAGGAACAGGTAACCAAGAAGGACGATTCATGACTTCCCCTAGGGTTTTAGAGAATTCTGCCATGCGAACGGGATGAGGAGCAGTAGCGTTGTATACCCCATCTAATTCCGTAACTACTGATTTTAAGATGATATTTACCAAGTCATCTACGTGAATCCACGATAACCATTGACGACCACTACCAATGGGGCCACCTGCAAAAAGTTTGAATGGTGTAATCATTTTACCTAATGCCCCACCCATTCCTAAAACGATGCCAAAACGGAGAATTACTAATCTCACACCAGATTCTCTGACCTTACTTGCTTCTGCTTCCCAAGCTTGGCAAACGGAAGCAAGAAAATCATTGCCTGTAGAACTGGTTTCATCAAAAGTAGCAGTTTCGCTGGTGCCATAATATCCGATCGCGGAAGCGTTAACTAGCACCTTTGGCTTGGTAGTGCTGTTAGCGATCGCTTCCACAATTTTTTGTGTACTGAGTTTACGACTGTTCAGTATTTCTTGCTTGCGCTCTGGTGTCCAACGACCCTCACCAATAGCTTCTCCGGCTAAATTAACTACAGCATCACAACCAGATATAGCGTCCTGCCAAGAACCCGCACTAGTTGGTGTATAAGCAAGAATTTCGACATTGGGAAAAGCTGATGGCGGAAAAACTTTTTGAGCATAAGTGGTGTTACGAGTTAGCACCATTACCTTCATTCCTTCTTTATGCAGTCTTTCTACCAAACGACTACCCACAAACCCTGTTGCACCTGCGATCGCTACTTTCATTTTTCATTCTCCGGCTCAACTCTTATTTTACCGAAAAAAGTAAAACAAAGAACATTTACGACTTGTTGCTTGTGACTTTTACTTAATTAATCTATAAAGACTTGATTTTTATATAGTTCAGTATTATAGGATGGACGGAGTGTTGCAAGGCTTGGGGCTATTATGGCTCGCTATACCTGTTCGTTTATTATTTCTGTTCCTTTTGATCATCTCCAGCCCTTACTGGTAGACCTTTTACAAGAATGTGGTCTGGATGTTCTATACTACACAGGGGATTACGTCATGGGGCGTGAAGTTCCTGGTAATGTTTCCTTCTCTAAGTTGGTGACAGTAGAACTACTAATTGACAAAACAACAGCCACAGAAACAGAAACGCGGATGACTCTGGTGATGAAAAATGAGGAGTTACCACTCCAAGTTGATAATCACTGCCGACAAACGTTTGAATATATCAAGCAGGCAATCGAAAATAGCCGTCATTGGCATTTAATAGAAAGCCTTGCTGGATAAAAATGTGTTTAGCACATGGTGTAAGCTTTGGCTAGCATCGGACTGCGATCGCTAGCTCTAGCAATAAGCCAGAGCTACTACATAAATAACTAATCGTCTATTTCCTCAATATCCTCAGTCATACTGGGATTAATCAGTGTGATATCATACTCACTAGAATCCGTTGGCACTGGCTGCACAGCATCCCGCTGTAACAAATAGTAAATCGCACGTACCTGAGGACCAAAGACAATTTCGTCTTCATTTTTCAGGTCATGGGCTGGCATTTTTCTCCCGTTAATCATTAACCCATTAGAACTAGATTTACCTTTCGCATCTCCATCTACAATCCGATAATAGTCGGTACGGCTTTTATCATCTCTGAGTCTAACTAATGTGGCATGACGACGGGAGACAAACTGCGAAACTAAACGTATATCACAATCTCGGTCTCTACCAATAGAATATATAAGGCGATCAAGAGGAAATTCTTTGCGTCCTTGATCGTCTTCTAAAATTAATAAATGGTTGTCACTAGTTTCACTTACCATTGAAGAATCGTTTTTAGCAAAGATTTGCGTTGTATTATTTGCATTCATTCTTAAACTACACTTTGCTTTACTATACTTGGATATATTTTATACCAAATTTTTGCACACGTATAATAACCAATATGAGAGTAGAATAAGCTAGCTACTTGCGGGGGTTTATGCCGTTGTGCTACTGGTTATGTTACAGCTGGATAGAACAGCAGTTTTTGCTAACAAAGGAAAATAGAACTACTTGTGAGAACATAAGTTCAATAGTACGGCATTTGCCAATAAAGTTGGAAGCACAAAACAATATTAAGAGCGATGAGCAAAGCTTCGTAATAATAGTGAGTTCGTAACCACGCTGATAGAACTGAAAGCCATTAAAGCAGCAGCAGCAGCAGGGTCAAGAACAAAACCTGAAATCGGCAGTAAAACACCAGCAGCTAGGGGTATACCTAATGTATTGTACGCAAAAGCCCAAAACAAATTCTGCTGGATTTTGTTGAATGTGCCACGGCTAAGTTCAATTGATTCTACAACATCAGTTAATTTGTTTCTCATTAACACAATATCAGCCGTTTCCATTGCCACATCAGACCCTGAGTGTAAGGCAATTCCCACGTCTGCCTGTGATAGAGCAGGAGCATCATTGATCCCATCACCTATCATAGCGATATTTTGTAGAGGCGTAGCTTGCTTTTCCAAAGAAGTACGGGGGAAAGTTCTGACAGTACCCGTTTGTAATTCTTTAATGACAGCGGCTTTTTTGGCTGGGGGAACATTTGCGATCACGTCTTGTGAGTCTATTCCTAGTAATTTACCTACTGCATTGGCTGCTTGCTGAGTATCTCCGCTGAGCAGCATGACTCGCAAACCTATTTGTCGTAGCCTATCTATAGTTAGTTTGGCATCAGGTCTTATAGTATCGAAAACGGCAATTAAGCCAACTAATGTGTCTGCTAGTGCTACATACACTACCGTTTTACCAGCTGCTGCAAATAGTTGGGCTTGTTGTTGGACTGTTTTATCTAAAGCAATTCCGTGCCAAGTTAACCATTCGATATTTCCCAATAATACTCTCATACCTGATACCTGGGCAGTTACACCTAATCCCGGTTCAGTATGAAATTGATTTGCGGTGGGGATGGGTAATTTTTGCTGATGTGCTTCAGTCAGGATTGCTGTTGCTAACGGGTGATGAGTACCACTTTCAACTGCTGCTGCTAGTTGAATTAGAGGGAAGGGACTTTGGTTGATTTGAATGCAATCGGTTACTGTGGGTTTACCTGTGGTTAGAGTTCCTGTTTTATCAAAAACGACTGTGTTGAGTTTATGCACTTGTTCTAAAACATCGCCACCTTTAATAAGTAAACCGCGTTCTGCACCGATCGCTGTACCAACGAGAATAGCTGTGGGTGTGGCTAATCCTAAAGCACAGGGACAAGCTACTACCATGACTGCGATCGCTAGTTTTAAACTCAGCAATATTGGAGATAATTGTGTATGTGGAGACATCATACTATGTCCATAAGAATGGCTCCCCATACCGCTAATGGTAGTAATATGCCAATGGCTACCGAAGAAGTACCAAAAGATAAATGTTAGTACTGCTGCTGTGAAAACTCCATATGTAAAATACCCAGCAACTGTATCAGCTAGTTTTTGGACAGGAGCTTTACGAGTTTGTGCTGCTTCTACAAGGGCGACTATTTGTGCTAAAGTTGTGTCGCTGCCAGTGCGGGTAGCACAGATAGCAATTGATCCCGATTGATTAATAGTACCAGCGGATACTGCATCCCCTAATCGCTTAATTACAGGTACTGCTTCCCCACTCAGCATAGACTCATCTACTGTTGTTTGCCCTTCTACCACCTCTCCATCAACAGGAATTTTTTCTCCTGGTAGTACTTGTAACCATTCTCCAACCCGCACCTGATCGGCAGGAATTTCTACACTAGGGGAAGTGGTTATCTTATCTTGTTGAGGAATTAACCGCGCTATGGGTGGCTGAAGTGAAAGCAATTGCTTAAATGCAACAGCAGCACGATTTCTAGCTTGCTGTTCTAAAGTCCGTCCGAGTAATATAAAGCCTAACATCATGACTGGTTCGTCAAAAAAGCACTCCCAGCCTGTTTGGGGAAACAGCAACGCTACCAAACTCGCACTGTAAGCGATTAAAGTTCCCAAACCTACAAGAGTGTTCATATTGGGTGCATTTCGCCACAAACCTAGCCATCCTTCAACTAAAATCGGACGTCCCGGAATTAATAAAGCTACTGTTGCTAATCCACAGTGAAACCAGATGTTATTCAATATTGGTACATTTGACCCAATACTGCCTAAATGTCCAGTTGCTGAAAGTACTAATAATCCAAGTGCGATCGCTAATTGAAATTTAGCTTTTCTTTGTTGCAACTGCTCCAAGTCAGATGTTGTATTCGCATTTAACGTCGTAGTGTTTTTACGAGGTTGAGTTGGAAAGCCTGTATCTGTTAATTTTTGTGCTAGTGCATCTTGATCCACCACACCAAATTCTGACTCCACAACAGCTACTTCAGTTGCCAAATTAACACAAGCTGTCTTTACTCCTGGATATTGGCTAAGCTTCTGTTCTACTGAACGTACACAGCCAGCGCATTTCATACCCTTAATATCAAGGATAATTTTTTCAGTGGTGGGGGTAAACTCTGTTGGAACAAGTTGCATGGATTTTGGGATATGCTGCTACAATTCAACGCTTTTAAAAACGTCTCTATTCTGAGGTTAAGCTAAATTTTAAATTACGACCGACTGTCAAAACTATCAACTTCCTTAAGACTTACGACTGTAGCGTAAATATAAATATGTAATGGCGATCGCTTGAAGTGGGATCAGGATAATCTCGCCTTTGAGAAAAGCGTTAATTTCTAAACTGGAAATGGTGCTGAAATACCCAAAACTTAAGAGCAGGCATATTCCTAAGATCAGTTGTTTACGTTTAATGCTTAACATAGCTAGTAGAATATTAGTCTATCAAAGAAGAGAACTCTCATCAAATTCTTTTCTAATGTACAAAATCCCACGGTGTTAAACCGTGGGATTTGCGTGTTTAGATTTTTTTGCAATCAATACTTAGATATCCATAGTTCGTATCACTTAGTATCACCCTAGACAGCGGTACAGGCAAATCTATATCATACTTAGTATCGGATGCAGTAAGAGGATAATTCCTCAATTTAGTAATTAAATTGTAAGGATAAAGTTACTAGTACAGATTGGCGGAAATAAAACCACCCTCAAAGGGAAAGAGGAACAGAGTGGATGCGACAATAACTTACTGTTGAAAAGTTCCCTTCTTTGTTAAAGTAATTGTAAAGCTTATCAGGTAAAGTTTTTTCTTTTACCTTTTTAATTTTTACTTTTACCTTTTAGCACTAGAACCAACCTTGCTTATTGACAAAATAGGTGTCAACAAATTCTTCGTGGGATTTGTTTAGGTAAATCATACCTTCTATCAAACCCACAAACTGCATAATTAGCAGAGTAAAGCCGTAGGTGAAATAACCACCTACCAAAGAAATCAACAGTACAATTAACCCTTCAGGGTTATACCCCAAAACAAACTTATGTATGCCTAAAGCACCAAAAATTATACCGCAGTACCCCGCGAGAACTTGTTTCGTAGCGTGGCTAGGGGTGAGTTTTGCCATGAGTGCAGATCCTTTATTGTTGTTGTATAAAATTTAAATGTTTTATTTGTAGCAGAAAAGTAAATAATTTTACCAATAAGATAATTTTTTTTACTTCTCTTTCAGTAGAAGCACTCACTAGTCTAATAGCCAAAAACAGTACGATAACGTTTCTTCAAAAAACGCCAGAAGAACTAAAATCAATAGGTTGTTAAGTACAGTCAGAAACTACAAATCTAACTGTGGGGGTAATTTAATTGTGATTAAAATACAACATACAGTCTTTATAGCTGCTGCTAGTAATTCTCACTTAAGAACTAACCGCAATCATCCTGAAAAAAACTATGGTATGTTACTTTCTACAAAGCAAATTGGGTAATTTCCGGAACTTTTAGATATGACTACAATAATTGGGATACCAATAAAAAATACCCTCCTATCGGTTTTCTACTATATAAGTTAATGACCCTAATCTAGTAATGTAAGTCTTAGTAAGCTTTTATAGGTATGTACCACTTCAATAAGCAATATATCCTATTGTAATTAAATATACTCCTGCCACACTCATTTATTTATGACTACTACTCTATTACAAGTGTCCCAGTAACAGAGAACATTCCTAAATAATATGTGTAACTGACCATGTAGAGTACAGTTATAACTACTAACCTTAATAAAGGCAAGTAGTATAAGAATAATAGTTATAATTACCTATTGAAGATAAAATTACCTAAATATTTTGTTGTGTATTTAGCGAATTTGCGCTTTGGCAATTTGTGAGAAACAAATTGCTTGAAAGCTAGGATTTACTTAGTTTCTAATACTAATTATAATCCCTAAATTCCCCTATGCGTACTTTAAGTCAAATATTAGTAATAATTCCGTACTATTTGTGAAGTATTATTTACTAAGTAAACAAGCATAGTGATATACTATGATGCTCATCGCTTTTTATTTACCACCTAAGATGAATAAGGTGAGTAAAGTACCACTATTCCATAGACTGTGAAGGAGTATTGGAGCGAGTAGGTTACGCGATCGCGTGTACACTATTCCCAAAACAATTCCTAAAGTTGTCAGGGGTAAAATTTCAGATAGACTCAAGTGAGCCAGAGCGAACAAGAAACCGCTGAGAACAATTGCACCACTAACAGGAATATAACGAGTTAAGGAAGGTAACAAAAAGCCACGAAATAAGATTTCTTCAAATAGAGGAGCAGCGATCGCTGCTGTAGAGAAGAATATCACAAGTGCCAGAGAATCTCTACTTTCTAAGACAATTTGTAGGAGTGGGTTGCTACCACCTCGACCTTGCCATATTAGCTGATTCAGTAAAGACGCGATCGCTACAATTGGTACTGCTGCAAAATAGCCACCTAAACCCCACAAAAACCACCGACTTCGGAGTTGTAAAGAAAACCAACCTTCAGGTAGAGGTAAAAAAGGTTTGACAGATAAATATAACACTGAAAGTGTACCTGCTGTCACGAATATGTAACTAACCAAAACCAGTAACGCTTGAATTCGCGCATCTGTCAAAGGACGGGGAATAGAGAGAGACAATACTAATACAGGTATGATGAACTCAGCTACAACTTTCCCAACCAAGAAAAAACCAACAACAAACACCTGTAAAATAGTTTCACCATCCCAAGGTGATGACCAAGTGATATTAGCATTTTGAGCTAATAAAGCATCTTTTCCTTTAATAAAACGTTGGATAATTAAGAAAATTAGTAGCCCAGTACCAATTAAAGCAGTTAAGTAAGGGATAGTTATAATAATTCCTAACTTAGTTAAAGCTTGATTCGCTGCTTGTTGTTCTGAAACTTGTAGATTTGCAAGTGCTTCTTTGCGTTGCTCTAACTGGTAGAGTTTAGTCAAAGTAGTAAAGCGAAACCAGCCATCCAAATTAGTTTGAATTAATTGTTCAGCATTTGGTAGTAACCGTGCAGGTTGACTCCATAATCCAGTTAACACCTCTTCAGTTGCTTCCGTAGGAGTATTATCTTGGGATTGCCAAGTTTTAATAGCTTTATCAACTTCTCCTTGCTGTGCTTGTAAAATTCCTAGCCGCAAGTTAAGCTCAGCAATAAACTTGGACAATTCCTTGGGAGATTGTTCCCTAAGTTCTGAGGGTTGGTTTTTAATTTTATCCAAATTAATCTGGGCAGATTTACTTACCTCTTGATAGTCTTCTGTAGCATTTTCTAAGGGTTTTGCACCGAGGATTGCATCCCGAATCTTGTAATTTTGATTACTATCATCTCCTTTCCAAGCAGAAGCTTGTAGTAGAATGTCTGCTTGGTACAGTTCCAAACGACTTTGAAATTGAGGTTTGTGCCAACTTTCAAATAGCTGTAAACCATAAACCAAAACAGCTATCAATGTGAGTAATATCAAAACTATTCGCTTGAGTGTCATCTTTAGTCCTCTAATCTAACCAATTCAGTATCGCACTTCCGTAAGGAGGCGATCGCATAGAAATTCTTGCTAATCTAGAAAAATGCTGCCAAAAATACAACTACTAAGTAGTCATGCAAAATAAATTATCTAATTGAGAGAGGGAACTCTTAACAGTGCTGGAATACAGCCATTTCATCTGCTTGAAAAAATATATAAATATTTATGTCTATGTACTTAAGATTATCTCAAGGACAACTCAACTTACTAGAGCGTTGTCCCCGTCAATTTCAACATACATACTTAGAGCAACTCAACTCTCCTTTGGATCCAGAACACGAAGAAAAGCAAATTTTAGGAAGTCGGTTTCACTTGTTAATGCAACAGCGAGAAATGGGTTTGCCCATCGATAGTATGCTGCAAGCAGATGCACAGCTACTGAATTGGATGAAAAATTTTGCTGATGCTGCACCAGAAATTGTCACACCATCCGCTGATAGTCAAACTTTTCGGGAAAGTGAACACTACCGAACATTGCAAATCCAAGATTATTTGTTAACGGTAGTTTATGATTTATTAATAGCAGATAGCCTACAAGCGCAAATTTTCGATTGGAAGACTCATCCTAAGCCTGATCATAAACGCTATTTAGAGCATAACTGGCAGACACGCCTTTATATGTACGTATTAGCTGAGACTAGCGAATATCCACCAGAAAGTATTTCCATGACTTACTGGTTTATACAAGCAGAAGGTAAACCAGAAAATATTAAGTTTAATTACAGTAGTACACAGCACGAACAAACAGCGAAGAAACTTAGTAAGCAATTGGGTCAGTTAACTCAATGGCTAAAAAACTATTACCAAGGAAAGGATTTTCCCCAGGTAGTGGAGGGAAGTAAAACTTGTATGAGATGTAATTTTAATACTAGGTGTGACAGATATCTAAATTCTGAAGTAGCATCCACAGTACAATCTGAGTCTTCTTTATTTGACACTAATCTAGTAAATCTAGCTAGTATTCAAGAAGTGAGTTTGTAAAGAGTGCGGGGTGTGGGTTGATGTATAGACTCGGGGGGCAGGTTTTGTATGTAGATTTCGGGTTGAAGTATAGACTCGGGGGCAGGTTTTGTATGTAGATTTCGGGTTGAAGTATAGACT
>Ga0224723_1000340_pt1 | contig 32936 bp, 33 predicted proteins | sample Balambano_FR2_Me_FD_161647 | JGI IMG/M metagenome (GOLD analysis project Ga0224723, IMG submission 161647) | Freshwater sediment microbial communities from Lake Towuti, South Sulawesi, Indonesia - Balambano_FR2_MetaG | ecosystem: Environmental > Aquatic > Freshwater > Lake > Sediment | place... | reverse complement strand
ATGCAGCGCCAGCAGCAGGGGATACGGCGTTTGGGCAGGGGCGGACGGCTCCGTTACCAGTCGCAGCGGTTCGCGCCCGGTGGCTGCCGCTGTTTCGTTGCGGCGTTGGCTCTCGTTGATGATCGCCACAAATTCCGGTCGGTTCTGCACGGTCGCCAGATCGCTGTCGCTGCGCAGTTGCAGTGGATTCCACCAGTAGCCCCGCGCCAAGCCCTGCTCCAATGCGTCAATTGCAGCATCGCCGCGCCCCAGCAGCGCCAGGAAGCAGGCACGCCAGTAAAGGATGCGCGCGGCTTCGGCTGGCACACTGAAAGCGCTGGCTTGCGCTTCTACAAGATTGAGCGCGCCCTGCCAGTCCTGCAAGCCGTAGCGCCGAAACACTTCTGTACGTAATTGGAGAAACGTAAACACGGCTGAATCCATCTTTACCTCCACTATTGTTGGTTGATCATACCGCCCATTCGCTATATTACTTGCGCTGATCCTTTAAGCTAATTTCCGTAGCAAATAATTTAGAAATCGTTTATATGGCAATCTTAATTTTCCGAAATCTCAACGGAGCCTATACTCAAGTTATCGCATTTATCGATCACCTGAGTTTGCAAGAGGCAGTTGTTCCCATGCTCGCACGTCTGTTTTCATCCCTTCGTCTGCTGCGTCGCTCGTTATTGCTCGTGGCAGTCGTCAGTTTCATCATCGCCGCCCGCGCGTTCGCCGCTGAACCCGCCAGCGGTGCGCGCCTGTCCATCCCGTCAATCGACCTCGATGCACCTATCGTCAGCATTTACCTCAACGAGTCGATTGGCACCTGGGATACCTCACAGTTGGGCGACCTGATCGGTCATTTCCAGTATACGCCCTGGGTGACGGAACGGGGTAATGTCGTCCTCGGCGGTCACTCGACGGATACAGAAGGCGCGCCAAGCGTCTTCTACAACCTCGAAGAGGTGGCAATCGGCGACCGTGTGACCGTCCAGGAAGGCAGCGCATCGTTTGCGTATGTTGTCACGGGTATTCGCTATGTCGAAATCAGCGACCTGACCGTGCTGTACCCCACGCGCCAGGACACGATCACGCTCATCACCTGCGCGGGCTTCAACACTGAAACCGAAGTCTACGAGCAGCGCCTGGTCGTCACCGCCCGCCGCGCGGATTAAACCTTTGCGCCTTTGCGGTTAAATCAGAATCTAAACCGCAAAGACGCAAAGTAATCAAATCTAATTCATTCTTGGCGTGCTTGGCGTCTTGGCGTTTCATTAAGATTCTAAACGCCAAGACGCCAAACACGCCATGCGGGAAATAGTTGTCTTGGCGTTTACAGGTTCAACGTCATTTGTCGGGCGTGCGGCGGCGACATATAATCTTCGCATGATTGTGAAGAATAGAACGAGACGTACTGTATGACCGATACCCCTCCCGTGACACGCGCGCACGCTCGACCGAGTCACACCGCTTTCTACATTCTCCTGAGCGCCCTGCTGCTTGGTCTCATCCTGACCGGGCTGGCAGTTGGCGCATCGGTGCGCACATCGCTGCTGCCGCCTATCCCCACGCCGCAAATCGAAGGCATCACCGCCTTTCTCGACGACGAGCCGCTGCCGGACTTCACACTGACCAATACCGACGGCAACCCGACGAACCTGAGCGACTTTGCCGGTCGCTATGTTGTGCTGTTCTTCGGCTTCACCCACTGCCCGGATTTCTGCCCGTTAACCCTGAGCGACTACAAGATTATCAAGGACGAACTTGGTGACGCAGCAAGTGAAGTAACGTTCGTTTTCATCAGTGTGGATGGCGAGCGCGACACGCCGGAAGCGCTCGGTCGTTACGTCACACGCTTCGATCCAACGTTCGTCGGGCTGACGGGCGACTCGGAGGCTGTGCGCGCGCTGGGTACACCCTATGGCTTGTTCTTTCAACTCAACAAAGAGTCTCCCGACGACACCGATTACACGGTCGATCACAGCACGTTGACATACATCATCGATCCTGAACGGCGGTTACATTCAGTCGTGTCGTATGGCACAGCGCCCGCGACGATTGCAGCATATTTGCGCGGGCTGATTGAGATGCCATAATTTAGCGGGCGCCTTATGAGGCGTCCCTACAGTCGCATCGGAAGATAACCACTCGTCACTCGTTACTTTCTACTCGTTACTTTCTACTCTTTACTCATCACTCTTCACTTCTGGAGGCACTATGATTTACCGTCGTCTGGGCAATACAGGGTTAATCGTGAGCGCACTGTCGCTCGGTACGATGCAGTTCGGGCAAGCGATGGGCATCGGGCGATTGCGGCAGGACGAAACGACAGCGATGGTCAAATTTGCCATCGATCACGGCGTCAACTTCATCGATACTGCCGATGTTTACAGTCGTGGCGAAAGCGAGGAACTGATGGGCAACGCCATTAAGGGGATGCGTGAGGAACTCGTCATCGCGACCAAGTGCCGACTGCCGATGAGCGATAACTTCAATCGCAGCGGGGCGCAGCGCGTCAACATCCTGCGCGGCGTCGAAAGCAGCTTGAAGCGCCTGCAAACCGACTATATCGACCTGTACCAGATACACGGATGGGACAGCAACACGCCGCTGGAAGAGACGCTGCGCACGCTGGACGACCTCGTGCGGCAAGGCAAGGTGCGTTACATCGGCTTGAGCAACTACATGGCGTGGCAGGCAGCGACGGCATTGGGCGTGCAGAAGCAGCTCAACCTCGAACCGTATGTCAGCGCGCAGTTGTATTACAGCCTGGTCGGGCGCGACCTGGAACATGACTGGTTCGCCTTCAGCGAGTACACGGGCATGGGCATTCTGGTATGGAGCGCGCTGGCAGGCGGCTTCCTGAGTGGCAAGTACGACCGCGCCAATCCGCCGCCCGCAGGGACGCGCTTTGGCGACGCCAACCGCTTTGTGCCGTTCGATGATGACTTTGGCTACCGCGTGGTGGATGCGGTCAAGACGGTGGCGGCGCGGCACAGCGTCAGCCCGGTGACGGTGGCGATTGGCTGGGTGCTGGCGCAAAAGCCGGTCAGCAGTGTGATCGTGGCAGGGCGCACGCACGAGCATCTACTCGACAACCTGAAGGCGGCAGACCTAACGCTGAGTGACGACGATCTGCGGCTACTTGATGAAGCATCGCACCCCGGCACACCCTATCCCAAGTGGATGGTGTTGCAACTGGACCAGGCGGAAGACCCGCGCCCGAAAGTGCTGGAGCCAGAGCGCTTTGTCGATGGTGGACCCTGGGCGGACTTGCGCTTCCGCAACTGGTTCAAGCGCTAGAAAAGTATAAGAGGATTCAACCGCCAAGATGCAAAGCACGCCAAGGGATTGGAGTGATTTTACGCAGAGAGTTGGCTCTCTGCGTTCTCGGCAGCTTCACGGAAAAATCGCACGGACGGGCAGCGTGAAGCCGGGCAGCACGTCACCACCATGAAGCGTATCGCCAATGCCAAGCGTGCGCATAGGCTTGCCCGGCTCGTGGACATCGACCGTGCGTGTCGGTTCACGCACCACCCACGTCAGCACGTTGGCGGCTGCGTACAGGAGCAGCTTTTTCTGAAGCTGTTCCTCGTCATCCGTCGGCGACATCACTTCGGCCGCCAGATCGGGTGCGACGGGGTTGTAGCCTCTGCGCGCCAACTCCGGCTGTGTCTCGAACGAGACGAACGCAACATCCGGCGCGAGACGCGCACCTGCCACGATATAGCCGCCCTGCTCGCCTGTGATGCGTCCCAGCTTGCGTGGATAGACCCAGTTGCCGAGCAGCCAACCGATCTGCATGGCAATTTCCGAGGAGTGTGGATTCGACGGCACTTCGATTATCTCCCCGTGCAGGTATTCAAACCGCTTACTGATATTTTCTGGCTGCTCGATCAACGCATCAAATGCCAGGAGCGTATCAAGTTCTCGTTCAACGATCATGGGCTATAGCCTACCCTTCCAGCTTCACCATCGTCTCTTCGATCAGCGGCATGAAGTCGCGGAACGTCGAGGCGTCCAGCGAGAACTTCGCGCCTGCCGCCGCGAACAGGTCCGGCAGCGTGCGTGTGCCGCCCAGCGACAGCGCATGGCGATAGTTGGCGACCGCCGCCTGATAGTCGCTCAGCGAATTGCGCCACACCTGCACCGCGCCCATCTGCGCCAGCCCGTACTCGACATAGTAGAACGGGATTTCAAAGATGTGCAGTTGGCGATGCCAGTAGCTTTGCAACGCCGGCTCCAGGCCCGTCCAGTCTTCGACAGGCATAAAGCGTCCCCACAACTCGACCCACTTGGCATCGCAGTTGGCGGTATCGAGCGCGTCCTGATAGTGCGTGTATGCCCAGTGCTGGAAGCCTTCCACGACAGACATATAGCCCCAGAAGCGCAACAGCTTGAGCAGATGGTCGGCAAAGCCACGATTGGCGTCCGCCTGCGTATAGAAGCCGCCCTGCTCAACCGTCATGAACGGCATCGCCAGCAGTTCCATTCCCATTGACGCGACTTCCGCAAACTCAATCGGCGGTTCAACCTGTTGATAATACGGGAAGTGGCTGGACTCAAAGGCGTGGAAGCCGTGACCGCCTTCGTGCAGCATCGTGTGGACATCATCATGCACGCCGACGCCGTTCATGAAGATGAACGGACGCTTGACGTTGGCGTAATACGTACAGTAACCGCCGGGCGCTTTGCCCTTGCGGTTATCGAGATCGAGCAGCCCTTCACGCTGCATGATGTCGAGATACTCGCCAAACTTCGGATCGACCTTGCGGAAGATCGAGGTCGTCTTGTCGCCCAGTTCTGCGCCTGTCTTATACGGAGTCAATGCTGGGCGGTTCAGCGGGTCAATCGTCAGCCGCCAGTCCGAATCCCAGGGGCGCATAACCTCCACGCCCATCTGCGCCCGCTGGTGTTCCAGCAGTCGCCGCGTGACCGGAACAACCACCTCTTCGATGGCATCGAGCATCCGCAGCACATCATCGGGTGTGTAATCAAAACGCAGCTTGTCCTTCCAGGCGTAGGCGCGGTAATCCGGCTCGCCTGCGTTATCGGCAATTTTCTTGCGCAACTCGAAGAACTTGATCCACAACTCGTTCAATGCCTGGCGATCCTGCAACCGTCGTTCCATCGCCGCGCGGAAGGCGCGTTCACGCAGCGCACGATCCGGACTTTCGAGATACGGACGCAGCTGTGCCAGCGTCAACTCCTTATCGTCCCACTGCACCGTTTGCGCGCCGATGATCTTGCTGTACTCCGTGCCGAGCTTCGCCTCTTCGTTAAAGAGCGGCAGGTTCGCCTCGCGGAACAGCGCCGCCTGCTGACGCATGTTGCGCAGCGGGATTTCAAAGCCGTCCGGCTGCAAACCGGTAGCCAATAGCTTTTCTTTCAAGTTCTGTTCAGCAGCGCGCGCAGGTGTGATTACGTTGTCCAGGTAACGCAGGTAGCGCTTTTCCGCCGCCTCATCGGTCGTATCAACAGTCGTCGCCACGTTGTAGCGCGTAAGCGTTTCACTGACCAGATCGGCAACTGCCGTCCAGTCGCGCAGCCACTCATCCAGCGTCTCTGCAACCAGCGGGCGTTCGTAGAGCATATCGAAAAACGGCTCGATCTCTGCCCAGCCAAGCTTTGAGAATTCTTCAAACGTCTTCGGTAAGTCGGGAAGCATGGTCAATCCTTTTCTATCGGGACGCGCAATATTAACGCTACAAGCTGTATGTGAGTATAGCTGTGAAATGTTCCAGCACTGGTTTAACAACTTCTCATCTGTTTCACGGATACTATAGTGGTGCTGGGTCGCCCTGCAATGCCACCTGCATTTATCAGGATTTCTTTCATTTGCTTTCGGTTGGTGATGATTTATAATCGAAACAAAGTGCAAGACATCCTCTTTGTAGACTTTCAATAGTGATCAAACATTCCCCGGAGACGCTCATGGCAACTGCGGTTGTAATGCCCAAACTCGGAAACTCGGTTGAAAGCTCGATCATTGTCAACTGGCGCAAACGGCTCGGCGATGTGGTGAAGGAAGGCGAAGCGCTGCTGGAGGTCGAGACCGACAAGGCGACGGTCGAAGTCGAGAGCCAGGCTAACGGCACACTGCTGGCGATCTTTTTCGAGGCGGGCGCGGATGTCGCCGTCATGACGCCGATTGCCGCCATCGGGCAGCCGGGCGAGGATTACAGCGCGCTGCTGCCGGGTGGTGTAGGGACACCTCAGAGCGAAGCCTCCCATTGGGATGAGGTGTCCGCCACCCCCTCTGCCACAACGAATGGTGCTGCCGATGTACGGACGCCATTTATGGCGTCCATTTCCCCAACATCCGATATATTGCCGCCATTCATCGCGTCTAGTTCCCCAACGCCTGATACCCCTCCCGCCGACATCCGTGTCTCCCCCCGTGCGCGCAGTCTGGCGACGCGCAAGGGCGTAGCGCTGGCGGGCATCAGCGGCACAGGACCGGGCGGGCGTATTATCGAGCGTGATATTCAGGCATTCCTGGCGCGGCAGCTGAAGCTGACCCCCGTCGCCGAGCGCATGGTGGCGCAGGGCGGCTTTGCCATCCCGGAAGGCGTTGATCCCGGCAAGAAGATCACCACGCGCGACCTGGTGCCATCGGTTGTAGGGGCGCAATATATTGCGCCCCTACAACCGATCACATCTCCACAAACGATGGAAGCCACCGTCATTCCGATGAAGGGCATCCGCCGCACGATTGCCACGCGCATGTTGGCGTCGCTGCAAACGACGGCGCAGCTCACCCTCAATGCCTATGCCGACGCGCGGGCGTTAAAGGCACTGCGCGAACGCCTGAAGACCAGCGATGAAGCGCTCGGTCTGCGCGGCGTCACGATCAACGATCTGGTGCTGTATGCGACGGCAAAGGCGCTGGCACGCTTCCCCGACCTCAACGCCCATCTCAAGGATGATGCCATTCATCAGTACCCCGCCGTGCATCTGGGCTTTGCGGTCGATACGCCGCGCGGTTTAATCGTCCCTGTCATCAAGAACGCCCAGGTGCGCACGCTGCGCGACCTGAGCGCGGAAGCCGCGCGGCTGGCGAAGGCGTGTCAGGATGGCAGCATCAAGCCGGATGATCTGGACGGCGGCACGTTCACCGTCAGCAATCTCGGCGGGCTAGGCATCGATACGTTTACGCCTGTGCTGAACCCGCCGCAGGTCGCCATTCTTGGCGTCGGCGGCATCGCGCTGCGCCCGGTCGAAGTGGACGATGACGTCAAATTCATCCCGCACATCCCGCTCTCGCTCACGATTGATCATCGCGCGGTGGATGGTGCGCCCGGTGCGCGCTTCTTGCAGGCGCTCGGTCGCAATCTGGCGAATGTCGATGTGCTGCTGGGGACGTAAATCGTGCAATGGACGCCATGAATGGCGTCCGTACAGAGCCGACTGTGTACGGACGGCATTCTTGCCGTCCATCAAAATGAGAGGTGTGGCATGGTCTCTATTTTCTACGATGAAGTGGTCAGTCTGGCGGAAAAGCTGACACCGGAAGAACGTGAGGCGCTGGGTAAGCGTCTGCTGGAGAAGCCGGAAAAGCCGAAGATGTCCGCAGAGGAATTTAGACAGTGGTTTGAATCCCTTGCCTTTGATGCAGGTGCAGTGTTGGAAGGCTATTCGGACCGGCGGGAAGACTGGTACGGTGATGATGGACGTTGAGTATGAAAGTCTTCGTTGACACTAACATGCTCGTTCACCAGATAGATAGCCTGTTGACAACAAATATTGATGATATGAAGCGATTCGCGACGAAGATTAAGCTTATCCCATTGACCCCGGAGGAAGACCTAACGTGACCAAATCGCTCATCATTGACCCGGTGGAAGCGCGTCAGCGCTCCGTCATCTCCGCGCCCGATATTCCTGTCAACAGCTATATCTCTGATCCGCTGGTGGAAGCGCAGAAATACGGCAGTGCCAACCTGCGTCGTATCTACCGCGACATGCTCTACATTCGCGAGTTCGAGACGATGCTCGACCGCATCAAAAAAGAAGGCACCTATGAAGGCATCGAGTACAACCACAAGGGTCCGGCGCATCTCTCGATGGGGCAGGAGGCAGCCGCCGTCGGGCAGGCGTACCACCTGACGCCGGATGACTTCATCTTTGGCTCGCATCGTTCACATGGCGAAATCCTGGCGAAGGGTTTGAGCGCCATCGAGCAGATGACCGACGCCGCGCTGATGCAGATCATGGAAAGCTACATGGGCGGCGTGCCGCTGCGCGTGGTGCAATCGTTCAGCAAGGCGGCAGACTCGCGCACGCTGGCACAGGACTACCTGCTCTACGGCACGCTGGCGGAAATCTTTGCCAAAGCGACCGGCTTCAATCAGGGCTTGGGCGGTTCGATGCATGCCTTCTTCCCTCCGTTCGGCATTATGCCCAATAACGCGCTCGTCGGCGGCTCTGCCGATATTTCCGTCGGGTCGGCGCTGTTCAAGCGCATCAATCGCCAGCCGGGTATCGTCATCGCCAACATCGGCGACGCTTCAATGGGCTGCGGTCCGGTCTGGGAAGCGATGATGTTCGCGGCGATGGATCAGTTCCACACGCTTTGGGACGCCGAAATTGGCGGACACCCGCCGATCCTGTTTAACTTCATGAACAACTTCTACGGCATGGGCGGGCAGCCGCAGGGCGAAACGATGGGCTTCGGCATGTTGGCGCGCGTGGCGCTGGGCGTTAACCCGCAGGCGATGCACGCCGAGCGCGTGGACGGTTACAACCCGCTGGCGGTGGCGGACGCGATTGAACGCAAGCGCGCCCTGCTCGAACGCGGCGAAGGACCGGTGCTGCTCGACACGATCACCTATCGCTTCGCCGGACATTCGCCGTCCGATGCTTCGACCTACCGCGAAAAGAGCGAGATCGACCTGTGGCGGCAGCAAGACTCGTTGAGTAGCTTTGGCGAGTACCTGGTCGTCAACAGTCACGCGGCGCATACCGAATTTGACGCAGAACGAAACTTCATCATCGAACGCCTGAAGCTGATTTTGAACGCCGCGATTTCGCCGGAGCTGTCACCGCGCATCAGTATCGGCGATCACATCGGCGCGCTCATGTTCAGCGACACGCCGACCGAACGGCTGGCGAGCGGCACGCCGAACGCGCTGCTGCCGATCACCGAAACGCGCCTGAAGCAAACGCAGGAGAAGTTCCGCTACGGGCTGGATAGCGAAGGCAAGCCGCTGCCCAAGCTGAAGACGCTGACCTACGCCGAAGCGATCTTCGAGGCGATGATCTACCGCTTCTACGAAGACCCGACGTTGGTGGCGTATGGTGAAGAGAACCGCGACTGGGGCGGCGCGTTCGGCGCGTATCGCGGGCTCACGGAAGCGCTGCCTTATCACCGCCTGTTCAACTCGCCCATCAGCGAGGCGGCAATCGTCGGCACTGCCGTTGGTTACGCCATGAGCGGCGGGCGCGTGGTGGCAGAGCTGATGTACTGCGACTTTATGGGACGCGCGGGCGACGAAATCTTCAACCAGATGGCGAAGTGGCAGTCAATGAGCGCGGGCGTGCTGAAGATGCCGCTGGTGCTGCGCGTATCGGTCGGCAGCAAGTACGGCGCGCAGCATTCGCAGGACTGGTCATCGCTGTGCGCCCATATCCCCGGCTTGAAGGTCTACTTCCCAGCGACGCCGTATGATGCCAAAGGTATGTTAAACCTGGCGCTGCGCGGCACAGACCCGGTGGTGTTCTTTGAAAGCCAACGCCTGTACACCGAGCCAGAGACGGTTGTGCCCGGCGGTGTTCCGACCGAGTACTACGAAGTGCCGGAAGGCGAACCGGTTGTGCGGCGCGAAGGCAGCGATCTGACGATTGTCACCATTGGCGCGACGCTCTACCGCGCACTGGCGGCGGCGAAGCAGTTGCAGGACAAGCACAACCTGTCGGTTGAAGTGATCGACGCGCGCTTCATCAACCCGCTCAACTACGAGCCAATCCTGGCGTCGCTGCGCAAGACGGGCAAGATCGTGCTGGCGTCGGATGCGTGCGAGCGCGGCTCGTTCCTGCACACGATGGCGAGCAACATCAGCCAACTGGCGTTCGATGATCTCGATGCGCCTGTGGCGGTTGTCGGGGCGCGTAACTGGATTACGCCGCCTGCCGAACTGGAAGACCTGTTCTTCCCGACGCCGGAATGGATCATCGATACTATGCACGAGCGCGTGCTGCCGCTGGCGGGGCATCGGGTAACGACGCAGCAGGCGACGGGCGAGATTGTGCGTCGTAACCGAGCGGGGGTGTAGTCTGGAGCGGTCAGGTTGCAGGTATCAGGAAATTCAACGGGCGTCGCGATGACGCCCATTTTGGTTTCTGTCGGAATATAATCAAGGTGCTGTGAGGACACCATGACCACAAACGACTGGCAAGACTTCTTCGATCACTACGCGCCGCGCTACATGGACGAGTCGTTCGTGAAGGCGACACTGGCGGAAGTCGATTTTATGATAGAGCATCTGCGTCTTGCGCCGGGGATGCGCGTGCTGGATGTCGGATGCGGCACAGGGCGGCACGCGGTCGAACTGGCGAAGCGCGGGCTGCGACCGCGCTCCAGGTAGTCCGGCGCGCTGATCGGCGTCTGGTCGCCCGTCCAGGCGACGACAATCGTCGGAACAGCGAGGAAGCCTGTCCATTCCAGCACGCGCTTCTTCGCCTCGTCATCCCTGTCGATATAAATCTCGCGGTAGGGCAAGCCGTTATCATCCAGCACGCGCTTCGCCAGTGTGACGAAGGGGCAGGATGTCGTTCGCGAATACATCACAATCTCAAACACAATGCGGCTACCTCGACAGGTTGTTTGCCAGGCTAAGGGAAGATGCTTAATATAGCGATTCAACCACAGAATAGCCCATAAGACAATTCGCAACCGCGTAAGTTTTAACAGTGCGCTTTCTTCGCAACGATCAACCCGACACTATAGCTCGGCGATGAACTCCTGGTAATCCTGCACACGATAGCCATTTTTGAGTGCGATCAGCGTGTAGCCTTCCGCCTCCAGCCTGGTGCGCTGTGCCTCAACGCCGCCGGGATACTTCTCGTTCAGCTTGCCATCGGATTTAAGGACGCGCCAGTAAGGAGCCAAATTCGTTTCGCCCTGTGCGCGCATCTCTTCGGCAGCCTCCGCCACGATATTCAGGAAAATCGCCGTCGAAACCGGACACGCCATATCTGTGCCGTACTGCCGCGCCAGATACCCGCGCACTTCATTCAGTGTTACCAGGCGACCGTCCGGCACTTTGCGCACGATGCTGTCCACTTCCAGCGGCGTAGACACGACCATTGAGTTCGCGTCCTTCCAGCCGGGAAATCCTTCGGGAACAGGCGAGACGATATGCGTCTGCTTGTCTACGTTCAACTTCTCCAATCCGGTCTTCTTTGCCATGACAACATTATTCCTTCTAACCCAATGATACTATCGGAAACTGAATCTCGGTCACGTAACGCTCATCATCCTGGCGTACAGGCAGATCATAATGCAGGTACAGTTCGCGGTTTGGTCGCGCAATCTGGTAGCCGCTGCCATCGAGCCAGCGCAGCAGCGCATCGTAGGCGCTGTTCAATGTCAGATACGACCCGTGATGGACGACCGCTGCCATCCTGACGGCAGGCAGTTCATACACCCTGGCATCAGCGCTTGACGGCACTGGACTGTTCAAATAGATCAATGCTTCAGCATCAATCGCCTCTTCCAGGTGACTGTCGTCATGCCAGATGACCGCTGTCAGCCCCTGAATACGCAGCGGAGTCAGGTGCGCAAACAGCCGATCAAACAGGTGACTGACTGATTGATAGGTGCTGATCCTGTCGCGCGCCGACGCCACCCACTGCGCTGGCACATCTTTGATCACGACATCTGCGCCGCTGCTCTGACTTTCGAGCAGTCGCAAACGTGCCGCAACGCGAGCCAGTCGTTCCTGCTCTTCGCGTACCTGATCCTCAAGTTCTGCCTGCTTTTGCAGCAGCATCCCGCGCAGTTGCTCTGTCGGCAGCGCCTGTTCCAATAGACTGCCGATCTGCCGAAGAGAAAAGCCCAGGTCTTGCAACGCAAGAATACGGTTCAGACGCGGCAGCTGATCAGCCGTGTAGTGGCGATAGCCGCTGTCACGGTCAATGTGCGCGGGCTTGAGCAAGCCCAGCTCGTCATAATGGCGCAGCATTCGGATTGACACCTGGGTCAGTTTGGAGAAATCACCGATTTTCAGCATCTTCTTTTCCCTTAAGCCCGCTGCGCTTGCGGGCTGTCATTCCGATTGCGCCCGTTCAACATGCCCCATGTGACGGCAAAGATAATGACATAGACGAGCGCAATCTGTTCAAGATAAGCGTTCAGGCTCATGCCAGTCATCGGCAGCAGCACGAACATATCAAGCAAGAGGTTGATCGCCGTGTAAGCGAGCGCGACCGCCAGCGCGGAATAGCGCGTGACCGGACGAACGAAATTGACGCCGAGTGTTGTCACTGTCAATACCACAACCATTATCGACTTGAACAGAGCATATGAAATCACCAATTCGCGCTGTGGCGAATAAAAAAAGAAACTGATGACCAGCGGGATGATCCAGATGATGAACCCGCGCACGACAATACCGATCACGTTCATGAGTGCCTCCAGAGGGATGACTTGTCTTCGATACCTGAAGCCTAATCCCTGACATAATGTGAGAGTCAACCCCTTTACCATCGGAACTTCAGATGGCTCTATTCCCCCCGCATTTTGGGCAACTTTGCACACGCACTTCCCCGTATACTGAAAGCATTACCGTCAAATCCAAGTTGTGTGTGATGGCAACCAATCCCGCTCCCCAGTATCCTGATGTCCTCGGCGCGCTCACCAGTGGCGCGCGTGCCAATGTCGGCGTCGTACAATGCGCGCTTGCCGTGCGTCCGCTCAGCGTTGCCGCCGGGCAGCCGCTCGAACTCGTGCTGGTGGTGCAGAACGCCTGCGACCAGACCGTTGATGTCAGCGCGCAGTTGACATTGCCCGATGCCGATAACAAGAAGCAGAAGGGGCGCTTCCTCACGCCGAAGACCAAACCCGTCGTTGCGGTGCAGGCGGGCGAAGTCGGCTATATCAGCATCCCGGTTGCGACTTTGCTCGATACCGCGCCGGGCGACTCGTACAAAGTCAGTGTCGAAATCGATGTGAAGGCAAGCGGCAAACCGACGCGCGTGCGCGCACAGGAAGGCGGTGGCATCTTCGTGTCTTCGATGATGGAAGCGGCGGGGCGCGCCCGGCTTGCCGAACTGCGCACGCTGCGCTTTCATACGCAGAAGGCATTGATGCGCAACAGCCTGGAGACGACGTTCACTGTCAGCGGTGTGCGTCCCGGCTTGCCGCCCGATCTGCACGCAAAATGGGTTAGCCTATGGACGCTGGCAGACTCGACCGAGTCGCTGCTGCTGCTGCAATACGCCGATGAGATGCTGGTGCGGACGATGCCCAAGCTCAAGCGCGCGGTCGTGCATCAGGCATTGCTGGAGGCGACGCGCACGCGCTTTGCCGACGCGCACTACCCGCTGCGCGATGCCGAAGCCGCGCTGATTGCCAAGCTGATGACGATCATCCTGGAATACGCAGCGCCGAAGGAACGCGGGCATGGCTACCAGGCGGCGGGCAAATACGCCGTTGAGCCGCTTTTCGCCATCGTGCGCCAGAACCCGGCGACACACGTCAGGCTGCCGCACTGGATGAGCGCGTTCCTGCGCCTGGTCGCACGTGATGCCCGCGCGCTCGATCACATTGACAAGCTGGTCATGCGCCAGTTGTACCTGCCGCTGCTGCGCGATGCCATCGAGTACGGCTTTGCGCTCCTGAGCCAGACGACCGGACAGATCATGGGCGAGGAAGCCGACATTGCACAGTATGCCGATCAGGTGATCGCGTGCCTGGAGACAGGCGAAGGCATGGAGTTCCAGCGCGTGTACCTGCCGCTGGCGATGGGCGGCGCGCTCATCAACGAGAAGATTTTGCTGGCGGGCGAACACCGCGATGAGCAGGTCGAACGGCTGGTGGCGGATTTGGACGAGCGCAAGCCGGAAATCCCCGATGAAGACGCTGACGTGCTGGATATGGTGCAGGAGACGATCCACCGCATCGCCAAGGTCTACGGCAATCGGGGGGTGTGATGCGCATGAGGATACGAACAAGGGGCTTCAGCCCCTTGTTCGGTGATGTTGTCAGAGGTGCAGCGGCATCCCGCGCACGATCAGGTCGGCGTAGCGTGACAGGTAGGTGATGACGTTTTGTCGTTCGTCGGCGCTTAACAGCGCGAAGACGGCATGGACGTATTCATGCAGGCTCGCCTGCACCGAGTCGAACGCTGCCCTGCCCTCGTCGGTGAGCAGCACATGGATGGTGCGGCGGTCGTTGGTGTCGGGCTGGCGGGCGACGAGACCCTGCGTTTCCAGGCGGTTGATCAAGCCGCTCATACTGGCGTTGGTCAAGCCGTGCAGCCGTGCCAGTACACCAATCGAGCAGCGTCCGTGCTGTTCGAGTAATGTCTTGAGGACGTAGAACTGTGGTGTCGTCAAGCCGCGCGCCGCAAAATGGGCAGCGAGGCGCTTCTCGCCATCCAGCACGATCTCAAACAGCAGCGCCCACACCCGCGCTACATCCGCATCCAGTTCGTCAGACACATTGTCCTGCCAGTTGCAATCACTTCACGCTAAACGACAAACGCGGGTTCCGGGACAGGATCACCCGCGTAAAGGCTACCGCTGATCCAGGCACGTTTCGCATCTTCGAGCATTTCCAACGCTTCGACTTGCGTATCGCCGACCGTCATACAACCCGGCAAATCCGGTATTTTCGCATACCACGTACCATCTTCATCCGGTATCAAAACGATGGCGTAAGACAGCGCCATGTAGTCTTCAAGCGTCAGGTTCGCTATCGAATTCATCATCATCTGTTGGCTCTTCCCTCGCTTCGTCGGCTTCATTCCGACGAAGCAATATTTCATCAATCAACTTTAATGCGTCTTTGACGTAGACCACATTTACATGTGGTTTCTTAAAAGGAATCGTGATCTTCCAAACTTCACCAGCATAATCAGCACGGAAGAAGTGATGACTGGTTCCATCACTCGGACGCATTTCAAAGCCATGATCTTCGAGTATAAGGCGTAAATCACCAAATGTAACAGTCTTGGGATTACGCCGCGCTTTAAGCAGGCGTTTGCTGCGCTTGGTCATAATTTGGTCAGCCGTGATGCAAAGTGATTACCTGTATATGAATAATAATGCTGCATGAGCAGCTGAGTGTAACCGATTGTGGACACGCGCGCGATGTGTGCGTCAAGCAATCCTGCCCCCGCATGTTCCCACCCCGCTCAATCCGTGTTATCTTCGTAGCGTCTATCACGCGGACGGGTCATGACCCGCCCCTACCGATCCTGAAATCACACGGAGTCGCTCATGAAGGTCACGTTTTTCGGCGCGGCGCGCACCGTCACCGGTTCGCAGCATTTGATCGAAGTCAACGGCGAGCGCATCCTGCTCGACTGCGGCACATACCAGGGCAAACGTGACGAGGCGTTCCAGCGCAACCGCAACCTGCCGTTTGACCCGGCGGCAATCGACGTGATGGTGCTGTCCCACGCGCACATTGACCACAGCGGCAACATCCCCAACCTCGTCAAGAAAGGTTTTCGCGGTGACATTCTCTGCACCCACGCCACGCGCACGCTCTGCGCCTCGATGCTGATGGACAGCGGATACATCCAGGAGAAAGACATCGAGTTCGTCAACAAGAAGCGGGCGCGGCGCGGCGAACCGCCTGTTGAACCGACCTACACGCAGGAAGACGCGGCGGCAAGTCTGGAGTATCTCGTCGGCACAAATTACCACCGCCCGCGCCAGATCGCGCGCGGCGTCACGCTGACGTTCCTGGATGCCGGACATATGCTCGGCAGCGCCATCGTCGTGCTGGATATTGACGAGCATGAGCCGAAGCGCAGCGTGCGGCTGGTCTTCAGCGGCGACATCGGGCGCGCTGGCACGCCAATCATCCGCGACCCGGAGTTTGTCGATCGCGCGGACGTGCTGATTATGGAAAGCACGTATGGCAACCGCGTGCATCCGGCAATCGAGGACGAGATGGGGCGCATGGAGCGCATCATCGTCGATACCTATCGACGCGGCGGGTCAATCATCATTCCGGCGTTCGCGGTCGGGCGCACACAGCAGATGGTCTACACGTTCCATCAGCTGCGGCTGAAGGGCGATATCCCCGCGATGCCGATCTATGTGGACAGCCCGCTGGCGATTGACGTGACGACCGCCTATCGCAATCACCCTGAATGTTACGACGCCGAAATCCGCCGCTTCATGACAAGCGAAGGTGTTAGCGACCCGTTCGGCTTTGGCGACCTGATCTACACGCGCACAACCGACGAAAGCAAGCAGATCAACTTCCGGCGCGACCCAGCGATCATCATCTCTGCCAGCGGCATGATGGAGGCAGGGCGCATTCTGCATCATCTGAAGAACCGCATTGACGACCCGCGCAATACGGTCATGATCGTCGGCTATCAGGCGGAAAACACGCTCGGTCGCAAGCTGGTGGACGGGCTGAAGCGGGTGCGCATCTTCGGTGAAGAGTACGACGTGCGCGCTGATGTCCAGGTGACGAGCGGCTTCAGCGGTCACGCCGACCGCGACGGACTGATCGAGTGGGTCGGTGCGATGCAGCAGCGCCCGGCGCACACGTATCTGGTGCATGGGGAACTGGAGTCGGCGACGGCACTAAGTGGATCGCTCAATCAGCATTTCGGCGTCAGCGCCAAAGTGCCGGACTGGAAGCAGAGCTTCGAGGTGTGAGGGGTGACCTTATGGATTTTGACCAGGTACATGTGATTTCGCGCCACAATAACCCTGTACCTTTGAAAGAAGTGGAGGCGTTACAAACCCAGATCGGTGTTGCGTTGCCGAGTGGTTATGTCGATTTCATCAGACGCTTTGGAGAGGGTGAATACTGCGACTTGTTCTATATTCACTCACCGTCCACACTCCTGAAAAGGCTTCCTGATTTCAGGAGTGTGTGGGCAGACTATTGGTTCTTTGAAGGTAGCGAACATCTGTTAAGCCAGGAGGAAGTTCAGCAAAGTTATCTCCTTGGTGAGAGTAAGGATGGGGATGAAATTGTGTTTTATCCCCCACGTTCCCATGAACTGTATATGCTTCCGCGACACAGTGAAAAAATTGCGCGTGTAAAACCCGATTTCAGCGATTTGCATCTGTGGAATGCTGATACGCCGCGCCTGCTCAGCTTTTCATCACGAACAGGTTGGCAGGTACTTGATTTCCATAGTCTAGAATATGATATTACGCAAGCGGGTATGCTTGCTCAACTCCAAAGCACATGGAGCAGTGATAAAGTCCTTATCGTGCATCAAGAAGCCGATCCCTGGTCATGGCTCACTGTCGTTTTTGTAATGGGATTGGGGGCGCGCTTTCAGACTCATCAAGACATCAACGTCACACGAACATTCAGGCAGCCAAATGGAGTTATGGCAACCATCCAAGGAAATGGACAGCGCTGGCTGGCTGTGCGAGTTGATTGTGATACAGAAGCCATAGATGGCGTTCATGCCTTTCTGCGCCAATTGGAGGCAGAAGGTTTGTGCAAGTGGAGATGATTTTAAAGCGAGAAAACACAGGTGCGGGCGTTGCGGGCGCGGCTGCGTACAGGGTAGTCACCTTACATTAAGTTCCCTGCTTCGCGCGGAAGACGAACGCGACACCTAACAGAATGATCGGCAGTGCAATCAGCGCGCTGCCCGTGAGCTGTTCGCCGCCCAGCGCCACACCCAGCAGCAGCGCGATTGCCGGGTTGACGAACGAATAGCTGGTCGCCAGCGCGGGCGAGACCGTGCGCAGCAGGAACGTGTAAGCGGTCATCGTCAGCAGCGAGCCAAGCACGATCAGGTAGATGAGCGCCGCGACGGAACCGGACGTCGGCGACGTGGGGAATGGTTCTCCGCGCAGCAGCGCCAGCCCGCACAACACCAGCCCGCCCATCAGCATCTCCGCCGCGCTGCCCATAAAGCCATTCTCCGGCATATCCAGATGATTCATCCACACCGAGCCGAGCGACCACAACGCCGGCGCAATCAGTAACAGTAGCAAGCCCTGTGGGTTCGCCTGTATGTTCCCTTCCAGACTGAGCAGCGCCACGCCGACCAGCCCAATGATGACGCCGATCCATTCGCCGCGTGCGGGAATGCGCCCCCACAAACGGCTGTACAGGATCGCCCACAGCGGTGCCGTTGCCACCAGTGCAGCCGCCAGCCCCGACGAGATCGACTCTTCCGCCAGCGCCACGCTGCCCATGCCGCCGCCCAGCAGCAGCGTACCGACAATCGTCGCGCTGCGCCACTGCTTCAGCGTCGGGTTCGGCACGCCGCGCAGCCGGAGAAAGATGTAAAGCACCCCACCTGCGATCAGAAAGCGCAGCGCCATCAGCCAGTAGGGGGTGAAGCCTTCCAGCGCGAAACGAATAACGAGGTAGGTTGTCCCCCAGACGATGTACAGGATCAACAGCGAGACGATGATCCAGACGCGGGGGTCGGCACTGATCGTCGGCAGCGCTGGCGTGGTCAGTGTGGCGGGTGTGTTAGTCATGGCGACTATTCCTGAAGGGTGTTCTGCTAAACATCACTCATTGTAGGCGTTTCGTAGTTGATTGACAGTGATAAAAGAAAGCAATATGCTATCAGCACTATCTAAAACGAAAGTGAATTCCAGTTATGACTTTTGAAATCGATACTGTCGGCTGGGCATTGCTGCGACGCCTGCAGGAACAGGCGCGACTGTCGTTTCGTGAACTGGGCGACGCGATTGGCTTGACCGCGCCCGCCGTTGCCGAGCGCATCCGGCGCATGGAAGAAGCGGGTATCATTCAGGGGTATCACGCCGAACTTGACCTGGCAAAAGTCGGGCTGCCCATCCGCGCGTTCGTTCACCTGACCAGCAACGCCCGCCAATCGGCGCGCTTCCGCGAAGTGGTGGCGCAAATCCCGGAGATCATTGAGTGCCACACGATCACAGGCGTTGAGTCGTACATCCTGAAGGTGGCGGTGCCAGATGTTGCGCGTCTGGAGCATTTGCTGTGGAAGCTGAAGGATTACGGCGAAGTGCGCACATCGTTGGTGCTTTCGACACAGCTGGCGCGGCGCTCGGTCGATGCGCGGGTGTTCGAGGCGGAAATTTAGACGCGCCTGGCTCACTTGATTACGCTATCATAGAGATTGAAACATGGAGGCAGGCAGATGACTGTTACACAAGTGCTGGAAGAAGCACGCGCACTATCCCCCATCGAACGCATTGAACTCATCAAGGGTTTGGTCGATTTGATGGGCGAAACAACACCGTCTGTCGAAGCAAAGCGCAGCTTACGAGAATTGCGGGGACTTGGCAAAGAAATCTGGACAGGTATTGACGCCCAGACGTACATCAACGAGCAGCGTGATGAGTGGGATAAGCGACCTTGAAAATTGAAGCTGCGTTCAAGCATGTTCGCCGTCTACATATGGATTCAGTACCTCTCATCTATTATGTTGAAGAAAACTTTACTTACTTGGCGCGTATGGATGCAATTGTCACACTCATCGAAGATATGCCCATTACGACGCTAAGCTCGATCATTCTTTTGCCGGAAGTACTTACACATCCTGTGCGACAGGGGCGAAACGACCTGGTTCGTGCGTATCGCGAAATCCTGTTGAATACTATTCATCTTATAGATGTCAACAATTCGATTGCGGAGCGGGCTGTTGACTTGCGCGCTCGCTACAACCTTCGAACACCGGATGCGCTCCACGTTGCAACTGCATGGGTCGCAGGGTGCGATGCTCTCCTGACCAATGATGTGGGCATGAAGCGGGTGCGGGAAATCAATGTTCTTGTCCTTGACGACTTACAGATGTAACAATGCGCGGCGCTCGGTCGATGCGCGCGTGTTTGAGCCAAAGGTGTGAAGCGTGGCGAACAGCGTGGAGAGTTAGGATCAAGAATCTGCAACGCTTGAAGTGCGGCAGTCCCTAAAGATATGTTTTGCCCGTCTGATTCAATGATTTCCTGTTATCGTAACATGTGATCGTTCCAACAAGAGTTCACATCCCTATGTGCGGCATCTTTGGACATTACGCGCCAAACGGCGCAGACGCGGCGCTCGTCGAACGCATGGCGTTCAGCCTCAGCCATCGCGGACCGGACGGCTGGGGCGCGCACTGCGACGGCGCGTTCGCCTTTGGCGCGGGGCGGCTGGCGATCATTGACCTGAGCGCGCCCGCCGGACCGATCTTCAACGAAGACCGCCGCGTCGCCGTCGCCTTCAATGGCGAAATCTACAACTACCAACCGCTACGCGCTGAACTCGAACGCGCCGGACACCACTTCGCCACGCACACCGATACCGAAGTCATCGTGCATGGTTATGAGCAGTGGGGCGTCGGCGTCATCGAGCGGCTGCGCGGCATGTTCGGCATCTGCATCTGGGATGCTGCGCGCGAACGCTATGTGCTGGCGCGCGACCGCATCGGCGAGAAGCCGCTCTACTACGCGCGCGTCGGCGACGCATTCATTTTCGCGTCAGAGGTGAAAGCGCTCTTCGCTCATCCCCGCTTGCGGCGCGCGGTCAATGCCGATGCGCTGCCACACTTCCTGATCACGGGCTATGTACCGCCGCCGCAAACGCTGTTCGCGGGCATCGAAAAGCTCGCGCCAGGCGAACGATTGATCCTTGAACGCGGTATCCCCCACAAAGAGACCTACTGGCAGCCGCGTTATGCACCCACGACGCGCCTGTCGTATGACGAGGCAGTGCAGCAGGTGCGCGCTAAACTGACCGAATGCGTCGAGATGCAGATGATGAGCGATGTGCCGATTGGTGCGTTCCTCAGCGGCGGCGTCGACTCGACAGCGGTGGCGGCGCTGATGCAGCGCGCCAGCAGCCAGCCGATCAACACGTTCACCGTCGGCTTCGACATGCCGCCGGGCAGCGATGCCGACCGCAAGTTCAACGTGGACGCGCGTTATGCAGCGCAGGCAGCGCAGCACATCGGCGCACAGCATCACGAAATCCGGCTGCGCGCCGATGAGTCGCTGGCGGAACTTCTACCACATCTCGTCTACGCGCTGGACGAACCCGTGCAGATGGCAACGTTCGTGCAGACGGCGTATGTGGCGGCGCTGGCGCGCGTCAACGGCGTGCCGGTGCTGCTGAATGGCGAGGCGGGCGACGAACTCTTTCTCGGCTATGGGCATTACCGCGCCGACCAAGTGCTAGCACGCTATCTGGCGCTGCCACGCCTGCTGCGCGAGACGGTCTTGACGCCGCTGCTGGAACGGCTGCCGCTGGAAAGTGCGCGCAAGCTGGCGCACAAGAGCCGCCACACCGACCCGGCGGCGCGCTACCTGGAATGGTCGCGCATTCTGGCGCATGATCGGCTGCCCGCGCTGATGACGGACACGGCGCTGGCTGCGCGCTCGGTCGAGATCGTGCATCCTGATTTACGCGCACAACTGGCAGTCCCGCACACTGAGTATTTTACGGATCGCATCGCCTATGCCAATTTGCGGCGCGTGGTGGCGGAAAATTACAACATGCGCGTGGACAAGATGAGCATGGCAATGTCGATTGAGACGCGCGCGCCGTTCGAGGATCACGAGCTGGTCGATCTGGCGTTCAGCCTGCCGCTGGCATACAAGCTGCGCGGCGGCGATTTCAAGCGCGTGCTGAAAGACGCCATTCGCGATCTTGTGCCGGAGTCAATCTTGAGTCGTCCCAAGTGGGGGTTCAACCCGCCGCAATCCGAATGGCTGCGCACCTGCTTGCGCCCGCTGGTTGAGCAGGTGCTTGCGCCGGAGCGTGTGCGCGCCGTCGGTTACTTTCAGCCGGACGCCGTGCAGCGCGTCGTCCACGCACACATCGTCGAGCGCAAGTACGAAGTCTGGGCGGTGTGGTCGCTGCTGGTGTTCCACCTCTGGCACGCGCTGTATATAGACCAAAGCCTGACACTCGATCACACGCTGACAGCAAAGGATATTGCGGCGACGATTTAGCAGGTGTCTACGAGCCACGCACCCCATACAGCCGCACGACACCGCTTTCAGCCACAGCAATCCAACGCCCCTGTGGATCAATTGAGAGCATCACGTAGCCGCTGCCGATGGGCAGACTCGTCAGTAGTTCGCCTGTCTGTAGATTCCACACCTTCAACTCCGAGTTTGTATCTGCAATGAGCAATTGCTCGTCAGGGCTTAACGCCAGATCATATGTGGCGTAGGTCTCATATTCAAACATTTCCGCGCCCGTCACCGTATCGCGGACAGATAACTTCTCCCACGTATCCGCAGCGATCAGTCTGCCACTTGCGCTGAACACCACCTGCTCGACAACACCGTTATACTGGAAACGCACTCGCTCACTGAGATGTGGACTTCCGTTCACATGGCTGACATCCCACAAACGCAGGCTGGTATCCTCGCTCTGATAGTATTCGGTGATATAGCCACTGCCTGTCGCCAGTATATTCCCGTCCGGGCTGAAGGCAACATCGTTGATCTGCCCGCTATGCCCGTACACCACTGTGTAACGACCGGTCACAAGATCGCGCACGAAGAGATACGGTGTACCATCGTAATAGTCTGCGTCTTCACCGCCTCTGGCGACGAATAAACGACCATCGGGGCTGAGGGTATAGCCCGTCACTCTGGCGCCTGGATCGACAGGGAGTTCGTCCCGAAATTCAAATGTCTGGGCTTCGGAGAAAACAGGTACGCTACCACTGAGTTCAAGCGACCACTGAAGCAACGTGCTGTTGTCAATATCATAGCTGTTCAAACGAACTTGGTCGTTAACGTCAGACTGCCTCTGGAGTGGAAAGGTTGTTTGTGGAAGCTCAAGCATGAGGGTTTCACTTTGCGACAAGTCCCAGAGGGTCAACGTCCTTCCGCTGACTGTGAGCAACTGCTGCCCTTGCGCATCGAAACCGAGCATAGCGTGTGTACCATAACCCCTCAATTGCAGCTGCTCACCTTCTGTTGCAGTCGGATGAATATTGACTGCATTCGCGGATGGGTCGACAACCGCCACTTGTTCCCCCCCCGGACTGAAGACTGCTGTATTTGTGTAGCCCGGTATTTCGCGCAGCAAGTCCCCGCTGTCCAGCGCGTAAAGCGCACCGCCCACAGCGACATAATCCCCGTCAGGACTGAAGCGGATCGCTCCATAAAGATTGCCACCTGTCCAGGCAGGCTCGATGGTTTCGAAGGTGCCCAGGTCCCAGATTTCCGAGCGGTAGTCGTCCCTGATCACCAGGTAACGCCCATCAGGACTGAATTCTGTTGAGAAATCATATGGAATGTTAAGCGCACCGCGTCCACTTGTCTGGCTGCCTGTGTTCAGTTCCCACATGTACAACTCGCCTTGCTCCGCTTGAAGGACGCGCGCCAGCAAACGGTTGCCATCAGGAGAGAAAAACAATGTAAGTGTTGAAGGGGACACAGAGCCAACAACTGTTTCTTGTCGAGTTTCGTAGTTGTAAAAATAGACAGTTGATTCAGCGCTGCTCCGAACATAATAGGCTAAAACAGGCTGGGTGGGATGGAAAACAAATGCCTCTGGCTGACTCCCTTCCGCGCGATACAACAAGATAGCTTCTCGCGTATCGTTGAGCAGAAGCAGTGATGTACTGTCACTTGTGGAGATCAATAGAGCATCACCGCGCGGGCTGATACTGGTGATAAATACGTATCGATCCCCATAGTCAATGGACCCTTTGAGTTGATGTCGCGGAATATCCCACTGCCACAGCGTATAACCTTGTGGGCTGTAAACATAGAAATAAAGCATCTCTCCGTCGGCGGACATCACCATACGGCTCTGACGCGAAATTTCCTGACCTGCTGGCAGTGAGATGACTCGCTTTTCCCGCGTTTCAAGACTCCAGACATCGATCTGTCCTCGATTTTGAATGGCAAGCGTCGTCCAGTCTTGATCGATAAGTACACCAGCGCCTTCTATCAGAAAAGGTTCTGCATCAAAGTCATCGTACAACCAGACCCCAATTGAACTCGTAACCATGAACAGACGCTCATCGGGCGACCACGCCATGTCTTGAATAATGCCGCGCCCCAGTGTCGAAAATAGTTCGAGGCGCTCCGCGTTGGCGGGCGTAATCACCTCTCCCGCAACGGGCGGCGGCGGGATAGACGCAGCATCCTGCGCATGGGCTGGGGCGAAGGCAAAAATCACAAACAGGGACAGCAAAAGCGTGTGCAGCCGAAGCATAAGAATCCTCTGCCAAATATGGGTTTGCTGATAACCTGATTATATGCCTTACTTCACCGCCCGTATCCACATGAAATAGCCAAAGCGTGCCAGCAGCGCCTTGCGCATTTCGCCGCGCATCAGCAGCCGCGAGACGAATGGGAAGCGCATGGCAGGCAGAGAGTCGAAGCCCGCGCTGCCTGTAATCCTGATGTCTACCTGCTGGAACGCGCTGAACATCTGCCGCCCTTCGTCAATGCTGTAAACCTTGTTCAGCGGGCTGTTGGGATCGAGATGGCGATTGGTGATCTCCTGCGGGCTGTAGCGCAGCAGTTCGGCGCGGAAGATGCCCCAGCCGACGAAAATCTTGTACCAGTAAAACACGCTGTTGCGGTGATAGATCATCACCAGCGCCGTGCCACCCGGCTTCAGCACGCGCCAGATTTCGCGGGCGGCGCGCGGCGTATCGGGCGTGTGGTGGATGACACCCCACGACACGACCGTATCGAACGAAGCATTGGCAAACGGCAGCCGCTCGGCATCGGCATGGATGGGGTGCATGTTGGGCAGGTCGAACAACTGCGCCCGACGCTGCGACATCTGCGTCCCAAACGCCGTCAAGTCCACCCCCAGTGCCAGCGACGCCCGTCGCGCCAGACTGCCGAACAGCGACCCCAGTCCGATGCCGACTTCCAGCACATGCTTGCCCGCAATATCGCGCTCGTAGTCGATCAATCCCTGCGCGTCCGGGTGGGTGCTGCCTTCCATCGGCGTTCCCCACTTGCCGTTCTTGCGGTCCAGTTCAAGGAAATACTCACGGCTGCCTGCATCCGGCGTCACGTTGTAATCCATCGGATTGGTGTTCCAGTAATCCGAGACCTGAGACTTGAGCTGCTCGTCCTGCCGTTCTTTCATGGCGTCTGTATCCTTAGCGTGTGCCGAGTTGCGCAAGAGTTTAGGCAGCGTGAGCAATATTGCAAAGCATCGCACACGATTACGAATAAGCTCACGTAGCCTCAAGCCCGCCGCACGCCGATCACGCTATAATTAGAGTAAGCGCGATAAAAACGCCAGGACGCCAAGAGCGCCAAAAATGGCATTCGTTGTGCTGCCGTACTGGGTGTCCTGGCGTTTAGATCTCTACAGGAGGTAATCTAGTCAGGCAGAATATACGACATAAAACCCGCCAAGTGTGTGTATGAATGGCGGATACTTTGGCACCATAATAATAAGCAATTCTGTTTCCGAGCGTTGAAAGGAGACGGTGGCGCATCTAATCGCGCTGCTGAACACATTACCTATGCAAATACTGGTTATTGGCGGCGCGCGTCATGTGGGCGACCTGGTATCGTCCGCGTTGAGTGACGCCGGTCACACCCTGACCTACCTCAATCGCAGTGAAGATCGGTCTCATTCCCCCGCAAATATCGAACAAGCACAGGCACAACTGGAAGCAGCACTGGCAGCACAATCCTTCGATACCGTCATTGATACATCCCTGCCCGGCGTTGACGAGGCAGAAGACACCGTGCGCCAGTTGCAGGGGCTTGTCGGGCATTACATCTACCTGAGCAGCGGACAGGTATACCTGGTGCGGCAGGGCATTGAGCGCCCGTTCCGCGAACAGGATTACGAAGGCATGTTGATGCCAGAGCCAAAGTCGAATACCTACGCCGATGTCGAGTGGCAGTACGGCATGGAACTGCGGCGCACGGAAGATGTGTTCATGCGTGCCTGGCGCGACCACGGTTTCCCCATGACTGCGCTGCGGCTGCCGATGATGCACAGCGAGCGTGACCAGTACAACCGCCTCTACCACTACATCCTGCGGCTGCGCGATGGCGGACCGATCCTCGTACCGACGACGCCGAACTATCCGCTGCGCCATGTCTATGTCGGTGATGTCGTGCAGGCGATCGTGCGCGTGCTGGAAAGCGGGCTGGGCAAAGGCAAGGCGTACAATATCTCGCAGGACGAGTCTGTATCGTTGGATGAGTTTCTGGAAATTGTCGGTGGGCTGCTGGACGTGAAGCCGCAGCTTGTCCGCATCGCGCGCGATGTGCTGGAGGCGAACGGCTTTTTGCCGGACTGCTCGCCGTTCAGCGAGCGCTGGATGTCGGCACTGGATAACCGCCTGAGCAAGGCGGAACTGGGGATGATGTACACGCCGCTGGAGATGTACTTAAAGCGCATCGTGGAACATTATACAACACACGACATGCCGACGCCTGCGGGTTACAAACGCCGTCGCGCCGAACTGCGCCTGCTGGAAACGCCGGAACCGACGGGATAATGCTTTATCCCAAGTCGATGCCAGCAAAATGCTGAAGACGATAAGAACCACAGAGGCGCAGAGTACACAGAGGAAAATTCATCGTTTTTCTCTGTGTCCTCCGCGTCCCTGCGGTTCAAAATGGTTTTGAAGATTGTGCCAACAGGGTCAGGTGAATTAATCCACCTGCACCTTGACCTTCGTTCGCCCGGTTGTCGAAGGTGGCGGTTCGCTGCCTGTCTCATCGCTCGGCGTCTGGTTGCGCGCCTTCTCGATTTCGCGGCTCGCCTTTTCCATCTCGCTGATGGCGGTATCGACCAGCACCTTGAAGCCCTTGACAAACTCGCGGCGCGCTTCCGCCCCGTGTTCCTTGAAGCCAGTCGGGAAGAGCGCGTCAATCGCCTTGCCCGCTTCTTCCGCTGCCTTGCGTTGATGTTCGGCGAAGCGCGTCAACGCATCCCACATATCGCCGGGAACCTGTGTCGTGGTGTTTTCGGTCGTCTGCGTTTCGTTCGGGTCGCCATGCCCGTTGAGTGTTTCATTCATCATCACTATCCTCGTCTCACATACGGATTACATCTATTATACGCCTGACGCACGAAGAAGTTGCAGGTGGGCGTGTCGCCCAGCGGCGATCCTCTGCATATACTCATTTCAAGACACTCTGCCTTCGGGAGCAGTATCATGACGCAAATCCATCTTCTGCTTGGCATTCAATCGTTTGTGATTATTTTGGGATCAATCAACCGTCTGACATCGCTGACGACGGGCTATGTCTTGCCGAACGAATATCTGCGCTGGGTCGATTTCCTCAATATGCTCGTCATCCCGGCAATCAGCGTGTGCGCGTCGTACTTTCTCAAGGCGCATATCGAAAACACAGCGTCCACAACCCCCCCGCGCTGGCAGTGGATGCTGCTCACGCTGTTGTTCATCCTGGGCATCTACTGGCTTGCCGCCAGCTATGGCACGCACGAAGTCACCAATTACCTGAACAACCGCTTTTGCGGCACAGGCACGACGCTGCCGGATAACGTGTGCGCCATCATCGCCTTCAACGACGATGAGTTCTCACATCATGTCTTCTTCATCGGCTTTGTGCTGATCAACGCAGTGCTGCTGCTGACGCAGGCGCTGCATCCGTTCGGGCGGGCGTTGAACGGGCGTGACCGCGTACTGCTGACGGTGAACGCGCTCTTCATCGCGCTCGGCATCTTTGCCAACCTCGCGTTTGAGGTCGTCGGCTTTGATCTGTGGGTGGTGGCTGCGTTGACCGTGCTGTCATTGTGGCTGCTGTGGCGGCGCGGTTCGCAGCCGCTGCTGTATTATTACAGCGTAGCCTACGGCGTGGGTTTGCTGGCGACGCTTGTTACGATAGGGCTTCGCAACGTACCTGGCTGAGTTCGCGTATACTCCTATAGATGAAAAAAGAGACTGTTTAGGAGGCGTTATGTCTCACGAACGATTGCTGGGTCACTGGTCGCTCTATGTGGCGACGATGCTGGTCGTGGATGATATGGATAGGTCAATTAGCTTCTACCGCGATCAACTTGGTTTCGGCGTTCGCGAACAGCAGCCGCACATTGCACTGCTCGAGTTAGGACACACCCTGCTTTACCTGATCACCGAAAGCCCGCCGACGCCGGACAAGCCCGCGCTGACCCTGAGCAACCTGAACACACCGACGCAGAGCAGTGTCGTGTTGGTCTTCCGCGTCGCCGATTGTCACGCTGCCTACGAAGATTTGCGTGCGCGTGGGGTGGTCTTCCTGACGCCGCCGACTGTGCCGCCATGGGGCGGCTGGCGCTGCTTCGCCCGCGATCCGAATGGCTACGTCATCGAGATTGAACAGCCCGCGGCGTAGGCATTGCCACAGATCAGGCTGCCTCGTTCTCGCGAATGTTTGCCTCGATTTCGTCGGCATGTGAACGGGCATATGCCCACGCATTGGCGAGGTCTTCAGCGCGTAAGGTCGGGTAGCTGGCAAGGATTTCCGCCTCACTCATGCCGAGGTTGCGCGCCTGCACCAGCAGCCAGACGGGAATGCGCGTCCGCACAATGCACGCATCCCCACTTGCTATTGTTGGGTCAGTATCAATGCCTGGAAACGACTCGCCCAGTTCGCGCGCGACCCATTGCAGCAATTGTGCTTTTTCGCCGCGCGACAAATCCACGATCAGAGGCTCTAATTCCCGTAACGACATAATGCATTCCTTTCAGCCTTACTGATGATTGTACCACCGCCTGTCTGCTACAATCAGACGCATGACAAACCAACCCACTCCTCCTATGACCAACCCCCTCCGCGCACTGCCCGCTATCGACACCCTGCTGCAAAGCGACGGCGCGGCGACGCTGATCGCCCGCTACGGACGCGCGCTCACGCTCGATGCGCTGCGAGCGACGCTGAATGATGCGCGTGGGCGGCTGCGGGCAGGCGAGACGATCAGCCATACGCCAGAGGGTATCCTCGACGGCGCGGCGGCGTGGCTGCACAACGAAACATCGTCCAGCCTGCGCCCGGTCATCAACGCGACAGGCGTCATCATCCACACCAATCTCGGACGCGCACCGTTGAGCGAGGCGGCAATCGTGGCGGTGCAGGCAGTGGCGGGCGGCTACAGCACGCTCGAATATGACATGGCGACGGGCAAGCGTGGCAGCCGCCTGACGCATCCCGAAAGGCTGCTGTGTGTGCTGACAAGCGCGGAGGCGGCGCTGGTCGTCAACAACACGGCGGCGGCGCTGGTGCTGCTGCTATCGGCACTGGCGCGCAAACGCGAGGTTATCCTGTCGCGCGGGCAGGCGGTCGAAATCGGCGGCGGCTTCCGCGTGCCGGAGATCATGCAGCAAAGCGGCGCGCGGCTGGTCGAAGTCGGCACGACCAATCGCACCCGCGCCGCCGACTATGAGCGCGCCATCAACGAACGCACGGCACTGCTGATGCGCGTGCATTCGTCCAACTTCAAACAGATCGGCTTCACCGAAGACACGCCGATTGCCGACATCGCCCGCATTGCGCATGAGCATGGCGTGTATGCAGTCGATGATCTGGGCAGCGGCGCGCTGCTCGACACCGCCGCCTACGGGCTGGCACACGAGCCGACGGCGCAGGAGAGCATCGCAGCGGGCATGGACCTCGTGGCGTTCAGCGGGGACAAGCTGCTGGGCGGACCGCAGGCGGGCATCCTGCTCGGCAGGCGCATCCTGATCGACAAACTCAAGCGGCATCCGCTGGCACGCGCCGTGCGTGCCGACAAGATGACGCTGGCAGCGCTGGTGGCGACGCTGCTGCACTACCGCAAAGGCGAGGCGGTCGAACATATCCCCGTCTGGCGCATGATCGCGCGCCCGCTGGCGGACATTCGCGCGCAGGCGGAGGCGTGGGCGGCACAGGTCGGCGGTGAAGTCGTAGCGGGCGAATCGACGGTTGGCGGCGGCAGTCTGCCCGGCGCGACGCTGCCGACGGCGCTGCTGGCGCTGGATGTGCGCGGCGCAGAGGCGTTCGCAGCCCGGCTGCGCGCCGCCGACCCGCCGATCATTGCGCGCATTGCCGACCGGCGCGTACTGTTCGACCCGCGCACCGTGCTGCCGGGGCAGGAGGCGGCGTTGGTGGCAGTGCTATTACATGGACGGCAGCTTGTGGGCGAGCATTGACGCTTACGCCGCTGTTGCAGCGGAACGCAGTACAGGACAAAGCATATACGGCGCAGACCATCCGTTACAGCTACGACCAGCTGGTGCGGCTGCGTGAGGCGCGCACTCTGCCGGGGCTGCGCACGAGCGCGCCGGACGCCGACCTGCTGCGCCGCGAGCAGTTCGACTTCGACCGCTCGGGCAACCGCACGCAGCAGAGCATCGCGCTGAACGGCGGCGCGCCGACGGTGACGAACTACACCTACAACGCAGCGAACCAGATGATTTCGGACGGTACGAACAGCTACACCTACGATAACAATGGGAATCTGGTGGGCTATACTTGGGATCGCGCTAACCGGATGATTGCGATAAGCGACGTGACTTATGCATATGATGGTTTGGGGACTCGTCTGTCTGAGACTACCAGCCAGTATGTCAAAACCTATCTCAACGATCTTCAGCCCGGTTTGCCCGTTGTGCTAGGCGCAACGCAGGGCGTCAACACAGAGCGCTATGTCTACGGTCCACACGGTATCCAGGCGCAGCAGACCAGTGGTCAATGGTACTGGGCGACACAGGACGGACTCGGCAGTGTGCGTGGTGTGGTGGATAACAGCGGCGATGTGCGCAACATGCGTAACTACAGCGCCTATGGTCAACTCGTGGACGGACTATCCGGCGTTGGACAACTGCACGGGTTTACAGGCGAGCCAACGAATATCGACGGCAGCATCCATCTGCGCGCGCGAACCTACGCGCCGTCGCTCGGTATTTTTGTTAGCGAAGATCTGCTGGAGACTGCCAATCGCTATGCGTATGTGAGTGGGAATCCAACTAATTTCGTGGACAGTAGCGGACTATTACCATGCGATACTACGTCTGGGCAGCAGGATCCAGCATGTTTACAACGAATAATTGGGAGACTACAAACTTTTGCAAATAACGCTGAACTCATGGGTATATTTGCACCTGCTTCGGGAGGATCAGTATTATCTTATGTTTTATGGCACTATTTGGGAGGTGGAGGTAGTACTCAGTATCTATCCTATAATTACTTGGAACCGGCAAGTCTTGTAGCAACTGGTGACTATATACATGACACCTTAGTCCAAACTGATTTTTTCCGAAATCTATGCCTTGGAGGGTGTTGCAGCTTATCGACCTCCGCATCACTTGGAAGTCTAGTTGATGGACGAGAAGTGAGAGGAGAGAGATATATACAGCCACCAGCTTGGTTTGAAACTCTTCCAGGTCCGGCTAAGGAAGCTTTAATCCAAAGCGATGGAACAGTTATCAATCTCTATTATGGTGTATTTGGAGGTATTGCTGCAAATAGTGCTGGACCTACTGTAGCAAATTTAGTATCAAGTAACGGAAGCCAGGCTGTTGTTGATGTTATAACTCCTATTGAATACTATGACTATTATGACTGGTTTTTTGGGGGATGTGGTGCAGGTGGTATTGCAACAGGAACCCATCCGCAATCAATGAGAGTTGGTCACTTCGTTGCGCTTGAAAAAGCTGATTTAGCACATCCATTTAACTGGTATGCGTATGTAAATGTCACTCTAAGATACACCATTTCCTGTGGTACAGGTCAACCAATTATTTTGCAGAGAACCGTAGAGGCTTCTCCTGGTATACCATTACAGAATAGAATTCAACCTCCATGCTTTTCGCCTACAAGGTGGAATAGTCCAAATTTTGTTGATAACTGGACACCTAGCCTCACATCGGCATTAGAGGCATCAACAGTATTGGATCCACTCTTTCCTACCGATTTTGAAATGGATGATCAAGGAAGAATACTTGTACCTTAGTGCGACTTAAATTGATTAAATGCAAAGGGTTAGTCATGATAAAGTAACGATAAAATAAATTAAATAAATAGAGGGTAGCCGACTATCGACGAGAAGATACTGATGCCCTCTATTATTACTGCCTTCACCGAATAAGTAATTCCTCTCATGCTCCAGATTCCATCCTAAAGTGGACGGTGCGTCAAGAAAGCTATCTGTTGGTGGGCGTTCAGTTAAATTGACTGAAATATCTGTCGAAGCCAAAAATTCTTGAAATTCAGATGCATTAATATGAAAACTAACATAGATAATGCAATCTTGTAAAGCAAGCGACTCCGCTCTAAAGTTACTTATAGTATCTGGAAATGTTACTTGGGCAACAGTCTCTACACGTTGAGATGAATATGGACTAGAACCTATACAACTTGAGGCACTCGAAAACCAACTGTCCATCGATTCTGATGCACCCACTAAAGCAAGAACTCCAATAAGTATGATCAATAATAATGCAATTAATGCCAATGAAAATATAATCAATAAGTTTTTTATTGAATATCTTCTCATCTCTCAACTCCGCTCTACCAAAATGACATTTTTCCTACAATGTGATTTATTGTATATGTTTCGCCTTGGCAATGAAAGTGTCGAAACGGCAACCTGCTGAACGACGGCACAAACGCGCATACGTGGGATCGGGCGAACCGCCTGCTGACGATGGGCGGCGCGAGCCACGCCTACGACGGCAGCGGCAACCGCGTCAAGCAAACCATCGGCACAAACGTGACGCGCTACCTGCTCGACATGCAACCGGGGCTGGCAGTCGTGCTGGCGGCGACGACAGGCGCGACCACCGACCGCTACCTGCACGGACAGCGCGGTATCCACGCTCAGCAGCTTAACGGCGGCGCGTGGCAGCACCCGCTGCAAGACGGCTTGGGCAGCGT
>Ga0224723_1000339_pt1 | contig 32947 bp, 23 predicted proteins | sample Balambano_FR2_Me_FD_161647 | JGI IMG/M metagenome (GOLD analysis project Ga0224723, IMG submission 161647) | Freshwater sediment microbial communities from Lake Towuti, South Sulawesi, Indonesia - Balambano_FR2_MetaG | ecosystem: Environmental > Aquatic > Freshwater > Lake > Sediment | place... | reverse complement strand
TTATACATCGGTTATTAAATTTCAATTTTGAGTGGCAAATTTGGGCATCACTTGCATATTTTTTACCCACTTTAGCAGAAGCCTCACCAGAAGTATTTTTGAAAGCTGTTGATGATGGGCTGGCAGGAGATAATTCCATCTTAGTGCAATTATTTTTGCAAAAGGAATCTTTTGGTGGTAGTCCTCACACGGGGTTGCTTTGGGCTTTAGAAGTGCTTGTTTGGGAACCACAATATCTCTCACAAGTCACACTGTTTCTTGGGAAGCTTTCCAAGCTTGATCCTGGCGGAACAATACTCAATTGTCCGTTGCGGAGCTTGGGTGAAATTTTTCTATGCTGCAATCCTCAAACACCAGCTACTTTGGAGCGACGCTTGCGGGTTATTGATACACTGATTTCCCGTGAACCAGATATTGCATGGCAACTTCTTTGTAACTTGCTTCCAGAAATTAGTGGCAGTATTTCACGCCCAATTTGTGAACCTCGTTGGCGAGATTGGAATGCAGACTCTACTCCAAAAGTAACTTTGTCTGAGTACTGGAAAAATGTAGGTGCTGTTGTAGAGCGAGTCCTTTCTAATATGGGGACTGACAGTAAAAGATTGTGTGATGTAATTAAAAAAATAGAGTCTCTTTCACCTCAATTACGAGATAAAAGTATTGATCATTTGCTTGGGCTAGATACCACTAACATTCAACAAAAAGACTTAGCAATAATCTGTGATGCACTTAGAGAAATAATTCACAAACACAGAAAATGTTCTGATGCTGGGTGGGCATTACCTGTGGGTACAATTGACAGATTTTACTTGCTGTACAAAAGGTTTGAGCCCAAAGACATAATACACTATAATGCTTGGTTATTCTCTTACAACACCCACTTACTAGACTGTATTGATAGAGATTGGGAAACAAGAAATCAAAAAAATAAGCAGGCACAAACAGAGGCTGCGAAGAAAATTTATTCTCTAAATGGCATAAATATTTTCTTGGAAATGGCAGAATTAGTTCAAAAGCCTACTTTCCTTGGTACTGCAATTGCCAACATAGAAACGATTACGGAAGAAGCTGAAATACGCTTACTTACTGAAACTCTTGGAAATGATAAGAAGCCACTTAATGCTCTTGCTGTAGGACTTGTAAACCGTCACCTAGAAAATCGTGGATGGAATTGGATAGAAAATATTCTTTCTCTTGCTAAAAATAATCATTGGTCTGCACAACAAGTAATCAATTTTTTCTATGCATTGCCGTTTGAGACACGCACTTGGGATTTGTTAATCCCTTTTGGTGAGGGATTAACAAATCTATATTGGCAGACTATTTGCGTAAATTGGGTAAAAAAAGATGATTGTGAAAACGCAATTGTTAAATTATTAGAATTTAATCGTCCCTATGCAGCACTAAATGTAGTTGGTTTGTACCACAACGATACAACTCAATTCTTGCCATCAGCCTTACTGGTAGCTATCCTTGAAAAAGCCGCATCAGTTAACCCTAACACCGAAAGACCGCTACCTGATACCAATCTTAATAACTACTACATCGAAGAGATTTTTGATATTCTAGAAAGAGCAGATGACATCGAAGATAACAAACTTGCCTTTTTGGAGTGGATATACTTACCGCTACTAGTTCATTCCCAACGACAACCTAAACTTCTTTACCAAGAACTTTCCAAAGATCCTCTATTTTTTGTACAAATTCTAAAGTTTGTGTATAAGTCAGAAGATGATAGAGATGAATCAGTAGAAATTGATCAAGCTACTTTAACCCGTGCGGAGTTAGGGTCTAAATTACTTAACTCATGGCATCAAGTACCTGGTCTGAAGGAAAATGGGACTATTGATTTGAAACAATTAAAAAATTGGGTATTACAAGCAAGAGCAACTAGTCAGGAAATTGGAAGAGGTGAAGTTGCAGATGTAAAGATTGGTCATGTTTTAGCATATGCACCGAAATCACTGGATGGAATATGGCCAGATATTGCAGTACGAGAAATTATTGAAGAAGTTGCAAGTAAAGAGCTTGAACAGGCTATAGCAATCGGTGTTTTCAACAAGCGTGGAGTTTGGATGAAATCAATAGGTGAAGGTGGAATTCAGGAAAGACAATTAGCCGAAACCTACAGAAATTATGCAATTGCAGTAGGCGATATACATCCTAGAACAGCGGCTATGTTAAGGAGTATTGCTGATAATTATATCTCTGATGCTCACAGAGAAGATATTCGGGCAGAGTTAGAGAACTAGGTGTTTGTTTAAGATGGTTATACATCCTTAGTATTCACCAATTTCAGATTCAATTGCTTCAACCATTGAATCTTCTTCTTGTTCAATTTCATTTAACTCTTCATCAGACACATCAAGCTCTTTCTTTGCAAAAACTCGTCTTGCCTTTCTGTCTAAAATTTCAACGATATTTGTCTTATCTTTTTTAATGGCTTCAATATCGTCTCTTTGTAAAAGAATCATATAATAGCGAGATACTTCCATCATTCTATAAGCATACTGATAAGCATCTCTTGTAAACTCACCAGTTGTTACAACCATTACTACATCCGCGCCTGTAACAAATGTTAGTCCAATTTCTTTAGCTAAAACATCAATATCAACTTTGTTTGTATTTTTGCATTGAATTTGCCAACGACTGTAAACAAATCTGTCTGAAGCCGCTAAAACATCCACTTCCCCTTTTCCATTTTCTCTACTACGCCATTTTGTAAAACGTAGGCTTGTCAACCGAATCATCCAAATTGCCAAAAGCTCTAAAGCTTTACCTTTAATATGCTTATCTGAATGATTTAAGTCATTTACGATATCATCAAATGTGCGATTTAGCTCAACTTCTGAAAGCCTAGTTTCGTTTGCAATCGATACTAACAGAGGTGTTAATAGTTGTGATTGAGCTTTACTCGTTAATTTAACGTTATTTGGTTTAGCACCTCTACCACCTGTTGTCTTTTGTGTTTCTATCAAACTGAAGTTTACAAGAGGCTCAATAACATCCTTAACTAAGTTTTTTGTTGTAAGTTTGACCTTATAAATACTCCTGGTATGTTGGGCAACTTTATTAGCAGGTAAAAACTCTTTTGTATCAAGATTGAGTAAGCTTAGTAGAAAATGTTTTTGGCCAGGAGTCAGGTTGTAAAGTTCATCAATAAAATCTTTATTAATACCTAAAATATCAGAAACAATATCCCAATTTATCTCATATTCTCGTTCAAAAACACCTGCCTCCTTCAACCAACTTCTCATCGTACTTGTATAAATAGCATTGGGCGATATGGTATATCCTCTTTCTTGTAATTCATAGGCTATTGACTCCAATTGTGGTTCTTCACCTCTAGCATTAATTGCGTCTATTGCTTTTAATAAAGCCATACCTGATAAGTTATTTAATATATGAGCCGCAAATTTTCTATTGACTAAATCAGTTTTATCGGCATTAGATAAAATCTGCTCAGCGATGGAGGAAATTTTGTATTGGCATTGACGTGGCTGTCCTAAATCTTCTACTAAGAGATAGGCTCTTAGTGATAAAAAACAGTTCATTGCTAATTTACGAATATTTTCTGAGGTAAGGTGAGATGATGCTCGTCTGGAATGTTGAGAAAAATAGCGTTGAGCTATATTGCCTTCTAATGATTCTCGACTTGGCTCACAATCTTTACATAGTTGTAATATTTCAATTAAGGAGAATTTGGCAGGTTCAAATTGATGCCCATAAGTAAATCTTTTGAATTTTTTAGACTTCATGATACAATTCCCCGAAAAAATAGCTTTTTTTAAGAGCTTTTACTCAAACAATCCTAACTGTAATACTTGCTGATTTTGCTTAGTATTTTCTGAAGTTATAGGCGCTAAATCTGCTGGAGGTTCAACCACTAATGGAGCATTTTCTTCAAATCTTAATTGTGAGCTTTTGATGTACTCTTCATCAATTTCAAAAGCTAACCAACGTCTTTGTAATGTTTCAGCAACGCGACCTGTCATATTAGAACCAGCGAATGGATCTAAAACAATATCACCTGGTTCTGTGCAAAGATTAATCACAAACTCTGGTAACGCTTGAGGAAATCTAGCAGGGTGGGGCTTGAAACCTTCTTCTTTACAACGTCGTTGATAATAATCATTAGATGCAGTATTTGAGGCAGAAATTACATTTACAGGCTGTACTAAATCTTCCAATAAAATTTCTTCTAGAAGAACTGGCTGTCCTATATCTTCTTTACTTGTAGTTGAGCGCCCATCAATTATATTAGGGGGGATAGCCCCTCCTCTATCATTACCAAATTTGTTGGAAATATCATGCCCTGATGGTCTAACTTTAGGTTTATATCCATTCTTCAGAAGATTTTTCATTGCCTCACTGTAAGGCTTCAAAACTCTTTTGTTATTAGCTTTAGGATGAGGAGTTTTTGACAGCCACCAAACTGTATTTACAGAGTCTTTGACTCTCTCTCTACGAACAGTTACCCATTCAGCAGGAGTTGGAAGTTTAGCTGGATTATACCAATACAATTCTTGGGCAAGGTAGAAGCCAATTCCACCTTTTGGTTGTGGTTTGCATAAGGAAATAACTAACTCAAAATGATAAAGAGAACGAACTGGCATTCCTTTTAACCAACTACCACCAATATCAATTACCAGCGATCCAGTTGGCTTTAAAATCCGATAAAACTGTAATGCAAAATTTTTAAACCATTCCACATATTCCTCTGCTTCCACATTTCCATATTCTTTTTTACGGACAAGAGCAAATGGTGGAGAAGTACAAATTAGATCAATACTTTCATCTGGAACGTCAGCCAATAATTCTAAACTATTTCCTAAATAAGCAACCCCAAGTTTTGTTTCATAGTAAGATTTACGATCAAGTATCATGTCAACCATTTAGTACTTTCGTACTCTAAAATCAGATAACATATTAATGAAAGCACAATTTTTGTAACTATTAGCTACTTATTTGAGCAATTTACTATTTTTCCCATCCGGAGAATTTTAACCACTAATATTAGTTAGCTCTCTCTGCCGTCGTCTAGGTACGTCATAAGTCATAAAATCATAAGCCATCTCAGTATTGGGAAAAATTGCCCGAGCTTCTTGGAGTAAATCTTTCAACTCTAAGATATTCCCAGGAGCATAGCGGGGACTAAAATGTGTCATGATTAATTGATGTGCGCCACCAGCTAAGGCTGTTTGCGCCGCCATTGTGGTTGTAGAATGCAGTCTTTGAAATGCCATTTCTGCATCTTGATGGGCAAAGGTGGCTTCGTGAATTAAAACGTCTACATCTTGGGCAAGTTCCACAGCACCATCACAAAAAACTGTATCTGTACAGTAAGCCATTTTACGCCCAATCTCTGTAGGACCACATAAAGCTGCACCATTAATTACTCGTCCATCGTTGAGTGTTACTATCTCACCACGTTTCAGTTGTCCGTAAATACGACCAGGTGGGATTTGTAATTCTTTGGCTTTTTCCACATCAAAGCGTCCTGTACGGTCTTTTTCGACTACGCGATAGCCAAAAGAAGTGATCCGATGGTGCAAAAGTCCGCAACTAACGATTAATTCGTCGTCTTCATAAATTACACCAGGAGTGACAACATGAACTCTCAAGGGGTAGGAAAAATGTGTGAATGAGTAACGCTGACAAGCTTGGAGATATTCATTTAATCCTGGTGGCCCATATATATCAACTCGTTGGACGTTACCTGCTAAGCCACAACTAGCAAGAAGTCCCATTAAACCAAAAATATGGTCGCCGTGCATATGGGTAATAAAAATTCGGGAGAGTTGACTAATTTTGAGGTCACTCCGCAAAACTTGATGTTGGGTACCTTCACCACAATCAAATAACCACAACTCCGCTCGTTGAGAAAATTTGAGAGCGACACTGGAAACATTGCGCGATCGCGTGGGTACACCGGAACTCGTCCCTAGAAATGTTATCTGCACAGCGTTTTTTTGTTTTCCTCTTATTTAATCTACACTAACTACTTATATAGTGGCACGGTTGAGGAAATTTTCGCACTTAGTAGCTGAGTAAAATCTTTGTACTAGTTTCCGCCGTTGTGGTACAATTACGTAATGAGTTTTTGTACCTCACTTAACACAGCGATCGCTCTTCTTGAAAATATCAGAATATAGATTCGGGTAAGGGCAGGTTTGAATAAAGATTTCGCGTTAATCCATTGTACAGTCACAAAACCTGTCCGTACCCAGACTTTTCGTTTGATTTAAAATTGAGCGCATCTTCATGCAGAATTGGTATTAGTTACTCGTTTTAGTCAAAATTTTGATCTTAGCAGCAGTTTGCTCTGGTTTCCCAGAAAGGGGAAAAACTAAAATACTCTTGATTTTAGTATTATCTACCAATTCTTGTAAACGGGATAACTGGTTATCCGTAATTGCAACTCCAGCATAATTTTCAGCATAGTTTAATTCTTGTTTAAAATTAGCGTCGTTATAGGCTTGGATAAAAACTCGATCCACTTTCCAAGCGAGCCAATCAGCTGCAAAATAACGTTTAGCCCAATAAGGGTTATGATGACAAATATCAAAACTAACTGATTTGTTAGCTTTTTTCATGTCAGTTATCATTTGCTGTAAAAAATTTGTCAAATGGACAGTGCGATCAACTTTACCGGGTAATTCAGCATGATAACCTAAATAATCATCCCACTGCACTGCATCGATGGTTGGATATTTTTGGACAAATTCTACTAAGATTTTTTTAAAGAAATTAGCAAGTTCTGGAATCTCCACATCCAAAACATAGTGTTCAATAGCAGCATAGGTTTTATCAACTCCAGGTACAATCCATTTTTGAGAAGTTGCCAAGTCAAATATCGGGCTATTTTTGTCTATTTTGATACCCTTCTCAAAGTAAGCATGAACTTGCATTCCTTGTTTATGAGCTTCGTCAATTAACCAATCTAACCACCGCTCTTGAAACTGATTGGGACAACTTCTAAATCCGAGTGTTTCCTCCATCACTTTGCTATTATACATCGTGCAACCATTACCCCACACTCCATGAATAATTGTATTAATTCCTTGATCCCGATAATAACGAACTCGTTGGCGAATCGTTTGTTCGTCAGCATTATTAGTAATCTGATACCGACTTAAATAAATTCCTCTGATTATTTTTTTATTCCAAGGAGTTTGAGGTGATGATGAGGGTGATATTGGAGATGCTACGGATAATGGTGTTTGTAGTTCGGTTGTTGGTATACTAGTCGGGGTAGTTTCTAACCTAGAAGAATTAGTAATGCTAGGTGTGGGAGTCAAAATAGGTTTGGCTATTTGTTGATTATCCAAAAATTTTCTGATATTTAGATGATCTAGATGGATAAACCACCAGTAACCAACACCTAAGATAACTATAATTAACGAGATGGGAATACTCGAACATCCACATCCATTTTCTTTTTTGCGTGACATAGTAGCAGGGACAATGTAAAAACGATGATACTCGCCCCATACTTAACTTACCTCAGTATATATACTTGTGATGGTTTATGTGAATAAAATTTTGCAATGTCGTATTAGCAAGCCTGTAGTAACCAAAAACCACTGTATGTCATTTCTGAATCATCAGGTTGCACTAATAAAAAATGTAGTCCTTGACTTTCCTGTTTACGCTGTTCGTATACTTTGGCAGCGTTGGCAACTTCACTATCATCGAAGGTAACAACAACCCATCTATCTATTAAACCTGATTCTAATACCAAGCCATCAGGAGCGCCAGCAATATAACTTAATGATACAGGTGAAACTTCTTCTAACCACCTAGCTAAACGCATTGATTGGCGTCCACCATAAATGACTATACCAGGAATTGGTATATTAGAAGCTAGACCCAGGTGGAGAGGTTGGAGATATTCGGGAATAGATAAGATGGGAATCGGGCGATCGCTAAACATATCCACTACATCTTTCGCGGGAATTGTGCCAAAACGCCATTCTTTTCCCCAAAGGTTTTCAGGTAAAGGAATTGGCGGTGGTCTATCTACAGCGATGGGATAGTGTTTTTCTTCTAACCACTGTTTTAATGCTAACGTGCGGCGTGATGTTTCTACTTTTACACCTAAACTGCGTCCAGCTTGTTCAATTAGACTCAAAGACTGAGGACGAAATACTTGAATGATATCTGGCAATATCCCTAATTGCTGGATTTCAGTAGCAATCCAACTTGAATTAGCTTGAGACTGGGGTACTGTCACTTCATGTTCCAAGCTCCGTGTTTCATCACAAATTAACAGATACCATGTAGCATCTTTCTGTGGATGACGATAAAAATCAGCCTGCCAAATACGCATAGTAATTTTGGGTTACAGACTTGACATACTAGAGGGAAGAATGAGGGGCGGAGTGCAATGCCCCTCATGAAGTTTACGCTAAAACTTTCGCCAAAATCGGTTTCACACTGGCTGCAATTTCTGGTACGTAAACCTGAGAAACGTAATCAGCAACCATCCTATCAGTATTAAACAAAGGGGCGTTAGTCTTAATTGATGCTTTCATCATCTGTACCCAACGGTGGGGAATTCCCTGAGCGTCTTGGTCGTAGTACAAAGGCACAATTTCCGACTCCAATAATTTATACAAAGATTCAGAATCAATTCTGTCTTGTAAATCTTGGTCACTGGTATGAGCATCTTCACCGATCGCCCAACCGTTAACTCCTGCTTTATACCCTTCGCACCACCAACCATCTAGCACACTACAATTAATTCCCCCATTAAAGCATACTTTTTGTCCACTGGTACCGGATGCTTCTAAAGGACGACGGGGATTATTCAACCACACATCGACACCTTGAACCAATTTTTGACCAACGTATATATCGTAATCTTCAATGAATGCCACTCGATTTAGAATAGCTGGATGTTTGCACCACTCCATTAACCGTTGGATGATCCGTTTACCTTCCTCGTCAGCGGGGTGTGCTTTACCAGCAAAAACTATCTGCACTGGGCGATCGCTACTGCCAAATATTTTGAGCGCTCGTTCAGCATCCCGTAGTAAAAGATTACCACGTTTGTAGGGTGAGAAACGTCTAGCAAAACCGATGGTAAGAATCTTGGGATCAAGCAACGTGTCACTAGCTTGAATTCTGTCGTAGTCTTCACCGCGCATTTCTCGCGCTTTTCTAACTTTATAACGAGTATGAGCTACGAGACGTTCTTTGAGTACTTGATGTCGCCACCATAATTCCTGATCAGGAATATTATCAACTTTTGCCCACATATTCGGGTCAGCAACGCGATTCTTCCAATCTGCTCCCAAATATTGAGTATACAATTCTGCAATTAGAGGTGCTGTCCAAGTTGGTGCGTGGACACCGTTGGTAATATAACCGATTGGTACTGTATCTTCTGTAGAACGTGGATAAAGCACTGTCCACATTTTACGAGAAACTTGACCGTGAAGTTCGCTCACACCATTGGAGGTACGACACATCCGCAGTGCTAAGACTGTCATTCCAAATGGTTCCCAGGGATCCCCAAGTCTTCTTGCACCTAATGCAAGGAATTGTTCGCGGGATAATCGCAGTTGCTCCCAATAATTAGCAAAGAAAGAGTCTATTAAGTCAGGGGAGAAAACGTCATGACCAGCGGGAACTGGTGTGTGAGTAGTGAAAACGCAACGCTTTCTCACATCTCCTTCAATATCGTAGAAAGATTTATTTGTACGCTTGATTTCTTGACGAGCTATTTCTAGAGTACAGAAAGCAGCGTGTCCTTCATTCAGGTGATGCACGGCAGGTTTAATACCTAAAGCTGTTAAAGCGCGAACACCACCAATACCTAATACTACTTCTTGAGCGATGCGTGTTTCTTGGTTTCCACCATATAAATGTCCAGTCAACCAACGGTCAATGGGATCATTATCATGGCGATCGCTATCTAACAGATACAGTGTGACTCTGCCTACTAACACTCGCCATATCTGTAGTTTTACCATCCGTTGGCGTACTAATAATTCTACAGTTACTGCTTCCCCATGCTCATTTGTAATCAATTCCAACGGCATATGAGCAAAGGGATTATCTATATAATAATCTTCCTGCCAACCGCTACGGCTCAACTTTTGTCTAAAGTATCCTTGACGATATAACAATCCCACACCCACCATCGGTACACCGAGGTCAGATGCTGATTTTAAATGATCCCCAGCCAACATACCCAACCCACCAGAGTACACTGGTAAAGATTCGTGAATACCAAACTCTGCACAAAAGTAAGCAATAGGGTTTGCTTTTGATACTTGCGGTGCTACCCGACTTACCCAAGTATCTTTTTGTGTCATGTAAGCATCAAAATCTCCTGCTAGTGTGGAAACTTGCTTGATATAAGCCGGGTCTTCTGCAAGTTGAGTCAACCGTTCATAACTTGCTGATTGTAAAATTGCAACTGCGTTATGACCACACCTTTCCCACGCTTCCGGGTCAATAGTTTGGAAAAGGGAATGGCGATCGCTACTCCATGACCACCAATAATTGTAAGCCATATCCGCTAATCGCTTTAGAGGAAAAGGTAATTTTTCGCTCAAGCGCAGTGCTGCTAAATTTGCCATAATTTTCTGTTTGACGTTAGATGTAGGGATTTATTGCTGGATTTTTGATATTTTGAACTTGAAGCACATGAAAATTCATACCAGCATACCTATCTTCCATCTTTTGTTGTAATTTCAATAGCTTTATCACCTCAATTTTCTTGAGGTTGTTTTAACTTAGATTCTTTATTTTTAAGATTTATCTAATTCATTACCAAAAGTAACAAAAATCGTATATGAGCTTTTAGAGATATGTGTATTAACATCACATTTCAGTAAAGAGATAATGCAACTTAACTTTAATGTTTATCAATCGATAAAAAACGATACAAATTGTTGTAGATATCAAAAAAGCTTGAATAAGTTACTGATACAAGGCATGAGACGACAAATAATTATATCAATAGCTAAAATTTTGATATTGAGTTAGTTCTCATTACTTTCTAAAATTAGTATACTAAAACACAAATTAGTTGCAGTATAGAGGGTATCATGAGCCGTCCAATAATTTTGGGGATTGTGGGTGACAGTGCCGCTGGTAAGACTACTTTAACTAAAGGGATTGCTCAGGTACTAGGGCCAGAGAACGTTACAATTATCTGTACAGATGACTACCACCGTTATGATCGCAAACAACGTGCTGAAATAGGCATCACTGCTCTGCATCCAGACTGCAACTACTTGGATATTATGCAGCAGCACTTGTCTCAGCTACGGGTGGGACAACCAATTCTCAAACCTGTATATAGTCATTCCACTGGTACGTTTGAACCGCCTCTTTATATTAAACCTAATAAATTTGTCATTATAGAAGGATTATTAGGTTATTCGACTCGCATAGCGCGGGATTGTTACGACGTAAAAGTTTACTTAGCACCACCAGAATCTTTACGCGCTAAATGGAAAATCAAACGAGATACACAAAAACGCGGTTACAGCGAAGAACAAGTACTAGAAGAATTACAAAAACGCGAACCAGACTCAGACCAATTCATTCGTCCTCAGCGACAATGGTCGGACATCGTAGTGAGTTTCTATCCTCCCAACGATGACTTAGAGCAAACCAATGGCCACTTAAATGTGAGGTTAGTATTACGTCCAGCAATACCACACCCCGATTTTACGGTGGTTATTGGTTCTACAAATGGTACTGAAAAAGCAGCCATTCGTTTAGGATTAGACCGAGATATGGGTAAACCAGTGGATGTTTTAGAGATAGACGGACACGCTACTTTAGAACAGGTGAATAAACTAGAACAGATAATATGTTCTGATATGCCTTACCTACGCAACATCTGCGATCGCGAAAGTAATCCAGAGTTAGGCAAAATTGCTAGTACAACTGGTGAGACAATCCAAAGTTACCCTTTAGCCATTACCCAACTGTTAATTACCTATCATATGTTAAAGGCGACACAGATACATTCTGTAGGGATGGGTGGTTAGTTATTGTTTTCCCACTACCCACAAAATAATCTGTCACATAGGTATAAATTTTCAGACTATTAGCAGTGGATAACTAGATATAGCATCTATCATCAGTATCCCCTCATCTATGACCTACTGCCTGAGAGTTATCGACATACCTACAAGTGAACGTCCACGGGAACGGTTAATGACATATGGTTCCAAGACTTTAGCCACAGCGGAATTAATCGCTATTTTGTTAGGTACAGGTCAAGGTGCTGGAAAACTCTCAGCTATTGGTTTAGGACAATATATATTACATGAGTTGGCTAAACATGACCGTGATCCTTTGGCAGTGTTACGTGATGTAAACCCTGCTGAATTAATGCAAATTCCTGGAATTGGCCCAGCCAAAGCCACAACGATTTTAGCCGCGATAGAATTAGGCAAACGAGTATTTCAATCACGTCCAGGCGATCGCACACCGATTGATAGTCCCGCAGCAGCAGCAGCAGCGCTAAGTCAAGACTTGATGTGGCAACAACAGGAACGTTTTGCTGTAGTATTATTAGATGTGAAGAATTGTTTATTAGGTACACAAGTAATCACCATCGGTACAGCTACCGAAACTTTAGCACCTCCCCGCGAAATATTCCGAGAAGTGATACGTCAAGGTGCAACGCGGGTAATAGTTGCTCACAATCACCCTTCAGGTAGTGTTGAACCAAGCCAAGAGGATATTAATTTAACTCGACAACTACTAGCAGGAGCGCAGTTTTTAGGTATTCCCTTGTTAGATCACTTGATACTAGGTAATGGAAATTACCAAAGTTTACGAGAAATTACAACTTTGTGGGAAGAATATCCGCAAGGGGATTGAGGGAGAGTATGAGGTTTTTCAACCTTGAACCAAACTACAGGTTTGGATAAACTGTGGTTATTGGGTTCCCAAAAAGCGCGAAGAAACCAATTAAAGCGATACATTTTAAGAAAGAGATGCATTGCACGTTATGACCCACAACCCGAATCAATTGAAAATCAGGGCTAGAAACTGTAACTTAATTCCTTATCACCTCTTGTCATTTCTTTCAGAATAATAATATAATGGCTTGTAGTATATAGCAGAAAACTACAATGACCAATATTCCAGAAATGACAATCAGCATTGGAGACGCGGCTAAAGAGCTAGGCGTCTCAGTCATAACTTTAAGGAGGTGGGCTTAAAGAAACCAATTAGTACAATTACAGCAATCCAACGCAGAATCTGATTTTCCTGACTATTATCGTCAAATATTAATAACAATAAAGCACGAGCATAAGCAAAGAAAAATCCCGATATTCCTGCCAAGAGCCACGATACCAGCACTAATATTATTACCCAACGCCTTTGCAGTCCTGAAGAAGCACCCTTAAAATTTGCCCCTACGAGGTTAGCGCTAGTAAAATCAGCACTTCGGATATCTGCATAGCTAAAATTAGCGCCTGCAAGGTTTTGCCCTTTGAACGATCGCCCTCGTAAATTTTGACCTGAAAAGTCCTGTGGCATAGTTTAAGAGTGCAAGTATTTACATTGACTAATGGATGTAGTGCGGACAACCGTTATATAAAACTTACCCAAAGCTACCCATGACGGTACATCCTTTGACTTTAGTGTTTAATTCTTGCTTCCTTCTGGCGGTGTCGGCACTTACCAGTCCACAGGCTAATATCGCCTAACTGGCGACTTTAGACAAAATCTTGATTTCTTAGGGCAGCAAAATACTTAATCGGATTACTTATCTTTAAACTGAAACCTCCAGGGGCCTTTATCAATATTCCAGCCAAAGAACTTAGCACCCGCATAATAGCATCCTTGTTGAATAATGTATCCCGCTTTCTCCCGCTTGGCCTGGGCATTCTTGCACTTTGCCTCATTAGAAAAGCCGACTATTTTTGCTTGGGCACGAGGCAAGGCGAAGCCGAAAGTGAGAAAGCCAGTGGTGCCGATGGCGACGAGAGCAGTGAGCGATTTGGAGACGATACTACGCATGAGATTTCCTTCAATTTCTAATGATGTTATTGTTCAAAGTTCAATAATCACGTTTTAATTTTACAATATTTAATTCAGTATTTAAAGTGTTTGAATCTAACTTTTAATGCATAATTAAAGGACTTATGTTTCTAATTACTGGATGTTACGCTCTAGTAGTTCTAGGTTGAGAAATTCAGTTAAAATAACTAAGTATACAGAGATAGGGAACCGACAGGTCGGCGCAACGCTTACGCAAATAATTTAATACTTTTATAGTCTAAGTAAGGGGTTGGTGATCGCCCCATTTTGGAAACTGTAAATTTTTTAAGTACGGGTCAGGAGTTCTATGTCACTCTTTAAAGTGAGGCTGCTAGTATTTTTTGAGCAGTTAGATTTAATTGCGGGAAACAAGGCGATATAACTTGTTGATTGCCAGTAAATACTGTTTGATTATAAACTCCTCTCTGTAACAGACAGACGGTTATTTTGTCTAACAATGGGTCAACAATCCAATATTCGTTAACACCAATTGCTGCGTACTCTAATGTTTTAATATTATAGTCGCGGTCAATAGATTCGGGAGATACCACTTCGACAATAAGCGGTGGTGCAGTTTTAAGCACGGCAGAAACATTTTTAATTGCTTGTACCTGCTCTGGAGTTATCATCAATACATCAGGACGCCTGGGCTGCTTTTGAGTCATCACTTCCACGCCATTAGAACGTGGTTCTATTGTTAACCCCAAACGTTCCTTTTCCAAAAAGAAGCGAATCACCAGAAAAGTAATAATTGCTTCATGTTGACCAGTACCAGGAGGCATTTCTACAAGCTCTCCGTTTTCGAGTTGGTAACGCTTATCTGTGCCATCATCGTAGGTTAGATACTCCTCAAGCGTCATTTTTAAAGGTGTTTGGGACATTTTAAGCCTCCTAGTATCTGGTTACCCACCCAATATATTCCATCCTCCTCAAATCGCACGAGAAAATTTATTCTGCTGTATTTTTTTATGAGCGTCAAAGATAACGGCAACGTTTCTGACCAATAATCTACCAATATCTGTGATTTGAATGAGGCTGTTAGATATAGTTACTAGCCCATCTGCTGCTAGGAGTTGCAATGTTTCTAATTCTTGAGAGAAATACTCATCAAAGTTAATCTGATATTTATCTGCAATGTCTTGTTTATCTAACTGACAATGAGACATAATGCCCATAATCACGTCTCGTCTAATAATATCATCTTGGTTAAGTTTAATACCTTTACTAATTGGTAGAAATCCTATGTCGATTGCTTGATAATATTCTTTTAGTTGCTTGTGGTTTTGGGCATAGGCATTGTCTAACATACTAATGGATGTTGCGCCGAAACCAAAGAGTTCAGCATCACCTAAGGTCGTGTAACCTTGAAAATTACGTTTCAAGACGCCATTTTTTTGAGCGATCGCTAATTCATCGGTTGGTTTGGCAAAATGATCCATCCCAATAAATTGATATTCACTACTAGTTAGTTTATTAATAGTCATCTCTAAAATTTCTAACTTTTCCTGCGGTGCTGGTAATGTATCTTGTTGTATATTCTGCTGCACTGGTTTTAGCCAAGGCACGTAGGCGAAGTTAAATACAGCAATGCGGTCAGGATTCAATTGAATAGTTTTTTCTATGGTATGTCCAAAAGTTTGGAGAGTTTGATAAGGTAAACCATAAATTAAATCCACATTCACACTCTCAAACTTCGCTTGTTTTATCCAACTCATGACATCAAATAGCATTTCTTCCGGTTGCACTCGGTTCACCGCAACTTGCACTTGACGATTAAAATCTTGCAAACCAAAACTGATGCGGTTAAACCCAATTTCCCTCAGAAAGAAAATATAGTCTTTATCTACGTAGCGGGGGTTAATTTCAATGGAAATTTCTGCTTGAGGATGAAGGTTAAAATTACGAGTAATATTTTTCCATAGTAATTCTACTTGTTTAATACTCAGGTAATTGGGAGTACCCCCACCCCAATGTATCTGTTCTACTATTCTATCTGCATCAATTAAACTGGCAGTATTTCTAATTTCCCTTTCTAAATGCTCTAAATAGGGTATGGCAATATTTTTATTATTAGATACCACCACATTACAACCACAGAAAAAACAAGCACTCTGACAAAAGGGAATATGGAAATACAAAGAAAGTGGCGATTTTCTCTGGTTTGAGTTGGCGATCGCTTCTCTAAAATCTATTTCTGAAAAGATTTCGTTTAACTCTGTAGCTGGTGGATAACTAGTATATCTGGGTGTGGGAGTATCATACTTTTGGATCAGGTTTAAGTCAAATTTGACACTTGGTGGTTGAGAAATCATTGAATCAGAGAGGGGGAGAGGGAGGTTATTTTTCGGTACTACCTGAATTGTGAAAGCCAGTGATACTGTTAAACATAATTTCACCAATAGCTTTAATTAAATTTCCGTCTAATTCTTGTGCTACACGCATATTTAAATCAAAGGCTTTATTCGCTTCTGCAACTATTCTCTCCTCTGTTGCATCATCAATATGTAGTGAATCTAACGCTTGACGATACTTGTCTTTAAATGCTTTTTTATCGGGGATTTCCTCAAAGTTGTAAAAAGATGTTCCTTGATAACCTTCTAATTTTAAAGCTGATTGGGCAATTTTCTGAAACATTTGACCACCAGAAAGGTCTCCCATATAACGTGTATAAGTATGTGCTAATAATAATTCTGGTGCAGTATCAGATATTTCTCGTATGCGAGCGATGTAATCTTGGGTAGCTTTGAATGGAGTAATTTTATTTTGCCAATCTTTACCGTAGTAAAACTCCATATCTTTTTCTAAATACTCTTTACGGTTCAGTTCTGGAAAATACACTCTCTTCACTACAGGATGTCCCAAGTTCCTCTCTACTGCTGCTTCTAATTCACTATAAACGTAGTATAAATTACCTAAAAACTCAGCGAAGCTTTTTCTGTCTACAACTCCTTTAAGAAAGCATTTTGTAAACCCAATATTTTCCGCTGCTGTATGAGCTTTTTGTGTACCAGCACGGAGTTTGTTTGCTAAATTGTTACTCATTTCCTGACTCCAATGAATGCTGAAGAGAGTATGTAGGAATCTGTTCCCTGTTCCCTTTTACTAAGAATATTTAACTATTTATCTTTTTATAACGATGAATCCATTAGTATTTCTTTATAAATTGATTTTTAAATTTAATTGACTATTATGGATTTTACTAAAGATTCATGGTTATATAGCTTTTAAAGAAGAAAAATATAGAAGGAGTTTATGGTTAAGTCGTATCAACCCCCATCTCAGGTAGTTAAGGCTGGTATTGAGACACCTGTCAAGGAAACATTATTAACACCAAGGTTTTACACTACTGACTTTGACGCGATCGCTCAGTTAGACATATCCCAGCAGGATAAGGAATTGCGAGCGATGGTAGAGGAGTTACGAGCAGATTATAATCGGTATCATTTTGTCCGCGATGAGGAATTTCAACAGACTTGGGAACACATTGATGGAGAAACGCGGTTAGCTTTTATCGATTTTTTGGAGCGTTCTTGTACTTCTGAGTTCTCAGGATTTTTGTTATTTAAGGAATTGTCACGTCAATTGAAAAACCGTAACCCAATTTTAGCGGATGCTTTTGGTTTTATGGCGCGGGATGAAGCTCGTCATGCCGGGTTTCTGAATAAGTCTATGGCAGATTTTAATTTGTCTTTAGACTTGAGTTATCTAACTAAAAGCCGTACTTACACTTTCTTTCCACCCGAATGGATTATTTACACAGTTTACTTATCTGAGAAGATTGGTTACTGGCGTTACATTTTAGTTTATCGACATTTAGAAGCACATCCCGAGCATCAATTCTATCCATTATTCCGCTATTTTGAAAGTTGGTGTCAGGATGAAAACCGTCACGGAGACTTTTTTAAAGCATTACTGCGATCGCAACCGCAGCTATGGAACAATTGGAAAGCACGGTTGTGGGTGAGATTCTTTTTACTGACTGTATTTGCGACTCACACACTGACAGTCTTTGAACGGGCAAACTTTTACAAGTCCATTGGTTTAGATGCACAAGAATATAATACTATAGTGATAGAAAAAACCAATGAAACTTCTGCACGAGCATTTCCTTTGATATTAAATACCGCTCATCCAGAATTTTTCCGTCGATTGGAGAAATGCTCAGACAATAATCTAAAAATGGCCCAGATTGACACAAGCGATCGCCCAAAATTTATTAAGTTCTACCAAAAACTACCACTGATTGCTTCTACAGCATGGAATTTACTGCGAATATACTTGATTAAACCGATTGATGCTGAATCACTTCGATACGAGGTTTATTAATAGTAGTATTTTTTACATCCCCGACTGCTTTCAAGAAGTCGGGGATATTGGTTTTTAACATCCTTCAGTTGTAAAAATTCTCGTCAATTCGTACCAAGTGCGATCGCCTATTTGTCCATCAACAGTTAACCCAGTACGTTTTTGCAAAGTTTTGACAGCATTTTCTGTAGTTATACCAAAATCACCATCAATCAAACCTTTATAATCACCCGCAATAGTTAGTCTCATTTGTACAAGAATAACTAATTCACCTGTAGCACCTTTTTTTAGAAGTGGCATATTTACTGAACTACCTTTGTATAAAGCTTGCCAAGTTAAATAACCAACAATGCCATCTACTTTCAAAAATACTTGTGCTTGAAAAGCTTCCACAGCCCCTTTTGTGTCTGAACCAAAGACACCATCAATAAACGCTTCAGGTAGACCATAGTTATAATCTAAAGCATATGCACCATATTCGTACAATAGCTTTTGTAGTTCTTTGACAAGTTGACCTCTAGCACCTTGTTTAAGTTGGATATTGCGGGATGCGGATTGAGAATTAATATCTGTCATATCTTTTACTCATAAGTACTAAGTTTAAATACTGTTAGAGCTTACTGATATTAGCGCTCCAAATATTAATTCAAAAAGGCTTTCAGTAAGCGATGTATCAGTTTTGCTCTGGTAGTGAATACAGTACCAACTTTTAGGATTCCGGATAGTACTGCTGCTCCCGCACTACGCACTCTTGTACCTTTAACAGTTAGGATCTGATGTAAGCATAAAACAGCATTGTAATTTCAATTTATGACAGTTTCCGTTGATAATACCTCTGCTTTAATTTCCATCGCCAAAGCAACACGACTCGCTGCACTGAGATTAGCGGTTCTTTCAACTGCGGCTAAAAATCAAGCTATTGAAGCGATCGCGAGAGCAATAAGTGCAGCGCAAGATGAAATTTTACAAGCGAATGTTGCAGATTGTGAAGCAGCGATGGCAGAGGGAATCGCTAAACCACTTTATAAACGCTTACAATTAGATGAACATAAGTTAAGAGATGCGATCGCTGGGGTCAGGGATGTAGGGAAACTTAGTGATCCCGTGGGTGTATTGCAAATTCATCGCAAAATCGATACGGGTTTAATCCTCAAACGTGTCACTTGTCCATTAGGGGTTTTGGGTGTAATTTTTGAAGCTCGTCCAGAGGCAGCAATTCAAATTGCTTCATTAGCGATAAAATCTGGTAACGGTGTGATTCTTAAAGGTGGTAAAGAAGCAATCCGTTCTTGTGAAGCGATAGTTAAGGCAATTAAACAAGGATTATCTGAAAGTGCAGTTAACCCAAATGCGGTAGAGTTACTCACAACTAGAGAAGAAACTCAAAAATTGTTGCAATTAGATAAGTACGTTGATTTAATTATTCCCCGAGGTTCTAATGAATTTGTCAGGTTTGTCCAAGAAAATACCCGTATTCCTGTACTTGGTCATGCTGATGGTATTTGTCATTTATACGTAGATAAAGCTGCAAATATCGAGAAGGCAATCAAAATTACTGTAGATTCTAAAACTCAGTATCCAGCAGCTTGTAATGCAATTGAAACTTTATTAGTACATTCTGACATTGCAGCAGAGTTTTTACCACAAATGGCGGATGCTTTGCAGCAAATAAATGTAGAATTGCTTGGAGATGAACGTGCTTGTGAGATATTGCCTAATATCGCAGCTGCGACACCAGCAGATTGGGAAACAGAGTACAGTGATTTGATTTTAGCGATAAAAATTGTTGATTCTTCAGAAGATGCGATCGCTCACATTAATAACTACGGTTCCAAGCATACTGACGCGATTGTCACAGAAGATCCAGAAGCAGCTACAAACTTTCTAGCACTAGTTAACTCAGCAGGAGTTTATCACAATTGTTCCACTCGTTTTGCTGATGGTTTCCGCTATGGTTTTGGTGCAGAAGTTGGAATTAGTACTCAACAATTACCACCACGTGGACCAGTAGGTTTGGAAGGTTTGGTAACATACAAATACCAAATCATCGGTGATGGTCATATTGTAGCTACCTACACAGGTGAGAATGCTAAACCTTTTCTTCATAAGGATTTGGTGTAGATTATCCTCTGATTCCTTAATGCTTAAGGTTAAAATACATCACAGGCTTTGGTGTAGTTTTTAACATTCTGAGGATGTCAGATGCTTATCGATCAACGGAATTGGTTTAAAGTTGCTTTCCAGATCAAAGGTTCGGCGATTCCGGCAATTTTTCCCCGCATTCTGTTATCTGCTGGATTAGGGTTAATCATAACCCTAATTCATGATTATGGGATTAGTTTGCCAGAAGATATTTTTGGCAATTTTACTAGTAATGTAGCATACAATTTAGTCTTAGGTCTACTGTTAGTTTTCCGGACAAATACTGCCTATGATCGATATTGGGAAGGACGTAAAACTTGGGGTGGGATAATGATCAATACTTTAAACTTAGGTAGGAAGATTCAATTAAGTGTTGTAGAGAAAGTGTCTATAGATAAAGATAACAAAAAAGCAGCACTAAATTTACTCGGAGCTTTTGCGATCGCAACAAAATTACATTTACGCAAGTTACCAGTAAATGGCGAAATTGAACCTTTACTGACTCAATTTCAATACAAACAACTCCAAGAAGTTAAAAACCCTCCACAAAGTATCCTGTTATGGATCAGTGAGTATATTAAAGAGCAACAGCTAAAAGGCTGCTTGAGTATAGATGAAATGCTAATCATGAATCATCATGTTGATAATATGGTAGAAGCTGTGGTTGGATGCGAGCGTATTTTAAAAACGCCAATGCCATTAGCTTACTCTATATATTTGAAGCGGTTACTATTATTATATTGCTTTACACTACCATTACAGCTTGTCCATGATTTGATGTGGTGGACTCCTTTGATTGTAGCTTTAATGAGTTTTATTTTATTTGGCATTGAAGAAATAGGTAATCAAATAGAAAATCCATTTGGTAATGATGCAAATGATTTACCATTAGATGAAATTTCGCATGCTGCTGTTAAAAATCTCGAAGATTTAACTGTTCAGACTGAATAAGTAAAACTTTGAATAGCCAACAGCATCCTTATCAACGTGAGGGAACAGGATTTCTCTCCTTTGATAAGGGGATTAAGGTGGATAATTCCCTGTTGTTTATTTTTGTAATTGTTCAATTTCTGTTACGCTTAACCGTTACATAAAGCCTACCCAAAGTTACTCATAGTTGGACTTTTCTATACTAGATAACTTGTACCAATTAGAGGATTTTGGGCTTCGTTTACTTCCTGCTTCATCCTGGAGATGTCGGCACCAACCCTTTGGGGTTCGGCAGTCGCTCATGGGGGAAACCCCCTTTCTGCGCGCTGCCTCACCAGTCCACGGGCTAACACTGTCTAACTGACAGCTTTGCTTAAATTGATTGCCGCGTTCAAATCGCGGTCAATGACAAAACCACAATGACCACATTCAAACACTCGCTCATCAAGTCCAAGTGTTTCTTTCTTGGTTCCACAATTTGAACAGGTTTTAGAACTTGGAAACCATCGGTCAACTACAACAAGCTTAGAACCGTACAGTTTACACTTATAGGTCAATTGACGGCGAAACTCGTAAAAACCCATATCAGCAATAGATTTAGCCAATTTGTGATTAGCCATCATTCCAGACACATTCAGGTCTTCAATCACTATCACACCGTGGTTCTTGGCTAGTAATGTTGTAAGTTTATGCAACGTGTCTTTACGAATGTTGGCAATCTTTCTATGCAATCTTGCTATTTGTAATTGTGCTTTCTTCCAGTTGGCAGAACCTATGATTTTATGACGATGTAGCCATTGCATTCTCCTTAATTTTGCTTCATACGAGTTGTAAGACTTTGCACCTGTTATTACCTCACCAGTTGAAAGTGTGAAGAGTGATTTCACACCAAGGTCAACGCCTACAACGCTTGTATTGTGTAAATCCTGTTGTTCTACATCAAACCTAAAACTGATAAACCATCTATCCGCTTCACGGCTGATCGTGGTAGATTTTACTAATACCTGTGGCAGTCTTTCATAAGTCTTAAGAACACCAATTACAGGTACTTGAATTTTGTTACTACCTAGAATTTTCACAGTACCTTCTAGCGTAAAACAGTCACGTTTACCTTTCTTTTTGAATTTTGGAAAACCAGCAGTTTTGTTAAAACAACGTTTCCAAGATTCACGCAAAGCCATCAATGCTTGCTGTGGTGTAGATTTACTGCATTCGTAGTACCACTGATTTTCTGGTTTTACTAATGCCACTAACCATTTGTGCAAATCAATCGCAGTCGGAAATTTCATCTTGGAATCGGGATTGGTTCTGTTGTGGTCTAATATTTGTTTTGTTAAGGCAAGTCCCCAATTCCAAGCATGACGAGCTACGCCGCAATGCTTGATTAATGCGCTTAGTTGCTGATTGTTCAGTTTCAATTCTGTTTTAAATCCCAGCAACATGGCAATTGTTTAATCCATTCTCTAAGCGCTTGCGATTTATTTCAACCTTGACTGTTGGCATCAGCTTCAAGCTTGTCTAATCATAGTGCATCTGAGTGCAATATCTTTAAGTATATATCTATTTTAAGGATCTAAGAAGACTTCGGCGGCTTCTTCAAATGTAACACCATGTTTCTCTATATTGCTTTGGGCTTTATTTTCATCCTATTCAAATTCACTCCCTTGTAGCCGATAAATTACATTCATATATAGAATTTATGGTGCTTTGCCAACAAAAAAAGGGCGAACAACCGTTCCCGTTCGCCCATATATATCATGGAATGGGATTCTACTTCGCTGCTTGCTCGGTTAACTTGGTCAACACATCATTAGAACGCTCAACAAAAGACTTCATACCTTCTGCATCAAATCCCTTCTGAGACATCAGCGCCAAATCATAAATATGTTGACAAATCATATTCACCAATTGACCCGTTGGTGACTGTCCATCACCTTGAATAATAGTACCTTGATTCAAACTCGCTAAATTCTGAATCAATGGGTGAGCGGTATTCACCAACAAAATATGCTCCTCCGGAAACTCCATTACCTGCTGTTGCATCATCGCGTTCATTTCCCGCAGACGACGGAGAATTTCTGGTAATAGTACCATTGCCGGAGGTGTACCTTGGGCATTATCTGATTTTAATGCTTCAGTGCGAATATTTAGCTTGGGTTTGTTAATCGCTTTCTCAAATAACTCCTTAATCACCTCACCACGGGTTTTATTAGTTGTTGGGTCTACTATCTCTCCCGCTTTGTCTTGATCCAACAAAGTGTTATCTAAGTCAGAATCTACCCGCGTGAATTTAACATCTTTATACTCCCGCTCCAAGAAGTTGATGTAATGAGTGTCGATAAAAGAGTCCATAAATAGGACTTCCAAACCTTGATTCTTATGTAATTCTACGTAAGTAGCTTGGGCAGCTTCATCGGTACAGTAAAATACCCGATTCTCGTGACGTTCTTTATTGCGTTCTAAGTACTCTTTCAGGGTAGTATAAGGAGTTTCTCCAGTAGAAGCAGTAGAAACATCTTGCCAAGCATCCCCTTCTTGAGATTGTACTTCTACAACCGGAGCTTTCTCTGGGGCTGCTTCTGCTTTAGTACTGCGGAAGATAATAATATCCTCTACTTGTTTTTGGAATTTCTCATCGTTAAGAACACCAAATTTAACAAAGGTGCTTAAATCCTTCCAAGCACTGATATAATGTTCCCGATGATCGCGGTACAATTCCTTGAGCCTGTCCCCGACCTTCTTAGCAATATAATCCCCGATTCTCTTCACCGTGCGATCGCCTTGCAATGCACTCCGAGACACATTCAGAGGTATATCTGTACTATCTATCACCCCGCGCATGGGCATAAGGAATTGTGGGACAATCTCCTCAACATTATCGCTAACAAAAACTTGGTTACAAAATAGCTTAATTTGCCCTTTCGTCACATCAACATCCGGTCTCATCTTCGGAAAATACAAAATACCGTTGATAATAAACGGATAATCAGTATTCAGATGCACCCACAACAACGGCTCCTCTTGGAAAGGATACAAATAACGGTAAAATTCTAAATAGTCTTCTTGACTTAAACTGCTAGGAGACTCTCGCCACGGTGCTTTTTGCTGATTCAAAACCTCCCCATCCAACTTGATGGGTACTGGCATAAAATCGCAATAAGTCTTAATTAAATTCTTCACCCGTGCTGGTTCAGCAAACTCTTGCTCTTCTTCCTGGAGAGTCAACGTAATCGTAGTACCACGAGACGTACGGGAAGAATCTTCTAAAGTGAACTGCGGAGAACCATCACAACTCCAGTGAACTGCCTGTGCCCCTTCTTGATAAGATAGAGTATCAATCTCAACTTTTGACGCCACCATAAACGAAGAGTAGAAACCAAGACCAAAATGACCAATAATTGGCTGGTCTGACTTACCTTGGTACTTGTGAATAAACTCCTCAGCACTGGAAAAAGCTACTTGGTTGATGTACTTCTTGACCTCATCACCAGTCATCCCAATGCCATTGTCAGTGATAGAGATGATTCTTTTGTCCTTATCTACCTTAATTTCAATTTCTCCATCACCAATATCGCCAGAGTATTCTCCAGCACGGGATACCATTTTCAGCTTCTGGATAGCATCCACCGCGTTGGATACCAACTCCCGCAAGAAGATTTGGTGGTCAGAGTAGAGAGACTTCTTGATAATCGGGAAAATATTCTCAGTATGAATACTGATAGTACCTTGTTCTAGCATGATTGGTAAACTCAAATGCAAATATCAATGATAGCGGGAAATATCCCATACCTGTTTCGGATTTTAAGGGCATATCTTGGGCGATCGCCTTTCCTTGATATGATTGTTTACCCTACAAAAGTAATTCGGATTACCCTACATACAGCATATTCTAGGTTTATGAGGTACAGTTATATTACCTCGTAAGGGCACGGCACTAGTAGGATTTTTCATTCACCCACAATTTTTCGGATACCGTGCCCCTACCAATGTACCTCATTTAGGTGCAAAGTGCTGTATAAGGTGTCACAGGTTTATGTCTGTCTAAATATCTCCCTAACGCGATCGCTAATTCGGGGAAAAACAATTTTCAACATAGCTATGGACATGACTCGTACCTGTTTCAACACAGATGGATTATATTTGATGGAATTCCACAAAAATTGAGCAGATATCAAACTATTACGCTTTTCTGGAGGTGCTTGTAGCGCTTTAAAAGCTAAATATTTGTAAAGATGGGCAAAGCTATATTTTTTCAAATGTTGAAGAGACTCAGCTTGAGGATGATTAAAACCACGTTCAATTACCTGCAAGCACGCTCCCTCTTGTCTTTTCAAGTTAGCGGACATTGAGTTACCAGATACTCGGTATAATATTTGTGGTTTCTCTACACAGACAAATTCATATTTTGCAGCTAATCTTAACCACATATCCCAATCTTCAGCAGCACAGAGGGATTCATCAAAACCACCTACTGTCTCTATCGCTTCTCTCCGAATCAAAGGATTAGAACCATTTTCCAGAAAACTCCACATTAAAAGTTTACTGAAAACGTTCCCCGTTGCACTGACGTGTCTACCAGGTTGTAAAAACTGACTATTACTATCAATGTAATCTGTCCAGCTATAAGCGACAGCAACTTGTGGATGTTCTTGGAGCTTTTGATATTGTGCTGCTAATTTATCAGGTGTCCATAAGTCATCAGCATCAATGAAAGAAATTAATTCTCCTTGAGAGCAAGATATACCACGATTCCTACTAGCTGCTAAACCAGCGTTGGGATATGAATGTAGTTGTATGCGAGTATCTGGGATATTTTTGACGATTTCTACGGTAGAATCCGTGGAGCCATCGTTTATGATTATGATTTCTAAATCTGTAAAAGTTTGGTTGACAACAGATTCAATAGTTTCTTTAATCGTATTTTCACCGTTGTAGACGGGTATGATTACGGAAATAGTCATTTTTCATATATTGGGATTTATTTTATTTAACCACAGAGAACACAGAGGTAAGAGGGGTTGAGAGTTGTTCGCCCTGTTGAGTATAGTAGGGTGTGTTGCGGCTAGAAAAATATTTTGGGTCGTTTAAAATATATTTTGAGCCGAAACGCACCATTTATTAGGTGCGTTTCGCTTCGCTTTAACGCACCCTACTGGAGTGTATATATCAATAAGTCTTTTCATATCCCAAGAAAGTACTGGTATTAGAAATTCTGGGAAATCTTGCTAATAACATTTTCGCTAAATTTACAGGTAAAAAGGCGATCGCAGCTAATTTTAGTAATGCTTTATACACAATAGGCTTGAGTAGCAAAGAGCGATCGCATTTAATCGCTTTCCATAAGAATCTAATTGCTTGGATTGTATTTTGTTGTCCTGGAGGTGCTTCTAATGCTTTGTAGCAAAGATATTTGTAGAGATTAGCAGTTGCTGGTAACTTGAGGTGCTGCAATGATGCAGCTTTGGGATGAGCAAAGGCTTTTTCAATCACTGCTAAGTTTGATTTCTCTAAACCTAAAATATCAGAAGACATAGAATTACCAGAAATTCTATACAAAACTTGTGCTTTCTTCACAACAGTAAAATGATATTTTGCTGCTAGACGCAACCACATTTCTGTATCCTGAGCATTGGTAAGTAATTCATCAAAGTTACCCACATCAGTGAAAGCACATGAGCGAACCATCACATTAGAACCACTGCCAATAAAATCATCTAGTAATAACTTGGCATATACATCACCTGTCCAAGTAGCATGACTACACTTGCGTAAAAATTTACCATTTTCGTCTATAGCGTTGGTGAAACTATAAGCAACTCCTGCTGCTGGATTTTCTATTAATACATTGTATTGTGCTTCTAGCTTATCTGGTGTCCAAATATCATCCGCATCTAGAAAGCTAACAAATTCGCTTTTCGCGTGGATTAATCCACGATTACGGTTAACTGCTACGTTGGCTTTAGGATATGTAAAAATTTTTAAGCGTGAATCTTGAATTTGATTCAGAATATTTGATGTTTTATCAGATGAATTAGCATTAATAACGATAATTTCAATATCAGATAAAATTTGTTGTAATACAGATTCAATTGTAAATTTAATAGTTTTTTGCCCGTTATAAACAGGAATAATTACGGATACTAAAGGCATTTGAGGATTTTTTTAGTAAAATATTCGCCCATAATCCCCTAATAACATTGGTAAAGGAGATTAATAAGTTACAAACATCCTAAGCGCAGCAATATCCAAATCACCTCAGTAAATTCTCAGAAATCTATTGATTTTTACTCGCCATAAATAAAAAGGACTAATTAAAGTTCCGATTAATCTTTCCATCTCACAAGCAACAACCACATCAGAACTAATTACAGACCGATAACGTAAAAAATACAATAATACTTTCCTGATATCACTAAATAAATAAACAACAAAAATAAACGGTCTTTGCCAACTCTTTGCTAACAACATTCGCAAATGATGACGAGCTAATCCCACACCCCGCATTAACGAAGTCAGATAATTTCTTTCCAATCGCCAAGCTGGTATTATATGTTCCACTTCCATCGCTGGGTTATACCAAATTTCCCAACCAACTTTGTGAATATAAAATAAAGCTTCCGCATCTTCACTACCCAACATCGAAGAACCCACCCTACCAACTAAAAATAAATTAGTTGGGACATTATCCTTCCACGCATTTCTTCGCACTACTAAACCAGCAGAAGGAGGAAACCCAATACGACGTGGTTCATATACATGGGGATTGTCCCCTCTTTCAGTAATTGCCAAGTAAAATAATATCGGTTTCAAACTCTCTGGTGGTGCAACTTCAAACTTCCCGTGAATTTGACTAGCGATCGCACCAGCTTTCGGGTACGCTTGCAAAAATCTGTAAGCTTCTATCACCCAATTGACAGCAGGTAAATTATCATCATCCAAAAAACCAACTATATCCCCTTGCGCTTCCACAATTGCTCTCGCTCTCGCAAATCCTGCACCCTGCTTTTCTTCCAGAACATATCTTAAAGTAAAAGGATAATTCCAATTTTCTTGATATTGATTAACTAGTTCTGATGTACTATCTTGACTATTATTATCGACAATGATAATTTCCCACTTCAAACCCTCTAAATCAACTTGAGCTTGTAAGTGTTCTATGACCTTAGGTAAACGGATTGCTCCATTGTAAGTGGGGATAGCGACAGTAAATTCCATAACTCACGCATTACGTTGAAAACGTTCCGGTACGGTAGGCGCATTAGACGCGGAGCGGCTTCCCGCAGGGTAGGCGCGAAGAAAGACACTAATCTTATTATTCCCGGTTGTTATCGATAAATCGCAATCTTTTGCGCCTCTGCGTAAGCTATTTCTTACTAAAAGTAATACCCTGTTCATCCTTATCTATAAAAATTGTATCTCCTGGAATGAAGGTATTCTCTAAAATCTTGGTTGCGATCGCGTTCTCAACTTCCCGCTGAATTGCCCGTTTGATGGGTCTTGCACCATACACTGGGTCATAGCCTACTTCTATAAGATAATCACAAGCAGCTTGGGATATATCTAAAGAAATCTTCTGTTCACGTAAAAGACTTTCCACCCGTTTTAATTGAATCCGAATGATATGTCCCATTTCTTCCCGACTGAGAGCATGAAAGATAATCAAATCGTCAATCCGATTGAGAAACTCTGGACGGAAATGCGATCGCAAAGCATTCATAACTCGGTTTCGCATTTTGTCATACTGATTTTCATCACCAGATATATCTAATATATGTTCACTACCAATATTACTGGTCATGACGATAACACAGTTACGAAAATCTACAGCCCTACCCTGAGAATCAGTAATTCTACCGTCATCTAAAACTTGTAACAAAATATTAAATACATCTGGATGAGCTTTTTCCACTTCGTCTAAAAGTACTACAGAATAAGGACGACGACGAATAGCTTCGGAAAGTTGACCTCCTTCTTCATAACCTACGTAGCCAGGAGGAGCGCCTACCAGCCGAGAAACTGAATGTTTCTCCATATACTCAGACATATCTAAGCGTACTAAAGCGTCGTCAGCATCAAAGAGAAACTGAGCTAAAGCTCGTGCCAATTCCGTTTTTCCCACACCCGTAGGACCCATGAATAAAAACGAACCAATTGGACGACCGGGGTCTTTCATTCCTGCACGAGCGCGACGAATAGCTGCTGCAACTGCAATTACAGCTTCTTGTTGTCCGATAACTCGCTGGTGGAGATGACTTTCTAGTTGTAGTAATTTTTGCCGTTCTGACTCCAGTAAGCGATTTACGGGAATTCCTGTCCATTTAGCGACGATTTCTGCTATGTCACTTTCGCTAACTTGTTCTCGCAGCAAGGTAGAACCTTGACTTTGTATATCTAGGAGTTTTCCTTCTTTTGATTCCAGTTCTCGTTGTATCCGCTCTAAATCGTCATACTTTAATTTAGCTGCTTTGTTTAAGTCGTAGGCTCGTTCTGCTTGTTCAATTTGCAGTCGCAGTGATTCTTCTTCTTTCTTCAGAGCGCTAATTGCTTCAAGTAACTGTTTTTCTCCTTGCCATTGTCCGTTTAATTCTAGCTGTTTCTCAGTTAAAGTGGAGATTTCTTCTTCAATTCTCAACAAACGCTCTTTGGCTGCTGCAACTTTTTCTTCTCTCGCTAAGGAGAGTTTTTCCATCTCCAGTTGCATTAAACGACGCTCGATAGTTTCTAATTCGGCGGGTTTGGAGGTAATCTCCATTTTTAATTGGGCAGCAGCTTCATCTACTAAGTCTATAGCTTTATCAGGTAAAAAGCGATCAGAAATATATCTGGCTGATAAAGTTGCTGCTGCGACTAATGCTGAATCGGAAATTTTGACGTTATGGTGAACTTCATAACGTTCTTTCAATCCTCGGAGGATAGAAATTGTATTCTCTACACTCGGTTGATCTACAAATACAATCTGAAAACGTCGTTCTAATGCAGCATCTTTCTCGATGTATTTACGATACTCATCCAAAGTCGTCGCACCAATACAACGTAACTCACCCCGGGCTAACATCGGTTTGAGCAAATTACCCGCATCCATAGCTCCTTGTTGACTAGAACCTGTACCCACAACGGTATGCAGTTCATCAATAAATAGAACTATTTGCCCGTTGGAGTCAATTACTTCCTTCAGTACAGCTTTCAGACGTTCTTCAAATTCTCCTCGTAATTTGGCTCCAGCAATTAAGCTACCAATATCTAGAGCGATTAATTGCCGATTTTTCAGAGATTCTGGAACATCTCCGTTAATGATCCGCTGTGCTAATGCTTCCGCGATCGCTGTCTTTCCGACACCCGGTTCACCGATTAATACTGGGTTATTCTTACTACGACGAGACAATACTTGAATTAAGCGCCGAATTTCTTCATCTCGTCCAATGACAGGGTCAAGTTTACCAGATTTTGCTTGTTCTGTTAAGTCGCGCCCAAACTTTTGCAGAGCATCATACCGAGACTCTGGTGTTTTATCAACTACTTTTTGGCTACCACGAACACTTTTAATAGTAGTTTGCAGTGTAGATAAATCTAAATTAAAGCTTTTAAATAACCGTCGTCCAATGCGATCATCATCAGCAAAAGCTAAGAGAAGATGCTCTACAGAGATATAAGCATCTTTCATACTTACTCTGGCTTCATCAGCTCGGTCAAGTAAAGCATCTAAACTACGACCAAGATACAACTGATCATCTTTACCATAAAATTTTGGTTGACGCTGAGTAAAAGCTTCTAATTGCTGTTTAATACGCAAAGGGTCAGCATCAGTACGACCAAAAATACGTGTTGCTAGCCCGGTAGGTTCTTCTAATAGGGCAATAATTAAATGTTCCGCTTCTAATTGTTGTTGTTTATAAGCACGGACTACATCTTGAGACTTGCTTATCGCTTCCCAAGCTTCATCTGTAAATTTATCTGGATCTGTCGGTTGCATTTTTACAATTTTAATCTATATGACTTTATTGTCTCAAATTACTATCCAAACATCCTAGATTAACATCCGCGTGTATCTGCGGTTGCAATTTTGAGAATTTTTCAGGAGTGGGGGTGTGTACCTAAAATGAAAATACACTCCTCAGGGTACTTTGCCAAATTGTGCCGTTGGAACTATCGTTATTAGCGTTATTGACTAGGGATACAGTGGGTGTGATACTAAGATTGTCATTCAGTGGTAGATTGTAGAATGCCTCAAAATTCGTCTGAGTTGCATTACCAAAACCGCTAGCTACAAATGGTTGACCAATACCCACACCTGCAACTGTACCTGGGATCAAAATATTTCGCACTCCTACACCAATTGCCCAACTTACTGGATGTAAATCTAAGTTTCTCTTAATTGCAGTGTTAAAACCTTGATATTTACCTACTCCTAAGCGTCCAAAAACTCCTGTATTCCGGTTAAAAGCGTATTCGGCATTCACACCAAAGGCGTTAATGTCGGTGTTGTTAACTACAGCGTTAGTATATTGTAGCTTGAATGCCATTTGGTTGTTGGCAGAGTATTCTACTTCCACACTGGCTTGACGATTATCTCCAAATAAACCACCATCTGTAGTACGCTCAGGATTATTGGCATCAGCAGCAACATAAAGCGATCGCAATCTAAATTTACTATCTTTGGGACTCCAAGCGATGGCTGCTCCTGCACCCCCTTCTTGATCTATTTGTCTTTGGATAATCAAGGGATTATTAATAAAAAAGCTAGAACTAAAATCAACAGCTTCGTTATTTGCGTACTTATTACGGTCAATAAAATCTCGTGGTGATAACTTGGCTCCTACTGTCACTGCTATATCTGAAGTCGGACGGATAGTGTAATGTAACCGTCGCAATCTCAATGAGTCAACTTCTGCATAATCACTACCACCACCGTTGACGATTAAACCTTGACTTTCTTGGACAGTGAATTTCTTTTTGGCTGCAAAAGCGATCGCATCAACACCATTATTACCAGCTTCTAGTTGAGTGATAAGTAAATCTTTCTGGTTAAAGCTACTAGAGAGAGTTAAGCGCGTACGAGAGATAATAGTTTTCTTCGCGTTACTACCATCAGTGAAAGCAGCAATTTGTTCTCCTTGCAGCTTAGTTGTAGTAGAAAACTGGTCTTGCTCCAATTGGTTAACGCGATCGTCAATCGTCCCCAGTCGGGTTTGTAAATCATCTAGTGCTTCACGGTACTCTCGTTGCAACCGTCGCAAAGTAATCATATCTTGCTGGGCATACTGGTCGCCAAGCGCATCCGCAATCAAAGTATCGATTTTTTCTAAAGTTGCAGCTAAACCCGCAGCAAATTCATAACGAGTTACAGAACGATTACCACGAAACTTTTTGTCAGTGTATCCAGAGAAAACACCATAACGTTCCATCAAAGATTTTAATGCCTCATAAGCCCAATCACCTGGCTTAACATCAGACAACTCTGACACAGAATTTAACGGTGTCATGACATCAGGGTTTTCAAAGTTATCTTCTACTACGTGGAGAGGGGGAAGGGGGGAGGGGGTGA
>Ga0224723_1000338_pt1 | contig 32999 bp, 31 predicted proteins | sample Balambano_FR2_Me_FD_161647 | JGI IMG/M metagenome (GOLD analysis project Ga0224723, IMG submission 161647) | Freshwater sediment microbial communities from Lake Towuti, South Sulawesi, Indonesia - Balambano_FR2_MetaG | ecosystem: Environmental > Aquatic > Freshwater > Lake > Sediment | place... | reverse complement strand
GAAGCACGGTTTCAAACGCCGTGAAATTGGCGTGAATATCCGATATGATGAGGATGCGCATAGTTCGATCTGACCTGTGGTAGGGACGATTCCGACACGTTGCTGAATCTTATCATGCTTTGGGGTACGGTGCGAATAAGGGTTTTTCCAAATTTATGGAACACCAACCGGCGGCTTAACGATTCCTCCGCGCCGTTTCCCTTGCTGCTGGCGCTGATCCTTATATTGATGGCGGTCGGTGGCTGCTTCGTCAATGCGCCGCCTGTGCCAGTCGATGCCACTCCTATCGCGGTCAATCCCGTCGCCACGCTGCCCCCCTATCCCTGGACGGACGAAAGCGCCGTGATGGACGGAATCTGCTTTGAATCGGCCAACGACGCAGCCGGGCAGGTATTCGTGATCCGCAGCGAGCCGGAACTGACCGCGTTTTACGATCTGGCTGATAACAGCCGCCTCTGCCGCCGCGCCGTGGATCGGCAGGCCTTTGATTTTTCCACTGGGCGAATCCTGGCAGGCATGTGGAGCGCAGGCCAGGGCTGTGACGCGATCCACGAGGTCGCCGGTTTCACCTTTGACGATACTGCCCGTCAGGTTACGATCCGTTTGCGGTTCATGACATCAGGTTCATGCAATTATGAGCTGGTGCGCCCATTCTGGATCGGTCTGTCCGGCGTGGGAGATTATGCCGTGAACTTCAATCTCGAATAGAATACACGTGTTAAGCAATTTCTTAATGTTTGCGCTGAGAGTTTAATCCGCATTTAACCTGAATTTGAAATGGCGTAGTTATCTTACCCCACGGTCGCGCAGATGGGTTCAGCCCTCAAATCTGATCCCGCGCGGACACCCCCATTTTGGACAACAGGATACGGCAGGTAAAGACACTTTCTATGAGCTTGCTCCAGATCCATGATCTGCGTGTGGTCTATGCCAATGGAACCGAGGCGCTCAAGTCGGTTTCGCTGAAAGCTGAACAGGGCGAGATCATCGCCGTAATCGGTCGGTCCGGCGCGGGCAAATCAACGCTGCTGCGCTGCATCAACGGGTTGCAGCATCCGACATCCGGCCAGATCATCCTTGACGGCGAAGAGATCACCGCGATGAACGAGGGCCAGCTTCGCCGCCAGCGGCGTCATATCGGCTTCATCTGGCAGGAATACAACCTGGTCGAGCGTCTGCCTGCCATCACCAATGTCCTCAGCGGTCGGCTGGGCTACAACCAGAACATAGGTAGCCTGATCGGTCGTTTCAACCGGGAACACCGTGAGATCGCGCTGCACAATCTGGAGCGCGTCAACCTGCTGCACCGCGCCCGTTTCCGTGCGGATCGGCTGTCCGGTGGCGAGAAACAGCGGGTGGCGATCGCCCGCGCCATCACCCAGGCCCCCAAAATTCTGCTGGCCGATGAACCGGTCGCCAGCCTCGACCCGGAACTGTCCGTCCAGGTCATGAGCGATCTGGCGCGCGTCTCCCGCGAAGACGGCGTGCTGACGCTGATCAACATCCACCAGGTTGAACTGGCGAAAATGTTCACCGACCGCTTGATCGGCATCGCGCGCGGGCTGGTGGTCTTCGACGGCACACCCGATCAGTTAGACGACGCCATGCTCGATCGTATCTATCGTTTTGATAAACCCTCGGCCCCGGCGCTGCCTGCCGAAGAAGCCGCCAAACCCATCCTTTGAGGTCTAACGACAGGACAACCATCATGGCTGAATCCACCCTTAAAAGTGACGGCACTCCAGCCAGTGCGCCACTGGCCCCTGATGTGCTGCGCGATCATCTGCTGCGGGTATGGCCGTCCCTCTCGTGGCGCGGGTTGATGATTGTGCTGGCGGCGATCGCTATCCTTTCCTGGAGCTTTTCCAGCACAGAGACCAGCGTCGGGGATTTTATCGGCGGTTTTGACGACATCTGGTACTTCCTCGTCCGCCTGTTCCCGCCCGACTGGGACTGGCAGTATGGCACGGCCTTTACAGTCAATGTGCTGGGGCGCGAGATCGAACTGGGCTGGCCGCGCATGATCAACAGCGTGGTAGAGACGATTCAGATTTCCATTATCGGTACGCTGGGTGCGGCGCTGCTGGCCGTCCCGGTGTCGCTGCTGGCGGCGCGCAATATTTCCCCACATCCGATGATTTACCAGGTCACCCGCCTGATCCTCAACGTCCTGCGCTCGATCCCGGAACTGATCTACGCGCTGGTCTTCGTTGCCGCTGTTGGGTTGGGGCCATTCCCCGGCGTGCTGGCGCTTACCTTTGGTTCTATCGGGTCACTGAGCCGGTTGTATGCCGAGGCGATCGAGCAGATCGACCCTCAGCAGGTCATGGCGGTGCGCGCGACCGGGGCCAGCGGCCTGCAAACCTTTATGTACGCCGTGCTGCCTCAGGCCCTGCCGCTGATGCTGTCCTACTCGCTGGTTTATTTTGAACACAACGTCCGCAACGCCTCTATCCTCGGTATCGTTGGGGCTGGCGGGGTTGGGTTCTGGCTTCAGTATTACCTCAGCACCTTTCAATATGACATGATGCTGGGAACCGTCATCATCCTGGTTGTGGCTGTCACGGTCATTGACCGTTTCAGCAACTACGTGCGCCAGCGTTTTATCTAGCGCGCGGGTTGCAAAGTCGTCTTACACATTGAGGAGAGAACACACCATGAAGCAGATCGTTCGTATTCTGATGGTGCTGGTCGCGCTGGTCGTGATCAGCGGCAGCGTCGTCGCCCAAGAAGCCACTGAGGATCGTGAAGGCTGGCCGGAGAATTTCATCGTCGGCGTTTACCCGGATGACAATGTGGAAGCAGCGTTGGCCGCTGTGGAGCCGCTGCGCGTGTATCTGGAAGAGACGCTGGGCATCCGCACGGTGCTGATCACCGGGACCAGCTACAACGCCGTGATCGAGGCCATGCGCGCGGGCCGCGCAGACGCGATGGAAGTCGGGCCGTTCAGCTATGTGCTGGCGGCGGAAGTGGCGGGCGCGGAAGCGATCGCGATCGTCAATTATGACGAAGAAGTGACGATGGAAAATGTTGAGGAGCGCATCAATCCTGACATTCTCCCCGGTTACTACAGCGTGCTGTTCACCGTGAAGGGGTCGGGCATCCGCACCGTGGCCGATCTGGAAGGCCAGTCGTTCGCCTTCACTGATCCCGCCTCGACCTCCGGCTATCTGATCCCGGCGACGACGATCATGACCACGATGGGCTTTGAGCAAGCCTCCCAGATCGAAGACTTTGCCGATATCGTCTTCGCGGGCAATCATCCCTCGGCTGTGACCTCAGTGGTCGGCGGCACGACGGCGGCAGCCGCGACCTTCGACGCCAACCTGATCGCGGCGGCAGCGGAAGGCGTTGCCGAAGTGTGCGGCTATGTCGAGGGTGAACCCTTCCCTTACACCCAGCCGATGACGCAGGAAGAGATCGACGCGATCTACGATGAATGCCCCGATGGCAACATCGTTGTGTTCGCTCAGTCGGCGGTGATCCCGGAAACCCCGTTTGCCATCAACGGTGAATATCCGGATAGCTTTAAGGACGCGGTGCAGGCCGCCCTGCTGGATATTATCAACGATCCTGAACTGGTGGTGGCGCTGCGCCGCTATTACGTCAACCCGATCGAACAGCTCGGCCTGGAAGAACTCGACGACTTCTATAATGGCCTGCGCGACACCGCCCGCCTGCTCGACCTGGACCTGGGCGGCTGATCCGCTGCGGGTATAATTCAGCTTCGACGCGATGGGACATGGTCTGCCTCCGATGGGCCATGTCCCGCTCTATGATGCTGACTGATGGAGACGCAGAGTGCAGCCATGTCAACTTTCACACGCGGCCAGGCTTTGACTCTCCTCACCCATGCCGATCCGTCCACGGTCAAGGCGCTGGCAGAAAGCCTGATCCCGCACCTGGGCGAGATCTCGGTGCTGATCAACCGCACCGGGCTGATCATGCTGCCCTACGCCGACAGTGTGGAAGGCACGATCTTCCACCTGGGTGAGGTGCTGGTAAGCGAAGCCCATGTGCGCATCGGCACGGGCGCGGAAGGATATGCCCTGGCAACCGGGCGCGATAACGTGCTGTCGGTGGCGATCGCGCTGATCGATGCCGCCCTCGGCGCGGAAATAATGCTCGAACAGATTGATATTTTCTTACAAGCTCTGTTGGCAACTCAGCAGGCGGCGGACGCGGCGCTGCTGGCACAGATTGAAACCACCCGCGTCGAAATGGAAACGTTCTGAGATGTCGATCCCGCCGTATACCGCGCAGGAAGCCCGCGCCAGAGAGACGTTTCTCGCGCTGATGGGGTCACTGAGTTACCCTGGCCGCATTCACAGCCTGCCTGCATCCGGCAATGACGCATTCGCCGCCATCGCCGAGGCGCTGCTCGACCTGGAGACCAGCTACAGCGCAGCAAGCGATCCCGATCTGCTATCGATGTTGGCGCGCACCGGGGCGCGGGCGCTGCCGCCGGAAACGGCTGCCTATCATTTTCATCAAAGGGTTGATGCTGCGACTCTGACGATGATCGACAAAGCCAGCGCAGGGACGCTGCTGTATCCTGATCAGTCCGCCACGCTGATCCTGGGCGCGCAGATTGGTGTGGGTGTCGCGCTTACGCTGAAAGGCCCCGGCATTAAGGGCGCGCCGCAGATTGTTATTGGCGGCATCCCGGCAGCCTTCTGGTCGGCGCGGGCGCGGGCCTGTCAATTCCCGCTGGGGTGGGATATTTTTCTGGTGGACGGCGCATCCGTGATCGGCTTGCCCCGCAGCACGACTATCGAGATCGACACCCGGTAAAGGCGAGGGTTTTGCCATGTATGTTGCGGCCAAGGGTGGCGAAAACGCGATCCAGCAGTCTGAGCGGCTTTTTCACGCGCTGAAAGGCGAGATCACACGCGAACTGATCCATGAGATCATGAACACGCTGCCCTACCTGGTCGATCGGGTGATGGGCGAAGGATCGCTTTACGCGCCAGAACTGGCCGCGATGGCGATCGCGCAGGCGGGCGGCGACCTGTACGAGGCGGTGCTGCTGCTGCGGGCTTATCGGTCAACCCAGCCGCGCCTGGCGTATGCGGAGCCGGTGCGCCCGGAGACGATGATCACCGTGCGGCGCATCTCGGCGGCCTTCAAGGATATCCCCGGCGGCCAGGTGCTTGGCCCATCGCTCGATTACAGCCACCGCATCCTCAACCTTGATCTGCTGGATGGCATGGACTCCCTCGATCCGCCCGCCGATCCGAGCGCGCATAACGGCAGTGCGGAGATGGGCACGTCAGCCAACGGATCGTCCCCTTCGGCCAATGCCGCCGCGCGGGTTTATCCCCTGGTGGCGGACTGGCAGCGGGGACAAGGCCTGCTCAAGCCGACGGCGGAAGCGCAGCCCAGACACGGCGCGGACATCCCCGACGTGACGCGCGACCCGGTGCTGTTCCCGGCGCCTCGTGAACACCGCTTGCAGGCGCTGGCGCGGGCGGATACCGGTGGTGTGCTGGCGCTGGGATATGCCAGTATGCGCGGCTATGGATTGATCCACCCGACGGTCAATGAACTGCGGCTGGCTCATGCGGAGGTGAATGTGCAGCATCCAATGACCGGAGAGATATTCAGCGCGGGGCGGGTGCGCGTCAGCCAGGCGGAAGTGGCGACCACCGGCGGCAGCAAGGATCAACCGGGACTGACGCTGGGCTTTGCCGCAACGCTCGGCTGGAATGAGGTCAAGCTGATCGCCGGGGCGACGCTCGATATGGAGATGAGCCAGCCCAACCCTCATCCGGCGCACACCGAGGAATTTGTGATGTATCATACCGAGCCGGTCGAAGCATCCGGCTTCTGTATTCACTTCAAGCTGCCGCATTACGTGACGTTTGCCAGCAGCCTCGATAATCTGCGCAGGGTGATCAGCACATTTTATGCTGGCGAGGCCGCGCAGCCCAGCAGTCTTGACGCGATGCGGCAGGCCAGCCCGTGAGCAAGGATCGATGAGCGAACTCCAAAAGCTGGCATCACCACGAGAAGACTACGCCTACGCCTTTCTGGACTCCTACGCCAAACGCGAGCTGCGGCGGCGGATGCTGAAGGCGATCGCCATCCCTGGTTATCAGGTTCCCTATGCCAGCCGCGAACTGCCAATCGCGCGCGGCTGGGGCACAGGCGGCTTGCAGGTGACCCTGGCGCTGGTCGGCCCGGAGAGCGTCGTCAAGGTGATCGATCAGGGCGCGGACGACTCGGTGAACGCGGCTAATCTGCGCCGGTTTATCGCCCGCATGTCCGGCGCGCAGACCACCACCGACACACTTAAGGCGACACTGCTGCAAAGCCGCCATCGCATCCCGGAAGAGGTGATGGGCGAAGGGCAGGCGCTGGTGCTGCAAGTGCCCGATCCCGAGCCGCTGCGCGCCGTGCAGTCGGACAGCTCGAAGTCACACCAGATGCACGCTGACGCGGATTACGGTCAGATGTGGCTGGTGCTTTACGAACAACTGGTGCGCTACCGGCAGGTTTTGCACGGGGCCAGCTATCCGAGCCTGGTCAACGGGCGCTACGTGATCAGCCCCAGCCCGATCCCCCGATGGGATACGCCCAAACTGCATCAGGCCGCGCATCTGACGCTGCTTTCCGCCGGGCGCGAGAAGCGGCTGTACGCTGTGCCGCCCTACACCGATGTGTATCCGCTGGAATTTGAGGATGTGCCGTTCCAGGTGGAGGATCAGCGTGAGTGGGCGGATCAGCACACCGGCGCGCGCCACAAATTCATGAATGAGATGCCTCAGCCGGAGGGCGGCGCGGCCTATGAAATCTCCGATACGGGCTTTCTGGAAAAGCTGGCAGCGCAGCAGCGGGGCCAAGCATCGACGATCGGCTCCACCTACTATGACGATCAGGGGAACTTCTACCATAATGGCTACCTTAAGCCCCCCGTTCAGCCAGAAGATTAGGAGGGAATTGAGATGAATGTCGTCCCGGAAAGTACACTCTTTGATGAGATTCTGGATTTTCTGGCATCCACTCCTACCCCAGAACAGATTATCGCGTTTGAAGCGCCCGACCGACTTCAGACGCGCCTGAGTGACCTGCTTCAACGTAATCGGGATGACCTCCTGACGGCTGAGGAGCAGGCCGAACTCGATGAATTCCTGAGAATGAACCGCTTTATGAGCCGCCTTAAGCTGCGCGCCAGACTGAAGCTTGAAGCACAGCCATGATCAGCATTCAGACCCGGCGGCGTGTCATGGAACGCGCCGCGTATTGCTGTGAATACTGCCGTTTGAGTCAGGAAGACATGTTTTTCGCCTTTGAGATCGATCACATCATCTCCAGGAAGCATGGTGGGAGTGATGATCTAGATAATTTATGCTTGAGCTGCCCGGACTGCAACGCCTATAAAGGCAGTGACATCGCCTCAATAGACCGAGTGAGTGGTCAGGTTGCGCTGTTGTTTAATCCGCGTCAGCAAATCTGGTCGGAACATTTTCAGCTAAATGGAGCAGTTATTGAACCCATTAGCCCGCAGGGGCGAGTTACGGAAGTAATTCTAAAATTGAATGATGCGGATCGCACCGCTGATCGTCTTGCCCTGTTGAACGCGGAACGTTATCCATGTGAAAGGAGAAATGCAGGTGATCCTACAGGGTGAGACCTACCCACTGGACGCGCCGCGCCTGACGACCGCCACCCCACTGCTGCGCGCTGCCGGATTGACGAAACGCTACGGGCGGATCACGGCGGTCGATGACGTGAGCCTCGATGTGTATGCCGGTGAGGTGCTGGGCATCGTCGGCGAATCGGGTTCGGGCAAATCGACCGTGATGCGCCTGCTGAATCTAGAGGAACTGCCGGACGCAGGCGCATATCACCTTGATCTGCCGGGGCTTGAAGGCGTGAATCTCTTCACCCTGGATCGCTTTGCGCGGCGCGAGGTGCAGACGCTTCAGATCGGCATCGTCTACCAGAACCCGCACCTGGGTTTGCGAATGCGTTACACCAGCAGCGGCAACGTGGCGGAAAGGCTGCTGATTACCGGCGAACGACGTTATGCCAGCCTGCGCGCGGCGGCCCGATCCTCCCTCAGCGCGTCAGAATTTCCGCTGGATCGCATGGATGATCCGCCGCGTGTGCTTTCCGGCGGGATGCAGCAGCGCGTCCAACTGGCGAAAGCAATCGCTCTCAGCCCGCGCATCGTGCTGCTAGACGAGCCAACCACCGGCCTCGATGTCTCTGTGCAGGCGACGGTGCTGGACACGCTCAAACGTTTGCAGCGTGAACGGCGCATGGCGATCGTGATCGTCAGCCATGACCTGGGCGTGATCCGCACACTGGCCGATCGCGTGATGGTGATGCGCGGCGGCCGTGTGGTGGAAACCGGCCTGACCGATCAGGTGCTGGAAGACCCGCAGGACGCCTACACTCAGCAGTTGGTTCATGCCAAGCTGTGAAGCTGACACCAGTACACGGAGACACAAGCGATGACCCTGCTCCGGGTAGAAAATTACGCCAAACGATTTCACATTCATCACCTCGATCGCGCGATCGAGGTGTTTGAAGCCCTGACCTTCACCATCGCGCCCGGTCAGTTTCTGCTGATCAGCGGCCCGAACGGCGTGGGCAAATCGACTCTGCTCCGCTGCCTCTACCGGACGTATCTGCCGTCAGCGGGCACAGCCCTTTACCAATCCCTCAACGGCGCGATCGACCTGGCGCGCGCGGCAGATGTGGATATCGCCCTGCTGCGGCGCGAGGAGATCGGCTTTGTGACCCAGTTTCTGCGGCCCCGGCCTCGCGTCAGCGCGCTGGAACTGGTGGCGGAGCCGCTGCTGGCTTCCGGCGCCGGGCTGGACGATGCGCGCCCACAGGCGGAAGCGATCCTGGACGACTTCGGCCTCAAAACCGATCTGTGGGCGGCCTACCCCACCACCTTTTCCGGCGGTGAACAGCAGAAGGTCAATCTGGCCCGCGCCCTGCTGCGCCCGCGCCGTCTCCTGCTGCTCGATGAGCCGACCGCCTCGCTGGATGCCGCCGCCCGCGCCTCGCTCACCCGCCGCCTGGGGGAGCTTAAAGACCAGGGCGTGGCGATGATCGGTATCTTTCATCACCCGGAAGAAGTGCGCGATCTGGTGGACGGCGAGATTCAGTTAAACTCTGTCAACTCCATGGAGACCGACGATGTGGCTGACTGATTTGCGGCTTGTGCTGCCGGATCGTGTGCTGGAACGCGGCGCGCTCAATATCCGCGATGGACAGATCGCGGCGGTGATCGAAGGTGACGCGCCCGAACCCGGTCTTAACGGCGCGGGTTTGATCGCGCTCCCGGGGCTGATCGACCTGCATGGCGATATGCTGGAACGCGACATCGAGCCGCGTCCTGGGGCGCGCTTCCCGATCGACCTGGCGCTGTTTGAGCTGGATAAACGGCTGGCCGCGTCTGGCATCACGACCGCGTATGCCGCTGTCTCATTTTCGTGGACGGCCAGCGATCTGCGCTCGCAGCAGACCGCGCAGACCATCATTGAGACGATCAATGCGCACCGCCATCACCTGCATGTGGATACCCGCGTTCACGCCCGGTTTGAAGTGACCAATCCCAACACCGGCCCGATCCTGGCTGAGATGCTCGAGCGCGGTTGGGTGCATCTGGTCTCGGTGATGGATCATACGCCGGGCCAGGGGCAGTACAAAAATGTGGAAAAATATGTCGATTTCATCACGCGCTGGATGGGCTTTGACCCGTTCGCGCTCGGCGATGATCTGCTCGACCGGCTGAAAAACTCGATGGTCGTGCAGGCAGCCAAACCGCGCGACTGGTCAATTGTGGCGGAGGTGGCGCGGATCGCGTCCGAACGGGGCATCCCGATCGCCAGCCACGACGACGACACGGCGGCGAAAGTGGCGCAGCAGGCTGAACTGGGCGTGACGATCAGCGAGTTTCCCGTCAGCCTGGAAGCGGCGCAGGCGGCGCAGGCACGCGGTCTGCGTGTGATCATGGGCGCGCCGAATGCTTATCGCGGCGAGTCAAACACTGGCAACCTGAGCGCGATGGACGCGATCCGGGCCGGTGTGGTCGATATTCTCGCCACGGATTACTTCCCGGCGGCCATGCTGCACGCCGCCTTCCGTGTGGCGCAGCGCGGGATCATGCCCCTGCATGAAGCGATAAAGCTGGTCAGCCTGAACCCGGCGGACGCGATCGGCCTGACCGACCGCGGCGCGCTGGAGGTGGGCCGACGGGCCGATCTGGTGCTGGTAGAGGGCGACCCGGCGGCCTCTGATCATCCACGGGTGCGGGCCACCCTGCGTGAAGGTCAATTTATTTTTCAGGACGCCATGATCGCCCGGCTGACCAGTGCGCATCTCGCCCCCGGCGAACTGACGCACGAAAACTGAACCCTTTGGCGGCGAACCGCTCTGGCGTTATGATCGGGGAAAGATCGGTTTACCTTCATCTGAGGCAGCAGAATGCGCCACATTGAACTGTTTCCCACCTCAAGCGATCTGATCCGCGAACATCAGGAAAAGCGGCTGGGCGAGCAGCCTTATATTCATCCCACCGCGATCGTGGTGGACTGCCATATCGGCCCGTGGACGGAGATCGGCCCGAACTCCACGCTGATCGAAACCGGCTTCGGCGATTACAGCTACACGGCTGGCGATGCCGACATTATTTACACCGATGTGGGCAAATTTGTCTCGATCGCCTCGCATGTGCGCATCAATCCTGGCAACCACCCGATGGGTCGTGTCACCCAGCACCATATGACGTACCGGCGCAAACAGTACGGATTTGCCGAAACTGACGACGCCGATGTTTTCGAGTGGCGGCGGGCACACCGCTGCGCGATCGGTCACGATGTCTGGATCGGCCACGGCGCGACCCTCATGCCCGGCGTGCATGTCGGCATCGGCGCGGTGATCGGCGCGGGCGCGGTCGTCACCAAAGATGTCGATCCCTATACGATTATGGTGGGCGTCCCCGCCAGGCCGCTGCGCAAACGCTTCTCCGGGCCGATCATCGACAAGCTGCTGGCGATCGCGTGGTGGGACTGGGATCGCGCCCGGTTGACCGCCGCCTTCGATGATCTCAATCTGATCGAGGCTTTTATCGAGAAATATTTCAGCCGTTGATCAGGCTCCTGTGCTGTCGTGTCAGATGGCGGCGGGAGATATGCCCTCCGTCACTATGGGCAGCAGGGCCATCCATGTTAAGCTGTCATCAAAAGTTTGTAGCGGACTCTTTAAACGGCGCGGCCTTGAACAGCGCCTCGCCAGAGAAAGATGAGCAAGCGCATGATGACTGTGCAGAAAGTTCGTGACTGGATGAGCAGCCGGGTGACCACCGTGACGCCGGACACATCGATCGGCGAAGCGCACGAGATCATGAAATCGAACAACATCCGCCGCCTGCCAGTGCTGGAAGGCGGTCGTATCGTCGGTATCGTCACCATCGGCGATGTGCGCGAGGCCAGCCCATCAGATGCCACCTCTCTGAGTATCTGGGAACTCAACTATCTGTGGGACAAACTGACTATCGGGCAGATCATGACGCGCGACCCGGTCGTGGTGACGGCGGAGGACAGCGTGGTCGAGGCCACGCGCCGGATGCTGGAATACAAGGTCGGTGGTCTGCCAGTGGTGGATGAGAACAATCGACCCGTGGGCATCATCACGGAATCGGACATCTTTAAGATGCTGGTCAAAACACAGGTGTGAGTACGCGGCACGCGGCCAATGCTTGAGGCACGGTTGGCAGTTCCAAACGTTTGTCGTCAGCATCCGACCTTACAATAAAGAGGGAGGATTCGATTGATGACTGGTATAACCGCCAACGCTGGCCCGTCTGCCCTGTCGATTCGGGCCGTCCTCGAAGACCCAGATCGGCTGGACGCGCTGTGCCAATTGAACCTGCTGGACACAGAAGCGGAAGAAGCGTTCGACCGCCTGACACGGCTGGCATCGAAAGTGCTGCGCACCCCGGTCGCTTTGTTTTCGCTGGTGGATGGCGATCGCCAGTTTTTCAAGAGCCTGGTGGGTCTGCCGGAGCCGTGGGCGGCTCAGCGGCAAACCCCACTTTCACACTCGATCTGCCAGTATGTGGTCGCTTCCGGCCAGCCCTTGATCATCCCCGATACCGCTGCTGACCCGCTGACACATGACAATCTGGCGATCCCAGACCTCGGTGTGCTGTCATACGCAGGGATCCCGGTGCAGATCGGCCGGGACGCGATCGGCTCATTCTGTGTTGTCGATCATCAGGCGCGTGAGTGGCTGCCGGAAGAGATCGACATCCTGCGCGAACTGGCCGCATCGGTGATGACAGAAGTCGAACTGCGGCTCGAACTTCAGGCACGGGAGCGGGCGGAACACGAACTGATGTATTACGCGAAAGAGCTGGAAGATCGCAACAGCGAACTGGACGCCTACTCCTACACCATCGCGCACGATCTCAAAGCGCCGCTGAGTGGTGTCGTTGGTTACGCCAACCTGATCCAGATGATCACCGGGACCGATCAGGCCGAAATTGCGGATTATGCGGACAAAATAGCGCAGTCCGGCGCGGCGATGGCCGACATGATCGATCAACTGCTGCGGCTGGCACGCCTGCGCAAGGATGAAATTCAGCCGCAGCCAGTCGATATGCAGGTCGCTGTCGGGCAGGCGCTGATGCGTTTTGAGCAACAGATCGCTGCGCATCGCATTGAAATGGGGGTCGATCACGCTATGCCGCCGTGCTTGGGTCATGAGGCGTGGGTCGTCGAGGTGTTGGCGAATCTGATCGGCAACGCGATCAAGTATCGCGGGCCAGAGAATACCGCGCCAGAGATCAGCATTGGCGCAGAATCGCTGGTGGGGGCTGCGAACCGTTACTGGGTGCGTGATAACGGCGTCGGGATCGCCGCTGCGGATCAGGCCCGCTTGTTCGAGGGGTTCACCCGCCTGCGCACGGTGAAGGATGTGGATGGGTTCGGCCTGGGTCTGTCGATCGTGCGTCGCATGATCCACCGCATGGGCGGCGAAGTCGGCGTGGAGAGTGAGCGGGGGGTGGGCAGCACGTTCTGGTTTATGCTGCCTGCCGTCGTAGAAACCCCTTCCGCCGGTCTGGAATAAAAACGGAGGGAGCGCCTACGGGCGTTGGCTGCTCCCTCCACTGTGATGCTCAACTCTGCAAAACGCGGTTGGTTCAGTCCATAACCGCGCCCATCGTCGCGCAGGCCGGGCACTGACCATCTGGGCGGATGATGGCAAAACCCGCCTGTGGATCGGCCCCGTAACTGGTGAAATCGACGTTCCAGATGATCATCAGCCGCACGCGACCGCTGTTGCGCGCCAGGCTGACTGCGCCCGCCAGCCATTCAGCCTGTTCGGTCAGGCTGGTATCTGCCGCCCATTCAAAGCCAGGAGGCAGCGGGCCAAATCCCTCGCGGGTCAGGTAGCCCAGTTCGGTAAAGCACAACGGCTTGTTGGGGAAGATGCCTGAATACACACTGACCATCGATGGATAGTAACGGGTGTAATAGCTGCCATTGCCGCGTGGATCGCCACTGGTGGCCGTGGGCGGCAGGATGCCCTCGTTGTAATGAACGCCCAGGCAGTCCATAAAGTTGGCCGCGCCCGCCGCCGCCATATCGCGCAGGAAGCGATCATCGTTGACCACCTGGCCGGGGAAAGCCCCTTCCGCGCCTGTGGGGGCCGGCGCACCGCTGATCACCAGCACATTGGGGTTCACATTCTTGATGGCCTGATAGGCAGCTTGGAGCATCTGAGCGTAAGCCTGCCCGCTGATCTGACCGGCCGGCCACTCTGCTGCCAGGTTCGGCTCGTTCCAGACCTCGATCGCATCTGGGTTGAGCGCGGCCACACCACCCAGGAAGGCGGCAAATTCGGCGATGTACTGCTGGCGGTTGGCCCCCAGTTGATCCGGGCGTCCAACGACGCCCAGCAGCACGCGGAAGTTCTGCGCCCGCGCCCGGTCGATCTCGTCCTGCGCGATGCTGGCCGGCTGGCCGCGTTCCCAGCGAATCTGGAACTTGACATAAGTCATGCCCGCGCCGCGCATCTGTTCGGGGTTGTTGAAGCCGGCCACATGACCGCCCAGTTCAAACCCGCCGCTAATCGGAGGCAGCGGGCCACCGGGGCGCGGTGTCGCCGTGGCGACAGGGCCAGGCGCAGGGCCGGTTCCGCCAGGGATATTCAGCCGCTGGCCGACATAGATCAGGTTGATATTGGTGATCCCGTTTGCAGAGGCGATCGCCTGCGCAGTCGTGGCGAAGCGCTGCGCGATGCGTCCCAGTGTATCGCCGCGCTGCACTACATAAACCGAAGGCGTGCCGCCAGGATTGCCGGGATTGGGGGTCGCTGTCGGCCCAGGCTGAGGAGCTGTTCCGCCGGTAGGGATCACCAGGCGCTGGCCGACGTAGATCAGGTTCAGGTTGTTGATGCCGTTGGCGGCAGCGATCGCCTGCATGGTCACGTTGTAGCGCAGCGAAATGCGATACAGATTCTCGCCGGCCTGGACGACGTGGACGGTCTGCCCGGCTGCCTGCTGAGTGGTTTCCTGCGCCAGCGCAATACTGCTGAAGCCAACCAGCAGCGCCACCAGCGCCAGGATAAAGATCAATCGACGCATAAGGACTCCTTTTCACTCCGCTGAAGCACAATAACCAGTAGTCCAGTGACGAGCCGTTAGAGGAATTAAGCGGTCAGTTTGACCCCGTGAGTCCCCTATGCAAACGCCGAACCAGAACACGGCAGGTTCGCTTTCCAAGCGTCTAACGCCTGACCACTGAAACTAAAGCTGATAGGTCAGAGTGTAGCACGGACACTAAATTTTTGCTGAAGATAACGGTTCCGCTACTATAGACGCCCTTGCAGACGCCGTTACGCGGCGAGGGGTTCCAGCGGGCATAGGCGTTTGGCACACCGGGAGAGGGTATATTGCTGCCGTTTGTACAACTTAACTGTTAAGCCTGGAAACAAGGCCCTGGCTTTGGTGAAGTTTGACAGCAAAGCGTGAGCGAATTTGTCAGGTTTACACGCACGATCCTGCCTGTCGTCAGCCCTATAATTTTTCGACGGTTATTCTTTAGTGACATTCACCAATTGGAGACAGCAATGGCCCAATTCGTCCCACCCGACAGCGCCAAGCAGAACGCGGGCGCGCTTTTAGCCTGGGCAAATGAAAACGATGTTCAGGAACTGGACGTGCGCTTCGTCGATGTGCGCGGCATCGTGCAGCATTTCAGCATGCCGCTGGCGACGGTTGATGAAGGTATGTTTGAAGATGGCTTCGGCTTCGATGGTTCGAGCGTGCGCGGCTTTCAGGCCATCAACGAGTCTGACCTGATCCTGTTTGCCGACCTGAATACCGCTCGCATCGACCCGTTTTTCACTGCCAGGACACTCACACTGACCTGCGATGTATACGATCCGATCGACCGTGTGGCCTATCCCAATGATCCGCGCGGTGTCGCCAAGCGCGCCCTGGAATATGTCCGATCGACCGGGATCGCGGATACGGTTTACTTTGGGCCGGAAGCGGAGTTTTTCCTGCTCAGTAATGTGCGTTACACCAACGGCCCCAACATCGCCTATTATGAGGTGGACAGCCACGAAGGCTTCTGGAACACTGGCAGCGCCGAGCCGGGCCTGAGCTATCTCAACCGCATCAAGGAAGGGTACTTCCCGCTGCCGCCGCTGGATAAGACCCAGGATGTGCGCGCGGAGATGGTGCGCGTGATGATGGAATGCGGGATCGATATTGAAGTGCATCACCACGAAGTCGGCGGGGCCGGCCAGGGCGAGATCGATATGCGCTTCGACTCGATGCTGGATATGGCCGATAAGCTGCTGTGGTACAAGTACATCGTCAAGAATGTGGCGCAGCGTTACGGCCTGATCGCCACCTTCATGCCCAAGCCGATCTTCAGCGATAACGGCTCTGGGATGCACTGCCATCAGAGCCTTTGGAAGGGCGGCCAGCCATTGTTCTTTGATGAAGGCGGTTACGCGCAGTTGAGCGAGATGGCGCTGCATTATATCGGCGGCATCCTCAGGCACGCACCGGCGATCCTGGCCTTTGCCGCGCCGACCACCAACAGCTACCGCCGCCTGGTCCCCGGTTATGAAGCGCCAGTCAACCTGGTGTACAGCAAGCGCAACCGGTCTGCCGCCGTCCGCATCCCGATGTACAGCAAAAGCCCGAAGGCCAAACGCATCGAATTCCGCGCCCCCGATCCCTCGTGCAACCCATATCTGGCGTTCTCCGCGATGGTGCTGGCGGGTATCGACGGGATTCAGAACAAGATCAGCCCCGGCGATCCGATCGATGTCGATCTGTACGAAGCCGGAATCGAGACTCCGACCGTCCCCGGCAGCCTGGGCGCTGCGCTGGATGCGCTGGCGGCGGATCACGAATTCCTGCTGAAGGGCGGTGTGTTCACGAAAGAGTACATCGAAGGTTATATCGACATCAAGCGCACCACTGAGGCCGACCCGGTTTCGATGCGCCCGCACCCGTATGAATTCAACCTGTACCTGGATATCTGAACTGCGAATCTTCTGCTTCTGATCCCATATGCAACAACAAAGCGGCGGTTCCTGTTGGACTCGCCGCCTTTGTTTACTGAGGATTATCTCTCGACACTGATGCTACACGAATAAAGGTGAGATCAGCTTTCGATCACCTTGTCATCGATCAACTGCTGCTGCACCTTCTGTCCGCGCGGGTTAAAAGCGAAGTGCTGGCCGTGAATCTCGAACTCCATGTCCTGCATGGCGCGACCAGCGCGATTTTTCTCCACCGTCCACACCACCCAGTTGCGGTACTGCTTGGCGTTATAAGGGTTAAAAGCCACGTGATCCTTCGCCATGATCTGGTACTTGTTGTTCATGATCACGGCGATGTCCGATTCATAATCGAGCGCGCTGCTGCCACGCAGGTGGAACAGGTGAATGCGCTTGCTCTTGAGACCTTCGCGGTCGGCGGCCACGATCGACCAGACCGGCACATCAAGCGACAGGGCGATGTCTTTCAGCCCTTCGACGATGATCGTCACCTTGTCGTTCTCGTCGCGCGGGCGTTCCGGATGAACGGCGATCTTCTGTAGGTAATCGACAAATACGGTTACGTTGCCACCGGTAGCATCACACAGGCGGGCGGTCATCTCCTTGATCGCGCGCAGATTGGTCACTGCCGGGCTGGCCTTGAGGAGGATCAGCCGGTCGGCGTAGCGCATCATACGCTGGAGCGCAGGCGCGGTTTTGGGATTGTCGCGCAGGATGGTCTGGAGCGACCCCGCGCCTCCGTCGCGCCCCATAAATTCCTTCGCGCGCTGGGCGACGATCACCTGATAGAGATCGCGCAGCTTGATGCCACGGCTGATATCCACTTCCGGCGGGTTGATGCTTTCCATGCACAGGAGGCGGTGCATCAGATGGGTTTCTGTGTGTTCGTAGGAGAGGTAAAAGGCGTACTGGTCGGGGCGGGACGCGATGTTGCGCGCGATCTGAAGCGTGGCTATCGTCTTGCCGATGCCCTGTGCGCCACCGAGCAGCACCAGCTCGGTCTTGCGCAGGCCGCCGCCGATAAAGCCATCGAGCGGGTCAAAGCCGGTGGGCATAGGCACATAATCGACCAGATCGCCGCGCACCACCTTGTCATCAGCCTCGTTGATGACCTGCGTCAGCGTGCGGGGGAGATGCGCACCGCTGGGGTTAGCACGCGAACTCTCACCGCCTGGGCGCACAGCCGGCCGCTCGGCAGTCTCCCGGCTCTGGCCGGTGCGGCGAATAGATACAGGAGGCCGAGCGGCGTCTAAATCAGCGCGCAGGGCTGCCGATAAATCCGGCACAGACCCATCCTCTTCAGGGTTCTCATAACCATCGTTCAGGCGTCGCGTCGACATGGAGTGATTTCCAGATAATCATAGGGTGAATAACATTATCATGATAATGGAAAATCAAGCCACCACGCAATAAAAATGGGTTTGCGTTTCGTTTCATCTCAATAAAGTGCTTCAGGTAGGCGACACGTGTCTATTTTTTTCCAACGTTTCGGCCTCATGAGTTGAGTTTTTTAAGGAACCTTGATCAGTCTCACGTCTGCCCTTACGCTGCACTCATTCACAACTCACTAACATCTATGATAGAATGTTTAAGAATGTTGGGGCGGCTTCCTGAAATTAACATCATTATTATCAATTTGCACTAAAAACAGAGCCATACGCTGTGTGGTGCTTTGTTTTATGTTGTATCAGCCCAGTGAGGAGGCGAAGTCAGCAGAAAACTTCCTGATGCATCCCTGATCTCAACAGAAGGTGTTTAGCGCGTAGGTATCGCCCTGGCACCAACCCAATCACCCTCGCAGAAGTCGCGTTGTGATTGACAAATGGGTCTATTCGACAGATCAAAGTGGCAGCAGAGGTTATAGCGGTGATACAAGAACTCTTGAACCGGGCCGATCAGCGCGGCTATCTCACATATGACGATGTGCTTGAAGTGCTTGAAGAAGATGGCGACGAGACCCCTTCAATGGATGCCATCCTCTACGAACTGGACGAACTCGGCATCGAACTTCGCAACGACAATGATCCGTCGCCACGCATCGCCATGAGTGATGAACCCGACCTGGATTTTGAGCCGGAGGAGATGCTCCAGGACCCCGGTGTGGGTGACATCAATGCTGTTTCCCCTGATGACCCCGTCGGCCTTTACTTCCGCCAGATGGCACAAGAACCCCTGCTGACCGCACAAGAAGAAATTGAACTTGCCAAACGCATAGAAATTGGAAAAAAGGCGCAGGAACGCCTGGAGCGCGTTGGCGGTCATCACCCCAACGAAGCCTGGCAGATGCATATGGAGCGCCTGATCTGGGAAGGTCAGTCCGCGCGGGAACATCTGGGCCGCGCCAACACACGCCTGGTCGTGAGCATTGCCAAGCGCTATATGGGCCAGGGCCTGCCTTTTCCCGATCTGATCCAGGAGGGCAACGTCGGGTTGATGCGCGCGGTCGATAAATACGATTACAAACGCGGCAACCGCTTCAGCACCTATGCAACCTGGTGGATTCGCCAGGCGATCACCCGCGCGCTGGCGCAGAAGACGCGCACGATCCGCATTCCCCTGCACATGACCGAGCGCATCCGCCAGATGTACCGCACGGCGCAGTCGCTGGAGCAGTCGCTGGGCCGCCGCCCGACGCCGGAAGAGATCGCCTTCGAGATGGATATCCCGGCGGAAGCGATCCGCAGCATGATGGACGCCAGCCAGCACGCGATCCCGCTGGAGCGCCCGGTTGGAGAAGACGGGGACAGTGAGTTCGGCGATTTCATCGAGGATCAGGACAGCCCCAGCCCGGTCGAATCGGCCACGCAGCATCTTCTGGAAGAAACAATCGAAGAAGTCCTCAGCGAACTCACCCCGCGCCAGAGCCATATCCTCCGCCTGCGCTTTGGTCTGGGCGGCGGCGAACCCCACACCCTGGAAGAAATTGCGAACAAATTTGGCCTGAGCCGCGAGCGCATCCGTCAGCTTGAGAAAGAGGCCCTGCGCCGCCTGCGCCATCCGCGCCTGGCCCACAACCTGCGCGATTATCTGGGCTGAGCGGGCCGCAATCTATAGGACTTCGATCACGGGGCGGCCATGACGGTCGCCCTGTTTTATTGCTGACTCCGCCGATTGTTCTACCTGGAAATCAGGTGAGTGTTCTTTGACTCTCACCGCAGACGCACTCTACAATCCGATGTTTAAGAATAACAAAGGAGCCTTAAGCATGGCAAAACCTGATTATGCGTATTTCGGCGGGCAGATCGTCCCGGTCGCGGAGGCTAAAGTCAGCGTGATGTCCCACGCGCTGAATTATGGCACGGCGGTCTTTGGCGGTCTGCGCGGTTACTGGAACCCCGACGAGGCGCAGCTTTTTGTCTTCCGCCCGCTCGATCACTTCCGGCGGCTGATCCAGTCCGCGTCGCTGATGCGGATGGCTCTGCCGCATTCCGCCGAGGCGCTGACGACTATCCTGATCGATCTGCTACGCGCCGACAATTACCGCGAGAATATCTACATCCGCCCGCTGGTCTATAAATCGCTGGAAGGGATCGGCGTGCGCCTGCACGATGTCCCCGATGCCTTTACAATGTTCGCTGTCCCCTTCGGTCGCTATGTCGCTAATGAGGAAGGCGCGCATGTGTGCTTTTCGGCCTGGCGGCGTGTGGACGACAACGCGATCCCGGCACGCGGCAAGGTGGCCGGGTCATATGCCAATTCCGCGCTGATCAAAAGCGACGCGATCCTGGCCGGTTATGATGAGGCGCTGGTGCTGAATGAAGACGGCCACGTCTCCGAAGCGAGTGCGGCCAATGTGTTCGTCGTGCGCGATGGCGTAGCGATCACCCCGCCGATCACATCCAATGTGCTGGAGGGCATCACCCGCCGGACGATCATCCAGCTTCTGCGCGAAGACCTGGGTGTGGATGTGGTCGAGCGCGACATCGACCGCACCGAGGTCTATCTGGCGGATGAGGTGTTCCTGTGTGGAACCGGCGTTCAGATCGCCTCGGTGACGCGCGTCGAACATCGGCCGATTGGCACAGGCAGGATGGGCGCGCTGACGATCCAACTGCGCGACCTGTATTTTGATGTCGTCAACGGCAAAATAGAAAAATACCGCGACTGGCTGACCCCGGTCTATCAGGCTGAGCCGATGACAGGCTGATCGGAGACGCGCTTTTGACTAACGAAGCTTTATCGATCGACCTGCCGCGCCGACTCGCTCCGCCAGACATCAATCCGGCGGCGCAGATCCTCTCAGCCGCCTTTATCGACGATCCATCGTGGGCGTATCTGTTCCCGGACACGGCGCGGCGGCAGAAAACACTGCGGCGCTTTTTCCGTGTTCTGGCGCGTTATGGCGTGCTCACCGGTCAGGCTTACGGCGTGGGCGATCCGCTGCAAGGCGTGGCGGTGTGGGACATCCCCGGTCAGCACATCCCCGCCAGGGCCTATCTGCGGGCGGGAACCGGGTTTCTCGGTTTGCTGTTCAGCCCGTTCTTCGTCCAGATCGTGCGCGGCTGGCGTATCTTCGGTTCGTTTGGCGAACTTCAGGGCAAATATAAGCCGGAAAGCGCCTACTATCTGGACACGATCGGGATCGCGCCAGAGGCACAGGGCAAGGGATTGGCGTCGGCGCTCATCCGCCCCTTTCTGGCGCGGGCGGACGCGGAAGGCTTGCCCGCTTACACCGAGACCGTGACGCCGGAAAATGTCAGCCTGTACGAACACTATGGCTTCCAGTGTATGGAACGTTATGACGTGCCAGAAGTTGATCTCAGCATCTGGTCGTTTTTGCGCCAGCCCTCTGCCGGTGTTCAGCGCGGGTAAACGGCCAGCACCGCCGGAACCGGATCGCGTGACGACAGCAGGTAAGGGCTGCCGGGGACTTGCGCGTAGAGCAGGGTCGATCCGCCGCCGTCGAGGTTAAAGGCGATCGTCAGGCCCAGATCAGTCGTCGGCAGATATGCGCTCAGTTCGGTCAGGCGCAGGCCGGAAAGCGGCGTGACCAGGATCACCACGCGGCCAGCAGCATCCAGCCCGATTGCGGTGCGCCTTGCCACACGATCACCGCGTTCGTTGGTGAAGGCTGTCTGGCTGTCGAGTACCAGCATGGGGAACGCCTGCACCGCCTGTTCGATCGGCTCACCCGGATACGGAGGCTCGATCAGATTGGAGCGGATGATCGGCTGGCCGTTCTGGATCATAAATGTGCCACCGCGATCGGTGTAAGTTGAGCCATAGACCACACCGTCGGCCACCAGCAGACCGAGCGCGTTATCCTGCTGATCGAAATAATTGGCGTTGATCAGCGCCGCCACGCCGGGAAGCTGATCGACCCAGGCATCGACCCGCAGCGGTTCACCTGCTCGGTAATGCGCTCGGAAGGTGTACAATGCCGGGTCGATCCGCAGCGCGATCAACTGCTTGAATTCATCGTTATCAGGGATGTATAAACGCCGTTCCAGCCCAGGCGCGAGAAGTTCCCATTCCGCCGTGAGGTCGGCGATTGGCTGCTCAATGAACTCAGGCCCGCCCGTTGGCGCCGGCGCGGGGCTTTGAGACTGCGTGGGCGCAGAGGTCAGCGGTGCGTCAAGATTGCAGCCCGCCAGCGCGAGCGCGAGGATAATCAGTTGCAGCGTGTTCAGCCTGGTCAAAAGCGGATTCCTCACCTTGATTTTCTCCGTAAAGCCATGCTATACTGCCCTACACACAAATCAAGGGCAATTAGCTCAGTTGGTTAGAGCGCACGGTTCACATCCGTGAGGTCATAGGTTCAAGTCCTATATTGCCCACAACACAACAGGCAGCCGCGCGCTGCTTCTTTGTTCCCCAAGCTTCCTACTTCAAGTTACCCTAACTGGTCGATCAGGGCCGCTAAGCCGCGCATTAAGATTCAGATCGCTAAGCAGTAATGCGCTTCCCGCCGGCATCTCATAGAGTGAACGGACAGCCCCGCTTGGATTCAAAGTCTCGTCATCCAAACTCATCCTCATTGAAACCCGCAGCGCGCCCGCATCTGTTCATCCCCCAGCGGCACGATCAACCTGAACTGCTTGATCTCGGCCACGGCAGCGCGCAGGATGTAGCGCAAAGCCTGAACGATCTGTGGCGTATCAACCGCTATCTGGGCGGCGTGCGGTCAATCACGGATCATCTGTTTCCACGCCTGCGCCAGGCGTCGGGTGAGATCAGCCTGCTTGATCTGGGGGCCGGATCAGCTCATCTACTGAGGTTGATCGCGCGCTGGGCTGATCGCCAGGGAGTCGCTCTCACGCTCTACGGGCTTGATCTCGCCGAGCGTCACCTGCACATCGCGGCGCAGATCGTGAACTCTGTGCCCAATATCACCCTCCTGCAAGGCGATGCGCTGGCTCCGCCGGTGCGCGATCAGAGTGTGGATTACGTGATCTCCTCCCTGTTCATCCATCACCTGGGCGAAGATGACGTGGTGAAGTTTCTCCGCATCTCCTTTGCGAAAGCCCGCCAGGGGATCATCTTCAGCGATCTGGAGCGCGGCTGGCTGCCCTATGCTGCCTTCAAAAGTGTTCAGCCGCTTTTTGCCCGCAGCTACCTGACCCGGCACGATGGCGCGGTCTCTGTGCGGCGCGCCTATACACCGGCTGAACTGCTGCGCCTGGCGCACGCTGCCGGTCTGCCGAAGCCGAAGGTTTATCATCACCTGCCATGGCGTATGACTCTGATCGCGGAAAGGGACGCCGCCGATGGATGACGCCCTGGTGATCGGTGGTGGCCTGGCCGGATGCAGCGCGGCGATCACCCTGGCGCAGCGTGGTTTGCGCGTGTCGCTGCTGGAAGCAAAACACTACCCCCACCACAAAGTCTGCGGCGAGTTTCTGTCGCCTGCGGCGGCGGTCGTGCTGAATCAGCTTGGCGTGATGGATGAGGTGCTGTCTCTCCAGCCCGCGCGCATCGATCAGGTGCGGGTCATCGCGCCCGGTGGTTTAAGCTGGGATGCCCCGCTGCCTGGATCTGCGCTCGGCATCAGCCGGTGGGCGCTTGATGCGCTGCTGGCTGATCAGGCCGCGCATCTGGGCGTGCGCATGTTGACCGATACGCGCGCGGTCGATATCCAGGGCGGACTGGCAGAGGGTTTTACGGTGACGGCTCGTTCCCACGGTCGGCGGCTTGATCTGTGTGCCCGCGCTGTGATCGCCGCGCATGGCAAAAGGGCCAATATCGATCGCCTGCTTGACCGCACAAGGGCCAGGAGCAGCACTTTTGTCGGGCTGAAGACTCATTTTCGCGGGCCATCAACCGACAATCGGGTGGAACTATACCCATTTCCCGGCGGCTACTGCGGCCTGAACGCGATCGAAGATGGACGGATCAACGCCTGCCTGCTGGTGCGCGAAAGCACGTTTCAACGCGCGGGCGGCAAAGACATCGACACGCTGATCGCGTGGATATGCCACCAGAACCCGGCGCTCGATGTGTGGATGTCACGCGCCGAGCCGATCCTGGATGGCTGGTTAAGTATCAGCCGTGTGACCTTCCACCCCAGGACACCGTTGGAAAGCGATGTGCTGATGGCCGGCGACTCTGCGGGCCTGATCGCGCCCCTGGCCGGAGATGGCATGGAGATGGCGCTGCGCGGCGGGCGCATGGCGGGGGAGTCGCTGGCTGATTTTCTGTACGGTGATCAGGCGGCTGATCGTCTGCGGTTGGATTATGCCCGGCGCTGGCGCGATGCGTTTGGCGGCAGGCTGTGGCTGGGGTGGATTGTGCAGGGGGCCATGCTGCGCCCGGCACTGCTGACCCCCGGTCTGTGGTTGTTAAACGCCCTGCCTGCGCTCGGCCAGTTTATTGTCAACCAGACTCGTGACCGTGTGCTTACTGGAATTTCAGGAGATGGAATGTGATGATCAATAACCCGCGAATTCTGACCGTATCGACCGCTGTGCCGCCCTCGCGTTACCCCCAGGAAGATATTCTAGACGCTTTTCTGGCGATCCAGCAGGTCAACGACCGCCGCGCCCGCGCCATCGGCACGATCTTTGAGCGCGCCGGGGTCGGATTTCGCCATCTGATCGTGGACGACGATTTTTTCTGTGAAAATAAAACCACCCAGCAGCGCAACGATCGTTATCTGCCCGAAGCCATTGCGCTTGGCGAACGCACGATCCGACAGGGGCTGGATAGCGCCGGATACACCCCGGACAATATCGACGATCTGATCGTCGTCTCCTGCACCGGCTTCAGCATCCCCGGCCTCGATCTGCACCTGGCCGGTCGGCTGAAGATGCGGCCCGATCTGCGCCGGACGTGCGTGCTGGGGATGGGCTGTTACGGTGCGTTCCCGGCGCTGAACCGCGCGCGTGACGTGGTGCGCGCTGATCGTGACCGTGACCGGCTGGCGCTGGTGCTTTCGGTGGAGTTGTGTTCGCTGCATCTGCAAAGTGATGTCTGTGCTGAGAGCGTGGTCTCGTCTGCCCTGTTTTCCGACGGCGCGGCAATGGCGCTGATTGGAACCGGCCTCGGCGAAGTGCCCGGCGCCAACATCGGCCCACAGATCATCGGTGCGGCGACCTTCTGTGATTACGCCACGCTGGATCACATGGCGTTCACGGTGACGGATCACGGCTTTCGCATGATTCTGTCCAGTTACGTGCCGGATATTCTGAGCAGCCAGATCGCGGCCTTTGTCGAGCAACTGCTGGACGATCATGATCTGACGATCGCGCGGGTGCGCTGCTGGGCGATCCATCCGGGCAGCACCAAAATCGTCGATTACGTGCAGCGCGAACTGGGTCTTACCGACGGCCAGGTTGAGGCGTCGCATCAGGTTTTGCATGAGTATGGCAATATGTCGTCCGCCACGATCCTGTTTGTGCTGGAACGGATCATGCGCTGTGAGCAGCCAGAACCAGGCGATTATGGCGTGCTGCTGGCTTTTGGGCCGGGGCTGACGATCGAAGGGCTGGTTGTGCGCTGGTAAGCCAGTCTCAGGCAAAAGGCCGGCGGGTTATGTTCCCTCCGGCCTCGATAACACGGATGCATTGTTCCCGTTGACCCTGCATAGGGTCGTCACGATGCTGTTGAAATTAGCGGGTTTCTTCTGACCGAACGCGGGGCATCTCTGGGGTGCCGACCCAACCGCCCGCGCCTGCCGCGAAAGTGCCCAGCAGCATAGCGACGAACACTGCGCCAGCCACCGCCGTCAGGGTATCGGTCAGCGTCTGCCCAACCTCGCGCGCGGTTTCCTCCGCGTCTTCGATCACTGTATTGTAGGCGGCCGTCCAGCGATCAAGCTGCGCGGTGGCTTCCTGCTCGCTAATCTGCGCGCGTTCCGCGATCAGGGTGATCACGTTCTGGCGTGCTTCTTCGTTGTCCTGTTCGCGCAGATAACTGAACACGCTGGTGTTAAATTGCAGGTCTTCCAGCGTCACAAACTGCGCCGTGCCGCTATCCTGCTGTGCCTGGGTATCTTCCCCTTCGATCGTGAACAGCCCGCGCGACTCTTCGCCGATGGCAGAAAGCGTAAGCTGCTGAAGCGCCTCGCTGTCTGCTACAGCGGGGACAGCCGCCAGCGCACCCTGGGTCAGCAGTGATGCCCCCTGACCGATCGCGCCGGTCAGCCCGGAAATGATCCCGCCCAGGCTGGAGGTCGCCACGACAAAAGTGATCAGCGACACGACCGCCCACACGACCAGGCCGTGCAGCATCCCGTTGACGGTGCGCACCGTGCCGGAGAAATAGCCGGCCACCCAACCCCCGCGAACAGCGACAGCAGGATCGTGCCGCCGATCCACATCAGCGCCGCCGTGCCCAGCGCAGGCTCGATCGGATCTGCCTCGCTGATCGGGTTGATCGTGCTCGCGCCGATGCTCAGGCCGAGCATATTCAGCGCGATCTGAACCACCAGCGCCAGCACTACACCGGCCAGGATCGCACCCCAGGAGGTGCGCCGCTCATTGACCGTCACGACTTCCGACTCGATCACGTTAATGGAGTCGCCCACGCGACCGGTCATCTGCGTTCCCATGGATCGAACTGCTGCATCTGTCATAAAAACGTCCTCCGAATTTGCTTTTCAGGAAATGCAAAATGCGCCGTGGTTTGTGGGATATAAGACGCTGGCTAATGAACAGTTTATCCGTAATCTGGTGCGGCATGATAGGCGTGATGGGCAGGGGACGCTGCCCAATCGGGCTATCTTTAGGTAGCTCCGGCGTGCAATCGTCAACCGCAGACAGCAAAGGACAGCCACACTTGGCTGTCCTCCGGTTTTTCCTAAACTTCATGCAGTCGCTTCAGGGGTCTTGCGGTCTAATCGTCGTCATCATCACGCGGGCCGCGCCCACGCCCACGTCCTGGGCCGTCGTCATCATCATCGTCACCATCAATGATGATGATCGTACCGGGCTGAGGCTGCTCGCAGCGGGCACGCCAGCCGTGCGCAGGCGCCCAGGGCGGCGGGCCGTTGTCGCACGAACCGTCATCGCGCCACACCACGTCATCCTGGATCACCACATCAATGTTGACGAACACGATGTTGATGGCAACCAGGACGATAGTGATGCGGGTAGCGCCGTCGTCATCGTCATCGCCGATCAGCACCAGGCCATCGTCATCGTCTTGCAGCACGCCTTCCACGCGCAGAATATCGCCGATCTGGATCACGGTCAGCACCGGGTCATCGGGCGCGATCACGATGTTAATGTCGTAGATCACGATGATGTTGATGTTGATCTCAACCACCGGCCCTTCGATCACGATGATCACGCCGTCTGGGGTCGCTTCGGGGGTCGCTTCCGGGCCGGGGGTGGTTTCCGGCGTGGGTGTGGCGGTGACTTCCGGGGTCGCCTCCAGCGTCGATTCTGGCGTCATCTCCGGTGAGGCTTCGGGTGTGATCTCCGGGTCGTCTTCGCAGTCGTCGCTCAAAACACCCTGGTTGAAAATATCGAACGTATTGGCGGCGATCACCATGGCCGCGCCATTGCTGCTGGACGGCGCGACGTCATAGGGCAGGCGTCCCTCGAAGGTTGCCAGCAGCGCGTCCATCTGCGCGATCGTTACCAGGATGATCTCGCCGTTCGTGCCATTGGCGACATTCAGCTTGGCGGCGATCAACTGGTGCGCCAGGATCAGGCTGGCATCGCCCGTGGTGGGCAGATCGAGCAGCGCCAGCAGTTCCGCCTGGGTGTAGGTCTGCGAGCCGAGTGTCAGTTGGTCAACCGGCCAGGCCTGAGGGGTGTTGCGCCAGAAACCCTGACCATAGGGGCAGATGCCGTCGTCGTCATCATCCTGCGCGCCAACCTGTGGAATGACCAGCGTGACGCCGATGATGATAACCAGTATGAGTGCGTAGGCCAGACGCGCCGGCCATGTCCATTTGTGCATTTCCAATCAGCCTCCATTACAGGTGTTCTTATGCGTTCACCCATAAAACCGCTCAGCCTGCATCAATGTCGCACAGCGTCATCTTCTACCGTCTTAAATAGAGCTAAAGTCCTATTTAACCTGCGTCGGGGTCAGAAACCCAGGTCGTTTCATCGAGCGGGATGATCCAGTCCGCCGCCCACAGGGATCGCTGGCGGGTGGTCAGATCGACCGAGGGATTGATCAGGATGCCATAGGGCCGGCCGTTGAGCGAGGTCAGCGCCCACGCATACACGCCGACATCTCCGAAACCGGCTTCGGCGTAAACCGCTTCCAGATAATGCGCGAACTGGATGATCATTTCGGGGTTGCCGGCCATATCCTCGCTCTGATAGTCCAACAGATACAGGCCGAGATCTACCGGCTGGCGGAACCCGTTGGGGAGCTGCACGGTAAACTCGATCGTGCTGGCTTTGTCTCGCAGTTTCATATGCCAGGCAAAGCGGTGGCCTTCCTCCGTCCAGTTGACATCGCCGGGGTACAAAAAGTGACGCAGCGGCATCAGCACCTGAAAAGCAAAGTAGACACCCAGAAAGCCCCCTACTGCGCGTTGGTAATGCCGGGATGCGATCGACGGGCTGGAGGCCGCCACCGTGCCGGAGCGCAGCGGCCACGGGTAAAACAACGGCAGAGTTGCCAGCATCAGCCACGGGAAGATGCCGATATTGAAAAGCTGATAGTTGGTCAGATGAAACGCCACCAGCGCCAGCGTGATGAAAGGGCGCGTGCGGGGGAAGATCAGCAGCGGGAACGCCAGCAGATCGAGCAGCAGGCCGCCGTAGCTGAAGGCATAGACCATCCACTCCTCGGTCAGCAGCGGCCCGATGATCGGAAACTGAGTGCGTTCGGCCAGCCACATGCGCATCGGTTCGCCGCGCAGCCAATCGCCATTCAGTTTGGCGACCCCGGCAAAGAAATACACCAGGCCGATCTGGGCGCGGAACAGCCACAGCGTCCAGGCCGGTGCGCTGATCCGTCCGCGCCATGAACCCGTCGTGCGTCGCGCATCAATCGACCATGCCGCGCCCGCTGGAATCGTGATCATCAGAAACCACAGCAGACACACCAGATACAGGTGATTCAGATAAACGGACTGCTCCAGCAGATAGACATAGCTGAATCCGAGAAAAAAAAGCGCGGCAGCGATGCGATAAAACAGGCCGACCAGCACCATCGCCGCCAGCACGGCCAGCAGCGCAAACCACCAATACATACCGTCGCCGGGCAGCGGATTGAGCCACTCGAAGCCGAAATACTTGAAGTGAAAGATCGGCGCGATGTAATAGGCGTAAATCCAGTCATAGGTGGCATAGCGCCAGAGTTCCCACAGCATCACACCGGCCAGGATCACGCGCAGATAGACCAGAGGCAGGATCGAAATCGGCTCAAACAGTGTCTCCGCCCAATCTCTGACTGATGTCGCCGCGCGTGCCGAATCTGAGGCAGATCGGGTTTGTGGGGGTGTCGTCACCGCATCCATAGGAATGCGCCTCCATCTCGTTTACGATCGTCAGGAAAAACCACCGGTGTTACGGCAGCGGCGATCCATAGCGACCGGGCTGCGGATGGAACAGGATCGCCAGTTTTGGGGACGCAGGTATCGCCTCGTCACCCGGTGGTTCAGGAGGTTAAACCGGCTGAGAAGGCCGATTGTCGCAGATCAGGGGTACAGCACATGATACAGTTCACCGCGCAGCGTGACCGGGGCGCTTTCGGTGGTGACGCAGCGGATTCGGATCGGCACGCCGGGGCGCAGTTTGCCAGCCGCGATCTCGCCAACGGCCCAGGACAACCCGCTCCAGATTGCCTTGTCATAATTGACGTTGACGACGAAAGCGTGATCGTCCTGCCAGGCTTCGATCGTCAGCAGTGTATCGAGCGCGGCGCCTTGGGGCGGGGCGCCGCCACTGGTGCGCTTGGCCCGGCCTTCGGTATCACTCTGGCGCAGGAGTACGCGGATTGTGCCGTAGGTCGGTGGGGTTATGGTGGCCTCGATTGCCTGATCGCCATCGGCCACAAAAACCGCTTCGATCGGCTGAATAGTGCTGGGGATGATCACGTCGTTCTGCACGCCGAGCCATTCGTTCGCGCATCGCCCACCGCCGATGACCGCCATCTGCTCCGCGCCCAGGGTGAGTGTGCCGCCGTAAAGCGTGGGGCGATAGCCCGCATCGTGAAAGAGGATCGCCAGGTCATCGTCTCGCGCTGCGGGGAGGGACACCGACGCCGTGGTCTGCGAGGGATTAACGACCGTCAGCAGTATATCTGCGCCGTCGGCCATGCCAAAGCCATAAGGTTCTGCGCTGCCGGGCCATCCGCCGAATGTCCACACCTGTCCGCGCTGCTGAAGCGGCAGATAAAGTGCCTGCGCCCTGGCAAACCAATCCGCCGCCTCAGCGTCGAGCAGATCGAGATTGCCGTAATAGGTGTTGGCCCAACCGCCGCGCGCCAGACTCAGAAGTAACATCCCCTGCCAGGCTGCGGTGCGGCGATAATAGCACGTCCCGGTGCTGCCGATCATAAAACCGCTGCTGTCGATGCGCTGGAGCGGCAGGCCGTTGAATTCATACAGCCGCCCCATATGATCGCTGTAGATATCTTTTGAACGCCAGAAGTTCATGGCCGGTACGTCCGCCGGGCGCGGATCACCGCAGTAGATCGCGTCGAACACGTCCAGCCAGCGCGCGTCGATCACCTTGCGCGGCGGCAGATCGGTCTGCGCCTGACTGTGAACCTCCTCGAAGCCGTTGTAGGCCAGCAGCACCACATCGGGATAGGCGGCGCGAAACGCTTTGAGTGCCCCACTGAACGCCATGATGTTGGCGGCGCGAATCTCCGAAGGCAGCATCACCGCGCGCAGCGGGGCCGGCGCGGCGTCGAAGTTGGCGAAGTCGAACTTGAACAGGCGCACCCCGCGTTCGGCCCATTCGCTGAGCATCGCCACAAAGTCGGCCAGGAAACCGCCATAGAAGCAGCACAGTCCCCCGTCGAAGCCACCCGACGGATCGAACGACCCGCGCCAAGTGGGTGGACAATTCATGCGCGCCAGGGTATTGCTGGCGACCCACAGCCCCGGCTTTACGTCATGTTCCAGGCATTTCGCCAGCCAGCGATCCGGGCCATTGGGCCAGTGCGGTTTGCGCCAGATCCGGTAGGCCCCATCACGCGCGTACCAGAAGGCATCCATCACATAATAATCAAACCGAACGCCGTGTTTGCGCAGCCGCAACAGTTCGTCTAACTGGCGCATGGCGAGGGCTTCGGTCAGCTCGACCTGGTCGGACAGCTCATCATAGGCCGCCCAGTTGATATAGATGCTGATCGGATGGCGCAGCATAACGGCAACCTGTCGCTGTGTGCATAATTAACGTGGCACACCCATAATAACAGGCTCCACCCAAACCGCCCAATCCTGCGCGGCGGTCGCCCCGGCGTAAACGGTCAGCGTACAGGTACTCAGCATCTCGCCTTCCAGCGCGGAAAGATCGAGTTCAAGGTTGCCCAGTACACCTGAGTAAGCTTTGCTGACCTGGTTGTTGATCGATGTGCCGGAAGCGGTCGTGCAGGTGATGTCCCAGGTGGCATCCCCCGCCAGGCCATCCATAAAAAACCCGATCTGCGCCGTAAATCGATCGCCGCGCCGCACGACGAAGCCGAGGTTGAACTGCCCGGACACCTGTCCATAGTCAATCCACTGCGGATGGGTGTTCAGCACGATGGGTACAGAGCCGTCTTCCACAAAATAATCACCTGTGACTATCGCGCTGCCGCGATCGCTTTCCGTTCCGAAGGTCAGTAGTTCGCTGCCGTTGCTCCAGGTCGCATAGGGGGCTTGCTCGATAAAGTCAACTAGTACAATTGGCGTCAGCGAGGCGAGGCGTGTGGCTTCCACGGCCGTGGCGGTGGCGAAGGCGTTCTCACGGTCGCGCTGGGCATTGGTGGCCTGTACAGCAGAAAGCTGATCGAGCGCGGCCTGAGTCTGGGTGAGGCTGCGGGCGGCAGCGGTTTCCGTTTGCCGGGCACGGGCGACGGCGGTCTGGGTTTGGCGCGTCCGCGATTGAGCTGTGGCAGTCGCATCCTCGGCATCTTCTTCATCCTGGGCGACCTGTGTGCCGTCGATCCCTGCCTGCGCTGTGCCTGTAAAGCGTGCGGAGAGCGTCCGCTGGTTAGCGTTAGGCGTGCGCGTACTGGTTACTTCTTCTGTAATGTCGGCGGTGGCGGTAGGCCCCGGCCCTGATTGAGAAAGCGCCACCCCGGCGATCACTAAGCCAATCAGCACGGGGATCAGCAGCATGAGCAGGATGGGCGACGCTCGCCCTTTTTCCGGCGCCGGTTTGACCATTGACCGAGCGAGCGATCCCGTGGCCGGTTTCGGCAGGGGAACCGGGTACATCGGCGGCGGGGTCGGCTGCGCAGGCTGTCCCGGCTGGTGAATGCCCTGAGCTGGCTGCTGCGGCGTTTGGGCTGGCTGCTGATAGCGCTGAACCGGTTTGGTTTGCATATCTGGCGGGACGACCGGTTTTTGCGCCGCTTGCGCTGCCCGCTTTACCACTCGCTCCAGCACTTTGATCAGTTGATCGATGTCGGTACGGAAGCGGTGATTGGTGACTTCCATCGCGTTGCGGCGGGACAGGAGGGCGATGCTTTCCGGCAGGTCTTCCGGCTTGGGCATGGACGCGCCATTGACCAGCACCGGGATGATCAGAATATTACGCTGTAGAGCGATCTCGATCTCCAGCCGTGTGAAATCCTTGGGATCGTCGAGGCGGCGTGTGCCGTCCGGATGAGCCACCGTCAGCCACTGCGTGCCGATCACGGCCAGCAGCGCGTTGCAGGAACCAACTTCCGTTTCAATGACCTGCACAAAATCCTGCCCCGGCTCGATCGTGTCAATGTCCATAAACACCTGAGAGGTGCCGAAGTGCATCGTCAGGTGATCATAGATTCGCCCCGCTGCCATTGCGCTGTCCGCCCGGCGGTAGCTGATAAAGATGCGCGCCATGTCCTCTGCCTCGTTTTCTTCGCTGTGGAACCACTGGCTCTGGAAAACTTAATGAACTAAC